>CXVJ01000004.1_pt1 | contig 325276 bp, 306 predicted proteins | sample 940911 | NCBI WGS metagenome assembly CXVJ01 (sample SAMEA3493524, study PRJEB9703) | human gut metagenome | biome: ENVO:mammalia-associated habitat; material: ENVO:feces | place: Bangladesh | collected 2010-01-06 | reverse complement strand
GGCCGCACGCGCAGAACGATTTTTATATCGAACGGGAATCCTCGACTCGATTGAGTCGAGGATTTTTTATTTGCGCGAATAATGGTCTGCGCGTGCGGCCTCTAGGCGCACCGAGGGAAGGCGTACGAGGGTACGTCGACCGAGGGTACGTCGACCGAGGGGCAACGACGGGGACGCTCCACAGAGCCTCATTCGTGGAGTTCGTTGGAGGAGGGGGAGCTGTAACCTTCGGGCTCCAGTTGGAACGTGGTGTGGGGGACTGAGACGGGGAAGTGTTCGCGCAGGCAATCCTGAAGTTGGGTGAGGATGCCCGCTGCCTGTTCCATGGTGAGTCCCCGTTCCACTACGACGTGGGCCATAAGAATCGGCATGCCGGTGGAAACCGTGCTGGCATGCAGATCGTGAACGGCGACAACATGGGGAACGTTCTCCAGATGCTCGCGAACCCTGTCGAGGTCAAGCCCCTCAGGGGTCTCTTCCAGCAGTACCTTGACCGCGTTGGACAGCAACTTGATGGCCCGGGGAATCATCATCAATGCGATGACCGCGCCGGCCACGGCATCGAAACCATTCCAGCCGGTGGAAATCATGACCAACGCAGAAGCTACTACAGCCACGGAGCCGAGTGCGTCGTTCATCACTTCGAGGAATGCGGCCTTCATATTCATATTGTCTTTGCGTTGCGAGGCGAGAATAAAGATTGAGATGATGTTTGCCGCGAGGCCGAGAATACCGACGAACAGCAGCAGTCCGATATCGTCGATCTCCGCTTTAGATCCACCGAACAAACGCATGCCGGCCTCGATCAGTGCGTAGATACCTACGATGAGCAGCACAACAGCGCCGGCGGCCGCAGTGATTACTTCGAGCCGTGCCCAGCCCCAGGTGCGCGTATTGCTTGGTTTGCGGCGCATCAGTGCCGCGGTGATGGTCGAGGCAACCAATACTGACATGTCGGTGAGCATATGTCCGGCATCCACGAGCAGGGCCAGGGATCCGGTAAGCACGGCGGATATTACTTCGATAAGGAATACGGACCCGGTGACGGCCAGCGTGGCGATGAGGCGGCGCTGGTGAGCGGCCGCGTCGACGCCGGATGATGGTGATGGTGCCGGTGCATGATTGTGAGCCATGTCTGTTCCTCCTTGTGCACGGTGTTGAAACCGCTTCTCATTTCCATTTCCGTTATGGTGCAAATACGACGAAACCCCGGCGCGAGGCCGGGGTTTCATGAACTGAGAGCGACTATAGCACGATGTGAGCGAATCGGCTGCGAGAGAAATTCATAGCTTGCGCAATACGGTGACGACCTTGCCCATAATCGTGGCGTAAGTGCCGTCGATGGGGGAGTATGCGGGATTGTGCGGCATAAGCCAGATGTGGCCGTTTTCCTTGCGGAAGGTCTTGACGGTGGCCTCGTCATCCAGCAGTGCGGCCACGATATCTCCGTTCACGGCGGAGTTCTGTTCGCGCACCACCACGAAGTCACCGTCGCAGATGGCGGCATCAACCATGGAATCGCCGTGTACTTCCAACATGAACAGATTGCCGGAGCCGGTCAGTCGTTCCGGTAGACGCATGACATCGTCGACGTGCTGTTCGGCGGTGATGGGTACGCCGGCGGCTATACGCCCGACCAGCGGAACATCCTGTGATTCGGCGATTGACTCACTGGGGAATGCGTAGATATCGGCGGCGTGCTCTTCTACGGTGTTCGCAGTGACTGCTGCGGTGTTTTCCGGTGGTGGAGCGACCACCTCGATGGCGCGACCTTTATTGGCGTTCATGCGGATAAAGCCCTTGTCCTCCAGCACTTGCAGTTGATGTTTGACTGAGGAAGGGCTTTTGAGCCCGGCAGCTTCACCTATTTCTCGGAATGATGGCGCAAAGCCCTGTTCGTCGATGTGGAGTCGAATGGCATCCAAAACTTTGCGCTGGCGCTCGGTCAAAGTGGATTCGTCCGGCTCCTGCTGAGGGGGGGAGGGAATGCTGCTCACGTCGGGGCTCCTTTCGTTACCTCATCAGCATAACGTGATATTCGTGTGAAATCAAACATCTGTTCGAGTGTTGACTTGACGAGTTCGAACATTTGTGCCACTCTGAGAACAGATGTTCGATAGAACACTTGTTCGAGAGAGGTGGTCGTGATGACTGGTTCGATGGTGATGGCAACGGGTCGTATGGCGGGGAAGCGCAGCAACGCATATCGTGCTGCGCGTCGTGGTGCGGTGCGTAGAACCAACGCCGTGCGAAGCGATCGTCGCGGTAAGGTGATGGCGGTCGTGTTGGCGGCAGCCCTGGCGTGGGGCGGATTCGCCATGCTGACGGCTGAGCCGGCGCGCTCCGATACCGGTGCCACGCAGGTGATCAGCTATATAGTGCGTCCGGGGGACACACTGTGGTCGTATGCATCCTCCATCACGCCCGCCGGGCAAGATGTCTCGGAGACGGTGGATGAGCTGATCTCGTTGAACAATCTGGAGTCAGGGGCTCTTCGTGCGGGACAGCGTCTAATTGTTCCTGCTGAGTAAAGGAACACTCGATAAGTATTGTTTTTCCGTGTGTTCACGTTATTCTGGGGACATGCATTGCCCTTTTTGCCAGAATCCTGACACCAAAGTCATTGATACCCGTATTAGTGACGACGGCTATTCCATTCGTAGACGTCGTGTTTGCCCGAAATGCAATAAGCGTTTCACCACCGTGGAAACCAGCATGTTGCTGGTCACCAAACGTTCCGGCGGCGCTGAACCGTTCAGCCGGGATAAGGTTATCTCCGGTGTGCGTAAGGCTTGTCAAGGCAGACCTGTCAAGGAGGAGGATCTGAAGCTGCTGGGGCAGAAGGTCGAGGAGGATCTTCGCTCTCGAGGACTGGCCGAAGTGACTTCCGGCGAGGTCGGCAAGGCAATCCTCAAGCCACTGCGTGATCTTGATGTGGTCGCGTACCTACGTTTTGCGAGCGTGTATCAGAATTTCTCCGGCCTGGAAGATTTCCAGAGCGCCATCGATGAATTGCGCGAATAATGGTTCGATACCAAGAAAAAGGCCCGTCTGATGACGGGCCCTTTGTCGTGCTGATGCAGTTTATGTCGATGCGGTATCAGCCGATGACACGCATGCGGATGGTGCCTTCGATGCTACGCAATGCCTCCAGTGTGGCGGGGCTGGGCTTTTGAGCCACGTCGGTGACCACATATCCCAGCTCACCTTCAGTGGCCAATGACTGGAAGGAGATATTGATGTTCTCCTCGCCAAGCACGCGGTTCACACGGGCGAGTACGCCGGGCAGATTGTCATGCAAATGCGCGATGCGGCATACACCCTTGCAATCGGTGAGATTGATTTGTGGCAAGTTCACCGACAGTGACGTCGAACCCTTCGACCAGTAATCCTCCAGGCGTTGGGAGACAAAGTGACCGATGGACTCCTGCGCTTCCAGCGTCGAACCGCCGATGTGCGGGGTCAGAATCATATTATCTTCGTTGGCAAGCGCCGTCTCAAACGGGTCGCCGCTCTTCTTGGGCTCGACCGGGAACACGTCAACGGCGGCACCGGACAGATGGCCGGAGTCGAGATGCTGCTTCAGCGCGCCCAAATCAGCAACGAATCCACGAGACAGATTGATGAAGATGGCGTCCTGCTTCATGTGCGCGAACTGATCCTCGCCGAAGAAGCCGGTGTTCGACTTGCGCCCGTCTACGTGCAAAGTCACTGCATCAGACTGCTCAAGTAGTTCGTTCAGCGTCGAGCAACGATGGGCGTTGCCCAGTGCGAGCTTCTCCTCGATGTCGTAGAACACCACGCGCATGCCCAGCGCTTCCGCCAGTACGGACAGCTGGGAACCGATGTTGCCGTATCCGATGATGCCCAGTGTCTTGCCGCGCACCTCATGAGAACCGGAGGCCGACTTGTCCCACAAGCCGTGCTTGATGTGATGCGTATGCGCAGGGATGCGACGCATCAGGCAGATGATGTCGCAAATCACCAGTTCCACAACGGAGCGGGTGTTTGAATACGGTGCATTGAACACGGCGATGCCGTGCTTGCCGGCATAATCAAGATCCACTTGGTTGGTGCCGATGCAGAAGCATCCGATGGCGCTGAGGGTCGGGCGGGCATTCAGTACGCGTGCAGTGACATTGGTCTTGGATCGCACACCGACGAGATCCACGCCCTCTAGCGCGTCGATAAGCTCGTCCTCGTTCAGGGCTCCCTTCATGGTTTCGACTTCGAAGCCGTGATCTCGCAGCGATTTGGCTGCGTCAGGATGGATGTTTTCCAGTAACAGTGCTTTAGGCATGTCTTTCACCTTAGATGTTCAGGGAACGCTCGTCCTCTTTTGTCCGAACTATAACCAGTTTCTGTGTTGGTCTGGTCGTTGCCACGTAGAGGTCGGATGCGGCGACCAAACGGCTTGGGGCGTCATCTTCGATGCGTCCGGGTTCAATGACGATAACAGCGTCGAATTCCAGGCCTTTGACCATTTCGGTGCCGCATACGCTGATCTGCTCATCCCATTCGGGCTGGTCGATAAGACGCTGATATTCGGATGGGGCCATCAGACTGGATAGGCGATGCCTTACTGCTTCGCGCACCGGCTTAATGAGGTCGTCCGGGCAAATGATGGCGATGCGTCCAGTGCCGTCCGCCGAAACAAAATGATTGGCCAGCTGTGCCGCCTGGTTGGAAGTAACGGTAAGCAGAGCCTTCATGTCGTCTACCACGTGTCGAGACACGGAATCCGGCAAGGCGCGGACCGCGTTCACCGTGGAAATATAGAGTCCTTCGTTCTGCGCAAAACGGGAGGCGAGGTCGGAGACCTCCTGCGGATTGCGGTAATTGATGGTCAGCTCATTGAGGTCCCAATGGCCTTCGCCGAACAGTCGGTTCATCGTCTTGTCCCAACGGCGGGTGCCGGCCAGCGCCGAGGTCTGTGCCACATCACCCACAATGGTGAACGATCGTGACGGACAGCGACGAATGAGCATTCGCCAATCCATTGCGGTCAATTCCTGCGCCTCATCCACCACGATGTGACCATAGGTCCATTCTCGATCGGCTGCTGCGCGCTGGGCGGTGAGCTCGCCGTCGTCGCCGTTCATCTGATCGAGCAGCATCTGGCTCGATACGATGCCCTGACCGAGGCCGGTTGCGGCCAACGTGTCTTTGGCGTACTGCTCTTCGGCGGCGCGTCTGGCATTGGCAGCGGACTGCTTGGCCACGGTTTTGGGATCGGGTCCCAGCAGATCCATCGCCTCGTCAAGCAGCGGAATATCCGACCGGGTCAGAGGTGAACCTTTCGGCCGTGCGAGAGTGGCCAGATCGTCATCGGTCATCCATCCGGCCAAGGACTTCAGGCGTTCCGGGTGAGCGAAGAGCTGGTCGATAAGCCAGGGGGCGGTCATCGGCAGCCAGCATAGATTCAACGTTTTGCGCACCTGTTCGTTCATGCGCAGCAGCGACATGGCACGATTGAGCTCCGCCTGATCGGGGGTGTAGTCGAGTTGCTCCGCATACCGGGTCTGCATGCTGCGCAGCATGGAGCGGATAAAGGTCTCTCGGGCCTTGTTATGCGGTTGCCTTGTGCGTTTGGCGTCGGACTGCGCCTGTTCGATATCGACGGCAAGCATCGGTATCTGAATGCCGCTGATGGTGACGGTTGGCAGATTGCCGGGCACGCGGATGCGGGAGGCGATGGCGTTGGCGATTACCTGTGCCATGCGACGGTCGCCCTTGAGTTTGGCGGCTTGCGGAGTGTCGATTGCCGATGCGGTGATTCCCGGAATCAGGTCACTGATTGTACGGGAGACGACACCGGTCTCGCCCAACGAGGGAAGCACCTGATCGATGTAATGCAGGAACGCGGAGCTGGGGCCCACCACCAGTACGCCGGAACGTTCCAGTGTGCGTCGATGCGTGTAGAGCAAGTAAGCGGCACGGTGCAAGGCCACAGCGGTTTTGCCGGTGCCTGGGCCGCCCTGTACCACCACGGCACGGTTCATGTCAGAGCGGATAATGCGGTCCTGCTCGGCTTGGATGGTGGCCACGATGTCGGTCATTTTGCCCGTGCGACGCGAGCTGAGCGAAGCGAGCAGTGCACCTTCGCCGGTCAGGGTGCCGGCAGTGGAGGCTTGGCCCACTTGGTCAGAATGCACGTCCAGTACTTCGTCTTCGACGCCTACCACTTCGCGGAAACTCAACGTGATATGGCGGCGCATCACGATGTCGCCATGGTTGGAGGGCGTCGCCTCATAGAAGGGGCGGGCCGCTTCGGCTCGCCAATCGGTCAGAATGGGTTCATGGTCGGTGCTCGACAGACCGATGCGACCGATGTAATGACGAGTGCCGTCTTGCGAGTCAAGTCGTCCGAACACGAGCCGGTCTTCCACGCTGCGCAGCTGAGTGAGGCGATCTTCGTACATGGTGGCAAAAGAATCGCGCTCGGTGCGTTGGGTGGGGGAGCCGTGCGAACCGGCTGCTCGTACGGTGCTCAGTCGCTGCCACATTTCGGCGCGCAGGTCATCCAGACGTCCATAGGCGCGATCGACGGCCTGCTGCTCCTCGTGCAGCTGTGAGGCGTAACTCGACATGCTTCTCTTCGTCTCCGCTCGTAATGGTCACAAACTTTAAGGCATTCAAATTTACCGCACACCCCCTACGTCGGGGAAGGGCAGTGGTGCGGCTGCTCTGGTGATGTGCCTGCCCACGCCGCGCGCGATGCGTTTCCAAATCGGTGACGGCTTTTTTGCGTTTTGCGATGGTCGGTGAGTTCCGCTTCGCGGCCGTGTGCAATCGTGACGGTTTTTCCAAAAAAGGTGAGTAAAACGTGTTGTAGTGGGGAAAAATGGTGAATGGTGGGGTAAAGTGGTGAATCGGTTGGCTGAAGTATACCCGGCGAGTACAAAGGAGGTGGAGCCATGGTCGAGAGCAAGCACTCGCGTGAAACCGATGCTGATCAGCAAGGCTCCGCCGGAATCGACGGCCTCATGGCCGGCCTACCTCCGCTGCTGCTGGGCACGTACACGCCGAAAATCGATGCCAAGGGTCGTGTGGCACTTCCCGCGAAATTTCGTTCCCAGCTTGGCCAGGGGCTGGTAATGGCCCGAGGCCAGGAACGTTGTGTGTACCTGTTGCCGTTTGACGAATTTCGTCGTATTGCCTCCCAGATTCAGCGCACTTCGGTGGGCAACAAAGCCGCCCGCGAATACTTGCGTGTGTTCCTGTCTGGCGCAGTCGATCAGGAACCCGACAAGCAGGGGCGAGTTGTGGTGCCGCAAATGCTGCGTGACTACGCCAATCTCGGGTCCGACATTGTGGTGATCGGTGTGGGTACGCGCGCCGAACTGTGGAACAAGGATGCATGGGAGTCCTACCTCGCACAAAAGGAAGAGGGATACTCCGATATCGCCGATGATGTACTGCCTGAGGTGGAGTTCTGATGATTGATGTGACGAATATCCACCAGCCAGTGCTGCTTGATGACTGTGTGAATCTTGTGGCGCCGGCATTACAACACGAAGGTGCCGTGGCCGTGGACTGCACGCTGGGTCTTGCCGGTCATTCCACCGCTTTCCTGAAAGCGGCGCCGCAGGCTCGTCTTATCGGTATTGACCGTGATAGTGAGGCGTTGGCCTTGGCGACTGAGCGTATGGTTCAGGAGGGGCTTTCCGACCGATTCACGCCGGTTCATGCGGCCTTTGATCAGCTTGATCAGGTGCTTGCCGATCAGGGCGTGGAACGAGTGGATGCCGTGTTCATGGATTTGGGTCTGTCGAGTTTGCAGATTGATGAAACGGATCGTGGATTCTCGTACTCCCATGATGCCCCGTTGGATATGCGCATGGACGTGAGCCAGAATCTCACGGCCGAGCGGATTCTCGCTGATTACGATATGGCATCGCTGATTCGCGTCTTCCGGGAATATGGTGAGGAGCGGTTCGCTCGTCAGATCGCGCGTGAGATCGTGTCGCGCCGCACGCAGACGCCATTTACCACAACCGGCCAGCTCAACGCTCTAGTCGAAGATGTGGTGCCCAAAGCTCACCGTCCGGCCGGCAATCCGGCAAAGCGTGTGTTCCAGGCGCTGCGCATTGAAGTCAACGGCGAGTTGGACAAACTGTCATCCACTCTGCCTCAGGCCGCGAATCGTCTTCAGGTCGGAGGCCGTTTGGTGGTGGAGTCCTACCACTCGTTGGAAGACAAGACAGTCAAATCCTTTATGGCACAGGGCCTGAAGATTGATGCGCCGGCAAACCTGCCAATCGTGCCGGATGATGCCCAGCCGTTCTTCCGGGAACTGACCCGAGGCGCAATCAAGGCCGATGATGAGGAGCGGCAACGCAACCCGCGATCCGCTTCAGTGCGGCTCAGGGCGGTCGAGCTGAGCAGACGGATTCCTGAGAGGTGGCGAGAACGCTTCGCGCAAACAGCGGCAAACCCAAAGGAATCGAACACCACACGTAACAATGGCAAACACGGAAGGAGGGGCTGACCATGGCAGCAACGGCACGCAGCATTCGATCCAGTGCTTCAACGCAGTCCAGGCCGCAGTCCAGGCCTCAGGCTCCTTCGCGCCCTGAACTGAAGGTGATTTCCGGTCAGCGGGTTCAAGCAGAAGGAAACATGATTGAACGGGTTATTGAATGGACCCGTACACGCAGCGCCCCGCTGATGCATGTGGTGATTGCCATCGTGTTCCTCATGGCCACGTTGCTCGGCGCGCTGGTACTGCGCACCCAAATGGTGCAGAACTCGTTTAAGGCGGCAGAAGTCAAGCAGCATATCAGCACGCTGACCCAGGACATCGAAGACGATCAGGCCAAGCTTGACCAGTTGGTCGCATCGCTGCCGGATAAGGCCGATGAAATGGGCATGGTGTCGCAAGGCGGATCGGTGACTATTGATTTGAACGGATACCAGCAGTCCGGAGAAAGTGGAGCACAGTGAAAGCCACCATCGCACGTATCGTTCACTTGTACAAGGTGAAGACCTTTGCCTTCAAATGCATCGCCGTGGGCGTGGCATTGGGCATCGTGGCAACAATGTGCCTTGCCCAGCTGGCCTCCACCCAATTGATTGGCGGACGTCAAACCGCGCAGGCCGCGACGGCCAGCCGTACTTCGCGCGTGACGCTCAGCGCCAAGCGCGGACGCATCCTTGACACCAACGGCACTGTGCTCGCCCAGAGCGTGGAACGCTATACCATTGTGGCCAACCCCGAGGCTGCCCAGGAATTCGTTCCCACCGATTGCAACGAGAAGACCAAAGACTACTGCGACGAGATCGACGGCAAGCCGGTGGGTGCCACGGGCGCTGCCGCAGTGGGCCGTCTGCTGGCCAAGGCTCTTGACATGAATGCGATGGAGCTGGGCGCGGATCTGTCGATCAGCGGCCAATACGTCGTGCTGAAGAAGGATGTCACGCCACAGGTCAAGCGCACCATCGACGATTTGAACCTTGGCGGCATCGTCTGGGGCGAACTCAGCAGCGAACGCCTGTACCCTGATGGAGAACTGATGGGATCGCTGCTCGGCGGAGTCAACGACAAAGGCGTGGGCGTGGCCGGATTCGAGCAAATGGAGAACAAAACGCTCACCGGCACCGATGGACACCAGATTTACCAGCGTGGCAACTACGGTGGCGAAGAGATTCCCGGCACCATGACCGAATCCGTGGCCGCCAAGGACGGCAAAGACGTTACGCTGACCATTGATCGTGATGTGCAGTGGTACGCCAAGAAGATCATGAAGGAAGCGACAGCCCAGTACAGCGCCCAGTGGGGTATCGCCGTGGTGCAGAACGTGCAGAACGGCGAAATACTGGCTCTGGCGGACAGCGATGAGATAGCGGCCGGCAGTGACGAAGCGAAGATGAACGTTTCGCGAGCCGTGTCCCAGACCTTTGAACCGGGCTCGATCGGCAAGGTTATTTCCATGTCCGGTTATTTGCAGACCGGGTTGCGCAAACCGACGGATCAGTACACCGTGCCAGGCCAGCTCACTGTGGATGGCCAGACCTATAAGGACGCCTTCGAGCATGGTGATGAGCATTGGACTCTGGCTGGCATTCTCCAGAAATCATCGAATATCGGCATGGTCATGGCCGGCGATGGCTACACGGATGAGCAGCGGTACGAATACCTGACCAAGTTCGGCATCGGACAGTCCACGGGATTGGATCTGCCTGGCGAGTCCAGTGGCGTGCTGACCTCTCCCTCGTCATGGGATGCGCGAACTCGCAACACCGTGCTGTTCGGTCAGGGATACACGGTCAATGCCTTGCAGCTGAGCAACATCGTGGCCACCATTGCCAATAAGGGAGTGAAGCAGCAGCAGTCCATCATCAAGTCGGATGACGGCAACACCGAAAACAAGAGCAAGGCCACTCGCGTGGTCGATGAGCAGGTGGCCGCTCAGATGATGGATGCCATGGAGTCCGTTTCGGATAGCTACAGCGCCTTCGTCAAGGTTGATGGCTACCGCATGGCCGCGAAGTCCGGTACCGCCGAGGTGCAGGGCGCCGATGGCAAGCTGTCCTCCATCATCTCCGATTACTCGGTGGCCATTCCCGCCGACAATCCGCGTTTCGTCGTGACTGTGGTGCTCAAGGACCCGACTGGTTTCGGTGGCCTGACCGCAGGCCCGGTATCCGCGCAGATTTGTGCGTTCCTTATGCAGAAATACGAGGTGCCTATCTCGACGCCGCGTAAAGATGCTATTCCGGTCACTTGGTGATATATCGAAAAGAAAGGCGTTGACCCATGAGCGCAGTGAGCGAATCCATCGCCCAGCGAATGACTTTGGGCATGCTGGCCGAGCGGTATGGCTTCGATATTGATCCGGAATTTGCGTCCAATGTCACCATCACATCGCTCAGCGATGCTGTAGACACCATTTCGCCTGGCGCGATGTATATCTGCGACAGCAATCATCTTGCCGATCTGCCCCGTGCCGAGCAATCCGGTGCCTATGCGGCTCTGCTGCCCAGAACGTGCCGTGGCCGGGATATCCAGTCTGGCATCCCGCTGGTGTTCGGCGATTGCGGCAACCATATGCTCGGTGATTTGGCCAGTTCTCTGGCAGGAACCCCATCCAATGCTATGGCGGTATTTGCCGTGGCCGGCGATGATGATGACATCATCCATGCCGGTGTGAAGCATCTTGCCGATTTCCTGCACATGCTGGGCAACCCCGTTGCCGTGATCGATTCCACTGGTTCCACGTCGATGACGCGTTCTTTGAACCTTTCGTATCCGTTGGGCATCCTCGATGTGCAGCGCACCCTCGCGGTCTGCGCGGAGGACGGCGTTGCCGCCGTTATCATCGCGATGAATAACGCCACACTGCAACGTGAAGCGTTGGAATCAGTGAACGTGGACGTGCTGGGCTCCGAGCGAGTCGCGCAAGGGGAGGATGTGGCCTCCTTAAAAACCCGATATGCGTTTGTATCCGACCGTGCCCTGGCTCTGACCGTACCTACTGGGGAGTCTGACGAACTGGCGGCCGAATCGCCCGCCATGTTTGACCAGGATAGGCTCGGCCATATGTCTCTTGCTGTTGCCATGGTGCTCGCGGCAGGCGTGCGCAGGAACAACGTGCGTAGTGCTCTGCGAGTGGCCAATAATCTCAGATGACGAGCAGCGGATGCAATACAATACAGCAATATACGACACACTGAAGGAGTTCAAGACACCATGGTCCCGATGAGCGTGGAGGAAATCGCCAAGGCCGTTGACGGTCGGTTGGTAGCAGGCGACGGTCCCGCCATTGAAGCCACCGAAACGGTGACTGATTCTCGTCAGGCTGGCTCCGGAGCAGTGTTCGTGGCCATTAAGGGCGAGCGGGTCGATGGCCATGACTTCGTGGATAAGGTCGCTGACCAAGGAGCCGCAGCCGCCATCGTCGACCATGAAGTAGCGTGTACAACGATGCCGCAGATCGTGGTCGAAGACACCGTCGCAGCATTGGGATTGCTGGCCAAGCATAATATCGATCGTCGGCGCCAGCTGCCCGGTGCCTTTGACCTGATCGGATTGACCGGTTCGGTGGGCAAAACCACCACCAAAGATTTGCTCTCCGCGCTGCTGAGCACGTTGGGTCCCACCGTGGCGCCGATCGGTTCTTTCAATAATGAGATCGGCTTGCCGTTGACCGCATTGCGAGTCAATGCCGACACCCGTTTTTTCGTAGCGGAAATGGGCGCCAACCATATCGGTGAGATCGCGCGGCTGACCCGTATCGCACCGCCGAATACGGTTATTGTGCTCAGGGTCGGAGTCGCGCATCTCGGCGAATTCGGTTCCAGGGAGCGCATTGCCCAAGCGAAAAGCGAGATCGTGCAAGGGCTGCTGCCTGGCGGCACCGCCGTGCTGAATGCCGATGACGATTACGTCGTGCCCATGGCACAGCTGGCTTCCGGCGACGTACTGTGGTTTGGTCAGGGGCACACCCGTGACTCCGAGGTGCATGCCGATCATATTGCTGCAGATGCCGCTGATCACGCCGAATTCACCATGACCGACGCGCACGGCGAGCAGGTTGCCGTACATCTGGGTATTCCAGGCCGTCATAATGTGATGAACGCGCTTGCCGCGGCAACCGTCGCATTGCGATATGGCATGCCGCTGACTGCTATTGCACAGACGTTGGCCGCGCAGCACACCATCAGCCCGCATCGTATGGCTCTATCCACGGTGAGCCGTCAAGGAGCTTCGTTCGAGCTGATTGATGATTCCTTCAACGCGAACCCGGATTCCATGAAAGCCGGATTGGACGGCCTGCGAGCATGGAATGCGAATGATGGTCGCCAGCCATTCCGTGTGGCATTGCTGGGCGCGATGCTCGAGCTTGGTGCGGATGAGCGTGAATTGCACGCTTCGGTCGGCCAATATGCGGCCGGTCTGGGACTGGATGCCATCATCACGGTCGGATCGCCCTCAGACGCGCATCTGAACGTGTTGGCCGAATCTTTGGCCGAAGGCGCAACACGTGGGCGTGCGGCTTCGGTAGACTGTGTGCAGACCATTGATGAGGCCGAGCGCATAGTCCTTGACTTGGCCAAGAATCATACGGATACTGTGGTACTGCTCAAGGGCTCGCACGCCTCCGGACTCAGCGCATTGGCTGAGCGGTGGGCCTGACGCTGAACCGACAAGAAGACCGACAAGAGGAGAGAAGCCACACGTGATTGCTCTGATTATTGGAATGCTGGTGTCGCTGATTGTCACCTTGGTCGGCACGCCGTTGCTGATACGTCTGGTGCACAAGCTGCACTATGGCCAGTACATCCGTCAGGACGGTCCTCAATCGCATCTGGTCAAGCGCGGTACCCCCACGCTTGGCGGTGTGGTTATCAATTTTGCGATTGTGCTGGGATGGGGCGCCTCGGCGTTGTATCGATACCTGCGATCGGGTGATGTGCCCTCATGGTCTGCGGTGCTGGTGCTGTTCGCCATGCTGTCCATGGGCGTGTTGGGATTCATCGACGATTTTGCCAAAGTCCGCAAGAAGCAGAATGAAGGCCTGACGGTGGGCGGTAAGTTCATCGGCCAATTCATTCTTTCCACTATCTATGCGGTGCTGGCGCTGATTATCCCCACCAAATCCGGGTTCCCCAGCGCACAGCCTGGTATGAGCTTCATTGAACAGCCGTTTTTCAGCTTTGATTTTGCGGGCCGTGCGGTGGCCATCATCCTGTTCGTTATCTGGGTGAACTTCCTGATGACCGCATGGACCAACGCAGTGAACCTCACCGACGGTCTGGACGGGCTGGCCGCCGGATCGTCGATGATCTCCTTCGTGGGATTCGCCGTCATCGCGTTTTGGGAAAGCTACCACATCAAGGGTGGCGATCATGGCGGCTATTCCTATGCCGTGTCCGATCCGCTGGATCTGGCCATCATCGCGATTTGCGCTGCGGTGGCGTGCTTCGGCTTCCTGTGGTACAACTCGAACCCTGCGTCCATCTTCATGGGCGATACCGGTTCCCTGGCACTTGGCGGCCTGTTCGCGGCTCTGTCCATTGCCACGCACACCGAGTTCCTGACTGTGATCCTCGGCGGCCTATACGTCATGGAGGCCATGAGCGACGTCATTCAAGTGGGATACTTCAAAATGACGCATAAGCGTGTATTCAAGATGGCGCCGATTCACCATCATTTTGAACTTGAAGGCTGGACGGAGACCAAGGTGGTAGTGCGTTTCTGGATGATTGAACTCATCTTCGTGCTGCTCGCCCTGACCATTTTCTACGGTGACTGGGTCACCCGATCCGGACTGCTGTTCAGCTAGCGGAAATCTGAAGGGCCTAAGCTCGCCCACGGTATTCCTAAATTTGGGAGGAATCATGCAAGTAGCGGATAAGACAGTGGTGATTGCCGGACTGGGAGTGTCCGGCACTTCGTTGGCCGAGGTGCTGCGGGAGCGCGGCGCCCATGTCATTGGTGTAGATGAACGAAAAAGCGATGCTGATTTGCATTCTTTCGACGAGGTGGATTGGGATCAGGTCGATTATGTGATGGCCTCGCCGGTGTTCAATCCGCGTACTCCGTTCATTCTCGAAGCGCAGCGTCGTGGTATTCCCGTGATGAGCGAGGTGGAATTTGCGTGGTGTCTGCGCGCGGATAATGCGAGGACCGGCAAGCCTGCGCCTTGGATCGGCATCACTGGAACCAACGGCAAGACCTCCACCACCGAAATGACCTCGGAGATGCTTACCGCGTGTGGTCTGGATGCACCCACCGCCGGCAACATTGCCTCTGGAGACATGAGCATGAGCCTGTCCCGCTGCGCCACCAACCCCAAGCATGATGTGCTCTGCGTGGAGTTGAGCTCCTTCCAGCTGCATTTCACCGATTCCTTGGAACTTGACTGTGCAGCCATCACCAATATCGCCGACGATCATCTTGACTGGCATGGCGGGCGCGAGAACTACGCGGCCGATAAATCCAAGGTATTCCGCGCCGCCCGGCGCGTCATCGCCTATAACGCGCAGGACGCCAAAGTCAGCGAACTGGCTCAAGCCGCATCCGTTGCCGCAGGATGCCGCAAAGTAGGATTTACGTTGAACGAGCCTGAAACCGGCCAGATTGGCATCGCGGACGGCTGGATTGTGGATCGCAGCGGCGTTGCCGGCGGCAAAGTGGGGGAGCCTGTCAAGCTCGCCGCCATCGCCGATTTCACCCATTTGATGGAGCCGGATGGCTCGTTGTACCCACACCTGGTTGCCGACGCCCTGACCGCGCTGGTGTTGGTTTTGGGCCTTGGCGCCGACCGGGAAACCGCTCTTGAGGCGTTGCAGACATTCAAACCGGGTGGGCATCGTATCGAAACCGTGGCCGAAGCACGTGTGAACGGCGGCGTTATTCGATTCGTGGATGATTCCAAGGCCACCAATGGCCATGCCGCCAACGCTTCGTTGTCCAGCTTCTCGGCCAAGTCCGTGGTCTGGATTGCCGGAGGCTTGGCCAAGGGCAGCCGTTTTGAGGATTTGGTCAGCAATCAGGCTCATACCATTAAGGCCGCCGTCATTATCGGCAAAGATCAGCAGCCGATGATTGAAGCCTTCCGCAGCCAAGCACCGGACATTCCGGTGACCGTCATCGATCCGCAGGACAACGATACGGTGATGGATCGTGCGGTGGCTGCCTGCGGAGACTATGCGGCAGCCGGAGACGTGGTGCTGATGGCGCCTGCGTGCGCGTCCATGGATCAATTCGTGTCTTATGCCGATCGAGGCAATCGTTTTGCAGCCGCAGCCAAGGCGTGGAGCGAGGTGCATGGTCTCCGATAATTCTTCGGTTCGCAAAGCGCACGGGAACGCAAATAAGCCGGCTCTGGTCATTACCGATTACACCGGCTGGCGAAGCCTGCTCAATCCGCTGTGGTGCTATAACGGTTTCCGCATGGCGGTGGTGGGACTGACCTGCTTTGGCCTGATCATGGTGTTCTCCAGTTCCACGGTCACCATGGCGGCGCAAGGCAGATCGCCATTTGTTCAATTGCTCAATCAGGGAGTGTTCTGCATCCTTGGCCTGATTGTGGGATTTTTTGCCATGGTGATGCCGGTCGGGTTCTGGAAACGCATCGGTCTGCCGCTGATGCTCTGCTCGATACTCGTACAGGCGTTGACCTTCACACCGTTGGGTATTGACGTGTACGGTAACCGAGGATGGTTGAATCTGGGATTCACCACCATACAGCCGGCCGAGTTCATGAAATTCGCGCTGTGCGTGTGGCTTCCCACCGCGCTGAGGGCCGCCAAAAAGCTCTATCGCAAACAAGGCATGAAAGCCTATACAGTTCCTCTTGGCGTTTCTGCGGTCGGATTGTTGACCGTTATTGGCGGTAAGGATCTTGGCACTGCCATGATTCTGATTTTCATCGGCATTGTGGCTTTCCTGATTGCGGGTTTTCCGGGCAAATGGATGGGCGTAGGCGTGCTGGTGATGGCGGCGATGGTGGCGGTGCTGGCGATTTCCAGCCCGAACCGTATGCGGCGTATTCTCGCCACGTACGGGGATTGTTCTGCGGCCGACGCACAGACGGTGTGCTATCAGTCCATGCATGCGAAGTACGCCATTGCTTCGGGTGGCTTCCTTGGTGTGGGCATTGGCAATTCGCGTGAGAAGTGGAATTATCTTCCGGCGGCGCATAACGATTTCATCTTCGCTATCATCGGAGAGGAAACCGGCTTCGTGGGATGTGCCATCGTGCTCCTGTTCTTCGCGATTCTGGGATGGTGCATGATCGTCGTTGCGCTGCAGGTCGCTGATCGGTACGTATCGATGGTGCTGATGTGTGTGACCATCTGGATTGTGGGACAGGCCATGGTCAATATCGGCGTGGTCGTAGGAGTGTTCCCGGTGCTTGGCGTGCCTATGCCATTCGTGTCGGCAGGCGGCTCCTCAATGGTGATGTGTTTGGCGGCCGCAGGACTAGTTGTGGGACTTATGCGATGCCAACCGCAGATTAAGCAGTCTCGCCAGAGCGTGTAGAGTACACTCGGTAGTCATGACCCAAGGAGCACCTCATATCGTTCTTGCCGGCGGCGGAACCGCTGGACATGTCAATCCATTACTCGCCGTCGCCGGGGCGATTCGCGAACTTGAACCCGCGGCGCAGGTCACTGTTATCGGCACTGCGGTCGGCCTGGAAAAAGATTTGGTGCCTCAAGCGGGATACGAACTCGACACCATCGAGAAAGTGCCGTTCCCACGCCGCCCCAATGCGTATTTGCTGCAATTCCCGGCCAAGTGGAAGCGCGAAACGGCCAAAGTGCGCACCATTTTGGAGAGCAGACATGCCGACGTGGTCGCTGGCTTTGGCGGTTATGCATCGGCCCCCGTGTATGCCACGGCGCATAAGATGGGCATCCCCATCGCCATGCACGAGCAAAATGCGCGTGCCGGCATGGCCAACAAGTTGGGAGCGCGATGGGCCGACTTCATCGGTACGGTGTATGACGAAACCGGTCTGAAACCCAGAAAAGGCGCTGAACTCGAGCGTGTCGGTCTGCCGTTGCGTCCGGCCATTGCCGCGCTTTCCCAGCGACTGGAAGTCGACCGCGAGGGTGTGAGAAAGGAATCGGCCGCTGAGCTCGGCATCGATCCAAACCGTCCTGTGGTTGTGGTCACCGGAGGTTCCCTGGGCGCGCAGAGCCTGAATCGAGCCATTGCCTCGTCCGCCGCTGATTTGCTGGCCCATGCTCAGATCATTCATCTGACCGGACGTGGCAAAAGCGATGAGGTGCGCAGTATGGTCAGCAAGTCGGTGAAGGCTGATGTGCTTACTGGAATCGGCTCCGATTCGGCAGGTCAAGGCGATTATCACGTGGCTGAATATCTGGAGCGGATTGACTTGGCCTTTGCCTGCGCCGATCTGGTGATATGCCGTGCTGGAGCCGGTTCGGTATCGGAGCTGGCGGCGCTGGGATTGCCGGCCATTTATGTGCCTCTGCCCATTGGCAACGGCGAACAGCGCTTTAATGCGGAGCCGGTGGTGAACGCTGGTGGCGGTCTGCTGGTAGCGGATAAGGACCTGACGCCGGCATGGGTGCATGATCATGTGCCGGGCATGCTTGCCGACCACGAAATGCTCGCCGAGCTCGGACGCAAAGCATGGGAATACGGCATACGTGATGCCGCGCGCATCATGGCGCGCCGTGTTCTGCAGCTTGCTCAATAGGAACCGGTAAATTCACGTTTGATCAGAATCGGCCATACCTCGTTGCGTTGGCACGGGGTACAGCCATAATAGAGGTGCTGGAAATCCCTCAAGGAGCGTCAATTGTCCCAGAATCAGCCCATTGTGCTTGACCCTACCCATGCTTTGTTCGATGCCGCGGCCCGTCCCGCAGATCTTGGCCCTACGCATTTCATCGGTATCGGGGGTGCCGGTATGAGCGTCCTGGCCGAGATGCTGAACGCCGAGGGCGTGCCGGTGGACGGCTCCGACCGTGAGCGCAGTGCAAAAACTGATCGACTGGAATCATTGGGTATCACCGTTGAATTCGGGCAACGGGCGGAAAATGTGGCTTCGGCTTCGACCGTTGTCTATTCCAGTGCCATCAAGCCCAGCAATCCGGAAATCGTTGCCGCGAACGAGGTTGGCCTGCACATCGTGCATCGCAGCGATATTCTCGCTTTACTGATGAACGGCAAGCGAGCCGTGACCGTGGCCGGTGCGCACGGCAAAACCACTACCAGTTCCATGCTTGCGCACATTTTGGTGCATACCGGAGCTGATCCCAGCTATGCCATCGGCGGTTCCATCCAAGGGCCGGACGGTACCACCTTGGACGGTGGCCATGCCGGTCAAGGTGACGTGTTGGTGGCTGAGGCCGATGAGTCCGACGGCAGCTTCGCCAAATACCACCCCACCATCGCCATCATTACCAATGCCGAGGCCGACCATCTTGACCATTACGGCAATGAAGCGCATTACCGTGCCGCATTCGTGAATCATGCCGGCCATGCAACCGGCCATGTGGTGATCTGCGCTGATGATCCGGACGCGCTGGCCGTGTTCCAGGCGCTGCCTGCCGACATCAAGGCCCATACCATCGTCTATGGCACCACGCCCATTGAGCAGCTGCCTGATTTAGGGGGTGCCGCGCATGTGTGGATTTCCTCTGAACAGGAGACCGCCGGCACCGGCGTTGAACGGCTTACCTTGCACCTTCCCGCCGCGGTGACCTCTGCAGATGCTGTGGCCCAGCGTGTGGAACTCAAGGTTCCCGGCATCCATAATGCGCGTAATGCCACCGCGGCAATCACCGCCGCGGTGCTGTTGGGAGTCTCTCCCACCGACGCCGCACAGGCTGTCGGTACGTTCCTGGGAGCTGCACGCCGTTTTCAGGTGCATGGAACCGTTAAGCAGGTCACGGTGGTGGACGATTACGCGCACCACCCTACGGAGATCGCGGCTCTGCTGGATGCAGCACGGCGCCGTTATCCGCAGTCGACCATTCGCGTGATTTTCCAGCCTCATCTGTTCTCCCGTACCAAGTTCTTTGCGCGCGAATTCGCCGAGGCGCTGGCCAAGGCCGATGATGTCATCGTCACCGGCATTTTCCCTGCCCGTGAGAAGCAGGAGGACTTCCCGGAGATTACCGCGGCCACCATCGTGGATGCTGCTGCCGGCATCAAGGATGCGGCTGCCGGCGAGTGGATTCAACCGGTTGAAGACATGGGTCTTGCCGCCAGGATGATGGCCATGCGAGCCCACCATGGGGATGTGATCTTTACCGTGGGCGCCGGCGACATCACTGATATGGATCAGGTGCTGCTTACCGCGCTCGAGGCCCATCGCGAAAGTTGTGAGTAATGGCAGGTCGTACCGTCAGTTCTGGCGGCGCGAAAGGAGAGCGTCGCAAACCCCGTTCGGTGGAATCGCACCAGCGAGGTTCGGGCAAGGCTGGAAAGTCGCGTAAAGCCCGTTCCGTGGCCTCCCGTCCGGGAATCGTGGACGAGTCTCGGCCTCAGGAAGTGACGCGTGCCATCGGGCAGGAAGGTGCGTTTGTAGACGCGCGCGAGCTGCATAGTGAGGATTATGTTGCTGAGACGCTGCATCAGACCACCGGTACGCTGGGAGTGATTTCCCGTCCGAAAGTGGTGGATTTCACCGAACGAGCCAAGGAGCGCAAGCGTGCGGGCATGCGCGTCATCGCGCTGCGAGTGGTAGCCATGGTAACCAGTGTGGCGGTGCTGATTGGGCTGGTATGGTTGCTGTTCTTCTCTTCGGTATTCCGCCTGGAAGTGGGTGCGATCAGCGTATCTGGAGCCAACGAATGGGTCAGTGAGCAGACCATTCGCTCCATTGCCGATAAGCAGGCGGGTAAATCGCTGTTTTTGGTATCCACGAACGACGTGTCCAAACAGCTCGGGGATATTCCCGGCGTGAGTGAGGCCAACGTCTCCAAGCAATTCCCGAAATCGATGAGCGTTGAGGTCAAAGCGCAACGGCCCGCCGCCATGCTGAAAAACGGGGATACGTTGACTGCGGTCGATTCACAGGCTCGCGTATTGAATTCGGTGACGGACGCGAATGTGGACGGCATTCCCGTTATTGAAGTCAAGGATGTCGATAAGAGCCTGAAGAATCGTTCGATCAAGGAAGCCCTGACCATTCTGGGTGCGCTACCGGAATCAATGCGTTCGGCAATCACCCAGGTCACTGCGGAAACGCAGGATTCCGTGACCACCACACTCAATGACGGCGACCGTGTGATCGTGTGGGGCGATTCCTCTCAGCTCAAGCTGAAAATGGCAGTGGTCGATAAGATTATCAATGACTCCAATGTGATTGGCGACCGTCATCAGGTCGATGTATCCGCGCCGTTGAAACCTATCATGAAGTGATGTTCCTGGTCGTTTGGGCTGACTGACGTGAGCGGGCTTGTTCGTGGTCTGCTGTGAGCTGATTTGCAAATGCATAGATACAGGTGTATGGTGAAACGTCCGGCCGAAAGGCTGGAAGCTTGATAATTCAAGATTGGGGTCGATCGGTTTCGACGGTGACCTGTTCGCTGCAGGGAAGCGTGCCGAGAACGCCGGGTCCGCTCGTGGATGACCCCGGCAAAAGAATAAGTGCTAAATCTAACCGCACTGAGTTCGCTCTCGCTGCCTGATTTTTAGTCAGGATTAACCAGTGAGCAGCCGCTCCGTTCACTCCTCTTCGTCTTTGGGAGGATGCTGAGCGTCGTTAAGAAGACTTGCTGATGGAGTTGAGCCTCAGGGCTCCATCGGGACTTTTACTGCGGATATGCTCGCCATCAGTTGTCTGCGACAGCGATGGGGGCAGAAAAACCGCCAACTTGGCCAGCAGACTACGCACGTAGAAGACTGTGGGCTCGGTCATCGGACCGGGGTTCGATTCCCCGCGACTCCACCAAGACAAGCGTCGTTTCCGTAAGGGAACGGCGCTTTTTTGTTGCTACTGTAGGGAGTCATGAGAGTTGTCGTGCAACGAGTATCTGAAGCATCCGTGGACGTGATTAATGAGTTGGGCACATTGGACCCTACATTTGAGCCCCAGCAGATTGGTCCGGGATTCATGATTCTGGTGGGTGTGACCGATGAGGATGGTGACCAGCAGATTGCGTGGTTGACTCACAAGATCCTCAATCTGCGGGTATTCGAAGATGAGCAGGGCAAAATGAACCGCTCGATTCAGGACATCGGCGGTGAGATTCTCTCCATCTCGCAGTTCACATTGTTTGCCGATGTGCGCAAAGGCAACCGCCCGAGCTTCATCAAGGCGGGCAAGCCGGAGCACGCCGATATTACATGGATCAAGTTCAATGAGGCGCTACGCTCCGGGGGAGTGCCGGTCAAAGAAGGTAGGTTCGGCGCGCATATGCGGGTTGGCTTGGTCAATGATGGGCCGGTGACCATCATCATCGATACCGAAATCGATATGCCAGGTGGCGTGCACTGAGCCAAGTGCCAAGTGCCAAGTGCCAAGTGCCAAGTGTCAAGTGCCAAGTGCGCATGCAAAAGCCCTGTACGAACCATGAGCGTGATTCGTACAGGGCTTGTCGTTTATCTGCTGAGGCAAACCCCGCCAACGCGGGCCAAATTATCAGGCCTCGACCTGAGCGGCCTTCTTGCCTTCGATGATGGCCTTGTAGCCAACGCCGATGACCAGCACGTACAGGCAGCCAACGGCCATCACGATGATGGCGCCGAGCTGGGCGTTCATGGCATCAGCCAGGGCACCCATGATGGGCGGGAAGATGGCGCCGCCGATCAGGCCCATGAGCATCAGGCCGGAAATCTCGTTCTGGCGCTCCGGACGGTACATCAGCGCGTGGGAGAGGAACAGCGAGAACACGTTGGAGTTACCGAAGCCAACCAGAGCCACAGCCACCCAGAACAAGGCGACCGGCGGGTTGGAGGTGATGGAGCAGAAGATGGTGAAGCACACGGCGGAGGCGGTCATGATGATGCCGCACACCAGAATGCCGACGTGGTTGGAGATCTTCGAGAGCATGATACCGCCGGTGAAGCAGCCGATCATACGGGCGATGAAGTAGACCATGGTAGCGGTGGCGGCGATTTCGGTGAAGGTGTCGCCGGTGTGCTCGGTGAGGATACGCGGAGCCTGGGCGTTGATGCCGACGTCCACGCCCACGTGGGCCACGATGCCGAGGAAGCACAGGAACACGATACGGTCGGAGAACAGGAGCTTGAAGCAGCGGCCGATGGTGGTGGTGCCGGCGTCGGGAGTGGGCTCGTCGATCTTGTCAAGTGCGAGCAGCACGTAACCGATGATGCCGACGACCAGGTAGATCACAAACAGAATCCACCACATGCCGAGCTTGGTGGCGCCCCAGATGGCGATGTACGGGGCGAACAGGGATGCGAAGGCCTTGACGAACTGGCCGAGCGTCAGCGTGGAGGCGAGCCTGTCTCCCTTGACGAACACGGTGAGCAGTGGGTTCAGCGATACCTGCATCAGCGTGTTGCCAATGCCGAGGAAGGCAAAGGAGATGACGATCAGCACCAGGCGTGCGGTGCCGGATAGTGCCACGTAGGCGATGATGGGCAGGGCCATGGCGACCAGTGTCACAAGAATGGACCACAGCACGGTCTTGCGGCGGCCGATTTTGTTCATCAACATGCCGGTGGGCACGGCGAAGATCAGGAACCAGAAGAACACCATGGTGGTGAACAGGTTTGCGGTGCCGTTGGCCAGATCGAACTCAGCCTTGACGTAGTTCGTGGCGGTGCCGACCAGATCGACGAAGCCCATGACGAAGAACGCGAACATCACAGGCGCGATTTTTACGAGGCCGGCATTGCCGGTCTTGGTGGTTTCGTTGCTCATTTTGAATTCCCTTTTCTTTACTGCAATGAGACAATGAATTGCTAATCGATATTCAGTTATCAATCACCTGTTTTTGGGCATGGCTCACGCCGGGAGACAGGGTCTGGCGAGTGCCGGAACGTCATTGTCCCAGCGTGAGCATGAGCCGAAAAAGGCTGGAAAAGTATGGCCTATTGGCCGGTGTTGCCGAAGGCTTACTTGCCTGCGGCAGCGAGGTAGTCAGGCATCTCAGCCGGATATTCCGGCCAAGCGCCGGCCTGAGTGCACACGAAGGCGGCGGTGTTGACGGCCTTGCGGTGAGCGTCGGCAAGCGAGTCGCCGAGCAGAGTGCGAGCGGTGAACGTGCCGGAGAAGGAGTCGCCGGCGCCGACGGTGTCGACCACCTCGACATGCGGGGTGTCCAGAGTGGAGACCTCGCCCTTGCGGGACATGATGGTGGAGTAGGCGGAGCCGGCGGTCAGAATCACGTAATCGAGATCGAACTCGTCCAGGAACCAGCGGGAGGCATCCTCGCCGGAGGTGCCGCGAATGTCGAACATGTCACGCAGCAGCAGGAGCTCTTCGTCGTTGATCTTGAATACGGTGGCGGCCTTGAGCAGCTCCTCGATGAGATCCTTGGAGTAGTGGTCGCCGCGCAGGTTGATGTCGAAGAACTTCATCGCGCCCGGCTTGGTGTGCTTGAGCAGCTCGGTGATGGTGGCATGCGATTCGGGGGAGCGCAGGGCCAGGGTGCCGAAGCAGACGGCGTCGGCCTTGGAGACCACATCGATGAGCTGGCGGGTGTACAGGATGTGGTCCCAGGCCACGCCCTTGACGATGGTGTACTCCGGGATACCGTTCTTCAGGGCGACTTCGACGGTGGAAGTCGGCCAAGCGTTGCGCTGGATAACGGTGTTGATGCCGGCTTCGTCGGCCTTGGCGATCAGCTCGTCGCCGAGCTCATCCTCACCGACCGCGCTGATGGCCCAGCCTTCGGTGCCGTTCTTCATCGCATGGTAGGCGAAGTTGACGGGGGCGCCACCGGCTCGTTTGCCGCCCGGCAGCATATCCCACAGCAGTTCGCCAAGGCTCAGAACGATCGGGGTAGTCATGGTTGGTTCCTTTCCTTATGGTTTCTCTGATTGCTGATTTCGTATGGAAATCTCTGGTCGGCGCTTCGGTCAGGAAACGTCGAAGAACACCGAGGGGTGTTCCAAAAACTGGGTGACCGCCACAGCCGCGGCTCCGCAGACGGTGGAGTCAATCGGCAGGGTGGAGAGTGTTATGGAGGTGAAATCGTTGATTTCGGGGATGGCTCGTTCGGTCACCGTGGCGCGAACCGTGTCCAGCAGCAGATGGCCCGCCTCGGATGCGATATCGCCGATGATGATGTGTTCGGGATTGAAAGCGTTGAAGATGGTGATGCAGCCGTAGCCGATATACCGCGCCACTTCGCGAACCATGGACTGGGCCGCGGCGTTACCTTCGTTGGCTTTGGCGAACAGGGCTCGGGCGGCTTCGGCATGGGTCATGTCTGAGGCGTCCGGGATGACCGAGCCGTCCTCGATAAGCATGTCATGGATGGCCGGGGCGGAGCAGTAACGTTCCAGGCAGCCGACGTTGCCGCAGTCGCAGGGCTTGCCGTTGACATCAACGGAGATATGGCCGATTTCGGTGGCTGCGCCTTGCGCGCCGTTGACGAGGTGGCCATTGTCGATGACGCCAAGTCCCACGCCTTCGCCGACCAGATAGTAGGCGAGGTAATCGTTGGTGTGGAATGCGGGGTCGAACAGGTAGTGGGCCAGTGCGCCGGCGCGGGCATCCTGCTCGATGAAGACGGGCACTCGGAACGCGGCGGAAAATTCGTTGATGAAGTTGATTTTGCGCCAGCTTTGCATGCTGGAGACCACGGCGGTGCGGCCGACGTTGCGCAGGTAAGGGCCGGGGACGGCCATGCCGATGGCCACGATGGACGGATCGTCATCAAGCAGCTCGCTGATGCGTTGGTGGATGGCCGTGATGGTGTCGCTGATGGTGTGGTCGTACACCGGGGGCAGATTCTCGATGCTGAGCGCATTGCCGCACAGGTCGAACACGCCGATTTGCACGAGGGAACGGGCGAACTTGACACCAATGACGCGGAAGCGAGCGGTGTCAATTTTCAGCCCGATGGAACGGCGGTTCTTGGAACCTTCCAGGTCGCCGGTCTCTTCAATCATGCCGGCTTCGATAAGCCGTGCGGTGATCTTGGTGATGGCGGCCGGCGTGAGTTCCAAGGCCTTGGCGATTTGTGCGCGGGAGCTGATGCCGTTGTGGTAGAGATGCTTGACGATGCGGGAGCGGTTGGATTCGGAAACGCTGGCCTGAGAAGTGGCGCGTGCAGTATCGTCTGCCATATCATTCTCCTTTGTCCTGCGTCGTTGCTTGGGTAGCGTCCGCTCGTCTTTGAATCTGAACTTGGTTAAGATATTAACGCAGTTAATCTATTCATGCAATCAACTTATGTTTCGGCGTGTCGCGTATGAGACGCATGGCTTTCTGTAATTTGTTAAGATAGTTGTCAATACATAAATGCATACTGATTCCAAGCATATTGTTCGACGAAGAACGGGGGATGGGCAATGACTGATAACATCGTGAACAATTTCAGGATTGGTGTTGATGTAGGTGGCACCAAAATCGAGGCGGCGCTTGTCGATGCAACGGGCGCGGTGCTGAACTCCGCCAGAATCCCTGCGCGTCATGGTAATGCTGCGGTGGTCGAGGACATTGTATCGGTCGCGCGGCAGGCCGCGGGAACCCGCTTTGACGAGGTCTCGGCAATCGGCATCGGCACGCCGGGCACGGTCGACTCCGCCACCGGACACGTGGGCAACATCGTGAATCTTGATGTGGTTTCGTTGGATATGGGCCCCGAAGTCTCCAAACTGGCAGGCGTGCCGGTGCATGTGGAAAACGATGTCAACGCTGCCGCAGTGGGTGCTGCAGTGCTGTTGGGAGGTGCGGATGGCTTGGACGGCACCATCGCGTTCCTGAATTTCGGTACCGGACTGGCTGCGGGCATCGTGCAGAACGGGGTGCTGCTGCATGGATACAGTGGGGCCGCAGGCGAAATCGGTCATATTCCGGTTGAGCCGCATCGTTTGAAGTGCCCCTGCGGCCAGTATGGGTGTCTGGAAACCGTGTGCTCGGGGGCTGCGGTAGGTAGGCTATGGCCGAACGCCGATCCGCCGATGCCCGACTTGATTCGCTGCGCCAGCAGACGTGAGGCGAAGGCCGTGGATGTGCTGGATATGGTGGTGAGGGCCATTGGCGACACCATCCAGATTCTGGCTCAGTCGGTCGATCCCCGATTGATCGTGTTGGGTGGCGGTATGGCCAAAACCGGCGAACCGTTGGTTGAGGTAATTACCGCTGAGCTGCGTCGTCGAGAATCACAGTGCCGCTTTTTGGAGTCGCTGGATTTGCCGGCTCGGCTTCGTCTGGCCCCGGCGGGGCAGCCGGTGGGGGCCATCGGAGCGGCTATGGCCGCATAGTGCTGCCACCCGGTGCTGGCTATCTGACTATTTGGCCAGATACTGGAGCAGCACGGCGATGGCTTCTCCCTGCACGGTGATGTCCGGCCCGCATTCGCAGCGCCTGATCACGGTGTGCTTGTGGAAGGACGATGACGTGCTGGCGTCGAGATAGGCCTGGGCGGCGTCGATGAAGGTCGTGTTGATGATGTCCGGTTGTCCGAATATGCAGACGTCGGACATATCCAACAGGCCCACGGGCATGGCCAAGGCCTGGCCGAGGTACCGTCCGGCGCGGGCGAGTATTGCCTGCCGCTCGTCATCGTCGACGTTGGCCATCTGTTTTCTCAGCGCATCGGCGGAAATCATGGTCTCCAGGCATCCACGTTTGCCGCATGGGCATAGTGGACCATTCAAGTCGATGGAGATGTGGCCGATTTCGCCCGCCGCATGCAGTTCGCCGATGACTGGGGTGTCGCTCAGCAGAATCGCCGAACCGAGGCCGCTGTCCATCCGCACGAACAGCATATTCGGCCCGCCCTGGCCGAAGAAGCGTTCGGTGAGCATGGCACTAGTGGCGTCATTGCTGACGGTGGTGTCGATGCCGAAATGCTCGTTGATGGGTGTGGCCAAATCGAGATTGCGCCATCCGCGCATCGTGGAGGATCGCACTACGCCGCCATTGACCACACCGGGGGAGGACACGCCGATGCCGATGACCTCGCCGTCGGACATGCCGAGCATCTTCTCGATGAGTTCGATGATGATGTCCACGGAAACATATGCTCCGGTATTCAAGGTGACTTCGGCGTGGCGCAGCGGTTGTCCCAACAGATTGGTGACCGTGCCGTGAAGCAGATGCTCCTGCGTCAAATCAATGCTGATTATGCGCAGCCGGTTGGTGTCTATGCTCAGCAGCGTGCCTCGTTTGCCCTTGCCGCCGCTGGGCGCCTGGCCGGTTTCGCGCAATAGGCCTTCTTCGAGCATCTGGCCGACCACATCAGACACGGCCACGCGGCTCAGTCCGGTGCGGCGGCCAAGTTCGGCGCGTGAATACTGTTTGGTGGGAAACAGCAGGGCGAAAATGAGCTGACGGTTTTTGCGGCGTACATCGGCGGGGGAGGCTTTGGCGGTACGGTCATCCGTCGCGGTGGCAAGACCGGGATACGACATACATTCCTCCTGCCTGAACGATGACTGCGCATGTGCCGTGGCGGCTGTATGTCTACATAACCACACGGTATGTGAGATTCCGTTCGGCGTTGAATCTGTTATGAAACTTCACTAATACATTCCAGTGTACTCGATTGTTCTGGTTTGGGAACGCCGAGTGTCCGTACGTCCATAATTGTAAGTAGCATTAACAAATAACTGGTTAGGTTGATGCGAACATCGACATAATCGGATTGCACATTGTGGAAAGTGACAAAGAAGTTGCCATGAACCATGATGGGCGGCTTTGGGCAGAAGCCCGTGTCTAGCGGGCCTCATGAACGGAGGAAGATACCTATGCCGGAAATCATCATTGTCAAGAACGAAGCCGAAGCAGGCGAGATTTATGGCCGTTGCGTGGCCGATCTCATCAAAGCCAAGCCGAACGCAGTGCTGGGCCTGGCCACTGGCTCCAGCCCGCTGGCAGCCTATCAGGCGCTTGCCAAGATCGTGCATGACGAGTCGATCGACATCTCCCAGGTGAGTGGCTACGCGCTCGATGAATATATCGGGCTGCCGCTGACCCATCCCGAGTCCTACCATGCCACCATCCACCGTACCGTGGTGGAGCCTCTTGGCTTGGATCCGTCCAAGGTCCACGTGCCCGGTGACGTGCTCAATGGCGCGCCGCTTGAGGATGGCGACAAGGTGGCGCTTGCCGGCCCTGCCTACGATCGCGCCATCGAGGCCGCGGGCGGCATCGACGTGCAGATTCTGGGTATTGGCACGGACGGCCATGTGGGCTTCAACGAGCCGGGCTCTTCGCTGGCCTCCGGTACTCGCGTCAAGACTCTGGCGGAGCAGACCCGTGTGGATAACGCGCGCTTCTTTGACAACGACATCAACCAGGTGCCGACCCACTGCATTACGCAGGGCATCGGCACGATTATGAAGGCCCGCCATCTGGTGCTGCTTGCCTTCGGCGCCGGCAAGGCCGAGGCCATCGAGGAGACCGTCGAAGGCGGCGTCTCCGCATTCTGCCCGGCCTCCGCGCTGCAGATGCATCCGCACGCCACGATTATCGTGGACGAGGAGGCTGCGAGCCGCCTGCGTCACAAGGACTACTACCGCTACGCATACACCCACAAGCCGGCCTGGCAGGGCATCTGAGTTATTGGTTGGCTCCCCTCTCAAGGGGGGCCAACCACGTGGAGGAATTGCATATGTCTGATAGGGAAGAAATTGTCTCCCGTGTGACGGCGGCATTGGAAGGCGCACCGGCTCCGGTGGCCATTCGCAATGCCCGCAAGGTGGATGCGCGCGGCGAACAGAGTGGGTATTGGGTCGTGTCCAACGCATCCGGCGCCATCGTGGCATCCGGTGTGGGCGATGAGGCTTTCGAACAGTATTGCGGCACGGTGGGCATCGACCCCGCTGACCGTAATGCAGTGGTGGATGCCGAAGGGCGAATCCTGACTCCTGGCTATGTGGACATTCACTCGCACGGCGCATGGGAGAAGAGCTTCGATGACGGTCCGGATGGCATCGATGTGGCTCGTGCCGGGCATGCCGTGCATGGCACGACTCGTCAGGTGCTGTCGCTGATTACCAATCCCGTGGACGTCATCTGCGGCAATATCCGCAATGTGCGCGCCAAAATGGAAGCCGGACGCCCCGATATTTTGGGATGCCATCTGGAGGGGCCTTTCCTGGCCTTGGCCCGCAAGGGTGCTCATGACCCGGAATGTCTCAAGGATCCGGTTCCTGAAATCGTGGATGAGATGCTGGAGGCCTCAGGTGCTGTCAATGGCAAGCTGGGCTGCATCCGGCAGATAACCATTGCCCCTGAATTGCCGCATGGCATTTCCGCCATCCGCCAGTTCCGCGCCGCCGGCGTGGTGCCTGCGGTGGGGCATTGTGATGCCGACTACGAGACCGCCAAGGCTGGTTTTGATGCAGGGGCCGGCATCATGACGCACATGTTCAACGCGATGAACGGCCTGCACCATCGTGAGCCGGGCCCGATTCCGGCCGCAGTGGAGGATCCTCGCGTGACCATCGAGCTGATCAACGATGGTTTCCACGTGCAGAATCCCATGGTGAAGCTTTCGTTCCGTTTCGCGCCGCATCGTACTGCCTTTGTCACCGATGCCATGGCCGCCACCGATTGCCCGGATGGCGCATACAAACTCGGTGCGCTGGACGTGAATGTGGTCGATGGTCATGCTCGTCTGGTGTCCAACGGCGCCATTGCCGGCTCCACATTATTGCTGGAGGTGGCTGTGCGTCGTGCGGTCAACGAGCTCGGCATCAGTGCCGTCGACGCGGTCGAAGCCGCGACGTTGACGCCGGCAAAGGCCTTTGGTTTTGATCGGCCAAATGAGGTGACCGATGCTCCAATCGGCCTGATTGCGCCCGGTTTTGCCGCCGACTTCAATCTTATCAATCCCGCCGACTGGACGGTCGAACAGGTTTGGTGTGCGGGGCGCAAGTTGAAATAGCTGCAATGGCAAGGCTTCGTTCCTGACCGATTAACAATGTGGGGAGCTTCCGGTGTGATACCGGAGCTCCCCACATTCATGCTATAGCGAGCTTTTGCTAGTGCTGCTGCCCTTCAAATTGGAAGAGGGCATGAGCGTCACCATGCTTTTTGTTCTCCAAATACTGGTGGAACAGGCTGAGCCGTTCCGCGGTGCTTGCCGCCAGGGGAGAGGGCAGGTCATTCAGGTCGAACCAGCCCACGTTGAGGCTTTCCTCATCGCCAACAAACGGTTCGGCATTGCCTCCCGGTTTCAACGCGCACAGGAACGAATGATCCATGTACATGGTGTTGTCGCCATTGGCGTATGTGATTACCTTGTTGGACGAAGTGACGGCCACCAGATCGGTGACGATGGCATCGACTCCGGTCTCTTCTTTGATCTCACGAACCACGGTGTCAGCCGGCTGCTCACCTGGCTCATTGATGCCGTAGACCATCGCCCATTCACCGGTGTCGGAACGGCGGCCCAGCAATAGTTGGCCCTGGTCGTTGAGCACGCAGCCGGTCACACCGATCAGCCAAAGCAGATCATGGCCGATTTTCTTGCGAAGTTCCAACACGAATTCTGGAGTAGGCATGTTGCCTCCCTTTTCACAATAATTGGCTCCCCTCACAGAGGGGAGCCAGAATGGGTCACTTCGCCTGATCGGCCATCCACTGCTCGACATCATCGATTTGCTTCGGGATGCCGGCGGAAATCCATTCGGGGCCGTTCTCGGTCATGAGCACGTCATCCTCGATGCGGATGCCGATGCCGCGATATTCCGGCGGAATCAGCAAATCATCCTCGCGGAAGTACAGACCGGGCTCGATGGTGAAAATCATGCCCGGGCGAATCGTGGCTCCCTGATAGGACTCGAATCGAGCCTGTGCGCAGTCATGCACATCAAGACCCAGATGGTGAGCCACACCACAGGCGAGCCAACGGCGGTGCTGCTGTCCTTGCGGGGAGAGCGACTCCTCAACGCTCACCGGCAGCAGACCCCAGTCGTGCAGACGCTCGGCGATCACGCGCATGCAGGCGTGATGGATGTCAGAGTAGGTGGCACCCGGCTTGGCAGCCTCGAAGCCGGCCTGCTGTGAATCCAGCACTGCCTGATACAGGCGCTTCTGGAAGTCGGTGAACTTGCCATTGGTCGGGAAGGTACGGGTGATGTCGGCCGTGTACAGGGAATCGACCTCGACGCCGGCGTCCACGAGCAGCATATCGCCGTTCTTCACCACGCCGGTGTTGCGCATCCAGTGCAGGATCGGGGCATGAGGGCCGGAAGCCACGATGGAGTCGTAGCCGACGGCGTTGCCCAGCTCGCGGGAGACGGCGTTGAACGCACCTTCGAGGATGCGCTCGGAACGCGGCTTGTCGAGCGCGGACGGCAAGGAGGAGAGCAGACGATCAAAGCCATGCTTGGTGGCATCCACGGCCTTGCGCATCTCGTTGATCTCGTAGTCGTCCTTGACCATACGGGCCTCGGCGGCGAACTCGTGCAGCTTGTCATCGGCGGCGGAATTCTTGTCCGGGTCGGCGAAGCCGTTTGCCTCACGAATGGATTCGACCATCGAGGTGACCTGCGGGTCAGTTTCGCTGACCACGCGTACACGAACGGCTCCGGCCTCGGCTCCGACATCCTTGCCGAGCGAGTCGGCCAGCTGGGCGATGTCATGGGTTTCGATGCCGGTCATCGACTGCATTTCCTTGAGGCCTGCGCGCGGTCCCACCCAGTATTCGCCATAGTGTGCGGACATGAAGAAGTCCTCGGTGGAGTTATCTGCGCGCGGAGCCACGAACAGTTCCGGCGTATGGGTCTTACCGGCTCCGGCTTCGGGGGAGTCAGGGTCGACCGGGTTCAGCACCAGCACGGCACCGGCTTCGTAGTCGGAGCCCAGGCCCGTGTAATAGGCGAAGGTGGTGTCCGGGCGGAAGGCGTAATCGCAATCATTGTTGCGTACCTTCGGCTGGCCGGCCGGAATGACCAGACGCTCGCCGGGGAATGCCTTGCCTAGCGCCTCAAGGCGGGCGGGAATGTACTTGGAGGATTCGAGCGGCTTGATTTCCGGGTCATCGTCGGCCCAGCCGGACTTCATGAAATCCTTGAATGCGGGCGATTGCGGACGCAGCGATCGATTGTTCACGCGGTCACTCATCGACTGGTTGTCGCCGGGCGCGCTCTCGCGCTCTTCGGCCTCATATTCCTTGTCCTTGGCGGTGATCACTTCACCCATTGCCACTCTCCTGTATGTAGTTGTTATCGAATCATCGATTTCCAACCTCATACTAGTCGGACATATGCATTCCTGGCATGATTGTGGAATGGAAGCGGAACTCGGCGCGGAATGTGGACAGACTTGTGGACATGGGCCATACTATGGGCGCAATCGTCTATTGCAATCTGCTCGTCCCTGTATATCCGGATTATCCGTCGGCATCCGTTTTCGGGATTCCGGCCTTGAGCAGCTTGATGCGCAAAAGATTGCATTCCATGACATCGGTATATGTGAAATGGACTATTTCAGTTTTCCGAACAAAATATGCGAGGCGGTTTCACTGAGCGCGCACGATAAACTACCCCGGCGGCTAAGATGGAGGAGCTTGGGAGAGTGCGGTTTTGCGCATGCGAAGGCATGAAGAAAGGTCGCGCGCAACCGAGTTACACAAAGCAACACATGCGGATATGTACGAACTCGTGTGGACACATACGAGCTCATACGGACACGCATAAATTCGTACGAACGCATAATGGGAACGTACGGATCAATATGAGCATCAATTGAGCGCAGAGGTCAGAAGAGTACATGTCATTCGAGCATCCGAATCGGAACAACGAGAGCATGCGGGACGTCGAACTGGATATCATGAGCCGTCCGCCGGAGCACAACACCACCAATCTGGATCTTGACCGGATGAATCTGATGCTCGATATTTTGGGCCACCCGGAGCAGTCGTTCCGTGTAATTCATGTGACCGGCACCAACGGCAAGGGCTCCACCGCGCGCATGGCCGAAGCCATCTGCCGTGCGTACGGCATGCGTACCGGCCTGTACACCTCACCGCATCTGGAGAAGGTCAACGAGCGTATCGCCATCGACGGCCAGCAGCTTTCCGATGATGATTTCATCGACGTATGGGACCAGACCAAGGACCTCGTGGCCTTGGTGGACGCCAAAATGGAGGAACAGGGCAAGCCGAAGATGAGCTTCTTCGAAGTGCTCACCGCCATGGCCATCTGGAGGTTCGCCGACGCTCCCGTGGACGTGGCCGTTGTCGAGGTCGGCATGGGCGGCCTGTGGGACGCCACCAATGTGTTGAACGCGGATGCCGCGGTCATCGGCCCTGTCGACATGGACCACATGCAATGGTTGGGAGACACCGTCGAGCAGATCGCAGGCGAGAAGGCTGGCATCATCAAGCCGAATTGCACCGCCATCATCGGTGCGCAGCCGCATGAGGAAGCGGTTATGCCGATTCTTGAAGAGGCCGCCGAACGCAACCATGCCACGTTGGTGCGTGATGGTTACGAGATGACCGTGTCCGATCGCATGGCCGCGGTCGGCGGTCAGGTCGCCACTCTCACCACGCCCAATGGCACGTATGAGGGCGTGCCGATTGCCAAGTTCGGCGAGCATCAGGCGCATAACGCGCTCGCCGCGCTCGCCGCCGCCGAAGTGGTGATTCCGGTCAACGGGCCACTGGACGGCGATCTGGTGGCAGAGGCGCTGGGCTCGGTGAAGATTCCGGGCCGCATCGAGCAGATTCGTACCTCGCCGACCATCATTTTGGACGGCGGCCATAATGTCAACGCCGCCGAAGCCCTGCGTAAGGCCATCGAGGAAAGCTACGACTTCAAGCAGCTGGTCGGTGTGGTCGCCATGATGCGAGACAAGCAGGTCGAGGAGTATCTCGGTGTGCTGGAGCCGATTCTCAGCTCTGTGGTGGTCACTGAGAATTCCTGGCGCGAGCGCGTGATGTCGGCCGATGAGCTGGAGAAGATCGCCGTCGAGGTGTTCGGCCGTGATCGTGTCATCAAGGAGCCGAATCTTCCCGACGCGATTCAGACAGCCGTCAATATGGTCGATGCGGAAGATGAGCTGGGTGTCGGCTATGGCCATGGCGTACTCGTTTGCGGCAGCTTCGTGACCGCCGGTGACGCACGTACCATGCTTGCCGAGCATGCCAGCCCCACGATGCAGCAGGCTATGGCCATCCATCAGCCGGCGGTCGATTCCGATGATGCCACAGATGATTACGAGGATCAGCCTGGCGCCGATACGCTCGAGGATAACGTCAGCCCCGATGATTTCGACGTATTTGACGTGCTCGGCCTCGGCGATGCGGCGAAGAACAACAATGTCGACGGTTCATCTGACCGGGATTCCAGTGCGGGCTCGGACGCCTGACATACAGTAGTCCGTAACACCCATCAACGAAAAACGGTCAAGTTATGTATCTCAAGGAACTCACCCTCCGCGGATTCAAGTCCTTTGCCTCCGCCACCGCGCTGCGTTTTGAGCCTGGCATCACGGCGGTTGTGGGTCCCAATGGTTCAGGCAAATCGAATATCGTCGACGCGCTGACTTGGGTGATGGGTGAGCAGGGAGCCAAGAACCTGAGGGGCACGTCGATGGAGGACGTGATTTTTGCCGGCACCTCCTCCCGCCCGCCACTGGGCCGCGCGCAGGTAAGTCTGACCATCGACAATTCCGATCACACGCTTGACATCGATTACACGGAAGTCACTATCTCCCGCACTATCTTCCGCAACGGTGGGTCCGAATACGCCATCAACGGTTCTCAGTGCCGCCTACTTGATATTCAGGAATTGCTTTCGGATACTGGCTTGGGCCAGCAGATGCACGTCATCGTGGGGCAGGGCCGTCTGGATGCGATTCTTAAGGCCGACCCGTCCGGCCACCGTGCGTTTATCGAGGAGGCGGCGGGAATCCTCAAGCATCGCAAGCGCAAGGAACGCGCCCTGCGCAAGCTGGCTAATACGGAGTCAAATCTCAACCGACTCGATGACTTACTGCGAGAGATTCACAGGCAGCTTGGCCCGTTGGGCCGTCAGGCGCGCATTTCTCGCCGGGCCGATGCCATTCAGGTTTCCGTACGTGACGCCCAGGCTCGTATCTATGCCGAGGATGCCCAGCGTTCGATGGCTCGCCGCGAGACGGTGCGCAAGGAACTCGGCGATGTGCGCAGTCAGCTGTCCGTTGCCCAACGCGAGCTTGCCCAGGTCAAGGTGCGCATCGAACAAGTCGAGGCGTTGAGTTCCGAATCCAGCCCGGCCATTGCCAAGACCAATCAGTATTGGCATGAATTTTCCCAGATCCGGGAGCGTTTGCATGCGCTTGCCCAGTTGGCCGAGGAACGCGGACGTTCGCTCACCGGCCAGATCGTCAGCAATTTCGGAGAAGACCCGGACATGTTGCTCAAGAGGGCCGAAGAGCTGGAGACTCAGGCTGCAGCGCAGACCAAAGCCGTGGCGGACGCCCGCATCGCACTTGATAAGGCCACCGAAGAGCGCGCCGACGATGAAAAGAAGCTCGCTTCCATCCGTCAGACCTTGACCGAGCTCCGTAAAACCGCGCAAGAGCGTGACGCCCATATCGCCAGTCTGCGTGAATTGATAGCCCGAGAGGAATCCGCCGTACAACTGGCGGACAGCCGCGCCAAGGATCATACCGGGCAGCGGGAGACGCTCGCCAAGCAGCATGATGATGCGCAGCATCAGTTGGAATCGCTGCGCAGTGAGGCGCAATCCGTGGCCGATGATGACGGTGCCGCATTGGACGAGGCCCGTGCCGCCCTGGCAGAGCGTCGCGATGCGTTGAATGAGCTGACCGATCGTCAGCGTGACGTACAGTCCAAGATCATCTCGTTGCAGGCCAAAGCCGATGCACTGTCCGACACGTTGGACAGCCGCAACGCCTCCGGATCGCTGGAACGGGACGAGCAAGTGGCATCCCTCGGGCGTCTCACCGACTTTATCCATGTGGCTGATGGTTGGGAAGAAGCCGTGGCCCACGCGCTTGACCAATATGCCAGTGCCATCGTGGTGCCGGGAACCGGCAATATGCTTCATGCCCTCGAGCGTGCCCGTGAAGACAAGCTCGGCAAAGCCGTGGTGCTGACCGCAATGCCGGCCGATGAACCATTCGCCGCTCTTGCCGATACCGATATATGCTTGGCGAACCTTGTGACGGCTAATCCCGAGGCCTCAGATAAAATACAGGCCGCGGCCTGCGTGCGCACCGTGCAGCTGTTGCTGGCCGATGTGGCCGCAGCCGAGACGGCTGATGAAGCGCAGCGTCTCGTCGCTTCCGGAAAGGCCCCACGCGCCGTCACCAAGCATGGCGAGACCTTTGCCCACGGTGTGGCCGCAGTCGGCGGATCATCGATTTCCCAGTCCGACCTGTCGCTTGCCGCCCGCAGGGACAAGGCGCTGGCCCAAGTCAAGCAGCTTGGTGTCGAGGTCAATGAATTGGCTGGGCAGGTGAGCGAGGCCAAATCCAAGCGTGACGAGGCCGCCCGTCTGGTCGATCAGGAATCCGCCAAGCGCACGGAAGTCCGACTCAAGGCTCAGCAAGCGGAAAAGTCGCTGAAATCCGCCGAGGATAGGGTTGCGTCGTTCGCGCGTCAGCTTGAACAGTTGGACAAGAAAATCGCGGACACGCAAGAGAATCGTAACGAACATCAGCTGAAGCTCGATGATCTCAACCGCGCTTTGGAATCGGCGCAGCAATCCACTGACGAGCATGCCGATTTCGATGAGCTTGACGAACGCGAGCGCACACTGGAACGTGACTTGAACCTGGCCCGTGAGCATGAGGTCGCCGCGAAGATTGCATGGACTGAAGCCAGTCGCAAGGGGGAGTCCCTGACCCGACAGGCCGGGCTGTTGCGCGATAATGCCAAGGAAGCCGTTGAACGTCGCGCCCGTATCGAATCGTTGAACGAGCGTCGGCGTGATCAGGCCGCCCATTTGCAAGGCGTGGCTGATGATGCACGCGAGGTGGCCGCCATGGTGGAACGCACGCTGCAGGGCGTCGCCGCTGAGCGGGACAAGCTACAGGAGGCGGCGTCCAGTCATGACGATGAGCTCAAAACCCTGCGCGCCCAGCGCAATGAGATTGAGCCGAAGGTCACCGATCTGACGGGCCGCGAGCACGCCTTGGACGTGAATCGTGAGCGTCTGGCCGCCGAAGCCGGTCAGCTCATGCAGAAAGTGTCCGATGAGCTCGGTCTCACCTTGGAGGAACTGGTACGTGAGTATGGCCCCGATCAGCCGGTCCCGGTACTTGACGATGATGGCAATCCTGTGCCACTGGAGCATATGGATGGCGAGAGCGACGGCAATGCCGACGATGCAGCAACCGATGCCCCCGACGCCGCAGCGGACAGCGTTACGGACCCCAGCCGCTTCCAAACCGTGCCATACAACCGCCAGGAACAGCAGAAGCGACTCGACAAGGCCCGCCGCGACTTGGCTGCGCTTGGCAAGATCAACCCGCTGGCCACCGAGGAGTTCGAGGCACTGGAAGAACGCAACAAGTACCTCAACGACCAGCGCAACGATGTGGTCAAGTCTCGTGATGATCTCATGCAGCTCATCAAGGATCTTGACTCCACCATGGTCGAGGTGTTCAAGTCCGCGTTTGACGATACCGCCGAAGCTTTTGAGAAGATGTTCGCCACACTATTCCCGGGTGGCACAGGACGGTTGCGTCTGGAGAATCCAGAGGATCTGCTCACCACGGGCGTGCTGGTCGAGGCCAGCCCGGCAGGCAAGCGCGTCAAACAGCTGAGCCTGCTCTCCGGTGGCGAGCGCTCGCTGACCGCATTGGCTCTGTTGTTCGCGATTTTCACCGCGCGCCCAAGCCCGTTCTATGTGATGGATGAGGTCGAGGCCGCGCTGGACGACGTGAACCTGACCCGTCTCATCGACGCGTTCAACGAGTTGCGTGCCCATGCCCAGCTCATCATCATCACGCATCAGCAGCGCACGATGTCAATCGCCGATGCGCTGTACGGCGTGACGATGCGAGCCGATGGCGTCACCGCTGTAGTGAGCCAGAAGCTGGACAAATAAGCCGCTCCCGGGTTTATTGGCGGAACGCTCGGCGCACACCTTGCACGGCCTGCAATGTCTTGTAGAAGACCTTCTTGAGCGGCACGTCACGGGCCGGGGCCACCGGTGTGATCGTCTCGGTGAACTTGGTCTTGAATGCGTTCAGACCCTTGAGCGATGGCGCGAAGTCAGAGCCGATACCCATCAAATCGTAATCGGTGATACCCTGCGAGCCCAGCATGCAGCATTCGGCATACAGCAGTCGATCGGTCGCATGAATACGCATGGCGGCGTCGCGCATGGCGGCATAATAGTGCACCGCATACGAGCCTTCCACCGTAACGATGGACCAGGCCACCACTTGTCCATCGATGCGCGCGGCGAATACGCGGCAGTGTTCCGCGCCCAATGCGCCAATCATGTCGAGATAGTCTTCAATGGGCAGCGTGATATCGCAACCAGCGTCTTCTTCTTCAATATCACGAAATGTCGTTCTGGCGACAGTAAGCATAACTCCAGCCTCTATGCGTCGATGTATTGATAACCATTGGTTATTGTGCGACGCTCACGTGGCAGAACGATTAGAATCTGCCCACAGAAGCTGGAGCTGTGCTGAATGTTTTCTGGATGACGATAGCTTGTCATCAGGGGAAAGCGAGCTTAGTGCTTGTCCGCGTTTGAGCCCTTACGCAGCTTCTGAATGAAGCGCAGCAGGCTGTAGAAACCGCGCTTGACCGGAATGTCATGGCCTGCCGCCACCGGAGTAATCTCCCGGGCGAACTTGGTCTTGAACTGGTTCAGTCCCTTCAAGGACGGTGCGAAGTCAGAGCCGATGCCCATCATGTCAAGGCTTTCCACGCCCTGCGCGCCCAGCGTGCAGAAGATGTGATAGAACATCTTGTCCGGCACGCGCAGGCGGCGCACGGCGGTGCTCATGCAGCCGTAGTAGTAGACGGCGCGATTGTCGTTCAAGGTAATCAGGCACCAGTTGACCACTTTGCCGTCGATACGGCTGACGAACAGTCGGCAGTGCTCAGGACCGAGCTCCTGAATCATATCCTCGTAGTCCTGCTTCGGAGCCGGGGCAAAGCCGTCGCGCTTGCCGGTGTCGACCATCACGCCGTAATACTCGTCGAACGATTTGGAAGCCTGCTCGGTTTCGTCGGCGCAGGTGGCCGGGCTTTCGCGCAGGGCCTTGCGCACGTTTTGGCGGCCACGCGCCACCATACGCTCAAGAATCTTGTCGTCGCCGCCGGTCAGGTCAACGATCACGGTCTGGTCATACGGTACCGTGGACAGCACACGGTAGTAGCCTTCATCGAACCATGTATCCACGCGCAGGAACGCCACCTTGCGGTCGTGGGAGCGCACGGCCTTGACCAGTGCGTCCATTACCTCGTGCTCCTCCTCCTGGGAGGGCTTGGTTTTCCACACCGGGCCGTGCAGCGAGCGCAGATAGTGGTAGCCGTGGGTCTCGTAATCGATCAGGGAGATGACCGCCACCAACTCACCATCGCGGCGGATAAGGTACGCGCCCCACGGGTGGCGTCCCGGCACCTTGGCCTGATAGCGGCCCCAGGCTTCCGTCTGCTCAATCGGCAGTACGATGCCTGCCTCTGCCGCGGCCTGTTCCATGGCCGGCAACGTGACGTGTTCCAGCGTAATCAATGATTGCTCCTTATCCTCTTGCTTTTCTTATTCCGATTGCGGGTTCAGCTGGCTGGCTGATCAGTCGTTCAACAGTCCGAACAGTCGCTTGACCACATGGTCATCGCCCTCGTAAGGCGCGTGCTTGCCATCGACCTTGATCCAACGTTCTTCGCCCTTGCCGATGACCAGCAGAATGGTCAGCCTGTCCGCATGGGCGTGCGCATCCTCGACTGCTTTTTCGATGGCCTTCGCACGATCGAGCTCGATATCCGAGACGACTCGAGGATTGGTGATATAACCCTGCATCTCATGAAGAATATCGATCATGCGCTCGTGCACTGTGTCTTCCGCAGTCAGAATAATGCGATCCGCATAATCCTGCGCACCCTTGATGATGCCTTCACGGCGGTCCACGGCTTTATCTCCCACGGAGCCAGTGACCACGACGACACGCGGATTGCGATCCGCGTATTTATGTGTCACGAACTCGGCCAGGGTCTTCGTGCTCACATAGTTGTGCGCATAATCTACGTACGCCACCATATTGCCGGATTCATAATGTTCCATACGCCCGGAAATATGCACACGTTCCAGAGCGCGGAAAGCCTCTGAGCCAGCTGGTACGCCGACTGCACGTGCCAAAGCAATGGCGGCAGCGGCGTTGGCGGCATTGAACTCGCCTTCCAGTTCCAGCGAGAAATCGCCAATAGCCTTGCCCTGCTCCTGGAACAGGTAGCCTGAGGATGCATCCGGCAGCGCGACGAAATCGGCATGCGTGCCGTGCCCGTCCGCAGCATGCAGCGCAAAAGTGGTGACCGGTACATTCGAGGCTTGAGCATCCTGCCGAATCAAATCGGCATGATCGCAGTCGGCGCCGAGCACCAGTGTGCGGCAATTGTGTGTGATCTGCCGCTTGCAATACAGATAATCCTCGAATGTGGGATGCTCGATCGGGCTGATGTGATCGGGGGAGATATTGAGGAACGCGCCGGCATCAAAGGTCAGACCATAGACGCGCTCCACTTTGTATGCCTGGGAGGAAACCTCCATCACCAGATACCGCATGCCATTGTCGACCGCCTCGCGCATCATACGGAAGGCATCCATCGACTCGGGAGTGGTTAGGTCCGATTCCACATAGGTGCGACCATCCAGGCAATTATCGACCGACGAGAACAGCGCGGTCTTACCGTCGGAAAAAGCGTTGAGCACAGCTTGAACAAAATATGCGGTGGTGGTCTTGCCCTTGGTGCCGGTGATACCGATGACGGTCAGCTCATCCTGCGGGCGGCCATAGAACTCAGCGGAGAGCAGACTCATGGCCTTGCGTGCGTCATTGACGATTAGACCAGGGGTGCGGGTGACGGCGGAGTATTCGGTTTCCGCCACATACGCGGCAAGTCCGGTGGTGTCGATATCGGTCAGGTATTCAGCCTTGAACCGACCCTTGCAGCACAGGAGCGTGCCGGGAACGACCTTGCGCGTGTCATAGGTAATGGCAGTGAACGGCTTGTCAGCGTCGGCAAGATTCGCTGCATCGTCGGTCCAGCAATCGCCTTGGATGATTTCGCGGAGCAGATGATGTCGGTCGAGCAATTCGGCGGCCGCAGCCAAAGTCAAAGCCATAAATCTTTTCTCCCTATTCCTAGCCGATTAGCCATTCTACAGGGCGGTCATGCCGTGGCGTGGCTCACATGTCATCAGCCACGATATGGGCACAAGATTTGGCTAGAATGGAGAATTGTGACGACAAGCGAAGCAACAGTGCATACCGGGATGCCGGCCGAAGCCGGGGAATCCATGGCGGCTAAGCGCGCTCGTTTCGAGCAGCTCGCCATGCCCGCCGTCAACACGCTCTATCGTCAGGCCATGAGGCTGACCAACAACCCCGACGATGCGCAGGATCTGGTGCAGGATACGTTCGAGCGCGGGTTCAAGGCGTTTGATTCCTTCCAGCCTGGATCGAACTTCGAGGCATGGATGACGACCATCGAACGAAACGCGTATTTCAACCAGTACGCCAAGGCCAAACGACGTCCGCAACGCGCCAACGATTCGACCGGCGAATATGATGACTGGGACATCTACGATGCTTCTGAACATACTTCAGATGGGTTGAAATCTGCCGAACAGGAATATCTGGATGCCTTTGCTCCGGAAGAGATTATGGCTGCGCTCGCCAAATTGTCTCCAGAACGTCGGCAAGTGTTCATCGATGCCGCCATCGACGGCAAGTCCTATCAGCAGGTGGCTGACGAGCAAGGGGTGAAAATAGGCACGGTGATGAGCCGGTTGAACCGTGCACGTACTCAACTGAAACGGGAACTTGCCTCATATGCCAAGGATCGCGGATACATTACCGGTTCACCATCCGCGAAGTTGGGCGAAAACGTTGGTCAAACCGTGGAACACGTCCATAATGGAACTAGTGAACATACTGTTGACAGCGATGACGCCGCGCAAACCATCACGGATACGGTAGCACGCGCTCGCATGCTTCGACAGTCTCGTAAGCCTCAGGGAAATGAGATGCGATGAACGACCAGCCGACAGAGCATACCCGTCACATCTCCATAACCCGTACTTCGTCCGATGGCACGGTCAGCCAGACGGAAGTGCACATTACTGCAGTACATCATCGTGATGATGAGGCCGGAACGGCGTCGGCGGACGTGCATATCGTGGCCGAGGGCGACTGTTTTGACCCCAGCACGTGTTGCGATGCGCGCGAACAGGCTCTGATTGCCGCAATGCGCGCCTACTTGCGGCCGGATGTGGCTCCTGAATGCCTCATGGCCCGTCTGAAAGCCACGCTCGACCATTGCTGCGGCGAGGACAAATGATGTGAGAGATATATATGAAAAGGCCCGTCTGATTGCTCAGACGGGCCTTTTGCGTTTATATCAAACGCGAAGAATCAGGCGTTTGGACGCTTGCCGTGGTTGGCGGCCTTCTTACGACGATCCTTGCGCTTACGTCCGCGCATGCCCATGATGGACTCCTTTGCTGCAGTAAAAAATTAAGCCTTCGGAATTATGCCACATGAGCGCGACGTTCTCAAACCGCGCGTCCATATGGCGCACATTCGGCTGATTGGTTCAGAGCTGCTCGGCCTGGAACGTGACCACAGTGGTGTAATCAGCGCCTGGTTCGAGCACGACCAGATCCTTGCCGGTACGGAATGCATCGGCGTAGGCAGTCATCGGTTCGACGGCCACACCGGGCTGACGGACTTTCTCACTAATCTCGTTGCCGGTGCAGACCTGCCAGGAATTGATGGTCTTGTCGCCGGTCAGAGTGACCTTGATGCCATCGGGGCGGGTGAATACGGCAGAGGTGCTGCCGTCAGCACTGCGGTTGGTGATGTCGGTCCAGGCGTCATCGAAGCCGCGCCCCTCAAGGGTGGGGTTGCTGCGCAGATCGAAGATGCCGGAGACCGGCTCTTCGCCAGTGGGCAGCAGATGCTCGTCAACAGTCACGTGAGTGTCGCAGTGCAGCTCGAGGCGGCATGGCTCGTTGTCGGCGGTGATGGCCGGGCCGGTGGCATGCTTGCCGTTGGCAAGCCACGGGTGAATGCCGAACGCCCACGGTGCCTTCACGGCGTCGTTGTTGTGCACGGTGAAGGTCTCCGTAAGGCCGTTCTCGTCCAACGCGTAGGTGGCGGTGATGGTGATGTCGAACGGGTATCCGGCGATGTCGGGGGAGCGCCAGGAGAGCGTCACATGCGATTCCTGCAGGTCCTCAAGCTCCCACATATAACGGTAGGCATAGCCGTGCAGGGAGGATTGACGGCCAAATTCATCGATCGGCATCTGATAGTCTTCACCGTCAAAGGAATACTGTCCATTGGTCACACGGTTCGGGTACGGTGCCAGCACCCAGCCGTTGCAGCAGGGAATCACCTTGTCCGGGTCGAAGGGGACGATGATGTCTTCGCCGCGCCATTTCAGTTCGCGCAAGCTGGCGCCCAGCTCAGTGACAACGGCACTCCATTCGCCGGATGAGATGGCGTATTGGTTACCGGTGCGAGGCTTCAAAGCCATAGTGCACACTCCTTTGTGAAAGCGTATTGTTACCGCTCACAATCGTACCGCATCAGCGTTGGGACGCCGGCGTATATAGATAACAAAATTGGCTCTCCTCAATGAGGAGAGCCAAGTCATAGGGCTATTTCTGGATTACTTCTGGGCTACTTCGTAGCGCACCACAGTGGTGTAATCACTCTCGGGTGCGAGTGTCACCAGATGGTTGCCGGTGCGGAAGGCGTTGGCCGGGGCGGTCATCGGTTCGACGGCGATGCCGTACGGATGCTCGGCAAATGGAGCTCCCGTGGCGGTGTAGCACTGCCAGGCATTGATGGTTTCGTCGCCGATCAGCTTCACTTCGATACCATCAGGACGGGTGAACGTGGTAGTGGTCGTGCCATCGGCGGCGCGCTCCACATCAACCCAGGCGTCATCGAAAGCGCGGCCTTCGAGCGTCGGACCATCGTTCAGATCGTAGATGCCGGCAACAGGTTCGGTGCCGGTGGGAATCAGCGCCTCGTTCACCGTCACATGACTGGCGGCCTTGATCTGCAGGTGGCAGGCGGCGGAGTCGGCATCGCGTTCGGCGGAAGTCGCGCCCTGCTCGCCGTTGGCAAGCCACGGGTGCAGGCCAAGAGCCCAAGGTGCCGGCTCGTCGCCATCATTGCGGGCATTGATGGTCACGGTCATGCCATTTTCGCCCAATTCGTAGGTCACGGTCACGGTCACATCGAACGGGTATCCGTCCAGGTTGGGGAAGCGCAGTGAAAGCGTCACGGCGCTGTCGGTGAGCGATTCGAGCTTCCACATGTAGTGGTAGGCGTATCCATGGTTCGCGTTGTTGCGCGGAGCCGGGTGATATTCGTTGACCGGAGCGCAGTAGTGCTTGCCATTGAAATCGTATTCACCGTTTTCAATACGGTTTGGCCAAGGGGCCAGCACGTATCCGTTGCAGGTCGGGGTCAGATCGTTGACCCCGAATGGACAGAAGATTTCCTTGCCGTTGAAGTCGAACCGGCGGATTTTCGCGCCTAGCTCGCAAATCACAGCGGAGTAGCCGCCGTGGTGAATCGAATACTGGTTGCCGGTGCGTGGCGTTTTGCTCGTCATGGAATCACTCCCGTAGTGAGGATGGATGGTTCGGTAGCTCCTGCTATCGCTGGCCCCAGTCTAGCGCGTTTCCGCTGTCGAAGCGGGATTGGCGGCGGCTATGGAGTCGGCACGTGTATCAGGAAAGAGCATTGCGGGTGGTGAACGTGGCGAGTGTCACATCGTACGCGAAAAACGCGGGGATTCTTTGAAAAGATGGCGGAGCACGGGCTCTGGCACAGGAGGTTGGCAGTAACCTCCTGTAGTCCCTGCTTTACACTGGAGAACAGTGTTGACATTCAGGAGGTTCCGATGACCAAAAGTGTGGTGCTCGCCGACCCGCGCGGGTTTTGCGCTGGTGTGGATCGTGCGATTCTCACCGTGCAAACGATTCTTAAGGCTGCGGAATCGTCTGGGAAGCTTCACCGTGAGGATGGTCTGCCACCGGTGTATGTGCGTAGGCAAATCGTGCATAACAAGCATGTGGTCGAGGATTTGGCAGGCCAGGGTGCGGTATTCGTCCAAGAGTTGAGCGAGATTCCGGATGCGGCCGCTGCGGCTGGCATTCCGGTGGTGTTTTCCGCTCATGGCGTATCTCCGGTGGTGAAGTCGGAGGCTCAGCGCCGTGGTATGCACGTGGTGGACGCTACTTGCCCGCTGGTAGGCAAGGTGCATCGTGAAGTGTTGCGTTTTGTGCGCGAGGGGTATGAGATTGTCTACATCGGGCATAAGGGGCACGATGAGGCGGTTGGCGTAGTGGGGGAGAGCCCCGAGCATGTGCATCTGATTGAGCATGAATCGGATGTCGATTCGCTGGATTTTGCACCCGACACCAAGTTGGTGTTGCTTTCGCAGACGACATTGAGCGTGGATGAAACGGCCGGCACCATTGCTGCGTTGAAGGCTCGTTTTCCGTGGATTGAGGAGCCTCCGAGCTCTGATATTTGCTATGCTACGTCGAATCGTCAGGCGGCGGTGAAGTTGGTGGCCCAGCAGTCCGATTGTGTGGTGATTGTCGGATCGGCCAACTCTTCGAACTCCGTACGTCTGATGGAAGTGGCTCAGGAGGGCTTGGGCGAGCGAGGCAAGGCCTACCGCGTGGATGATGCCAACGAGCTTGATCCGTCATGGTTTGAGGGCGTGGAATCCGTGGGCATTTCCTCGGGCGCCTCCGTGCCGGATGAGTTGGTTTCCGGTGTGATTGATACTTTGCGCAATCAGGGTTTCACCGGCATGAAATCGGTGGAAACCATCAAGGAAAACATGCACTTCGTGCTGCCTGCCGAGCTGCGACGGAAGAAATAGTCATCCTTGGCTCCCCTCTGTGAGGGGAGCCAAGACAAAGTCACCACGTGCCGATTGGCGCGGCGACGGCGTCCAACACCTTGAGCAGGTCCTGCGGATTGACGCCTACGGACAGGCCGCGCTTGCCGCCGGAGACCAGAATCTGGTCGAATTGCAATGCGCTTTCGTCTAATACGGTTTTATGATGCGTCTTCTGGCCCAAAGGCGAAATGCCGCCGACCACATAGCCGGATTCGCGCATAGCCACTTTGGGGTCGGCCATCGAGGCCTTCTTGGCGCCCGCTGCCGCGGCCAGAGCCTTCAAATCCATATGCCCGCTGACCGGCACCACGCCCACCACACGCTCCGAGCCGGTGTCCGCCATAAGCGTCTTGAACACCTGGTGTTCGTCGAAACCGAGCTTGGTGGCCGCTTCCACGCCGTAGCCATCGTCCATGTGATCGTTGGAATGCTCATATTCATAGACGTGGAATTCGACGCCCTCTTTTTCCAGCTGGACGGTCGCCGGAGTGGATCCTGCGCCTTTATCGTGCTTCTTCTTTGCCATGATTACCGTTCTACTACGAAGAGACCCCCGCACAAGGCGGGGGTCTCACAGCTTAGTTCTCAAACGAACCGTAGCGGCCTAGACCGCAGTGGTTCACTCGGAGATCTCAGCGAAGTACAGCAGGGTACGGATCATGTTGGAGGTGAAGCCGTACTCGTTGTCGTAGAAGGACACGGTGCGAGCCAGGGTCACGCCGTCAATGGTGTTGACGTCGGTCTGGGTCGGGTCGAACACGCCACCGTGGGTGTCGCCGAGGATGTCGGAGGAAACGATGCCCTCATCGTTGTAGCCGTAGTAGTCGGTGTCGGAGAAGGCGGCCTTGAAGGCGGCGTTGATCTCGTCGGCGGTGGTCTCCTTGTTCAGGACGGTGGTCAGCTCGGTGACGGAGCCGTCCGGAACCTGGACGCGCTGGGCGTGGCCCTGCAGCTTGCCGTTCACGGACGGAACGACCTTGCCGATGGCCTTGGCAGCGCCGGTGGAGTGGGCGATGGTGTTGATGGCGGCGGCGCGCAGGTTGCGGCCGGTCTTGGTGCCACGCGGGCCATCGAGCAGCATCTGGGTGCCAGTGTAGGCGTGGATGGTGGTCATGAAGCCGGCCTTGATGCCGAACTTCTCGTCCAGCAGCTTGACCATGGCGGCCATGGAGTTGGTGGTGCAGGAGCCGGCGGAGACAATCACGTCGGAAGCCTTGAGGATGTCGTGGTTCACGCCGAACACGACGGTCGGGGTGGTGTCATCCTTGGCCGGGGCGGAGATCAGGACCTTCTTGGCGCCAGCGTTGATGTGAGCCTGGGACTTCTCGGCGGAGGTGTAGAAGCCGGTGCACTCGAGCACGTACTCGACACCGTCGTTCTTGACCCACGGGATGTTGTTGGCGTCCTTCTCGGCGTAGACCTTGTATTCCTTGCCGTCGACGATGATGGAGTCCTCGGTGGCCTTGACGTCAACCGGGGTGCCGTCGTCATGACGGAAGGTGCCGTGGGTGCTGTCGTACTTCAGCAGGTAAGCCAGGGTAGCCGGGGTGGTCAGATCGTTGATGGCGGCAACCTCGATGTCACCAGCCTGGCCGCCGCGAGCCTGCAGCTCGAAAATGCGACGGAAGGCGAGACGACCAATGCGACCGAAGCCGTTGATACCAATCTTAACTGTCATGTAATTCTCCCTTGTAGGGTGCCCGTGGTGCGCTCTGGCACACCGGGCCATTGTTTACCAACAGTTGCTACTGTAATGCCGACTCTGTACACATGGCAATGTCTGAGCGTGCGTTTTGAGCAAAAACGTCGTATTTTTTGTGAGCGCTCACATTGTGGATCGCTGGCAACCGATATGCGGTTTCCCGTATTGGACCGACGGCGTGAATCCACGGAAGTTGGGGCTCACGTCCGGTCAGCGAACCAACAGCTTGGACACTTCGGTGTCCAGCTTGCCGATGCCGCCACTGAATTCATGGAAACGGCTTACCTGCGGCAATGCCACTTCGATGGGGAAGGTGACGATCAAGGTACCATGTTCCACGCTGATGGCGGCATCTATGCCGTCGCGGAACTCATTGCTGACGCCTTGCACCATCGTGTTGGTCAGCGTGTCGTCTTTGAGTTCGTATTTCAATCCTGGTTCGTTCACGCCAAGTGAAACATCGGAGTGGGAGAACGCCGACACCATTCGTCCGTCCCCGGGTACCGGGTGCGCGGGGAAGGAGAGCTTGCCATCCGTGATTGCTGTGACTATCAGTCCGTCGCCATACAGATATCCGCTTGCCCCGTGCCCAGCCAGCAAGGTCATGAGATGAATGCCGGAAATCGTATGGTCAATGCGTCCGCCCAGACCTCCATAGACATGGAATTCGCGGCAGCCCGCCGCCCAGCCGACTTTCAAGGCGGAGAGCATGTCCGGGTCATCCTTCAGCGAGGGCAGCGTAATCGTGCGTACGTCGGTGCGGGGCGGGCGTCCTTCCAATGAGTCGAAATCGCCCACCACCACATCGGGGACGATGCCCAGCTCGCGTGTATGATCCAGTCCGCCATCGGCCGCTACCACATACGCGCCATCCGGCACCACGGGAGTTCCGGCATAGTATTCTCCGGCTCCGAAAATCACGCATACCTTACTCATATCCGACTACTGTAGCCGTTGCGCGGCCTGCGGGGAAGAAAATTCGGCAATGGGAACATGCTGACGGCCGACGTGCCGAATACCACGAACCGCGAACTGTTCGTCAAGAAGCCGGGTGCCGGCTCCGAAGAGAACTCCATGCAGTAGGCCTCCAAGGCACTCAACCTGCGTGAGACCACTTACGAGCGAACCGGACTCATCGTCGACCATTCTCACAGACGACAAAGCGCCGGTCGAAGTGCTGGGCATGCATGCCATTGATCAAATCATCGCCGAGGAAGCCGGCCCGTATCGTCAGATTCTGAAAGATGAGGGTATTGGCGGCCTGTTGCGCGCCGTGCAGTAGGGAACCCGACACACGGCCCGTCAATGTCCGGGTATATGGTAGACTTTCCATTTGGCTTGAGAAATCAAGAAAGCGGGGCACCCCCACCTGGAAGCTTTTCAAGGCTTCGGGTTCAAGGCAAACAGCCTAGCGATTGTGTCAGATGAATGAGCGCAATCAGGAATGACGATATGTCTGCGTGCATGTGCGTGAATGCGTATGTTCCGGCTTGCCATGAACCATCGAGCGTTGATTGCATTCCATCGAGGAGCCCTGCCCAAGGAATTGAAGCAGAGGATTGGAGTCATCATCAGCGACGAACCACGCATTAACGACGAGATTCGCGTCCCGCAGGTACGCCTGATCGGCCCGAAGGGCGAGCAGGTGGGCGTCATCGCGACCACCGTCGCGCTGAACCTGGCCAAGGAGGCAAACCTCGATCTCGTCGAGGTGGCCCCGAACGCGAAGCCTCCGGTCGCCAAGCTCATCGATTACGGCAAGTTCAAGTACAACGAGAAGATTAAGGCTCGTGAAGCTCGTCGTAACCAGAGTACCGCGGAAATCAAGGAGATTCGTTTCCGCCTGAAGATCGACGACCACGATTTCGACGTGAAGAAGGGCCATGTGACCCGCTTCCTCAACGGAGGCGACAAGGTCAAAGTCACCATCATGTTGCGCGGTCGTGAGATCTCTCGCCCGATCGGTGGTGTGGAACTGCTGCAGCGTCTGGCCGACGATGTCGAGGAATTCGGCACCGTTGAGTCCAAGCCGAAGCAGGAGGGTCGCAACATCATCATGACCCTTGCGCCGAAGGGCAAGAAGGTGCATACCCAGTCCGAGCAGCGCCGTCGTGGCGCCGAGTCCCGCGCCGAGCGTCAGGCTCGTCAGGCGGCTCGCCTGGCGGCCAAGCAGGAGTCGCAGGCTCAGGCCGCGGCCGATGCGAAGACCGCGATTTCTCAGAAGACTTCCGACAAGAAGCAAACCAGCAAGGAGGGCAGCAATGCCGAAGATGAAAACTAATTCCGCCGCTTCCAAGCGCGCTCGTATCACCGGCTCCGGCAAGGTGATGCAGGCCGGTTCCGCCATGCGCCACAACCTCGAGCACAAGTCCGCTCGCAAGCGTCGCGCTCTGTCCGCCGATGCCGTGCTGCGCGGTGGTCAGGCCAAGAAGCTGCACCAGCTGCTGCAGAAGTGAGCTTAGGGCTTACAGGAACAAACAAGACTTTAGAAAGCTGAGGAATAGATTATGGCACGTGTCAAGCGCGCAGTGAATGCCCACAAGAAGCGTCGCGTTGTTCTCGAGAGGGCTTCCGGCTACCGCGGCCAGCGCTCCCGCCTGTACCGCAAGGCTAAGGAACAGCTGCTGCACTCCTTTAACTACAACTTCCGCGACCGTAAGGCTCGCAAGGGTGACTTCCGCAAGCTGTGGATCCAGCGCATCAACGCTGCTGTCCGCGCTGAGGGCATCACCTACAACCGCTTCATCCAGGGCCTGCGTCTTGCCGGCATCGAGCTGGACCGTCGCGCTCTCGCCGAGCTCGCCGTCTCCGACCCGGACACCTTCAAGACCATCGTGGACGCCGCCAAGGCTGCTCTGCCTGAGGACGTCAACGCTCCGGTTGAGGCCTGAGTCTATCGACATCTGGTAAGAACCCCGCCATTGTGCGGGGTTCTCGCATATGTGGCGGTAAGGATTCGCTATGAAATTTGTGATCGCGCCGGATTCCTTCAAGGGGTGCATGACGGCAAAACAGGCCGGTGAGGCCATTCGCGCGGGACTGCTGCGGGTGTTCCCGGACGCCGAATATGTGATGGTGCCCATGGCCGACGGCGGTGAAGGCACGGTTCGTTCCTTGGTGGACGCCACCCAAGGTCATATGCGCAGCGCAAAGGTGCTGAATCCGTTGCAGTTCGAGACGACGGCGGAGTATGGCATCCTTGGCAACACGGGAGATGAGGACAAAACCGCGGTGATCGAGATGGCGGCTGCCAGCGGCATCCAGTTCGTTACCGAAAGCACCCGGAACCCGCTTGTCACCACCACATACGGAACCGGCCAACTTATGATGCATGCTCTGGATGACGGGGCCCGCACGATTATCCTCGGCGTGGGTGGGTCGGCGACCAATGATGGCGGAGCCGGCATGGCCGAAGCTCTGGGAGTGCGTTTTCTGGACGCGCATGGCGATCCCATTCCTCGTGGTGGCGGATTCCTTGACCGGCTTGTCACCGTGGATGTGTCGGGCGTCGATCCACGTATCGCGCGCACGCGCATACTGATCGCCTCCGATGTGACCAACCCGTTGGTGGGGCCGACCGGAGCCTCGGCGGTATTCGGTCCGCAGAAGGGCGCGACGCCGCAGATGGTCACCCAACTCGACAATAATCTTGCCCATTATGCGGCGGTGATCAAGGATCAACTGGGCATCGATGTGGCCCATACGCCCGGAGCCGGCGGCGCAGGCGGTCTTGGCGCGGGACTGCTCGCCTTCACCCAGTCCATGATGCGTGCCGGCGTGGATATCGTCTCTTCCACGGTCCGTCTTGTCGAGCGCGCCGAAGGTGCCGACTACTGCTTCACCGGCGAAGGCGGCATTGACTTTCAGACGAAATTCGGCAAAACGCCGATGGGAGTGGCCAAGGCGGTGCGAGAGCGTAATCCGCATATCGGTGTGGTCGCTTTTGCCGGACATGTGGGCGAAGGCATCGACCAACTCTATGACGTGGGCATCGATGCGGTGTTCGGCATTGTTCCCGGTGCCATGCCATTGAACGAGGCCATTGCCGATGGGCCAAGGAATCTCATTCGCGCGGCGGAAAACGTCGGACGTCTGATACGTCTCGGACGGCGTTGAGGCCGGCACAGAACGATGGCGTAATATGAGCCGTTATGGGCGTTGACGGATTCGGCACACTGCGGGAGCAGTTCCTCGTGCATATCGGCATCGAACGGGGACTCGCCAAAGCCACCGTCTCCGCCTATGAATCCGACCTCAATAAATATGTCGCCTGGCTTCAGACCCATGGCATCACCAAGCCGGATGATATAGCCAAACAGGATGTCGAGGACTATATCGCCGCACTTGATGCGGACGGGGAATCCGCGCGATCCAAGGCTCGCCGATTGGCCTCCATCCACGAATTTCACCGTTTTGCCTTGGCCCAGCATGCGGTATCGGCGGATGTGGCCGCTTCGGTCAAAGCCCCCAAAGGGGCCAGTGTGTTGCCGGACGTGTTGAGCGTTGACGAGGTGTCCCGGCTGCTGGATGTCGCAGCCGTCGGCGGTTCCACCGACCCGGTGGTGTTGCGGGACAAGGCCCTTCTCGAATTCATGTACGCCACCGGATGCCGCGTCTCGGAGGCCGTGGGCACGAATCTGGACGACATCGACCTTGAGGAGAAGGTCGTCCGATTGATGGGCAAGGGGTCCAAGCAACGTCTGGTGCCGTTGGGCAGTTATGCCCGTAACTCAGTCGTGGTGTATCTCAACGCGGGTCGAGGCGAGCTGGAACGCAGATCAACGGCCAAAGTCCCTGAGCGTCGAGCGCTGTTCCTGAACAAGCGAGGCAAACGCATCTCACGCCAATCGGTATGGGAAATCGTCAAAACAGCGGGGGAGCGGGCCGGCATCACCAAGCCGCTGCATCCGCATACGCTGCGGCATTCGTTCGCCACTCATCTGATTCAGGGCGGTGCGGACGTGCGCACCGTACAGGAACTGCTGGGCCATGCCAGCGTCACCACCACGCAGATATATACGCACGTGAGTCCCGAGGCTCTGATCGAAACGTATCTCACCGCGCATCCCAGAGCGCGTTAGCGGCGATGAGACGGATTGTTTCGGCATACTGGCGTGGCGCGATGTGGTAACGGTGGCAGCGAACGGATAAGAGTAGGCTAGTCGGGAGAAATCAGAGTTTGATGGAAGGTTCAGGCATGGCAGATCGTCGCGGCAGCAGCACATTCCGCCAAGGTACGTTGCCGATGGGCGAAACGTATGTCGCTGCACCATCTCGGAACACGGATATTGATAAGGTAGACGATATGCCTACCGATTTTCTTGGACGTGAATACGAAACCTTCCCGGCTCCCGAACCGTTGCAGCAGCACGGTCCGGCTCGAGTCATTGCCATGTGCAACCAGAAGGGCGGTGTGGGCAAGACCACGAGTTCCATTAACATCGCCGGAGCTTTGGCACAGTATGGCCGCCGAGTGCTTATCGTCGACTTTGATCCGCAAGGTGCCGCCACCGTGGGCTTGGGCATCAATGCGAATACCGTGGAGAGCACCATTTACACCGCATTGTTCGATATGTCTGTGGATCCCCATGATGTGGTGCAGCACACCGCGTTCGACAACATCGATGTGATTCCTGCAAACATTGACTTGTCGGCGGCCGAAGTCCAGCTGGTCACCGAGGTGGGCCGAGAACAGATTCTCAACGGTGTGCTGCGCAAGCTCAAGGCCGAATACGATGTCATCATCGTGGATTGCCAGCCTTCGCTTGGCCTGCTCACGGTGAACGCCCTGGCCGCAGCCGATGGCGTGATCATTCCGGTGGCCGCCGAATTCTTTGCCCTTCGTGGCGTGGCTCTGCTCATGCAGTCCATCGAGAAGGTCCAGTCCCGCATCAATCCCGCGTTGGAGGTCTACGGCGTGCTGGTGACCATGTACACCAACACCCTCCACTGCGAGGAGGTATGCCAGCGTATCTATGAGGCGTTCGAGAACAAGGTGTTCCACACGTTCATCTCCCGATCCATCAAGTTGCCTGACTCCAGTGTGGCTGCGGCCCCCATCGTTATCTATGCCCCTGGGCATAAGACCGCCAAGGAATACCGCGAGGTGGCCCGCGAGCTCGTGTCTCGCGGCATTGTGGCCTGATGAGCGAAACTCTCGTAAGCCAGCAGGAGGAAGTCGAGGCCGCCATAGGCTCCGGCTTCCAGGTGAATCTTGAGGTCTATTCCGGGCCGTTCGATGCGTTGCTCGGCATGATCGCCAACAACAAGCTCGAGCTGACCGAGGTTTCGCTCTCCTCGATCACCGAGGAATTCCTGGCTTATGTGCGTGGCCTTGACTTCACGAAGAACATGGACGAGGCCAGTGCGTTCCTGGATGTTGCTTCGATTCTGGTGGAGGCCAAAAGCGTGGCCATCTTGCCCGGTGGCGAGGAGAATCAGCATGACGAGCAGAGTCTCGAGGCACTGCGCGAACGCGATCTGCTGTTCGCTCGCCTGATTCAGTACCGCGCCTACAAGCAGGCGGCCGGCGATTTCCGCGCGCGATTCGCCGCCAATTCCGGGCGGTTCCCCCACCCGGCTTATATGGATGAGGGCATACAGGCCATGCTGCCCGAGCTCGTGTGGACGCTCACGCCCGCGGAACTGGCGAAACTCGCCGCACAGGTGATCGCCAATGCACCGGCCTCCGAGGTGTCGGTCCACCAACTGCATGTGCCGTTGGTCGATTTGCGGGCGCAATCCGTGGTGGTGCGTGACCGATTGCGCAAGGCTTTGGAATCTGGTAGTCAATCGATGTCATTTAGCGAGCTGACCCAGGATTGCGCATCCCGTATCGAGGTGGTTGCCCGGTTCATGGCCGTGCTGGTGTTCTTCAAACAAGGTGTGCTGCAATATCGGCAGAATGGGCCGTTCGAGGAGCTGCATCTGCGATGGGTCGCCGGTGTGGATGATGCCATGAGCGACGTGAACATTTCCGAAGGCGATTTTGTGTAAGAGAGGTGACCGATGAGCGAGCGCAACGAATATGACGAACATAATGGGCAGACGGAAGCAGCGGAGCAGTCGCGTCCCGAATATGTGGACTTTACCGTCGATGATTTTCCCGGCGGGCTGGCCGCATGTCTGGAGGCCATTCTTATGGTCGCCGACCAGCCACAGACTGTAGAGGATATGGCCCGTGTGCTGGTGGTGGATGAGGGCGACGTGGAAGATGCATTGCAGGCACTGCGTGCCGAATATGAGGGTGATGCGGCTCGTGGCATTCGCCCGCGAGGATTTGAACTGCGTCATACCGCACGAGGATGGCAGTTCGCCAACCGCGCCGAATTCGAGCCGGTCGTCTCCGCGTTCGTCACCGATGGGCAGACCGCGCGGCTGAGCCAGGCGGCTTTGGAGGCGCTGGCTATTGTGGCTTACCGGCAACCGGTCACCCGTGCGCAGGTGGCGGCAATCCGTGGCGTCAACTCCGATGGCGTGATTCGCTCGCTCGCCGTGCGAGGCCTTATCGCAGAGAACGGCATGGACCCTGATTCCCGTGCGGCGCTGCTGGTCACGTCCGAGTTTTTCCTGGACCAGATGGGACTCAATAGCCTTGACGAGTTGCCATCGTTGGCCCCGTTCCTGCCGTCTGTGGCGGAAATGACAAGACCCGGCGAATCAGACGAGGAGCCGGTTTCCTGACAGCACGGTCTGCGGTAATGCAGACCGTTTTTGTTACTGTTCTCGCATATATTGTGACTTATAGTCATTATGACTATAAGTGGTGCTATGCTGTCTGACCAGAAAGAATATTTCACTGGAAAGAGGCAAGGCATGGGATTCGGCAATGTGTCGGAGCGCCGCAGTGCACCACCGCAGGTTGGTGTGTCCGTGGTGATCTTGGCGCTTGGTCCTGATGACATGCCCGAACATGGCGCAACGCAAGCCGAATCTGCTGAGACCGGAGCTGGAACACCTCATTCCCGTCTGTGGTTGCCGTTGGTCAAGCGAGTCCGTCAGCCTTTCCTCGGCACTTGGGCTCTGCCCGGAGGTGACCTGAGGTCCGATTGGTCGCTGGAACAGTCCGCTTACTCCGCATTGGAGTCAACTACTGCGCTGCATCCTCGCTACCTCGAGCAGCTGTACACCTTTGGCGGGCCAGAGCGCTCCCATGGTGGATTGCCGATGGTCTCCGTCGTGTACTGGGCGCTCGTAGGCCAGGCCGAGGCCGCGCATTTCGAGGATGGCGATAATGTGCGCTGGTTCCCCGAGGATGAGCTGCCGCCGTTGGCTTTCGACCATCGCGAGATTATCGACTACGCACTGCTTCGGTTGCGCTCCAAAATCGAATACTCTGACGTGGCCACCCGTCTGCTCGGTCCCACCTTCACTTTGCGGCAGTTGCACGGCGTATACGAGGCCATCGCCGGAGAAAGCCTTGATTTGGCGAATTTCCGTCGCAAAATGCTCTCCTCCGGCGATCTTGAAGACACCGGTGAGAAAGTGCGTGAAGGCCGTCAGCGGCCGGCAGCCGTGTACCGATATGTGCCTCAGCTACCTGCCCATACCGGAACGCCGCATGAATTCGACGGCAGTGGCATTGCGGCAATGGCCAAGCGCAACGAACGCAAGGATGTGCTTGCCGCATTGAGCCCATCCGCACAGATTTGATTTTTGCCATGCCTGCAGGCACGGCGCATAGACGTTACAGAAAGGAACCACTATGACCGCATCATTCATTGCGCCCTCCGTTGACGAGATCATCGCCAAGCTGGGCGCGCAAAGCACCTGCGATGCAGGACTGACCCAGGACCCGTGGCACTTCGACACCACCACACCCAGCTATGGTCCCGGTGCCTCGATGCTCGACCGTCTGCCCGCCAATGCGCCGCGCCAGCAGGTGCTGCCGGACGAATACCGCAAGGCCTCTGATGAGGAACTGCAGCAGCGCATCACCGATGCCAAGCAGCGTCTTGGCTCTAAACTGCTGATCCTCGGCCACTTCTACCAGCGTGATGAGATTATCAAGCATGCCGACTTTGTGGGTGATTCCTTCCAGCTGGCCAAGAACGCCACCGAACGCCCGGACGCCGACCATATCGTGTTCTGCGGCGTGCACTTCATGGCTGAAACCGCCGATATCCTCTCCACCCCCGAGCAGAGTGTGACCCTGCCCAACCTGTCCGCCGGCTGCTCCATGGCCGACATGGCAAACATCGACCAGGTGCAGGAATGCTGGGATCAGCTCGGCGAGATCTGCGGCACCGAGCCGGATTCCGATGGTCGTCAGCAGATTATCCCGGTCACCTATATGAACTCCTCCGCGGCGTTGAAGGCATTCTGCGGACGCAACGGCGGCATCGTGTGCACGTCCTCCAACGCGCACGCCGTACTGGAATGGGCGTTCGCGCGCGGCAAGCGCGTGCTGTTCTTCCCTGACCAGCACCTTGGCCGCAACACCGCCCGCGCCATGGGCATTCCGCTGAGCGAGATGCCGCTGTGGGATCCGTTCAAGGCTCAGGGCGGTGCCTCCGACCCGGCCGATTACGCCCGAGCCAAGATGATTTTGTGGAAGGGCTTCTGCTCCGTGCACCAGCGTTTCACTGTCGAACAGATCGAGCGTGCTCGCAAGGCATACCCGGGCGTCAAGGTGATTGTGCACCCCGAATGCTCGATGCAGGTGGTCGACGCCGCTGACGGCACTGGTTCCACCGCATACATCGTCAAGGAGATTGCTAACGCGCCCGCCGGTTCCGCCATCGCCGTGGGCACCGAAATCAACTTGGTGAACCGTCTGGCCGCGCAGTACCCGGACAAGACCGTGTTCTGCCTGGACCCGGTGGTCTGCCCGTGCTCCACGATGTACCGTATCCACCCGGCCTATCTGGCCTGGGCTCTGGAAAACCTCGAACAGGGCAATGTGGTCAACCGTATCATCGTGGATGACGACACCGCCCGCGAAGCCAAGGTGGCATTGGAGCGCATGCTGCGCGTTCACCCGTGACCTCTCTCCGGCTCCCGCTGGCGGGAGCTGTCAGCGAAGCTGACTGAGGATGGTCTTGTATGGGGATGATTAAAAACCACCCTCAGTCTCGCTATGCGAGCCAGCTCCCGCCAGCGGGAGCGAACCAAAAAACAGAGGAAAGCAACACAATGAGCAACGTTGAAATCGTCGTCGTGGGCGCCGGCGTCGCCGGTCTGTCCGCGGCACTGGCCGTGGCCGGTACCGGTCATGACGTGACCTTGGTGACCAAAGCCGAACTGGTGGAATCAAACACCTACCATGCGCAGGGAGGTATCGCCGCCGCCATCTTCTCCGACGACGACCCGAAGCTGCACGCGGCCGATACCATGGCGGCAGGTCACGGTCTGTGCGACCCGAAGGCCGTGGACATTCTCACCCGTGAGGGAGCTGACCGTGTTCGTGAGTTTGCCGCGGCCGGTGTGCACTTCGACCGGGATGCACAGGGGCATATGCTACGTGGCCTTGAGGCGGCGCATTCTCGTGCCCGCGTGGTTCATGCCGGGGGAGACGCCACAGGCAAGGTGCTTGAGTTGGACGTCTCCGCCATGGTGCGTGAGAATCCGCGTATCCATATCATCGAACATGCCTTCCTCAAAGACCTTATCGTGCGTGACGGCCGTATTGCCGGCGTCCGGCTGCTGATTGACGGGCAGGACAAGGATCTTGCCGCCGACCGCGTGATTCTGGCCACCGGTGGCGCGGGACGCATGTACCCGTACACCACCAATCCGCAGGTTGCCACTGCTGATGGTGTTGCCGCCGCATGGCGTGCGGGGGCACAGGTTGCCGACTTGGAGTTCTACCAGTTCCATCCCACCGCCATGGCCGTGGGCGAGCACTTCCTCGTCTCCGAAGCCGTGCGAGGCGAAGGCGCGGTACTGCTGGACGAGCACGGGCGCCGATACATGAAAGACGTGGATCCGCGTGCCGAACTTGCTCCGCGCGACGTAGTGGCCCGCGAGAACTTCCGCGTGATGCAACGTCAGGGCGGCAAGCCGGTCATGCTCGATGCCTCGCCGATGGCGAAGGAGAATCCCGATCTGGCAGCCTTCCTGGCCCACCGATTCCCGACCATCGACGCCTACACGCGCTCGCTGGGCTTCGACTGGAGCAAGGAGCTGATTCCGGTGGCACCGGCCGCGCACTATTACATGGGCGGTATCCGCACTGATTTGGACGCTCGTGCCTCGATCCCCGGCCTGTATGCTGCCGGCGAATGCGCCCGTACCGGTGTGATGGGTTCCAACAGGCTCGCCTCCAACTCACTGCTCGAAGGACTCGTTTACGGTCGCCGTGCCGGTTTGGCCGCAGTCGCGGACGGTGATGACACGGTCTGGGCTCCCGAACCGTTCCTGAACTCCGCCACCGGCGAAGCATTCACGCATAAGCCAATTGCATTGAAGACCCCGGTGCTCACAGATGATGCTGCAGCTGCAGATGTGTGGGATCGCACCCGCATCCAAAACACCATGTGGCATGGCGTTGGCGTACTGCGCGACGCGGATGGGCTGCAAACCGCCATCGCCGAACTCGGTCAAGGACTTGCTACAGCAAACGCACAGGCCGACGTGGCCGATGTTGGAGCACTGGAGAACCGTAATATGCTCACTGTGGGCTATGTGGCCGCCACCGCCGCGCTCGCCCGCACCGAATCCCGAGGCGCCCACGCCCGCACCGATTATGCTGAGCCGCAGGACGAATGGGCTCACTCCGTCGCCTACATCAAGGATTGACCCATGCTTACGCAACACATCATCCATACCGCCGTCGAAGCGGCGATCGCCGAAGACGCACCCTACGGCGACATCACCTGCGAGACCACGATCCCCGCGGGCGAAACCGGCTCTGCGCATCTCACCGCACGCGAAAACGGCGTGATGAGCGGCATCGAGGTGTTTCGCGCTGCGTTCACCACGCAGAACCCAGCCGTCACTGTCACCGCTGCCATCAAGGACGGCGAACGATTCCAAGCCGGCCAAGTGCTCGCCATCGTAACCGGTCCGGTACGTGACCTGCTTACCGCCGAACGCATCGCCCTCAACTTCACCCAGCGCATGAGCGGTATCGCCACCATGACCGCCGCTTTCGTGGACGCGGTGAACGCCATCTACAGTGACAACTATGACGGATCGGTCACCCGTCCTCACCGTTACGAACGCACCCGCATCGTCGATACGCGCAAAACCACTCCGGGCTTGCGCCCGTTCGAGAAGTATGCCGTGGTCTGCGGTGGCGGCCACAACCATCGTTACGGACTGTCCGATGCGGTCATGATGAAGGACAATCATCTGGCGGCGCTCGCCGCACGTGGTATCGACCTGACCGGTGCCATTCGTCACGTGCGCGAACAGGTGGGCCACACCACGCATATTGAGGTGGAAGTCGATAGCCTCGAGCAGATTCCTGCCGTGCTCGAGGGCGGCGCAGACACGATCATGCTGGATAATTTCTCACTCGATGACACTCGCCGCGGAGTAGAACTCATTGATGGCAAGGCCATCGTGGAAGCCAGTGGAAACATGAATCTGGAGCGTGTTCCGGCCGTGGCTGCCGCCGGTGTGGACGTGATTTCCGTAGGCGCGCTCACCCATTCCGTGCGCAGCATCGACCTCGGATTGGACTGGATCTGATCATGGCCGATACTCCCAACACGTCCAGCGAAGCCGGCGAACTGTATCTCGATGCCGCTGCCACCGAACCGGTGAGCCCGGCCGTTCTCGAAGCCATGACTCCGTTCCTGACCGACGCCTATGCCAATCCGGCCAGCGTGCACCAGCCCGGCAAAACCGCGGCCCGGGCGCTGGACGCGGCACGCGCATCGTTCGCTGCGGCATTGGGAGCCCGGCCAGATGACGTGATCTTCACCTCCGGTGGCACCGAATCGGACAATCTTGCCATCAAAGGCATTGCCATGGCACGTATGCGGCAGTTGGGATTACAGCCGTTCTATGGACTTGCCGAAGCCGATGGCGAGCAGTTCGGCACCGACCTGGCCGACCCGTCCGCCTCATCGCAGACTGGAGAGCAGACGACAAACCACCGCCCACGCATTATCATCTCCGCCATCGAACACCCGGCCGTGGCCCAATCGGCGGCATGGCTGCATGAATGGTTCGGTTTCGACGTCGTGCATATTCCCGTGGATGCGCAAGCACATCTCGATCTCGACGCGCTGGAACACGAGCTCGACGGCGAGGCGGGGGAGCGCACCGCGCTCGTCTCCACCATGCTGGCCAACAACGAGGTCGGCACTGTGGAGCCGGTGGAGGAGTTGGTTCGCATAGCCCATAAGCATGGCGTGCTCATTCATGTGGACGCCGTGCAGGCCGCCGGGCAGATTCCGATTCGTTTCCGCGATTGGGATGTGGATGCTCTATCCGTTTCCGGCCACAAGTTCGGCACGCCCAAAGGCTTGGGCGCGCTGCTGGTACGTGGCCGCACATCCATCGAACCAGTGCTTTCCGGCGGTGGGCAGGAGCGTGGCCTGCGCTCAGGCACACAGAACGTGGCCGGTGCAGTGGCGCTCGCCATCGGGCTCAATGAGTCGAATGCGCGCATGCAGGCGCATTATCGCGAACTGGTTGCCTCCCGTGACATGCTCATTGACGCGGTTCGCCGCGTGGCTCCCCGTGCCGACCTGACCGGCGACCCCGAGCGTCGCCTGCCGGGCCACGCCTCGTTCATCTTCCCCGGCGTCACCGGCGAAGCCCTGCTCGTCGATTTGGATGCACGCGGCATCGCTGCTTCGTCCGGTTCGGCCTGCGCGGTTGGACGTCATGAAATTCCGCCGACTCTGCTGGCTATGGGGCTCGAACCATCCATTGCTAAATCGGCATTGCGTATGACGTTCCGCACACCGTTGACCCGTGAACAAGTCGAACGCATCAGCCTCGCCATCGAAGAGTCCTACACCGACCTCACCCGATATTAACTTGCCCCCGCTGGCAGGGGGCTGTCAGCAAAGCTGACCTGGGGTGGTTTTCGCAGATATCGCGAATTCTGCCCCGCTACCAGAAAGGAAACGCCGTGAGCACCACCACTTCAGCGCAACCCGCGCAGCTCACCCGCAACGAGCGCCTCGACCGACTGCCGTTCAACAAGGCGCATCGCAAACTCCTCGTCGCCTCCGGCGTCGGCTGGGCATTCGACGCCATGGACGTCGGCCTCGTCTCCTTCGCGGCCGCCTTCATCCTCGCCTGCATAGCAGCCCTCTGCTTGCCCGAGCGCAAAGGCCTCAATCTCGAAGACTGATTACACTTCAGCCTTCACTACTAAAGTGGCCCACACCAATGTGTGGGCCACTTTTTGTCTTATAGCTCCCGAATGACACGGCAAGAGTTGCCGTATGTCACTGATCAATCGAGGGAACGACGGGTGAGATTGCGCGGTGGTTTTGTGACCAGCCACGCCACCAGCAGTCCGGTCGCCACTACGCCGAATGCCAGCGCCGCCTGCAATCCCCAGATCGGCACGGTTTCCAGCCAATGACCGTCCACGCCGATCCTGCGGTTCCATGCCACATGCAGCCATCCCAACGCCACGCCGGATACCACGCCCACTGGCGCGCCGGCCAGCAGAATCACCGCAGCCTGCGTCAGGCCGTAACGTCTGAGGAATCGGGGTGGCGCGCCCACGGCGACCATCGTGGCCATGTCGCGCTGGGCCTGCGTGCGAGCCAGCAGCAATGAAACGAGCGTGGCCATCAGTGCCAGCAATGCCAACAGGCCAATGGGCACCAATGCCATATTGTCACCCCACGGCAGGCGATTCCCGTCAGTGCTCGTGGATGCCAGCGGCAGATTTTCGATTGCATAAGCTGAGGCCTTCTTTACGGTAACGGGGGAGTTGCCACCGGCGAAGTCTAGATACTCACCCAGATACTGCAATTGTTTGATGCCGAGCGCCTGTGCTGTTGCCGGGCTCATCACCAGCGGGTACGCGCCGCGCACGTAGATGGCCTTGCGCTTCTCGATATGTGTGGCCTGAGATTCGTTTGCAATTGCCGGATTCGGCGAAATGGCCACACGCACCATACCTCCCGCGTCGATTGTGCCGGCATCGCCGACCACCACACCGCCCGCATCAAGCACCTGTGCCGCCTCATCCGCGTTCGGGAAGCCGGACAAACGCATCGCATTGCCATCCATAATGAGATTCACGCCGCGGAAACTCGGCAGTATATTCGAATACGTTGGCTGATGGGATCGGTCTATCGGCACACAACGTATCGGAACGTTTGGATACAGGGCCGAAGCGGCATCCTGGCCCACCCATGTGGACGTGTCCGGTTGCTCTTGGATCGTTGGGTTATCACAAGTGTGACCGGCCGGGAGCAATGCAGCGGCATACATGTAGCCGTGTTCGGCGTTCAACTTGTCGGAATCGACTTCGGTCGTATCATTGAGCTTTGACCATCGCTTGACATCCTCGGTGTACACCGGGTAATGAGCGCGTATCGGTGTCTTTTTGCCAAGCCGGCGTATCGCATCCGACACCACAGCACGGTCGAACTCATTGCTGACATGCACGTCGGCCCCAATGGCCATCCCCGACGGTCCATACGTCATCGTCATCGTGGAATTTCGCTGGTCCGCCACCATGGAGCCGGTGATTACCAGTGTGTACGAGGCGATGCACATGGTAATCAGCACCGCGCATGCCGCCGGAACGAACCGTCGATGATGCTCGGCTGCATCCCTGAGTGCCAGGCGTGCGCCGATGTTCAGTTGGGAACTCGCTTTGCCGCACCACCGTGCAAAAGTGCGAATCGACAACGCAAGCCCTATGACAGCCAACAAAATCGTGGCAACAAGCAGAGCCATATGCGCTTCGGTTCCGGCCGGAACCGCGCCCGGATTGTGATCGGCCAGCGTGGGCAATGGCAATGTCAGACTGAGCGCGGCGCATACGATGGCGGCCAAGACCAGAATCGGACCAACCGCAACACGGAGCAGTCTCAAAGGATTACGGCGAAGCTTCGTATCCACGCCATTCGCGGATTCACCGTAGCCGATTTCCTCTCTTGTCGGGCGATCCTTCAACGCATCGACTGGATGCATACGCGCCACATGCCGAGCCGGCGCAATCGTCGCGGCAAATCCAATGATGATTGCCGTGACAATACCCATCGGCAGCGAGCTCCACGAGAATCCGTGCAGGATCTCCAGCGGCGTGGATCCGCGCAATGCACCTATCGCAGGGCCGGCCGCCAAGGTAAGCGCGAATCCCAATGCCGAGCCCAGCACGCCACCGATGGCGCCGATAACGAGACCTTGCGAGGAAATGATTCGACTGAGGTCACGTGGTGCAGCACCGGATGCGGCCGCGAGCCCAAGCACACGACGTGACTGATCTGCCGACACCGTAAACGCGGGCGTGACCAGAAACAGTACCAGCAACATACCCACCAGCATGGTGATGACCACAGTGACCATGTGGTTCAACATGGTAGCCGCATCGATCTGTATCGGGTAGAGCTGCGATGCGGGCGGATAGCCGTCAGTCAGCACATGGCGGGAAATGACGATGGCCTGTAACAGGTTCATGCTGCGGGTGTGCGCCCACGTGACCGGCTCTGGACCGACCACCAAATAATGGCCATCCACGCCGACGCCATCAGATTCCAATATGGCTGACATCCAGCCTTCCAAGCCCCATGCTGCGGCTTCGGATTCATCGGTCAGCCCGCTGACTGTCCAAGCACGCTGAGTGTCGGCCACCGCCTCGCCGATGCGCCCGTCCAGGCTCATCCAGCCATCGAACGGCGGAGCGACGAACGTCACCGTGCTACCGAGAGAAGCGCCGAGATTATCCGCCAATGTGCGGCTGATGACAATCTGCGTATTATTCTGCGGCGCCGAACCCTTGACCAGCTTCGGCAACATTCGTTGCAATGCCTCAGGTGAAGCCTCGGTCATGGTCGCGGTGGAGGCCGCGTTCAGATCAATGTCGTTCCCGCTTTTCACGTCGATCCCGGCCTTGGTCTGTTCGCCGGGTTGCAACGCGGTGCCGGTGATGGCGATGAGTTCGGGCGACTGCCAATACGGGAGCAGCCGATCCTGTTGCGGCAGAATCTTCGCAAGCTCGGCGGCCGAGGCCGGCTGCTGGGAGGGATCGTCCTGCCACGTGCCGCCGCTTTCGGGTGACTGCCGGAACGGTTGGCCGGTGCGGGGCCTGGCGGTGGCGGTGATGACCGCCTGCGTATCAGCCGGGATTGTCGCCAGCGCACGCGATCTGGTGGGCGGTATGGTGGTGGTCATACCGATGGAGGCCACCATTGCGGCGATTGGCAGCATTACCAGCAGCAAGGACAGTAGGGTGCGGGCCTTGTGCCGTAGTGCGTCGCGCCAGCCGAGTCGCAGCGCGGCCCGATACCGGTTGCAACGTGCGCCAAGGCTTGGCCTAGCGGCATGGGGAATTTGGGCAGAGCGACCGACGGTGGCATTGGCAAGATTATTGAGGGCTGCGCGTGCCATCATGCTCCCCTTTCCTCAAGGTTGAGCAAATCATCCATATTGCTGGAGCCGGTTTCATCGATGATACGGCCGTCCTTCAAAAACACCGTGCGGTCGGCCCAGGCGGCGAAGCGAGGCTCATGAGTGACCAGCAGTACGGCCGCGCCGCGATCTGCGCGGGTGCGCAACACTTCGAGAATCGTCATGCCGGCATTGGAATCCAGAGCTCCGGTCGGCTCGTCGGCCAGTAGTAGACGGCGTGGGCCGACCAGTGCGCGGGCAATCGCCACACGTTGCGCCTGGCCGCCGGACATGTCTTCAGGTCGGCGATCAGCCATATCGGCTACTCCCACTTCATTGAGGGATTGCATCGCGGCCTCACGTGCCTTGCGGGGATTCCAGCCATCCAATTCCAAGGGGAACGACACGTTCTCGGCTGCGCTCAGGGAAGGCAGCAGATTGAAATCCTGAAACACGTAGCCTATCGATTTGCGGCGGATGGCCGCGCGTTCGGCCACTGACAGTGTGGCCAGATCGCGGCCTTCGACCAGCACGTGCCCCTGCGTGGGCACATCGAGCCCGCCCGCAAGATTGAGCAAAGTGGATTTGCCGGAACCACTGGGGCCCATGATGGCCACGAATTCACCCGGGCGAAGCGTGAGATTGGCGTGACTGAGCGCGGTGACACGACGTGCATCTTTGCCGTGAACGCGAGTGACGTCGTGTAATTCCAGCGCGCATGGGGAAGATTGCGGGAGAGAAGAAAGAACGGGAGAAGTCATGATGTGCTCCTATGCACTATTGAATGGTGGCGGTGAGTGCGGCTGAGCTTGCCGTGAGAGGTGCCGAAACGGGGTGCTGCGCCAGTTGTGCTCGCAGCTGGGTCTCATCCACGGTATCGAGCCAGCGCAATTCCGCTTCAGTGATGAAAATATGGTGGTCGAGTACTAGACGTGTGGCGAGTTCGGTGGGCGGTGTTTGCCGGCGCAGTCGGGTGATGTCGTGCAGCAGTTGCTGCAAAGCGTGGCGTTGGTGTTGGATGAGTTCGGAAACATCGAGGCCGGGTATTTCCACGGCGACGGCCAGCTTCATCACCAGTTCGTCGCGTCCGCGTTGTTCCGGGGTAATGGGGGAGCGCCACCATCGGTCAAGCTCTTGGGCGCCGGAATTGGTCAATCGCCATAATGGTGCGGCCGCTGCGGTGCCGACATCATTGGATCCGCTAGTAGTCGGCGCGGTCTCTTCAATCAGTCCGTCGCGGTTCAACCGCTGCAGCGTAGTGGAAACTTGCCCCATATTGAGCGGCCAAGTCAGACCGATGGTGCGGTCGAAGTCCTTCTTAAGCTGATAGGCGCTGGCCGGGCCTCGCTCCAACAGTGCTAATAGCGCTTCTCTGATTGCCATACCGCATCCCCTTTGCATAGACGGTTTGCCTTGGGCGAAGGTTACTGAGTAACTATCGTTGGATATCAGGTTACTCAGTAACTACCCATGACGATGCTGTACTCAGGGATGATTCAGGGGAGATTCAGGGATACATTCAGGGATGCACTTGGCGCCCCCTCAGTTGCCCACGGCGACAGCTCCCCTCAGAGAGGGGAGTCGAGAGTGTGGAATACAACAAGTCTCGCAAGCCAGATGACATGTGACTAATTCTCAGAAAGCCGGGCCCGTTGTGTGTCAAGGTGTGCCAGTAACATCGTGACGGTTTGTGTGTAGGTACAGGTAGATATCCAAGAGCAAGTACTCGAGAACGCAAGTACCGAACGATTACGCAAGAAAATCAGTATTAAGAGAGGTTTCGATGGCGGTTCGTGGAGATATCCGTAATGTGGCGATTGTGGCTCACGTCGATCACGGCAAGACCACCCTGGTCAATGCCATGCTTCAGCAGTCCCACGTGTTTAGCGAGCGTGAGGAAGTGCCGGATCGTGTGATGGATTCCAACGATCTGGAACGCGAGAAGGGCATCACCATCCTCGCCAAGAACACGGCAGTGGAATACACCGGCCCGCTGGCTGCCAAGTACGGCCACCCGGAGGGCATCACCCTCAATATCATCGATACCCCCGGCCACGCCGATTTCGGTGGCGAGGTCGAGCGCGGTATCTCCATGGTCGACGGCGTCGTGCTGCTCGTGGACGCCTCCGAAGGCCCGCTGCCGCAGACCCGTTTCGTGCTGCGTAAGGCACTCGAAGCCAAGCTGCCGGTCATCCTGTGCGTGAACAAGGTGGACCGCCCTGACGCCCGTATCGAAGAGGTCGTCGGCGAAACCTCCGACCTACTGCTCGGCCTGGCCGACGATGTGCAGCACGAAGGCATCGACCTGAATCTCGACCAGCTGCTCGAAATGCCGGTCATCTACTGCGCCGCCAAGGCCGGTTACGCCTCCACCAACCAGCCCGCCGACGGAGGCCTGCCGGACAACGACAACCTTGAGCCGCTGTTCGAAGCCATCATCTCCACCATTCCGGCTCCGGAATATGAAGAGGGTGCTCCGCTGCAGGCTCACGTGGCCAACATCGACTCCTCCGACTTCCTCGGCCGACTCGGCCTGGTCCGTATCTACAACGGCACCCTTGAGAAGGGCAAGACCTATGGTCTGTCCCGTGTGGATGGCTCTCTCGAGAACTTCCGCGTCTCCGAACTGCTGCGCACCCAGGGCCTTGACCGTATCCCGGTCGAGTCCGCAGGCCCCGGCGACATTGTGGCCGTCGCCGGCGTCAACGACATCATGATCGGCGAGACCATCGTTGACCCCAACGATCCGAAGCCGCTGCCGCTCATCCACGTCGATGACCCGGCCATCTCCATGACCTTCGGCACCAACGATTCCCCGCTGGCCGGCACCGAAGGCAAGGATCACAAGCTCACCGCCCGCATGATCAAGGATCGCCTTGACCGCGAGCTCATCGGTAACGTGTCCATCAAGGTGCTGCCCACCGATCGCCCCGACGCTTGGGAAGTCCAGGGCCGTGGTGAGCTGGCGCTGGCCGTGCTCGCCGAGCAGATGCGCCGCGAAGGCTACGAGCTGACCGTCGGCCGTCCCCAGGTGGTCACCAAGAAGATCGACGGTGTGGTCAACGAGCCGATGGAAAACACCACCATCGACGTGCCGGAAGAGTACATGGGTACCGTCACCCAGCTCATGGCAGACCGCAAGGGCCGCATGGACGGCATGACCAACCACGGTTCCGGCTGGGTTCGTCTGCAGTTCACCGTGCCGTCCCGCGGTCTGATCGGCTTCCGTACTGCACTGTTGTCCGCCACTCGCGGCACCGGCATCTCCTCCTCCCTGTCCGCCGGCTATGCGCCGTGGGCTGGCGAGATTACCATCCGCCAGAACGGTTCCATGGTTTCCGATCGTCAGGGTGTGGCCACCCCGTACGCCATGCAGCGTCTGCAGGCCCGTGGCAACTTCTTCGTCGAGCCGCAGTCTCCGGTGTACGAGGGCCAGGTCGTGGGCGTGAACAACAAGCCCGACGAGCTGGATGTGAACATTACGCTGGCCAAGCACATGACCAACATGCGTTCCGCCACCGCCGACGTGCTTGAAACCCTGACCCCGCCGATCAAGATGAGCCTCGAGGAGTCCCTGGACTTCGCCAACGAGGACGAGTGCGTGGAAGTCACCCCTGAGTCCATCCGCGTGCGCAAGATCATCCTCGGCCGCGAGGACTGGTACAAGTGGCGCGCCAAGCAGCGCCGCCAGAACGCCGCCCAGCAGGGTAAGTGATTCCGAATTGCCCCCGCTGGCGGGGGGCTGTCGGCGGAGCCGACTGGGGTGGTCATCGTAAACCACCCCCCAGTCTCATTTCGTTCGACAGCCCCCGCCAGCGGGGGCATGTCTATATCTATACTGAAACGCATGACTGTGAAGAGCAATACCGATTTGCGTCCGTGGTCGCATCGTCAGAACGTGCTGGTCAAAGTATTGATCACGATTGCGGCGGGCGTGGCGTCTGCCTTTGTGGGCACATTCGCCCATCGTATGGGGGCTGAATTGAACATTCCATACGGATTGGTTCTTGCGTTCCTGATTATTGGCCTGTCGACATGGTGTGCCCGCTCACGCATGGGCGTGGTTGGTCTGGCTTTGCATCTCATCGCATCTTCCCTGACTGTCTGGGGCATGGCCCTGACCACCACCTCAGGCAAGGCGCTGATTGTCGCCGGATTCCAAGGCGAGATGCCGTTCTTCGCCCAGCATGCCGGATACATCTGGCTCTACGGCCTGATTCTCGTCCAAGTGATCCTGCTCGTCCTTCCCGCACGCTGGTTCAGCGTTATGCCGAAGCAATCCCGATAGAGACCATCGCTGAGCAAAAGCGCAGCCATCGCCCTCAAACCCGCTACCATAGAACCTTATGGCACGCATGAAACTGTTCTATTTGGGCCCGGAGGGCACATTCACCCATCAGGCGGCAATGATGGCCGCCAATCGGTTCGCACCGCTCGGGGACTTTGACCTCGTTGCTCTACCGGATGTACCTGCCATCATGCAAGCCGTCGAATCGCGTCAGGGTTGGGGCGTGATCGCTTGGGAAAACAACGTCGAAGGGTATGTGGTGCCCAATCTCGATGCCCTGATTGATGCCACTGATGTAGCGGGTTTTGCCCGTGTCAGTGTGGATGTGGCCTTTAATGCTTTCACGGTGCGAGGTCACGGCATTTATGATTGCACCGGCGGCATCGTCAGCGCTCACGCACATGGTCTGGCGCAATGCAAACGATTCATCGCCGAACATCATCTCCAGCCCGAGCCCTCATCGTCCAATGCCGCTGCCTGCCGCGATTTGCAGCCCGGCCAAGTGGCGCTCGGTCCCAGCATCTGTGGTGAGTTGTACAACCTGGATACTCTTGCCGAACATGTGCAGGATTTCGAGGGAGCCCGCACTGAATTCCTTGTCATTGCTCCGCGAGATGTGGTTCAGGATCTCAATGCCCGCGCGCACCGCGATAATGCCGACGATTTTGAAACCATCATCACATTCATTCCGCTGGTCACAGGTCCTGGTGTATTGGCCGATCTGCTTGATGTGCTGCGTGACGCGGGACTGAATATGACCAGCTTCATTTCCCGCCCCATAAAGGGGAACGATGGCACTTATAGTTTCATCGCCACGCTTGATGCCGCGCCGCGGGAGCCCAAGTTCCATGCCGTGCTCGAAGAAATCGCCGAACATGGTGATTGGGCTAAGACTCTGGCTGTATACCCACGTCGTGAACGTCCCAGCCCGCCGGTTGATGCATGGATGTTGCCCGAAGGTGGTGTCCATGTCGATGCTGAGCATCCGTCAGAAGGCTGGCAGCACACCGAAGAGGCCAGGAGGGAATTGTTGTGGTAAATACAGTCGGAATCATTGGACTGGGACTGATTGGCGGTTCTCTTGCCCGGCGTCTGGCCGAGCGGGGCATACGTGTAGTCGCATGGAACCATCGCCCGCATCCTTATGCTCAAGCCGAGGCAGATGGCATATTCTGCAAAAGCACATTGGCTGAGCTCATGGATGCTGAGCCGGATGTGGTCGTGTTGTGCAATCCGCTGAAAGCCATGCCTGCAATGCTTGACTCGTTGGCTCCTCTTATGGGCGAACATCCGCGTACCACCATCACTGATGTGGGCTCGGTCAAAGGCATGGTTCGCGAGCAGGTCGAAGCCGCCGGATTGGGGGAGTGCTATGTGGGTGCCCACCCGATGGCCGGCAACGAATTGTCCGGTTGGCAGGCTGCAGACCCGCATCTGTACGATGATGCACTATGGGCGGTGACCGTTGATAGTGCCACGAATTATCAACGATTCCTTGACGTGGCCGCTTTGATTACCAAAGGTGTTGGCAACCGTCTCATCGTGCTGGACGATGAGACGCACGACAAAGCTGCGGCAATGATCTCCCATATGCCACACGTGGTATCCACCGCGCTGATCAACGAACTGTCTGCCTACCCCGATCGCAATATTGCGGCCGCATTGGCCGCTGGCTGCTGGAGGGATATGACCCGTGTGGCTCTGACCGACCCTGATCGCACGCGTGCGATGGTCGAGGAGGATGCGTTGAATGTCGAAGCGTTGCTTCGCCGTATGGCCAAGCGTCTGACTGATATGGCCGACCAATTGCATGACGGCGACGAAACCGACGTGATTCGGTTCTTTGCTGAAGGCAGCCCGTTCCGCCAGTACAAGTCCGCACTCACACATGCGAGTGACGGTGCAGCCGAGAGCTTGCCGGAACGCGAGCTTACCGTTCCTGAATCCGGTTGGCAGCAGACCTTGCTGTTTTCCGCGCGCAGAGGTGAAGCCATCATCGGCTTCGTCAACCCGCGTCAGGCGATTATTCAGCTGCGCCCTGCCATGTAGTCAATACCGTTGCTCACAGGTACGACGAGTACAGTGGAATGCGTATCGAAGTTGATATATCGGGAACGGCAAGGGGATGATGATTATGACGTTGCCCAGGCAGATTCCAACAGGCGCGCGAGTGGTGGTGCGTGTTACCGAGGGCGTGGATCCCACTGACCATCGTATGAAATTCCGCGATTACGTGGGTCATGTGGTCTCATGGGACGGCTACACGTTGGAACTGGTGCGTGACGCCGCGGCCAACGGCTCTCGTCCAGCACAAAACGTGACGATTCATCAGGAGCAAATCGCCACATTGAAGCCGATACCGGAGCGTCCGGTCACGCCTCCGAGGCCGTAACGACTGCTTAGCGACAGAAATTCAGGAAATAAGTGGCTTCGCCCTGAAATACTGTCGCTGACAGTAACTCAGTGACAGGAATTCAGGAAATAAACGGCTTCACCCTAAAATCCTGTTGCTGGCTGCGACTCAGCGACAGAAGTTCAGGACGAAAGGGGTTATTTCCTGAATATCTGTTGCTGGGCGAGATGAATGATGACGAGATTATTGGGTTACTCCGAGATATCAGTGAATATTGCGAGGTGACAGCAGTTACTCCGAGGCAACAGCATCCAGAACCGGCTGCTTGAGTGCGCGAGAGGCAGGCGAGACGGAGGCGATGAGACCCACCAGAATCGAGAGCACGAGGAACACTCCGAGCTGATCCCACGGAATGCTGAGCACACTCAGACCATCGGCCTCGTACACCGCGCGAATCACAGCGCCTGCCGCGACGCCGACCACCATGCCCATCACCGTGCCGAACACGGCGATAATGGACGCTTCGATGCCCAACATGCCGCGCACCTGGCCACGCGACGTGCCGATGGCCCTCAACAGACCGATTTCCTTGGTGCGTTCGGACACGGATAACGCCAACGTGTTCACAATGCCGAAAATCGCAATCACAATGGACAATGCCAACAGCGCATAAAGCACCAACAGAATCTGATCGACCATCGAGCCCATCGTGGACTTGTATTCGTCGCGGTTCATCACCGAAATCACGTAGTACGGCTTGACCGCCTTCTTGATGCGCTGCTCCAACTTGTCGAGATTCTCGCCCGGCTTGGCTACCAGATACATCTGCATGGTGAACATCGTCTGCTTGGTTCCCAGCTGGTCGCCCAAATCATCATTGACGAACACGCACGAACGGTATACCGAATTCGAGATGATCGCACCGACTTTGAGCTTCTTGGTTACCGTGACCTGCTTGGTTTTCACCAAAGTTGCCAGATCCACGTTTTGAGCCTGCTGCGTGACTTGCTGAATCTCATCGGATTTGGCCTGCGCTCCCGCCGCATCGCCAGCCAATGCCAGCTTCTGCGCCTCTTCGGTCAACGATTGAATTTGAGCCTGAGCCTGTGTCTGATAGTCGGCCTGTGCCTGGGCGGTGGCCTCCTCGTCTACCGTCGTGTTCTCGGTGGACACCTTTACGGTGTCGCCGACTTTCCATCCTTGATCGTCGGCGATGTCTTCGCCGACCACCAGTTCGCCGCCACGCAATGCTTTATTCGCGTCACCTGCAATGATTTCGGGCGCGAACACGTCAGTGAACAGGGAATCCTGAGCCGCGAACGTCATGCCCTTGACCTGCTTGCCGTCATACTTCGCACCGAAAATCATTCGATTTGAAGACACGGACTTCAGCCCATCTACACCTTTAATCGCTTCGACGGCATTGTCGGGAATCTGGCCGGATGCCGCGGACGATATGGAGAAATCAGCCTTTAATCCAGTGTCGACGATGTCATTCACCGAGGCCTTGGCCGAGGTGGCCACCACGCTCAGGCAGGAGACGATTGCCACGCCCACGAATAGGGCCGCCGCCGTGTTCGAGGTGCGGCGCTTCTGCCGGGAGAGATTACGGGTGGCGAGCCGGCCCGTTACTTGGAACACATGCGCCGGAATCCAGCCCAAAACCGCGCCGGCAGGGGAGACCCAAGCCGGGCCCGCCACAATAACGCCAATGACGATAAGCGCCGCGCCCACGCCAATGCCGGTCCAGGAAGCGAAGTCGTTGAGCCAGCCGATTAGCGTCGGATCGCCGTCCGCCAGTGCGATGCGGCAGGTCCAGGCCCAGGTCAGTGCGCCCACCACAATCATCGTGGTGCCGATGATGCCGCGAGTCAATACCGGCTTCTCCGGGTTCACGGTCTCGTTCATTGCCTGAATGGGCGGGGCCATTGCGGCACGACTGGCCGGCAACGCCGCGCCGATCAGCGTGACGATCAGGCCTACCGCGAGACCAACCAGCATGTCCGAGACGCTCGGATTCGAGGATCCGGTCATCGGCGTGCCCATCTGACCCATCATTGCGACGATGCCTTTGACCATGCCCCAGCCGAGCCCGATACCGATGCCGGAACCGACCACACCGAGCACAATCGCCTGCACAATCACCGTGGTGAACACCTGGGCGGGGGAGGCTCCTATTGATCGCAGCACTGCGTAGCCGCGCATTGATTCGCGCACGATCATCGAGAACGTGTTCGCGATGATGAACGAGCCCACGAACAGGGCAATTACCGCGAAAATAAGAATCAATGGCTGAACGAAGCCCAGTGCCTCCTGCGCGGATTGGGTCGACTCGTCGCGCAGCTGGTTGCCGGTGATGGCATGTGCTTTGGAGCCGGCAGGCAACGCCTTATTGATACGGTCGGCGAGTTCCTGCTGCGCCTGCTCGTCCAGCGGGGTTTTGAGGTTACCGTAGATACCGATCTGGTCGGTCTTATCCGGGTCGTCGCTTTGCTGGGTGGCGTACGTCTTGGCCAAAGATGGTGGAATATCGATGATGATGGCACCGGCAAGCGAGGAATCCAGATCGAAGATACCGGTTACCGTTACGTCTTTCGGCCCGTCCGGGTAGACGACTTTGGTTTTGTCTCCAACCTTCAGATTCGCTTTCTCGGCGGCAAAGGAATGCAAGGCGATTTCGTCGTCCGAGGTGGGGTATGTGCCCGAAGTGAATGTGGCGGAACGCCATGGCACATCCTTACCAAAGCCCACGGCCAATGTCGGCGCTCCCATGGTGGATACGGCCGCGCCGTCCTTACCGACCAGCACCGTGCCGGACACGGAATACACGACTTCCGCGCTTTTCACGCCCCTGACGTCGCCGATGGTCGAGGCCAGATCGACGTTGATGGTGTTATAGGTTTTCGAGGAAGACGAGGCGGCCATCAGGCCGGAGGAGTCGGATTTGACTTCTTTTGAGCCGCGAACATATACGTCATGGTCGGCGCTGGTGCCCATCATGTCGGAGACCTGGTTGTTCATCATTTCGCGGAAACAGAACGAGCCGACCACAAAGCTCACGCCTAGTGCGATGGCGATGATGGACATGACGAATCGCCCGAAATGCGCGCGGGCGTCGCGCAATCCGATTTTGATCATGCTTGTGCCACCTTGCCGGCCTCATCCGCACCGTCATCGGCAAAGACCTCAAGAATCTGCTCATAGGTGGGGCGGTCGAGATCCTGCGTAATATGGCCATCGGCCAAAACCAGCACACGGTCAGCGTAGGAGGCGGCGCGCGGATCATGCGTCACCATCACAATGGACTGGCCATATTCGGTCACGGACTGCTTCAGGAAGCCCAATACCTCACGTGAAGAACGAGAATCGAGGTTACCGGTGGGCTCATCGGCGAAAATCACGGACGGGCGGGCCATCATCGCACGGGCGCAGGCCACGCGCTGCTGCTGTCCGCCGGACAGCTGGCTTGGCCGGTGGGTGAGTCGCTTCTCCAGCCCGACCACCTTGACCACCTGCTTGAACCAATCGCGGTCAATCGGCTTCTTCGCAATTTGCAAAGGCAGCAGGATGTTCTCTTCAGCGCAGAGCGTGGGTACCAGATTGAACGACTGGAAGATGAATCCGATCTGCGCACGTCTCAAGTCGGTGAGCTGCTTCTGGCCCATCGAAGACACTTCGAGGCCTTCGACAAACACCTTGCCGGAAGTCGGTTGGTCGAGTCCCGCCATGCAATGCATCAGCGTGGACTTGCCTGAGCCGGACGGGCCCATGATTGCGGTCATCTGGCCGCGCTGGAATTCCACGTTCACATGATCCAGCGCCACTACCTGGCTGTCGGCGTCACCGTAGGTTTTCGTCAGATCTACGGCCCGCGCCACCACATGGTCGTGCTGTTCCTCGGCCTGTTCGATGCTTTGTGCGACGCCTTTTGCGCTGTGCCGTGCCATACTGCCCCAATCATCATGGAAGTTCGTTTCTTTGCGGCCAATACGGTTTCGTTCCCTGAGTCAAGGCCGGTTGGCGTTGTCACGGCAAAGGGGTACCCGTGTATGGGGCCGCTCTGTGCCTATAGTTTATCTGACAGTAGGCTCACAAGACTCGACAGAGGAGCGATAAGTATGCGGTTTAGCAGTGACGTCGACTCCTTTATTTCCTATCTGAGAGCTAATCGTGGGCTATCCGCTAATACGCTAAAAGCGTATCGTTGCGACATTGAGGCTTGTCTCCACCTATTCGAGTTGCGTGGTGTGGTCAGCCTGAACGAAATCACGCTGAATGATCTGCGTAGTTGGATGGCAACGGAATCGCACAATCACGCCAGAAGCAGTATGGCCCGCAAAACCGTAGCGGTACGAGGTTTCTTCGCTTGGGGCTATGAGCATGGCGTGGTTGGTGTCAATCCGGCCGCCACATTAATGACCCCCTCGATTCCTAACACCTTGCCGACTGTACTGACTGAATCGCAGGCCGAGCAGCTTCTTGATTGTGCTGAGCATAGTGAGGCCCTGCAACGGAAGAATCGTGATATCTCCAATGACTTCTCGGCTGATGGTCCTCATTCCGCTCGTGGGCGGAGCGCGGATCGGGCGAGGGAAATCGCAGAACGCCAGCGGGATGTGGCGATTCTCGAATTGCTGTATGCCACCGGCATCCGCGTGGCTGAATTGGTTTCTTTGGATATTCGGGATGTCGACTTTTCCAATCGCACCGTCAGAGTGACCGGTAAAGGCAACAAGCAACGGGTGGTTCCGTTTGGATTGCCTGCGGAGCAGGCATTGCAGGACTGGATCGATTATGGACGGCCAGCGCTGGCTCGTTTGGCGATTGAAAAAGCCGTCCCCCCGAACGGTATTTCTTCAGACGAGGGAGCCTTGTTCCTCGGTATGCGTGGTAAACGGCTGAACCAGCGTGTGGCGCGTGAAATCGTGCATAAGGCCGCACGTGAAGCGGGCGTTCCGGACATCAGCCCGCATGCCTTGCGCCATTCGGCAGCCACGCACATGTTGGATGGGGGAGCTGATTTGAGGGAAGTGCAGGAGATGCTTGGGCATTCCTCCTTGAAAACCACACAACGCTATACGCACGTGTCCATCGAGCAGCTCAAAAACCGTTACGGTCAGGCATTCCCCCGAGCATGACCACTATGTGGACGCTGGTTAACAAACTTAGCAAAGGCTGAACATAGCCGGTAAATGGACCATGATTTTACATAGGCGTAACAAAAAAGCAACTGGTTGTCTCCCAAGTGCGCAAAAATGTCAGGCAATCAGCAACGGGTTGGATTGTTCGAGACATCGTGAGATGCAAGTCTCACGGGTGACGGGGAATCCAGTCCCGTTCGCATGAGGCGGGGCTGAGACGTCCTGCAACCTAATGAATAGGAGAAATCATATGAAGAAGAAAGCTCTTGCTTTCGCTGCCATGGCCTGCTCCGTGGCCATGCTGCTGAGCGCCTGCGGCGGCTCCAACAGCAACGCTGCCTCCGGTAACACCGCTGGCTCCAACATCATCACTGCGTACAACTCCGAACCGCAGAACCCGCTGATCCCGGGCAACACCAACGAAACCGGCGGCGGCAAGCCGGTCGACCTGCTGTTCTCCCGTCTGGTCTCCTTCGACAAGGACGGCAAGGCTTCCAACGAAGTGGCCGAGTCCATCACCCCGAACGATGACGCCACCCAGTACACCATCAAGATCAAGTCTGGCTGGAAGTTCACCGACGGCACTCCGGTGACCGCTGAGTCCTTCACCAAGGCCTGGTCCTACGTGGCCAACGCCAAGAACGCCCAGAAGTGCTCCTCCTTCTTCTCCACCATCGCCGGCTATGACGATCTGCAGAAGGATGGCCTCAAGGGTGACGAGCAGCTCTCCGGCCTCAAGGTCGTGGACGACACCACCTTCACCGTCGACCTGAACCCGTCCGACTCTGTGTTCCCGATTAAGGTCGGCTACTCGGCCTTCGCCCCGCTGCCCGAGTCCTTCTACAAGGACCCGAAGGCCTTCGGCCAGAAGCCGATCGGCAACGGCCCGTACAAGCTGGACCACTGGGATCACAACAAGGAAATCGCCCTCGTCAAGAACCCTGACTACAAGGGTAACGAGCAGCCCAAGAACGACGGCGTGACCTTCAAGGTCTACACCGACGACTCCGCCGCTTACCGTGACATTCAGGCCGGCAACCTCGACGTGATGGAATCCGTCCCGGCCGCCTTCACCAAGACCTTCAAGACCGACAAGAAGGTCCAGGCTTACTCCGAGGTCGGCTCCGTCATCCAGACCTTCACCATCCCGTCCTCCCTTGATCACTTCAAGAACGACGAGGAAGGTCAGCTGCGTCGTCAGGCCATCTCCATGGCCATCAACCGTGACCAGCTCATCGACAAGGTGCTCAACGGCAACGCCGCCGCCGCCACCGAGTTCACCTCCCCGAAGACCCCGGGCTACTCCGACTCCCTCAAGGGTGCCGACAACCTGAAGTTCAACGCCTCCAAGGCCAAGGAACTGTGGGCCAAGGCTGACGCCATCTCCAAGTACGACGGCCAGCTCACCTTCTCCTACAACGCCGATGGTGGTGCCAAGCCGCTTTACGACGCCGTCGTGAACCAGCTCAAGAACAACTTGGGCATCGACGCGGCCACCAACCCGATCCCGACCTTCCAGGAGTTCCGTGACGCCGTCACCAACCGTCAGATGAAGGGCGCCTTCCGTACCGGCTGGCAGCCTGACTACCCGTCCGCCGAGAACTACCTGTGGCAGCTGTACTCCACCGCTGCTGCTGACGGCAACGGCTCCAACGACGGTGACTACAAGAACCCGGCCTTCGACGACATGTGCAAGCAGGCCGCCGCCGCCAAGTCCGTCGATGACGCCAACAAGCTGTACCAGCAGGCTGAGGAAATCCTCCTCAACGACCTTCCGGCCATCCCGCTGTACTACTCCAACGCCTCCGGCGCGGCTTCCCTCAGCGTGAAGTCCGGCTACGCCTTCGATTGGCAGAACCTCCCGACCTACACCGAGATGTCCAAGAAGTGAGTCTGACTCACTGAACGGATACCGTTAGGCAGTTCGGAAATAAAGGGCGAGGATCGCAAGATCCCCGCCCTTTTTTGTTGTGTGAGGGGTGCTTGCTTCCGCTGGCGGGAGCTGTCGCCGTAGGCGACTGAGGGTGGTGACACCATGATGAACCACCCTCAGTCTCGCTTCGCGAGCCAGCTCCCGACAGCGGGAACCAAGTTAAAGTATCCACTATCCGACCGCAACCATGGACATATCCACCAGCATTGCCCAATCTCAAACCTTGCGTTAACGCAAATTTACATATCACAGTCCAGGCATGCGGTAAACTGTCGGAGTATTTATCGACCGGCAGGGGTCTTGTTATACCCTTTCTGGCCGGTCTAGGAAATAAGGAGCAACCGTATGGGTAAGTATCTTCTGCGACGCATTCTGCAGATGATTCCCGTGGTTCTCGGTACGACTCTTCTGGTATATGCCCTTGTATTCGCCCTGCCGGGCGACCCCGTCAAGGCCATGTTCGGAGACAAGCCTGTCAATGAGGCCGTCGCAGCCCAGATCCGCGCAGAATACCATCTCGACCAGCCGTTCATCGTTCAGTACTTTATCTACCTGAAGAATGCACTGACCCTGAACTTCGGCGATACCTTCGCCGGCCAGCCCGTTCTCGACGAAATCGCCCGCGCCTTCCCGGTCACCATCAGGCTCGGCTTGATGGCGTTCGTGTTCGAGGCGATTTTCGGTGTGGTCTTCGGCATTATCTCGGGCCTCAAGAAGGGCAAGTGGTACGACACCGTCATCCTGATCGTCTCCCTGCTGCTTATTTCCGTGCCGACCTTCGTCACCGGCTTCGTCATGCAATATGTCTTTGGTATTCAGTGGGCGATATTGCCGGTGACGGCAGGCGCCGACCCCGGCTTCCTCGACCTGCTCATGCCGGCCATGGTGCTCGGATCGGGGTCGATGGCCTACATCATCCGACTGACCCGCTCCGAAATCTCCTCCAACATCGCCGAGGATTACGTGCGCACCGCACGCGCCAAGGGCATGTCGAACGGTCAGGTCATGCTGCGCCACGTGCTGCGCAACTCCCTGATTCCGGTCGTCACTTACCTCGGCCAGGACATCGGCGGCCTGATGGGTGGTGCCATGATCACCGAACAGATCTTCAACATCCACGGCATCGGCTTCCTCACCTACCAGTCCATTCTGAAGGGCGAGGCAAACCTGGTGGTGTCCATCGTCACGTTGCTCATGCTGATCTTCGTAGTGTGCAACCTCGTTGTCGACATGCTGTACGCGGCCCTCGATCCGCGTATCCGTTACGCGTGATAGGGAGGAGTGAGTCACATGGCAAACGAAACCACTGAAAACGAGCTCAACCAGACCGGCGAGCCGGGAACCGAATACTTCATGGAAACCCTGCCCGGTCAGGACCGTTATGTAGCCCCCCTCGAGGAGGCCCCGCTGCAGGACGTCGATTCCGTCGATGAATCCGCACCGGCCACCAGCATGTGGGCCGACGCCTGGCGAACCCTGCGCCGCAACCCGCTGTTCATCATCTCCGGCCTGCTGATCCTCTTCATCATCGTGGTGGCCATCGCCCCCGGGCTGTTCACCAAACAGGATCCGAACTCCTGCGATCTGGGCAATTCCCTGAACCCCTCCTCCGCCGGACACCCCTTCGGCTTCGACCTGCAGGGCTGCGACGTGTACACCCGCGTGATCTACGGCACGCGCACCTCGCTGTCCGTCGGCGTGCTCTCCACGCTGCTGGTCGTGATCGTCGGCACCCTGATCGGCGCCGTCGCCGGCTTCTTCGGCGGCTGGGTCGACGCGGTGCTGAGCCGCATCAACGACATCTTCTTCGCGCTGCCTATGCTGCTCGGCGCCATCGTGGTGCTCCAGATGTTCAAGACCTCCAAGTCCATCTGGAAGATCGTGCTGGTGCTGACGCTCTTCGGCTGGGTCGGCGTATGCCGCATCGCCCGCAGCGCCGTGCTGGAATCGAAGAACCTCGAATTCAACACCGCCTCCACGGCCCTCGGCTCCACGCCGGCCAGAAACCTGTTCCGCCACATTCTGCCGAACTCCTTGGCCCCGATCATCGTCATCGCCACCACCTCGCTGGCCTCCTACATCGTGGCGGAAGCGACGCTGAGCTTCCTCGGCGTCGGCCTGCCGACCACCACGGTGAGCTGGGGCGGCGACATCTCCAGCGCGCAGACCAACCTGCAGACCGATCCGATGGTGCTGTTCTACCCGTCCGCCGCACTGGCCATCACCGTGCTTGCGTTCATCATGATGGGCGACGCCGTCAAGGACGCCCTCGACCCGAAGAGCCGTACGGCCTGAGCGAGGGGAGTGGAGAAACATTATGACTGACAACACCAACGCCAAGATGCTGGCTATGCAGAAAGAGCATGGTCCGCTGCTCGAGGTCAAGGATCTGGCCATCGACTTCACCACTGACACCGGCAAGCCGGTGCACGCGGTGCGCGATGCCAACTTCACCGTCTACCCTGGCCAGTGGGTGGCCATCGTGGGTGAATCCGGTTCCGGCAAGTCCACCTCCGCCATGGCTGTGCTGGGTCTGCTGCCCGGCACCGGTCACGTGGTCAACGGCTCCATCAAGCTCGACGGCCAGGAGATCGCCGGTGCCAAGCAGAGCGAGTTCGACAAGTTGCGCGGTACCAAGATGGGTCTCGTGCCTCAGGACCCGATGAGCAACCTCAACCCGGTGTGGCGTATCGGATCCCAGGTCAAGGAAGCGCTGAAGGCCAACAACATGGACGTGGACCATGAGAAGCGCTCCGCCCTCGCTAAGGCTCTGGCCGGCGACGAGGTCGAAGTCAAGGGCAACGACGACGAGACCTTCCTCGGCGCCAAGGAACTGCCCGAGCTCATGACCGAGGCAAAGAAGGCTTTGACCGAAGCCGGCGTGTCCGGCGAGGCCTTCGACAAGGCCGTCGCCCGCTTCACCAACGAATGGGTTCCGGGCTCCGAAACCCGTTGGCGCGTGGCCGACGACCTCATCAAGGCCGGCGTGGCCGACGATCAGGCCTGGTACCTCGCCAAGAAGTACGTCATCGGCTCCACAATGGATGACCGTATCGTGGGTCTGCTGTCCGAGGCCGGTTTGCCCGACGCCGCTACCCGTGCCCGTCAGTTCCCGCACGAGTTCTCCGGTGGTATGCGCCAGCGCGCCCTCATCGCCATAGGCCTGGCCTGCAGGCCCGACCTACTGATCGCCGACGAGCCGACCTCCGCCCTCGACGTGACCGTGCAGAAGAAGATCCTCGACCATCTGCACATGCTCACTGACTCGCTGGGCACCGCCGTGCTGTTCATCACCCATGATCTGGGTCTTGCCGCCGAGCGCGCCCAGCACATCGTCGTGATGTACAAGGGCCAGGTCGTCGAATCCGGACCGTCCCTGGAAGTGCTGCAGCACCCGCAGCACCCGTACACCAAGCGACTTGTGGCCGCCGCCCCGTCGCTGGCCTCCCAGCGCATCATCTCCGCCAAGGAACGCGGCGAGAACGCGGACGCCCTGCTCGACCATCACGTCGCCGGCGAACGCACGCTCGAGAAAAGCGAGCACATCATCACCGTCGACCACCTGACCAAGGAATTCAAGCTGCCTCGCAAGAAGGAGATGTTCAAGGCCGTCGATGACGTGTCCTTCTCCGTCAAGCGCGGCACCACCCTGGCCATCGTGGGCGAATCCGGTTCCGGCAAGTCCACCGTGGCGAACATGGTGCTTCACCTGCTGAAGCCCACTTCCGGCAAAGTGTTCTATGAAGGTCGCGACACCTCCACGTTCAAGGCCAAGGATCTGCTCGGTTTCCGCCGCCATGTGCAGCCGGTGTTCCAGAACCCGTACGGTTCGCTCGACCCGATGTACTCCATCTTCCGTTCCATTGAGGAGCCGCTGCGCATCCACAAGATTGGCGATAAGAAGTCGCGTGCCAATCGTGTCAAGGAACTGCTGGACATGGTCGAGATGCCGGCTTCCGTGATGGGTCGTTACCCGAACGAGCTCTCCGGCGGCCAGCGTCAGCGCATCGCCATCGCACGAGCCATGGCTCTGGATCCGGACGTCATCGTGTGCGATGAGGCCGTCTCCGCCTTGGACGTGCTGGTGCAGGATCAGGTGCTGCGTCTGCTCAACGACCTGCAGGCCGAAAAGGGCCTGAGCTATCTGTTCATCACCCACGATCTAGCCGTGGTTCGCCAGATCGCCGATGAGGTCGTGGTGATGCAGCATGGCAAGCTCGTGGAGCACGCCACCACCGATGAGGTCTTCGACCACCCGCAGAAGCAGTACACCCGAGACCTGCTCGACGCCATCCCCGGCGGCAAACTCCAGCTCGGTCTGGACTGATAATCTGCGTTTGAGCGCATAGTATTGGGGTCTTTCCATCCGTGGAAAGACCCCAATATTCATATGTGTCGGTTTGCATGATGGTTCGCGTGGGACGAAAGGCAAAAATCGGTGTTTTTCCGATGTTGTCCCACAAATTGTGGGACAACATCAACATCAATCGATGGACATGAGTGTTGTCCCACAATAGATTTCTCACGAAGCCCGGAATTACGCCATTCTTGGCGTAGTCGATGATTACTCATGATGCGGGGCGTGGGACGACCCGCGAAAATCATCGATTTTCGGATGTTGTCCCACGGAATACGTCATACCTCGTATGTGATTGTGAGTGGGGCGTGATCGGACCAGCGCTTGTCATATGTGGGTGCCTTGTCGATGACGAATCCGCGTGCGGTCTCCGCCAACTCGGGCGTGGCGAACTGGTAGTCGATTCTCCAGCCGACATTGTTGTCGAAAGCGCGCCCTCGCTGGCTCCACCAGGTGTATGGCCCCTGAATGTCGCCGGCCAACGAACGCATCACATCCACAAACTCGTATTCGTCCAGCCACTTGTCCACGTAGGCACGTTCTTCGGGCAGGAATCCGGCGTGTTTCTCATTGGCCTTGGCGTTCTTGATATCGAGCGGCGTGTGTGCGATGTTGAAATCGCCGCATAATACAGCCTGCTTGCCGCCATGTGCGGCTTCATCACGAAGCGCGCCCATGCGGGCCAGCATAGTGTCCAGAAAACGATACTTCTGTTCCATTTTGGTCGGATCATCGGTGTTGCCGGCATGTATGTACACGGATGCCACGGTGATCGTATAGCCCTCAGGCGTTTTGACATCGGTTTCGATCCAACGCCCCGAATCCACATCCTCGCTCAGACCTGGCAGACCATATCGCTTGTCAAGCACTTCCAAGTCGGTGAGCAGCCCGACTCCCGCGCGGCCTTTCACCCGGCAGACCTCGTTCATGGTATGGAGGTCTGCCGGCGCGTCGATTTTGCCGGCGGTGGCGTATTCAAAACCAAATTCATCGAAAATAGAATCGACATCGTCCTGAGGTGCGCGAACCTCCTGCATGCACCAGACATCCGGTGCATGCTTGCCGGCCCAATCCTCGATGCCCTTGCGCTTGGCCGCACGAATGCCGTTGACATTAGACGTGGTAATGGTGATGGTCATGCGGCCATACTATTGTGGCCTCCCTACGAATCGAACCGGACACCGGCGGCCGCGATGCTCAGCTTTCTCTAAGCCTGAGTGCTAGTGTTAGCAAGGTTGCAACCGTTATACGAAACGAGGAATCATGGGACTGTTCGGATTCGGCAAGAAGAAGGATAAGAAGGAAACCGAGCCGGCCGTAGAGCCTGTCGACGAGGACAAGGTGGCTGCCGAGGCCGCAAACGCCGCAGCAAAGGCGGAAAGCGCTGAAACCGTATTGACGGAACCTTCCAGCGAGTACGTGGGCCGTGGCGAGGAACGCGGTCCGTGGGATGTGAACGACGAAGAAGTACCCGACTACGATGACTATCTGGATCTGGGTGCCTACTATCTGCCGTTCATGCAGAACATCGAACTGCGCATCAAGGCCAACCGCGCCACCCAGCAGGTGCTTGGTTCCACCATCACCTATGGCAAGTCCAGCTTGGAAATCGAAGCGTTCGCGGCTCCCAAGACCCTGGGGCTCTGGGATGATGTGCGCGCTGATCTGATTGAGGCCAACAAGGCTGCATCCGAGGTCGAAGGCGTGTTTGGCACCGAGCTGAAGCTGCCGGTCAACGTCAAGGGCGGCAAGACCGTGAACACCCGAATCGTCGGCGTGGACGGTCCACGTTGGATGCTGCGTGGCATCTTCTCCGGTGTCGCTGCCACCGATCCGGACAGCCCGGAGACCGAGGCACTGAACAAATTCTTTGCGGACATCGTGGTTGAGCGCGGCGAAGAGCCGCTGGCTCCGCGCGATCTGATTCCGATGCACCCGCCCGTGGCACCTGCCGAGCGCAAGGCCGTCGCCGAAGCCGGTGAGGAGAATGGCAAGGAACACTTCAAGGACATTCCGGACAACAAGCCGAAGGGTCCGCTGAGCCAGGACCAGCAGACCGAAGTGAAGACCACGCTGTCTCGCGGCCCGATGTTCTCCGAAGTTCGCTGATTTATAGGAAGAGACTTGGCAGACAACAAACGCACCGGCCTGTCCGCTCTAGCCGACGCCGGCAATGAAGGCGAGGATTTCTCCGTCATCGACGCCATCGGTGGCCCGCGTGGCGTTATCGAATCCATGCTGCCCGGCGTGGTATTCGTCGTGCTGTTCGTGGTCACGAGCAATCTGAACCTCACCATCGCCGTTTCGGCTATTTTGGCGGTGTTGCAGGTTATCGCGCGCCTGATTCAACGCCAATCGGTGATGGGCGCGGTTTCCGGCCTGGTGGCGGTCGGCATCTGCCTGATTTGGGCATGGCAGACCCATGAGGCCCGTAACTACTACATCTTCGGATTCATTACCAATGCCGGCTATGCCGCATTGCTTGCCGTCTCATTGATTGCACGGGTACCCGGCCTCGGACTGGTCGTCGAATTTATCCGTAGCCTGCCTACCGAGCATTTCAAGGCGTGGTTCAACGACTGGATGAGTGATAAGGCATTGAAACGTGCCTACATGATCATCACCGGTCTATGGGTCGGTCTGTTCCTGCTGCGATTGGCAGTGCAGGTGCCGCTGTATCTGACCAATCATGTGGCCGCGCTTGGCGTGGCCCGTCTGCTTATGGGCATCCCGTTCTGGGCGCTGGCGATTTGGGTGAGCTACCTCATCATCGCCACGCCAATGCACCGTCATAAAGCCGTGGCTACTCAGAACGTTACGCAATCCGAATCGGGATCTGCGGCTGAGGCCGTCAGCGAACCCGTGGCGGGCAAAACCGGAAAGGACAGCGATGCAAGCTGAAGTCCGCATCGAGCGATACGCCGATCAGGGCCGCTGTGTGGCCCATATCGATGGCCGCGTGGTTTTCGTCCGCTTTGCCTTGCCCGGCGAACTGGTACGCATTGAACTTGACGAACCTCATGATCGCGATGATCGGTTCTGGACCGGTGAAGTTATCGAAGTGCTCGAAGCATCCGAGGACCGTGTCGATCCGGCTTGGTCTCTTGCCGGCCCGCTGGCGATGGGCGGGGGAGTCGGCGGAGCGGATCTCGTGCACGTCTCGCTGCCCGGCCAGCTCAAGTGGAAAGCCGTCACCGTTTCCGAGCAGATGAGCCGGCTCGGTCATATCGATGTGGCCGTGCCAATCGATCGCATGCCCGGTGATGAGGAGCTTGACGGTCTTCACTGGCGCACCCGCATCGAAATGATTGCCGACGAGAACGGCAAGCCGTCCATGCGCCGGCGCGGTACGCATACTCGCGTGGCCATCGACACCATGCCTCTCGCTACCCGCGCATTGCTGGACGTGGCCGAGCGCGAGCATGTGTGGGAGGGCGGCTTTGAGCCCGGCTCCCAGATCCGTCTGTCCGTACCTGAGCCGCGTGGCGACGCTGATATTGCTGCAGATGACTATGCCGTGCTTATCGATGGCGAGCTGCGTAATGGCTCCCAGCTGCTCACTGAACAGGTGACCATCAACGGCAAGACCTTCGATTATCGGGTTGATGCCAACGGTTTCTGGCAGGTGCATCGTCAGGCACCGATTGCACTCGGCACGCATGTGATCAATCAGGTCAACCAGCAGTTGCAGGGTGCTGTGGCACCTGTGATCTGGGACTTGTACTCGGGCTCCGGTCTGTTCACCCTGCCACTGGCCACCATGACCGGTGAACGCACTCGCATGCTTAGCGTGGAAGGCGCGCGCGTGGCCGTGAAGAATGCCCAGCGCAACCTGCGTGCCATGAATCTGAACGACGTGGATGCCCGTGCCGGAGATGTCTCCAGAACGTTGGAACATGTGCCCGCGCACTTGGCCAAGCCGGATATCGTGGTGCTTGACCCGCCTCGCGCCGGCGCCCGTGCCAAGGTCTGCCGCCAGATCGCTGCGGCCGGTGTCTCCAGCGTGGTCTATATCGCATGCGACCCCACCAGCCTTGCCCGCGACACCGCTACTTTAATCGGCGAAGGATACGAGCTCAAGGACATCCGTGCCTTCGACATCTATCCGATGACCCACCACGTCGAGACAGTGGCCGTTTTCAGCCGTTGACGGGTGAGTCTATGATGCGTCGAATTCTGAGGTTGTTGGCCTGTGGGGCGGTCGTATTGTCATTGGTCGCTTGCACACCGACCGGTCGCGCCGTCGGCGATACGCAAGACAGCATGCCATCGATTTCCCATGATTCGACGCACAAAACGGATATCACCGTCGGTTTCGTCGGCTCGACCGATACCGCGGCGGACAAGAAGGCCATCGATGCGCTGGCCGATGATACTCTCAACGTGTATTACGCCTCGCTGGACACGTCGGGCGATTCTGAAACTGCTGACAAGATCGCGGCCACCGCGCAGCAAGGTGTCACCGATTTCGTGGATCGCGCAGTCAAAATCGTAATCATCAGCGGCATCGATGTCACCGACGCGAATCGAGACAGTTGGAACCAGGCGCTGACCAATGCGCGCGAAGCCGGCATTCCCGTCGCCCTGCTCAATCCCAAGCATGCGCCCGAAGACGAACTGTTATACGCTGCCATTCTTAACACAGACGATGCTGCTAGTGCCAAGTCTGTCTCCATTGCCGATGCAGTCATCACCATCACCCGCGACGAACCCCACGACCGCACCATCGCCGTTGCCACAGAGTAAATCTAAATCAAATCATCCTTGAATCGTAGCGAATTATGGAATCCGGCACGGTAGGCTGGAAGATATGAGTGCAACAGCAGCTGTGGAAATGCCTGAGATCAGCGAAACCGGTCTTACTGTCAAGGAAGTGTCGCAGCGTATTGAAAGCGGCCAATCGAACGCGGTGAAAACCTCCACCTCGCGTTCGGTTAAGGACATCGTACGAGCCAACGTATTCACGTTGTTCAATGGCATCATCTTCGTGGCCATGGTCATGGTGCTGGTCACCGGCTCGTGGCGGGATGCGGTGTTCGGCTTCGTCATCATCATCAACACGGGTATCGGCATTTTCACTGAGCTCAAGGCCAAGCGCACGCTGGACAAGCTCTCCATTCTTGTGGCCTCTGATTTTCTGGTGCGCCGCGACGGCGAGGATGTCGAAGTGCCGCACAACGAAATCGTGCTCGGCGATCTGCTGTGGATTCGTTCCGGCGAACAGGTGCCTGCCGACGGTCAGATCATCCAGACCTGGGGACTGGAACTCGACGAATCCATGCTCACCGGCGAATCGCGTACCGTGCGCCACAAAGTGGGGGAGCAAGTCTATTCCGGAGCCACTGCGGTTTCCGGCATGGCGTTGGTCAAGGTCAATGCCGTGGGCAGCCACTCATATGCCGCCACGCTCACCGCTCAGGCCAAGGTCTATAAGAAGACCGTGTCCGACCTGAACAAGGGCATCAACACGATTCTGAAGTTCATGACCTTCCTCGTGGTGCCGTTGTGCATTCTGCTGATTCTTTCGCAGATTCACACGGTCGGTGGATGGGATGCGGCGCTCTCCACCGGCGAATGGAGGCAGGCTGTAGTTTCCGCGGTCGCCGGCGTGGTGGGCATGATTCCTGAGGGCCTCGTGCTGCTGACCTCGCTGAACTTCGCGGTGGCCGCCATGCGGCTTGCTCGCCACAACACGCTGGTGCAGGAACTTGAATCCGTGGAGACGCTCGCCCGCGTGGATGCGCTCAACCTCGATAAGACCGGCACGATCACCGATGGCGGCATCGCTTTCAACCAGCTCATCATGCTTGGCTCCCGCTGGCGGGAGCTGCCGGCGCAGCCGACTGAGGGTGGTTCTTTTGAGACATTGACTGAACAGGCGGCCACGCAGGCCCTCTACGACTGCTGCAACGAGGAACAGCCCAACGGCACCGGACAGGCCGTGCTCGCCGGTCTAAAGGCCCAAGGCTACGAACCGGGCCAAGTCGAATCCCGCGTTCCGTTCTCTTCGGCCCGCAAATGGAGTGCGGTGGTGAAGCCTATCCTCCCGCCGGCGGGAGGTGACTCGCGCAGCGAGTCGGAGGGTGGCCGTACTGAAATCACCCCCAGTCATCTTGCGATGACAGCCCCCGCCAGCGGGGGTGAAACCTGGTACATGGGTGCGCCGGAAGTCATCATTTCCGCGCTCGACGGTGATTATTCGGATGTGCTGCAACAAGTCAATGACTACGCCAATGACGGCAATCGTGTGCTGCTGGTTGCGTGTTCCACGACATCGCTCGCTGATACGGACAATCCACAGATTGACCCGCAGGCCAAACCGGTGGCGCTGGTGCTGTGTTCCGAGAAGATCCGTGAGGATGCCGAGCAGACGCTCGCTTGGTTCCGTGAGCAGGGTGTGCGCTGTCGCGTGATTTCCGGCGATAATCCGGTCACGGTTGGTGCCATCGCCCGCAAAGTGAGGCTGACCGGCGAACATGAGCCGCGATTCATGGACGCGCGAGAACTGCCGGAAGACGTGAACGAACTCGCTCGCGTGCTGGAAAACGTCGATGTGCTTGGCCGTGTGCTACCCAACCAGAAGAAGGCCATCGTCCAGGCGCTGCACACGCAGAACCACGTGGTGGCCATGACCGGCGACGGCGTCAACGACGCGCTCGCCATCAAGGAAGCGGATCTCGGCATCGCTATGGGCAATGCCGCGCCGGCCACCAAAGCCGTGGCCCAAGTGGTACTCGTCGATTCAAAGTTCTCTCATCTGCCGGATGTGGTGGCGCGAGGCCGCCAGGTCATGGCCAACATGGAACGCGTGGCCAGCCTGTTCCTCGTCAAAACCGTGTACTCCGCGCTGATTTCGCTCGGTGTGGTGCTGACCCAGATTCCGTACCCATACTTGCCACGCCACATCACGTACATTGGCGCCCTTACCATTGGTATGCCCGCGTTTATTCTGGCGCTCGCGCCCAATACCCGCCGCTATATTCCGGGATTCTTGAAGCGTGTGGTCACCTTCGCGTTGCCGGGCGGCATCGCCACCGCGCTGTCCGTGCTGCTGACGGCATGGTTCCTGCCCGGCATCATGGGCTGGGACGTGACTAAAAACGTCGATCTATCCGCGCTGCGTGCCACCAGCGCGATCATCCTGTTCCTGATGGGCGTATTCGTGCTCGCCCGCGTGGCTCAGCCCCTCAACAGTTGGCGAGGCATACTGGTCGCGGCGTTTGCCGCAGCCGGAGTGATTGGTGCGTTCATTCCGTTCAACGCGAACTTCTTCGCGTTGATTCTGCCGACCGGCACTACGTTGGTGGCCACGCTGATCGCCTTGGGTGGTTCGGCCCTGATTTTCGTGATCTGCCTATGGCTGGCGCCGCTTGTCGGCAAAGTATCCGGCAAGCTGCTGCGCCAACACGGATTCAACATCTAATAGCGGCGAATTGTCTCACACTTCAAGCCGACACGCCAGAGGCAAAGTAACGTACCCGTACCATTTGAAGCGGATAATCAGCGGCATAGACAAGCCGATACATGATTTCGGAGGAAGCATGTCCTTACGCGACGACCAGCTGGCGACCTTGAAGGCCGCCGGCAAGGACTTCGATTACTACAACATCGCCAATCTCGACGGCATCGATCATCTGCCGTACTCGCTGAAGGTACTGGTCGAGAATCTGGTACGCAATATTGATGGCGCCAATATCACCGACGAACATGTCAAGACCCTGCTTGACTGGGATCCGAACGCCGAGCCCAGCCATGAAATCCAGTTCACGCCGTCCCGCGTGATTATGCAGGACTTCACCGGTGTGCCCTGCATCGTGGATCTCGCCACCATGCGTGACGCGGTCAAGGACCTCGGCGGCGACCCGGAGGTCATCAACCCCCAGGTTCAGTCCGACATGGTCATCGATCACTCCGTGCAGATCGATAAGTACGGCATCGCCAACGCGGTCCAGGAAAACATGGACATCGAATACCAGCGCAACGGCGAACGCTACCAGTTCCTGCGTTGGGGACAGCAGGCATTCAAGAACTTCCGCGTGGTGCCGCCGGGAACCGGCATCATCCACCAGGTCAACATCGAATACCTGGCCAAGGTGATCATGAGCAAGACCGAGGCCAACGGCAACACGCTTGCCTACCTTGACTCCTGCGTGGGCACCGACTCGCACACCACCACCGAGAACGGTCTGGGTGTGCTCGGCTGGGGTGTCGGCGGCATCGAGGCCGAGGCCGCCATGCTTGGCCAGCCGATCTCCATGCTCGTACCGCGCGTGGTCGGCTTCAAGCTCACCGGTTCCATCCCGGAGGGCGTCACCGCCACCGATGTGGTCTTGACCATCACCGACATGCTCCGCAAGCACGGCGTGGTCGGCAAGTTCGTGGAATTCTACGGCGAGGGCATCGCCTCCGTGCCGCTGGCCAACCGCGCCACCATCGGCAACATGGGCCCGGAGTTCGGTTCCACCTGCGGCATCTTCCCGATCGACAACGTCACGCTCGACTACCTGCGTCTGACCGGTCGCTCCGAAGAGCAGGTCGCGCTGGTTGAGGCTTATGCCAAGGCCAACAAGCTGTGGGGCGACGCCTCCGACCCGGATTACGTGGAACCGCAGTACTCCGAGTACGAGGAGCTTGACCTCGGCACTGTGGTGCCGTCCATCGCCGGTCCGAAGCGCCCGCAGGATCGCATTCTGCTGTCCGAAGCCAAGGAGATGTTCGAGAAGACCGCTCCCGCCTACGAGACCGAGAAGACCGTCAAGGATCCGGTGGCTGTATCCACCGACTTCCGTGGCGATTTCAACATCGAGAACGGTGACGTGGCTATCGCTTCGATCACCTCCTGCACCAACACGTCCAACCCATCCGTGATGATCGCCGCCGGCCTGATCGCCCGCAACGCGCACGCCAAGGGCTTGAAGCCGAAGCCGTGGGTCAAGACCTCGCTGGCTCCCGGCTCCCAGGTCGTGGCCGACTACCTGAAGGCCGCAGGCCTCCAGGACGACCTCGATGCACTCGGCTACCAGCTGGTCGGCTTTGGTTGCGCCACCTGCATCGGCAACTCCGGACCACTGCTGCCCGAGATTTCCGAGGCGATCAACACCAACGACCTGACCGTCACCGCCGTGCTCTCCGGCAACCGCAACTTCGAAGGCCGCATCAGCCCGGACGTCAAGATGAACTATCTGGCCTCCCCGCCGTTGGTCATCGCCTACGCGCTCGCCGGCACGATGGACTTCGACTTCGAAACCCAGCCGCTCGGCACCGATGCGGATGGCAACGACGTGTACCTCAAGGACATCTGGCCCACCAACTCCGAGGTGGCCGCTGTGGTTGATGGCACTGTGAGCCGTGAAATGTTCCTCAAGGACTACGCTTCCGTATTCGACGGCGACCATCGCTGGAAGGGCCTCGACGTGCCGGAAGGCGAACTGTTCGCATGGAACGACAAGTCCACCTACGTGCGCAAGCAGACCTTCTTCGACGGCATGAAGGCCACGCCGGATCCGGTCGCCGACATCCACGGCGCCCGCGTGCTGGCCCTGTTGGGCGACTCGGTCACCACCGACCACATCTCCCCGGCAGGCGCGTTCAAGGCCTCCAGCCCGGCCGGCAAGTACCTGACCGAGCGCGGCGTGGAGCCGAAGAACTTCAACTCCTACGGTTCCCGTCGAGGCAACCACGAGATCATGGTGCGCGGCACGTTCGGCAACATCCGCCTGCGCAACCAGCTGCTCGCCTCCGTGGGCGAGGAGGTGACGTCCGGCGGCTTCACCTACGACTTCCTCGCCAAGAAGCCGACCACGATTTTCGAAGCCTCCCGCGACTACATCGATAACAAGGTGCCGCTCGTGGTGCTGGCCGGCAAGGAATACGGCACCGGCTCCTCGCGTGACTGGGCTGCCAAGGGCACGGTGATGCTCGGCGTCAAGGCCGTGATCACCGAGAGCTTCGAGCGCATCCACCGTTCCAACCTCATCGGCATGGGCGTGCTTCCGTTGCAGTTCCCGGCAGGCGAATCCTATGAGTCCTTGGGCCTTAACGGCACCGAGACCTATGACATCGCCGGCGTCGAGAAGCTCAATGAGGGCGTAACCCCCAAGACGGTTCATGTCACCGCCACTCACGAGGACGGCTCCAAGACCGAGTTCGATGCAGTGGTACGTATCGACACCCCCGGTGAGGCCGACTACTACCGCAACGGCGGCATCCTCCAGTACGTGCTGCGTAACCTCATGAAGTAACTTTCTTGGCTCCCCTCTCTGAGCGCGAAGCTGACTGAGGGGAGCAAAGGCCGGTATCTTCTAAGATACCGGCCTTTATCGTTTGTAATGGTTTGTCGTCTATGCCGAGCAGGGTAATTTAATTCTCGGGAACCAGCCCCTCATAGAGGTAGAAAGACGTGGCCTGTTCGCCGTCGCCATTCGTGGGCAGCGTATGCTCGCTTACCTGGGCCAGACCGAGATGCACATAGAATCCGACATCGCAGGTGGTGTCGGTAAACAGGAAATACTTGCTCACTCCGGCTTCCCGGAATGCAGTCATCAAGGTATCGAACATGCGGCGGCCTAGTCCATGTCCACGAGCCGCCGGATCCAGCACGAACAACACCACTTCCGCCGAGTAGTCGTGACCAGTCTGCGTAGCCTGTTTACGCAGATGTTCATCGATATTGAGAATCCCCAGAATATCGCCGGCGGCCTTAAGTCCGTCCTTAGCGCACACCAATCGCAGCAGACCTCGCACGGAATTGATGCGATGAGTGTTCAACGGCCTGCGATGGTCCAACGCGTCGACTCGCCCCAGAATCAACGCGACTGGTTCCCCGTCGAGTTCCGCGGTAAACGCGCAGGTCGCGCGTGCCAGACAGTTCTCCCAGTCGGTCTCGGCCGCCAGCAGGCCGGTTTTCTCGTCGTACTCGGGGTACCACATGCGGCGCACCACGTCGATTAATGCCGGGTAGTCGCTCTTGCGCAAAGTGCGGATAATCGGTTCACTCATATGCCCATTATGCCTGTTACGTCCTAACAATGATGAAGCCGCGAGCGTAACGGAAGGGCATCTTACAATCGTGCGGGCAGATCGGCCCTCTCCACAAGTCGAGCCATCTGTACCCGACCCATGTTCAGTTTGTCCGCAGCCGAGGAAAGATGCGCTTTTGCCGTGCGTTCCGAGATGAACATACGGGAGGCGATCTCGGCGTTGGTATAGCCTTCCGCAGCCAACATCACGGCTTCACGCTCACGATCGGGCAACGCACCAAGCAATTCGCGCGCCTCATCTCTGCGCGAGCGCGGTTGAGACTCGCTTAAATCGTCAATCAGCTGTTTCTGACTGGCTGTGTTGAACTGTGGTGCCGTGCAGCCAATCCAGGCAAGCCTGCGCCGTGCGCATCTCCGCCCTGAGGTGTCTGGGCGATGGGTTGTGTGGAACCGGCATGTGGCTGGTTCTTGGGCTCCTGCATCGGATTACTGATATGAATATGAACGCCGGCCTGTGGGGAAGCCGAAACCTCCAGCGATACCAGTGTTTCGGGCGCATGACGCCGTGCGTTCGTCAGTCCCTCTTGATCCGATCAGCAACCCGTTACGCAGCCCGGTCCGATTGCTCCTGCTGAGACCGCTCGGCATCAGCCTCGTCAGCCCCTTACGATCTGTGGTGTTGTTGCCGTGGTGTTTGGCGCTTTGGGACTGGTACTGAGCTTCATGCCAATCATCAACAACTCGGTATTCGTTGCGCCACGAGCTGAGATGCACGAAAAGCCGTTCTCATTCACGGAATGTTCAGCATTGCTCTACTAGTATGGAACGTGAAACAACGCTAAAGGAGCGATTATGACATTCGGTCAGCAGCCCCAGAACAACGGGCAGTACAACCCGCAATACAATACTTCCGATTACAACACCGCGCAGCAGAACTACCAGTATGCCGCGCAAGGCACGGGTGCAGGCACAACGGCCATCAACACGACGATGACTTACAACTATGAGGAGGCTCGCCGCGCTTCCGTAACCAAGGTCTACGGCGAAATGACCATTGGCGTCATCGTCACCGCGATAGTGGCGTTTATCGGGCAGATGACGGGAGCCTATTACGCGTTCCTCGCATCCACCGGTGCCATCGGCCTCATCGCGCTTTGTGTGGTTCAGGTGGGTCTTGCCGTGGTGCTTGGCGCCCGAGTCACCAAGATGAAGTCCGGCACCGCCCGCATCATGTTCTATGTGTACGCGGCGCTTATGGGCTTTACGCTGAGCTCCATCTTCATGGTGTACAGCCTTGGTTCGATCGTCACCGCACTGGGTATCACTGCGGCGTTCTTCTTCGCTTTGACCATGTTCGGCATGACCACCAAGATCAACATGCTCAAGGCCGGCCCGATTCTTATGATCGGCCTGATCGTGCTTATCATCTCGCAGCTGGTGCTCATGTTCCTGCACGTTGACGGCATGACCCAGATTGTGTGCGCGCTTGGCCTGATCCTGTTCGCCGGCATGACCATCTACGATGCGCAGTCCACGCGCGCTTTGCTGAGCCAGTATGAGGCGCAGGGCCCGGAGATGGTCAAGAGGGTTTCCATCCTGTGCGCGCTGAACCTCTACCTCGACTTCGTCAACATGTTCCTCTATATCCTCCAGTTGCTGGGCAACAGGGATTAGTCATGAACTGATTCGTGGTATACGACCGCATCAAGCCCGACCACAATGTGGCCGGGCTTTTTCATGCCCGACACATCTGGGCGGTAGGCTGACTCCCCGTGAAAAGACAAGAACTCGTAGGCATGCTGTGCCTGTTGCTGACCGCGCTGATTTGGGGCTTTGCGTTTGTAGCGCAGGTGCAGGGCATGGATTCGATGTCCCCCATGTTCTTCAATGCCACCCGCTTCACGCTAGGTGCATTGTCATTGGTGCCGATTCTGCTGTGGCAGCGTGGCCGGGGGAGCAGCAGTACCAGTGAAGCTGCCGATACCGCGGCAGTCGGTGCGGGAGATCAGTTGGTTCAGACCTCATCGCCTGCGATTCGTCTGCTCGCCAACCCGATTATCATTTCCGTGATTTGCGGCATTGTGCTTTTCACCGCCAGCACTTTACAGCAATATGGCATCCTGTACGGTAAATCGGCTGGCCGTGCGGGATTCCTTACCGCCATGTATATCGTGATGGTGCCGTTACTGGCATTTGTGTTCCTGCGTCGGCGCATCGGCGTGCTGGTGTTTGTGGCCGTGGCATTGTCTATCGCGGGCTTTTACTTCCTGTGCATCACTGACGGATTCGGTTCAATCGGGTTGGCGGATATTCTGCTGGTCTTTACTGCCGTGTTGTTTGCCGTGCATATCTTGGTCATCGACACGCTGGGTGCCAAAGTGGATGCCATCAAACTTTCATTCGGTCAGTTCTGTACTACCGCCGTGTTGAGTTGGACTGGTTCCTTGATTGAGGGCTCGGTCGATTGGGCCGGTGCCGCGCATTCCTGGATTCCGATTCTGTATGCTGGCTTCGGTTCGGTGGGCATCGCCTACACGTTGCAGGTGGTTGGTCAGCAGTGGGTGCCGCCGACTCGCGCGAGCCTGTTGATGAGCCTGGAATCGTTTTTCTCCGCGGTCGGCGGCGCGCTGCTGCTTGGCGAGGTGATGACTTCTCGTGGATATCTTGGCTGTGCGCTGATCTTCATTGGCACTCTGCTGGCGCAGGCCCCTGCTAAACTGCCAAAAATTCTGAGAAAAGGCTAGTCCGTGGTCTTGGGCGCTTCGCCCACCTGCGGTGCGCCGTTAATATCGCGGTGAATGTTCTGCATCTGCACTTCGATGTTCTGCAAGGATCGCGCGCAGTCGAGCAGCGTCTGCGAATGCTCATTCAGTTTGGCGTCCGGCAGGTCGGTTTTGTACCGCAGCGCATGTTCCAGCGATGCCCAGTAATCCATGGCGATGGTGCGGAACTGCACTTCGACCGGCGTGTAATGCGCGCCTGAAGACAGGAATACCGGCACCGCATAGATGACATGCAGCGAACGGTATCCGTTCTGCTTTGGATTCTTGATGTAATCCTTGACTCGCAGCACCTGAATGTCGGACTGCGACGACAGGTAGTTCGACACGGAATACACGTCATCGCGATAATTGCAGATCACGCGGATGCCGGCCACATCAAACAGGTTGTCTTTGATGGAACTGACGCTGAGCGGCAATCCCTTGCGTTCCAGCTTGCCGATAATCGAGTTCACGGATTTCAGACGCCGTTCCATATGATGTATCGGATCATGGCTGAATCGCACCTGGAACTCGGCATCGAGGATTTCCAGCTTGGTGCTGATTTCGTACATTGCGCCTTCATATACCTGCATCTGATCCACGAATTCGGTGACTTGCTCGGTGTTGAAGATGCCGCCGGGCAAGTCCAGCGTCTTCAGTCGGGCTTGCAGGTCGGAAGTGTTCAGTCGGCTATGTCGGTCAAGTATCACGTCAATCAATATACTCGGCTCAAGCTGCCCGATATGGGAGTTGCCGAGGAATCTCCCAAGATACTCCATGTACCGGTTTCTCCAGTTGGTGCGGACCGCTGCCGCGCATCATGACGAACCCGGCCGATAGAATCGAACATTATGAACGAAGACATGATGACCGAGGCAGAGCGCGCCTCGATTGAATCCGATGAGCACCTTACAACACAGGAACGCGGCAAGGGCGTGTTCCACATCCATACCCTCGGTTGTCAGATGAATGTGCATGATTCCGAGCGCATTGCCGGCGTGCTCGAGGCAGATGGCTATGTGCCGGCCACCGAGGAACAGGTCAATGACCATGACCTCGATCTCATTGTGCTCAACACCTGTGCGGTGCGTGAGAACGCTGCCGAACGCATGTATGGCACGGTGGGCCTGTGGGCGGAGATGAAGCGTCAGCGCCCGAACCTGCAGATTGCCGTTGGCGGGTGCATGGCTCAGCTTGACCGCCAGAAAATCGCCAATAAGGCGCCATGGATCGCTGCGGTATTCGGCACCAAGAACATCGGCGACCTGCCGCAACTGCTCAACCAGAACCGTGCCACCGATACTCCGCAGGTCAAGGTCGATGACCAGCTTCAGCAGTTCCCAAGCCAACTGCCTGCGGCCAGGGCTTCCCGCGTGAGTTCGTGGGTGGCGATTTCCGTGGGCTGCAACAACACCTGCACGTTCTGCATCGTCCCGACCACGCGAGGCAAGGAAAAGGATCGCCGTCCGGGAGACATTCTTGACGAAGTGCGCCAGTGCGTGGCCAACGGCGCCAAGGAAGTCACCCTGCTCGGGCAGAACGTGAATTCCTTCGGATATGGCATCGGTGACCGCTACGCCTTCAGCAAACTGTTGCGTGCTTGCGGCACGATTGATGGGCTCGAGCGTGTACGCTTCACCTCGCCGCATCCGGCCGCTTTCACCGATGACGTTATTGAAGCCATGGCTGAGACCCCGAACGTGATGCATCAGCTGCATATGCCGCTGCAGTCAGGCTCCGACAAGATTCTGCGGGCCATGCGCCGTTCCTACCGCGCATCCAAGTTCATGACGATTCTGGAGAAGGTGCGTCAGGCCATGCCGGATGCGCAGATTTCCACTGACATCATCGTCGGCTTCCCCGGAGAGACCGAAGAGGATTTCCAGCAGACCTTGGATGTCGTGCGTCAAGCGCGGTTCTCTTCCGCATTCACTTTCATCTACTCGCCGCGCCCCGGCACGCCGGCTGCCGAAATGGAACAGGTACCGCACGATGTGGTCCAGGATCGTTTCGACCGACTGGTGGCGTTGCAGGAACAGATCACCGCGGAGAATCTGCAGTCCTTTGAGGGGCGTGATGTTGAAGTGATGATTACTGGCACGCAAGGCAAGAAGGATGCCGACACCCATCGAGTCACCGGCCGCGAGAAGACCGGCGTGCTGGTGCATATCGGCGTGCCCGAGGGCCAGCCCATGCCGCAGATTGGCGACTTCGTGACGGCCACCGTCACCCATGCCGGTCGCCACAATCTCATCGCCGACCCTGACCTTGCTCAAGGGCAGACCTACTCGGTGCGACACTGAGAAGGTTCTCCACTCAGAGAGAGGAACTGCAAGTTCTCGGCTCCCCTCTCTGAGGGGAGCTGGCCGCGAAGCGGACTGAGGGGAGTTACGGTACGAGCAAAAGTGTACGAGGGGAAAACAATATGAAGCGAGTCGTCAGTATCGTAGGGCCTACTGCCTCAGGCAAGACCGGGCTTGGCATCGCCATTGCCAAGCGGTTGGCCGAGGCGGGGGAGCGGGCCGAGATCGTGAACGCGGACGCCTACCAGATGTACCGCGGTATGGATATCGGCACCGCGAAAGCGAGCGCCGAAGAACAGGCGGCAGTGCCCCATCACCTCATCGACATCATCGAACCAGAAGACACGATGACCGTCGCTCGTTTCCAGCAGCTCGCCCGGCAGACCATCACCGATCTGCAATCGCGCGATATCCGACCGATTCTCGTGGGTGGTTCAGGGCTGTATGCCAGGGCCTCCATTGACGACATTACTTTTCCCGGCACTGATCCCGATGTGCGCAAACGGCTCGAGGAACGCGAAAAAACCGAGGGGGCGGGCGTGCTGTTCGACGAATTACGGGATAAAGACCCCGAAGCCGCCGCGCGCATGGATCCGCGCAACCCGCGACGCACCATTCGCGCACTTGAAGTCATCGAGCTTACTGGCAAACCGTATTCGGCCAGCTTGCCGCGCTACCGTTATGTGATTCCCTCCGTCCAAATCGGTCTTGATCTGGATCGTCCGAATTTGGATCATCGCATTGACCTGCGCACCAAGCAGATGTATGACGATGGATTTATCAAGGAAGTCGAACGTATCCGCCCTCATTTGGGAGCCACCGCCGTGCGCGCGCTCGGTTATCAGCAGGTCATCGACCTGTTGGACGGCATCTGGGACGTGAACGAGGCGTTTGCCGATATCGCGCAGAAAACCAAGCGGTTGGCCCGCAAGCAGATGGGTTGGTTCGGCCGCGACCCTCGCATCCATTGGCTGCAGGCGCTGAATCCGAAGCTGGTCGACAATGCGATGGCCATCATCGCGCATGCCGATGCCGGCGATTATGACCCCATTGACGCCCGTGCCGACGAATATACCCAACATCATCTGGGAGATATCGCAGCATAAATCACGTGTCTCCCCTCTTCGAGGGGAGCTGTCAGCAAAGCTGACTGAGGGGAGCCTCAGGTTGACCCCGTGTGGCTCCCCTCACAGTCGCCTGCGGCGCCAACTCCCCTCGGAGAGGGAAGCCAAGTACAGGAAATCAGTGTGCTGGTCCTTGGTTCCAACCGGCTATAAGGAATACGCGCGTTGGATTGGCGGGACGCAGAATACGGTCGAACATATCCTCGAATGCGGAGATGTCACCGCGATAGGCCGTGTGTTTGGCGGAACGGTATTCCTCGCGTGTCACTTCGCCCCAGTCAAGATCCCAGCCGGCGTCATGAGCTAGACGCGAACCGAATATGCGCAGCACCATGGCGTTGCCACCCCGGAACGGATGCAGATAACCTAATTCGTCATACAGCGACGCAAACGCATGTACGAACACGTCGCGGTCCAGGGCATGCAGGTTGCGTTTGTCTGCCAATTCCGTCGCGATATTATGCGCGCCGGTCTCAATCAGGCCAGCCGGGAAGAACGCCTCCGGATTCGCGGCACGCTCACGGTCATTGGTCACTTCACGCGTGGTGTTGGACGTACGCAGCTTGCCGGCATCCTCGAACACGCCCTCGAAGAGGCCCTTGTGTATGGCGATCAACTCATCCAAATCGCCTGAAGGGTTCCAGCGACGTTCCGCCAGCAACACGGTACGGGCGAACACGGCATCGGCGCGATCCGTGGCGTGATCATCAAGACTGCCTGCAGCCAAACGATCCGTGCCCGCGGAACTCGCTGCGGCACGCAAACGCATGGCGGTCTGCTCATCGGCCACATCAATGAGATGAGTCACGGCTTCCAAACCGCGTTCGTAGGAGGCCGCGGCTCGCATCGTTGCCTCGCCCGGCGTCATAGCTTCCAGTGCGCAGTTCTTCAGTGCAAATGCGACTGCGCTCGCACGCTCTGCGGGTGTCATGCAACCCATCATAGGGCATGTCCGGCGTTGATAGGGGGGTGGCCGCGATGAAATTGCTGAACCAGTGACCGGTGATTTCGCTTATCCTGCATTGTCACGGTGTCGTCACCGGCCATGAGCCCCCGTCCTAGTAGAATCAGTCACGATATGGCACGAACAGCATCCTCCAACAGCAATAATGGCCGCAAATCCAAAGGCGGCGGGAACTCCACCCATGATGGCGAGACCAAGGTCCAACCTGAGTTCGACCTTGATGTTGAGCCCACATGGAAGAAGGTCCTGCTTGCGATTCCGCGCGCCTTGGGCGCCGGCGTACGCGCGGTCACCGGCGTCGGTGAGTACGATCCCGCCTACCGTCGTGACGGCCTGTGCTTCCTGTTGCTCGTGCTCGCCGTGCTGTTCTGCGCTTCCGAATGGTTTCGTGTTGACGGAGCGTTTGGCCAGCTGCTGCATGCCATAGCATCCGGCGTGCTCGGGCTGATGAGTGTTGTGCTGCCGGTGCTGCTTTCCGCTGTGGCCATTCGTTTGATGCGCAACTCAGGCAGGGGATCCAACAATCCACGTGTGGTCACCGGTTGGGTGCTGCTGATGTGGTCCGTCTGTTCGATTCTCGATGTGGCCATCGCGTCCAGCCATACATCCTTCAATATCGCGGTTCTGCAATCTGCAGGCGGACTATTGGGCTTTTTCCTTGGCTCGCCGCTTGCTTGGGGTCTATCCAATGTATTCGCGATTATCGTGTTCGTGGTTGTCGGATTGTTCTCCCTGCTGATGATTACCGGCACCCATGTGACCGATATACCGGAAGACGTTCGTAAGCTATCCGCCAAGATCCAGCGCAAGCCGTATGTGCCCAAGGGCCAGGAGCCGGATGACGGCAATCAGTTCCCCAACGAGGTTCGTGTTGGAGACTCCACGCTCGCTTTTGCCGAAGGCGTGCCCGCGCATGCTGGCACCGATGAGGAGTCTGATGGAGAGAACAAGTCTGGTACGGCCAAACCGGGTCTCTTCGCTCGGCTGTTTGGACGTAAACCCAAGACGGAGGACGACCAGACCCTTGATCGGTATGCCGCCGACGATCCCTTCGACCGTGCGGCCAGCCAGCATGGCGCCACTGCGGAAACTCCAGTGGTAGATACGGCGACCGGTGAAATCACGGGCGGGCGGACCATCGCGTCCTCGGCCTATGAGGGTGCCGCGCATGCCGCCGATGTCGCTCCTACGAGTGCGGTTGCTGCCGACCATACTGTCGTTATGCCCAGCGGGCCGGCGACAAATGACCCATGGGCGCCCAGCGCCACGCAAACCGATATGGCCACCGTTGCGGCAGCCGGGGATGATGCCACCGGCGCTTATGCGGGAGCCAATGTGGATGGCAGCGGCGTGGGCCAAGGCATCCCCAATACCGATGGCCAGCCAAACGCTGCCAATGGGAACGATGCTGAGGACGATGCCAATAAGCCATACCAGCTGCCTGACCTGAGCTTGCTGACCAGGGGGCAGCCCCACGCGATGCGCACGCCGGCAAATGACCGCGTGATTCGGGCGCTGACTTCCACCTTTGAGCAATTCAAGGTGGATGCCAAGGTTGTCGGATTCTTGCGAGGCCCTTCGGTCACCCAGTATGAGGTCGAGCTTGGATCCGGCGTCAAGGTGGAAAAAGTCACCAACCTGCAGCGCAATATCGCCTATGCGGTGGCCAGTTCCGATGTGCGCATCCTTTCGCCTATTCCCGGCAAATCCGCCATCGGCATCGAAATCCCGAACGAGGATCGTGAGATCGTGCATCTGGGCGATGTGTTGCGTTCCGATAAGGCCGTGAACGACCCGAACCCGATGATTACCGGCATAGGCAAGGATGTCGAAGGCCACTTCGTGACTGCCGATCTGACCAAGATGCCGCATCTGCTGGTGGCTGGTGCCACCGGTTCCGGTAAGTCCAGCTTCATCAACTCGATGCTGACTTCATTGATTATGCGTGCCACGCCCGAACAGGTACGCCTGATTATGGTCGATCCCAAGCGTGTGGAGCTTTCCGCCTATGCGGGCATCCCGCATCTGCTCACTCCTATCATCACCGACCCGAAGAAGGCCGCGCAGGCTCTCGAATGGGTGGTCAAGGAAATGGATGCGCGTTACTCCGACCTTGAATACTTCGGATTCCGCCATGTCAAGGACTTCAATGAGGCCGTGCGTGCCGGCAAGGTGCATGCGCCGGCCGGCTCCCAGCGCAAGGTGGCTCCATATCCGTACATTCTCGTGGTGGTCGACGAGATGGCCGATTTGATGATGGTGGCCAAGAACGATGTGGAAAGCTCCATCCAGCGTATCACCCAGCTGGCGCGAGCCGCAGGCGTGCATCTGGTGCTTGCCACCCAGCGCCCGTCCGTGGATGTGGTCACCGGTCTGATCAAGGCCAATATTCCGTCCCGACTGGCGTTCGCCACTTCATCCGCCACCGATTCGCGAGTCATCCTCGACACGGTCGGAGCCGAAACTCTGATTGGTCAGGGTGACGCCCTGTTCCTGCCGATGGGTTCAGCCAAGCCGATTCGCGTGCAGGGTTCGTGGGTTTCCGAATCCGAGATTCGCAAGGCCGTGGAATTCGTGCGTACGCAACGCAAGCCGAAGTATCGCGAGGACATCGAACAGATGGCCAAGGAAGCCGAAAAGAAGGACAGTCTGGAGCCCGACGAGGAGATCGGCGACGACATGGATGTGTTGCTGCAGGCTGCCGAGCTTGTGGTCACCACCCAGTTCGGTTCCACCTCGATGTTGCAGCGCAAGCTCAGAGTGGGCTTTGCCAAAGCCGGACGCCTTATGGATTTGCTGGAATCACGTGGCGTGGTCGGCCCCTCCGAAGGTTCAAAGGCTCGTGCGGTGCTCGTCCAACCGCAGGATTTGCCGCAGGTGCTCGCCTTTATTCGAGGAGAGACCAGCTCGCTGGAATCCTCGGCACCTCAGCAGCCCGAGCTTGGTGAGTGAATCATCTTTTGGCCTCCCTCTGCTGAGGGAGGTGACCCGAAGGGGCGGAGGGAGAGAATCAATTGCACAGTCGCTGGGCCACAGTCTGATTTCCGAAGAATAACAGTCAATCTCCAGCCAATACCCACCAAGGTAGAAGTGTGGGGGTAACGTGAACACTATGGATGAGAACACAATGGACAAGCAGTCAACGCCCAAATCATCATTGTTCGACGGATGGAACGCGCCGCCGAACCTGGTCACCTACTCGCGCATTGTGCTCGTGGTGATTTTCCTGGTACTCGACATCATGGCAGGTGAGTGGGGCGCGAATAACCTCACCATGCGTTGGGTGGCCGCGGTGCTGTTCATCATCGCCGCCTCCACCGATAAGATTGACGGTTGGATGGCCCGCAAATACAACCAGGTCACCGAAATGGGCAAGCTGATGGACCCGATTGCGGATAAGCTGCTTACCTGCGGTGCGATGATCGTATGCTCTGCGTTTGGTGAGCTCGCCTGGTGGGTCACCATTCTGTTCCTGATTCGCGAAATCGGCATTACGGTGATGCGTTTCTTTGTGATGGAACGCCCCGGCGGCAAGGTTATCGCCGCTGCATGGCCCGGCAAACTCAAGACCGTGTTTGAATGTGTGGGTCTTGCCATGCTGTTGTTGCCGATGTGGTCTCTGGGTAGCGGCCAGAGCACGCCGTTCTGGATGACCGCCTACTACTTCCTGACCTATGCCGTTATCTATGTGGCTCTGGTGCTGTGCCTCTACTCGGGCGTCATCTACCTATACAACACGTTCGTCGGCTCCAAGAAGCAGTGATGGAATCATTCATGTAATGGATGGCATTGATGGGATGTGGCCTGCCGCCGCATCCCATTGTTGTATAGGTACTGTATATGCTGGAAAGGAAGTCCAAACATGACTGATAGCACTGATGAGAAGCTGCAGCAATCCTGCGACGAGCTTGCTGTGGGCATACTTGCCGTCTGCGAGACTTGCGGCGCGAAGATAGCTTGCACCGAATCGCTAACCGGAGGTTTGCTCTCCGATGCCTTTGTGCGTATTCCCGGCGCTTCCAATGTGCTGCTGGGGTCGGCCGTCACCTATGACATCAAGGCCAAAGCCTCGATTCTGCATGTTGACCGCTTGCTGCTGGAGCGGGAGGGCGCCGTACATCCCGAAGTCGCGCGTCAGATGGCGGCTGGCACTGCGCGGTTGTATGCGCAGCCGGAATACGGTGATCGTGTTATCGGGCTGTCTACCACTGGAGTGGCTGGTCCCGGCCCGGACGGCGATAAGCCCGCTGGTCTGGTCTATGTGGGTTTACGTATCCCTGCGACTCTTGCTGACGATGGCATCGAGATAGTCAAGGCCGTCGAATTGCGTTTGAGTGGCACCCGCGAGGAGGTCCGCCGCCAAACCGTATTCCATGTTCTGCAAAACTTGAGTCTATTCACAGCAAGTTTTAAGGAATAAAACCGCGGGGTCATCGTGTTGTACTAAGTGGAAACACTGAACCGACCTTGGAAGGGGCTATGGCGATGGAAACGATGACCCGAGTGAACGAACAAATGGAAGTGTCCGCTAAGAAGCCGATGGCTGTACAGCAGGGTGTCGCCCGTGTGCGTGAATTGACCCCGGCCCAGCGCCGTGCAGTGATGTTTGCGCAGCAGCAGGTGCTCAAGGCCCAGGCCGCAAAGAAGGCCAAGGATGAGCGTCAGGCGGCTCGTGACCGTATGTGGCAGGAGCAGGAATCCGCCTCCTACCAGCCCAATGCCGTTGCCGAGACCGCGGTGGTCGAAGAGGAGCCGCGTGAGGTTTCTTTGCGTGGTGCTATCGGCCATGTGCTGCGTGACCTGCGTACACGTGATCGCCGCACACTGCGCGAGGTGTCCGAGAAGGCCGGCGTCTCGCTGGGCTATCTGTCCGAGGTCGAGCGTGGTCAGAAGGAAGCCAGCTCCGAATTGCTGAGCTCCATTTCCGACGCACTGGGTGTGTCCACTGCACAGATGCTGCGTATGGTGGCCGATTACCTCGAGTCCGTCGAACGTTAATCGTGTGGGAGATGAGGGGCGGGAACGTCCTCCTGAGTTGTTGACCCGCATCGCCGTTTGGCGGTGCGGGTTTTTCTGTCCGGCGGGTGGTGGCACACTGTCGGGTATGCGTGAACGGGAATTTTGGGAGCTGCTTGAAGAAGTGTTCGGTCGTAGCTATGGCCGGTCTCTGGCCCGGGATCAGCGTATGCCGCAGCTGGCGAATATGACCGTTCTTGAGGCTTTGGACGCGGGGGAGGAGCCTCGCGTGATTTGGAACGTGCTCTGCGATCAGATGGAGATTCCTGATTCCAAGCGTTGGGGCCGTGACCATAACGCGCCGCCACTGCCCGCTGCGTAGTGGGCTCTATGCTGTGGCGCTGGGCGGTCGATTTCATTGGCTGGGCCGAGGGGCGATACTCGCCGGCGTGTCGTTGCGCAACTTCGAACAAATGTTCGCTTGTGTGGCTATAGTTATCCACAGTGACGGATAGGCACGCCGTATATGTCAAGATGCGAATCGCCCGTTTCGGCGGGAATAAGCGGTTCTTGTCTTGCGTGATCGGGCAAGCTGGAACCACAATAATCGTTTTGGCTTGTCATGGGAGTTGGCCTCCCATACGGTGGAAGGCGTTCGCCCGCATACGACTTCGATAAGGAGAAGATCATGGCACTTGAGACCAAGCCGGCCCAAGATCCGGCAACCGAGACCAAGCACGAGCTCGATCCCAAGCGCAAGGCGGCGCTGGACACTGCTTTGGCGCAGGTCGAAAAAAGCTTCGGCAAGGGCTCGGCCATGCGTCTTGGTGATCAGCCCGTGCAAAATGTCGAAGTAATCCCTACCGGTTCGCTCGCGCTCGACATGGCGTTGGGCATTGGCGGCCTGCCGAAGGGCCGCATCGTGGAAATCTATGGTCCCGAATCGTCCGGTAAAACCACGCTTGCCCTGCATGTGGTGGCCAATGCCCAGAAGAAGGGTGGCGTGGCTGCATACATTGACGCCGAGCACGCGCTCGATCCGGCCTATGCTCGCAAACTTGGCGTGGACACTGATTCGCTTATCGTTTCTCAGCCGGACAACGGCGAACAGGCTCTTGAGATTGCGGACATGCTGATTCGTTCCGGTGCGCTTGATGTCATCGTTATCGATTCGGTGGCGGCTCTGGTGCCAAAGGCCGAGATCGAAGGCGAGATGGGAGACAGCCACGTCGGTTTGCAGGCCCGACTCATGAGCCAGGCTCTGCGCAAGATGACCGGTGCCTTGGCCCAAGCAGGTACCACCGCCATCTTCATCAACCAGCTACGCGAAAAGATCGGCGTGTTCTTCGGTAATCCCGAAACCACTACCGGTGGTAAGGCCCTGAAATTCTATGCCTCTGTGCGTCTTGACATTCGCCGTATCCAGACCTTGAAGAACGGTGATGAAGCGGTGGGCAACCGTACGCGCGTCAAGGTGGTCAAGAACAAGATGGCCCCGCCCTTCAAGTCCGCCGAATTCGACATGCTTTACGGCGAAGGTATCTCCCGTGAAGGTTCGGTCATCGACATGGCCCAACAGGTCGGCGTGGTCAAGAAGTCCGGCTCGTGGTTCACCTATGAGGGCGACCAGCTTGGTCAGGGTCGAGAGAAGGTTCGTCAGTTCCTCAAGGACAACCCGGCCATCACCGAAGAGATTGAAAACAAGGTCAAGGCCGAGTTTGGTTTGATCGGTTCCGCCGATCAGTTTGCCGAAGACGCAGCCGCTGCTGCAGCTGCTGCGGTCAGTGAGGCTGCCGCGGCCGATGCCGCCAAGGACACCAAGGCCACTGCAGCGCCTGCCGCCAAGTCGTCTCGCGCCAAGGCCTGATCATGATTAGTGCAGAAGCGTTCCTTCAGCGCAATCCCATTGCGTTGGAGGAACGATGCCGTGCCGAACAGGGCGAAAGAAACGTCGATGCGGAGTCGTCCCATCGATTCGCTCGGCGAGGTATGGGCGCGGTTGCCGATGATCCCAACGATGCAGATGCCTGCCGTGAGGCGGCGTTGCGTCTCTTGGATGCGGCTCCGCGCTCGTCCGGTGCGCTGCGTGAACGACTGCTTGGCAAAGGGTATGACGAAGAAATCGTCAATGAGGTCATTGAACGCCTCATCCGTGTGCAACTGATCGATGATCGTGCCTATGCGGAATCGGCGGTGCGCTACTGTGCCGGCCGCATGATGGGCAGGCGCGGTGCGGTGATGGAGCTCGCCCGTAAAGGTGTGGATCGCCGGCTCGCCGAGCAGGTGTGCGGTGAGGCCGAACAACAAGGCGTATTCGAAGATGCCGCATGGGAATTGGGGCGTCGAGTGGCCCGCAAAACACGTGGACTTGATCGGCAGGTGCGTCAGCGCCGGTTCTGGTCCGCAGGCGGGCGCAAAGGGCACAGCCCCGAAACCTTACGCCGCGTCGCCGCCGAATTACTGTCGTAATAACCTCCCTCTGACGAGGGAGGTGGTGCGTAGCGCCGGAGGGAGAGACTCACGGCGGAGCCGCAAAAGAATAAATGAGACCTCTTATACCCCGGGTTCTGTCATGCCGTACGCGAACGCGCGGCACGGATGGCCATCCATCTCGACCTGACGTTGCCGTCAGGCTCTAGCAGCCTACCCGATGACATGGGCGAGCAGCCCTTACCGCCATCTGCTTGGCCTTGCTCCCGATGAGGCTTGCCATGCGGCCTGCTGTTACCAGAGGCCCGGTGGTCTCTTACACCGCCGTTTCACCCTTACCCGTCGAGGACGGGCGGTCTATTCTCTGCTGCGCTATCTCTCAGGTCACCCTGGGCGGACGTTATCCGCCATCGTGCTCTATGGAGCCCGGAAGTTCCTCAGCCGATCCCAATGAAGATCACGGCCGCGGCCATCAAGAGGTCTCAAGCTTGCAATTATACATATGCCATAGAGAACCGGCTGGCGAAAAGAAAAATATAGCGAAATGGCGAACCGTCCGAAAATACGGCGCTGAGGAACAAGGCCCAAACACCCAGTATAGGCACTGATGGGGTGCAGATAAAAGTCGGAAAATAAACGTATTTCTATGGGCGAGTTTCCGGCTGTTTACCCGTTGTTCGTCTACAATGAAACTTACCCGGACGGTGATGATGCTGTTCGGCACACATAGCGGGAAACCGCTTGAACTAGAGGAGGTCAACATGGAAATCGTCGTTACTGGACGTCACACGCAGATCAAGCAAAGGTTCCGTGATGTCGTCGAGACCAAGATGAATCGTGTGACCGCTATCGCCCCGGATGCGCAGCGTGCGCAGATTGTTTTGACTCATGAGGGCAACCCGCGTCAGGCCGATACCGCCAAGCGCGTGGAGATCACCGTTATCGCCGGACGCACTGTGGTCCGCGCCGAGGCTTCCAGCACTGACGAGTTCAGTGCACTGGACATGGCGCTTGATAAGCTGACGCTGCGTCTGCGCCGCACCCGTGATCGCCGTAAGGATCACCGTCGCGGCTACGCAAACCCGGTGCCGGTGGATCTGGGCGTTATCGCCCCGGAGCCGGAGCCAGAGGAGCTGGAGGGGGAGCCGAACAACAGTCCGCAGGCTGCAGTGGCTTCCGATCTTGGCCCGGGCGAGTCTGTGGAAGTCCAGGTTGGGGATACGCCGATTGTCATCCGTCGCAAGCTGCACATCGCCGAGCCTATGAGCATCGACGAGGCGCTGTACGAGATGGAACTGATCGGACACGACTTCTTCCTGTTCGTGAACAAGGAGACCGGACGTCCGTCCGTCGTCTACCACCGTCACGGCTGGAGCTATGGCGTGTTCGAGATCGACACTCCGGAAAACGTCAAGAAGGACTGAATTGCTGGTTCGCTGACGTAGACAGCTGATATGAAATGGGTCGTTCCCGCAAGGAGCGGCCCATTTTTTTGTAAATAGGTCGAAAAATATCGATGTCTGACGGTGATGGGCTGTATTCTGGTACGCGGACATCACCACTCAATCAGTCAAGGGAGAACCCTGTGGTCGATATTGTTGACAAAGCCCTGCGAATGGGCGAAGGCCACCAGCTCAAGAAGCTGGAGAACGTGGCCAAGGCCGTGAACGCGCTGGAGGATGAGATCTCCGCCCTTTCCGACGAGGATCTGAAGGCCCAGACCCCGAAGTTCAAGCAGCAGATCGAGAACGGCAAGAGCCTGGACGACATCATGCCCGAGGCGTTCGCCACCGTGCGCGAGGTCTCCAAGCGCACCCTCGGCCAGCGCCACTTCGACGTGCAGCTCATGGGCGGCGCTGCCCTGCACTGGGGCAACATCGCCGAGATGAAGACCGGTGAAGGCAAGACCCTGGTCGCCACCCTGCCTACCTACCTGAACGCCCTCGAGGGCAAAGGCGTGCACGTGGTCACCGTCAACGACTACCTCGCCAGCTACCAGAGCGAGCTGATGGGCCGTATCTACCGCTTCCTCGGCATGAACGTCGGTTGCATCATCACCGACCAGAAGCCGCCGGAACGCCGCAAGCAGTACAACGCCGACATCACCTACGGCACCAACAACGAGTTCGGCTTCGACTACCTGCGCGACAACATGGCTTGGGAGAAGGCCGACCTCGTGCAACGCGGCCACCACTACGCCATCGTCGATGAGGTCGACTCCATCCTCATCGATGAGGCCCGTACCCCGTTGATTATCTCCGGTCCGGCCGAAGGCGACGTGACCCGCTGGTACCGTCAGTTCGCCAAGCTCGTCCTGAAGCTCACCCGCGACGAGGACTACGACGTCGACGAGAAGAAGAAGGTCGTCGGTATCCTGGATCCGGGCATCACCAAGGTCGAGGACTTCCTCGGCATCGACAACCTGTACGAGCCGGCCAACACCGCCCTGATCGGCTACCTCAACAATGCCATCAAGGCCAAGGAGCTGTTCCTCAAGGACAAGGACTACGTCGTCACTCAGGGCGAGGTGCTCATCGTCGACGAGCACACCGGCCGTATCCTGCCGGGCCGCCGCTACAACGAGGGCCTGCACCAGGCCATCGAGGCCAAGGAAGGTGTGGAGGTCAAGGCCGAGAACCAGACCTTCGCCACCATCACCCTGCAGAACTACTTCCGCATGTACGACAAGCTCGCCGGCATGACCGGTACGGCCGAGACCGAGGCCGCCGAGTTCATGAACACCTACAAGCTGGGCGTGCTGCCGATCAAGACCAACAAGCCGATGATCCGCAAGGACCAGGACGACCTCATCTTCCGCACCAAGAAGGAGAAGCTGGCCGCCATCGTCAAGGACGTGGCCAAGAGGCACGCCAAGGGCCAGCCGGTGCTGCTCGGCACTGCCTCCGTGGAAAGCTCCGAAGTGGTCTCCACCCTGCTGGACGTGGCCAAGATCCCGCACCAAGTCCTGAACGCCAAGCAGCACGAGAAGGAAGCCGCCGTCGTGGCCGTCGCGGGCCGCAAGGGCGCCGTCACCGTGGCCACCAACATGGCCGGCCGTGGTACCGACATCATGCTCGGCGGCAACGTCGAGTTCCTCGCCGACGCCAAGCTCAAGTCCGAGGGCTACTCGCCGGAAGACACCCCGGAGGAGTACGAGAAGCGCTGGCCGGGCACCCTGAACGAGATCAAGGCCCAGGTCAAGGACGAGCACGAGGAAGTCAAGGAACTTGGCGGCCTGTACGTGCTTGGCACCGAGCGCCACGAATCCCGCCGAATCGACAACCAGCTGCGCGGTCGTTCCGGCCGTCAGGGCGACCCGGGCGAGTCCCGCTTCTACCTGTCTCTGGAAGACGATCTGATGCGCCTGTTCAACACCCAGCTTGTGGCCCAGGTCATGGCCAAGGGCATGGAGGAAGGCCAGCCGATCGAGGCCAAGTCCGTGACCAAGGGCGTGCGCACCGCACAGAAGGCCGTCGAATCCCGCAACTACGAGATCCGTAAGAACGTGCTCAAGTACGACGACGTGATGAACAAGCAGCGCACCGTCATCTACTCCGAGCGTCAGGCCGTGCTTAAGGGCGAAGACATCCACAAGGACATCCTGCGTTTCATTTCCGACACCGTCGAGTCCTACATCAAGGGTGCCAACAAGGGATCCGAGAAACCGAAGGACTGGGATTGGGAGGGCCTGTTCAAGGCGCTCAACACCGTGATCCCAACCAAGGTCGATGAAGACGAGGTCAGGAAGATCGTCGGCGGCCTCAAGGGTGCGAAGGCTGTCGAGGCCGTGCGCGACCTGATCGTCGAGGACGCCAGGCAGCAGTACGGCGAAATGGAGGAGACCATCGGCGAGACCGGCTTGCGCGACCTCGAGCGCCGCGTGGTGCTCGCCGTGCTCGACCGCAAGTGGCGCGAACACCTCTACGAGATGGACTACCTCAAGGACGGCATTGGACTACGCGGCATGGGCCAGCGCGACCCGCTGGTCGAATACCAGCGCGAAGGCTACCAGATGTACAACTCCATGATCGAGGCCATCAAGGAGGAGTCCATCCAGTTGCTGTTCCACATCGACGTCAAGCAGGTCGCCTCCACCGAGGATGCCGTTGACGAGGTCGAGGAATCCGACGAGACCGCCGACTCCGTCACTGTGGCCGCCGGCCCCGACGAGAACGGCGAGTCCGAGGTCGAAGCCGCCGAAGGCGAGGTCGAGGAAGAGGACGAGGACGCCAAGCAGGCCATCGCCGAATCCGCCGCCGTCTCCGAGTCCGGCGAATCCACCCTGCCGGTCGCTGGCCCCGCCCCGATCAGCCATGCCGAAGGCAAGGTCCCGGCCAACAAGCGTCCGAAGAGCGACGAGCTCAAGACGCCGTGGGCCGACGGCCGCACCTTCCCCGGCACCGGCAAGAACGCCCCGTGCCCGTGCGGTTCCGGCCGCAAGTACAAGATGTGCCACGGCCAGAACGAGAAGTGACACATCTTTAGCTGAATACTGGGCATTGGCTTCCCTCTTCAAGGAGGGGAGCCAATTTTGCTATATGGAAGATTCAATGCCGCGAAATGGGAAGCAATTACAATAAACGACGAACATACATAACACGGCGTAACAAAACGCCAAGGAGGGCATCATGGCCGAGATCACATGGAAGTCGATTCTCACCAAGCTGGTCGGGGGAGACCATCTTACTGCTGAGGAATCGGAGTGGTCCGTGGATGACCTGATGCAGGGCAATGCGAACCCGGCCGCTGTGGGCGCCGCGCTCGCCATGCAGCAGCAGCTGGGACTGACTGCCGATGAGGTGCGTGGCGCCGCCAAGGCCATGGTCTCCCACGCTGTGCCGCTGAATGTCTCCGGTGAAACTACCGACATCGTGGGCACCGGCGGTGACGGATTCGCTACCGTGAACCTGTCCACCATGGGTTCTGTGGCTGCTGCCGCAGCCGGCGTGAAGATTGTCAAGCACGGCAACCGCGCCGCCTCCTCGAAGTGCGGTGCAGCCGATGTGCTCGAAGACCTCGGCCTGCCGCTGGACCTGAAGCCGGAAGCGGTCGGCGAAGTTGGCGATGAAGCGGGCATCACTTTCGCGTTCGCGCGCACCTTCCACCCGGCCATGCGCTTCGTGGGCCCGATTCGTGCCGCGCTCGGTATTCCGTGCGTCTTCAACATTCTGGGACCGCTGACCAACCCGGCCAACCCGGCACACGTGGCCATCGGCTGTGCCAACCGCAAGGTGAGCCCGATTATGGCCGCTGTGTACGCCAGCCGTGGGCAGTCCGGTCTGGTTTACACCTCGCACGAGGGCATGGACGAGCTTGCGCCCACCGGTCCGGTCTCCGTCTGGGAGATTCGTGATGGCAAAGTCACCGAAACCGATTTCGACCCGACCGTGGATCTAGGTCTGGCTAAGATCACCGTCGACCAGCTCAAGGGCGGCGTGCCGGACGTCAATGCCAACACATTCAAGGACTTCCTGGCCGGCAAGGACATCCCGTCCCGTACCACCGCGCTGCTTAACGCCGCATCTGCCATCGTGGCTGACGGCAACTTGGTTGGCAACGGCACTCTGGCCGAGCGTTTCGGCGAAGCTTACACTCTGGCCGAAAAGACCGTTGACTCCGGCAAGGCCGAAGCCCTGTTCAACAAGTGGATCGAAACCGCCAAGTCCAAGGCGTGAACTGAATTCGGATAAATGAGGGGGCAGCCGAACAGCTGGCCCCTCATTGGTATTGTCAACCAATTACTGTTGCGTATTGTCCTTGAGAGCGCTATACGCGCGCCCCGTCGTCGTAGTAGCCGCCTTGGTCTCCGGGACGGTCTTTACGGTTGAGGATTTTGGCAACCAGTCCGCCCAGTCCCAGAATGACGCCCAACCCGAAGAGGATATTGAGCAGTGCGCCCAATAGGGGAATCGTATTTAATCCGGGGACGAATATCATCACTGTTTCGCCGACAAGACCGATGATGAGCAACGCCACCAACAACATCGTAGATGCTTTGACCGGGCCAAGATCCGGGTTCGGGGGAGTGAATCCGCCGTCATCATAGGCGTCCATGACATTATCGGTGTCCAACCAGCCGGAACCGGTGAAATCGCGCGGACCACCCTTACGGCCTCGGTCTGGGCGTGCGTCATCGGTGAACGAGCCAATGTCAAGATCATCCACTGAAAGCAATGCTTCCTTCTCTCGTTTCTTGGCTTGCTTCTCGAACTTCTTGGCCTGACGGGAGGATGCCACGTCGTTTAAATCGGCTTGGTGCTCGGCCTCGAACGCCGCCCAAGCGTCATCCAGATTGCCTATGTCATGCTTTCCGGACGGCATGGAGCCGTTGCCGTTGGCGTTATGTCCGGTATCGGTTGCCTTTTGCGGATCCGCGGGCGTGGCTGAATCTCGTCCATTGCCCGGCGTGGGGATTGGCTGCTCTCCGTCGACATTGCTATTCTGGTTGTCAGTCATAACTGTCACTCTAATCAAGCGGCCGGCCAATAGCCAGTCCGTTTGAGGGAGGAATGCTAAGTGCTCTACTGGTTCTTCGTCAAGGTTCTTGGACCCATCGCGCGTCATCGTCTTGGACCCACCGCATCGGGGCTCAATAATGTGCCTCGCACCGGCGGTGCCATCATTGCCGCGAATCATCTGGCCGTCATCGATGATGCGCTGATTCCGATTACCTGCCCGCGTATGGTGCACTTCATGGGCAAGGCCGAATACTTTGAAGGCAAGGGGCTGAAGGGCAAGTTCAAGAAGTGGTGGTTCACTTCCGTGGGCGTGTTCCCCGTGGACCGTTCCGGTGGCAACAAGTCGCTTGGTGCTCTGGAGCACGCACGTGAGATTATCGAAGATGGACACCTGTTCGGCATCCACATTGAGGGCACGCGAAGCCCGGATGGTCGCATGTACAAGGGGCACACCGGTGTGGCACGGCTTGCGCTTGAAACCGGTTGTCCGATTGTACCGACCGCTATTATCGGTTCGCGCGAACTGCAGAAGCCGGGCACGGTGATTCCAGCCAAAGGCAAGACGCAGGTGATTTACGGTAAGCCTATTGAGGTTGAGAAGAAGACCGCCGACGAGATCACCCATGATGATTTGCGCTCGCTGACCGACCGTATTTCTGCGGAAATCCAGAAGATGAGCGGTCAGGAGTACGTGAACGAGTACGCCCAGAAAGTCAAGGAAGAGCTGAAAGCCCAGAAGGCCGCTGAAGAAGAAGCATCTGCAGAATAACCCACAATGAAGCTCCCTCATCAGAGGGAGCTTTTGATTCTCACACCACAGTCAGCGTGATAACGGTTGGAGTGCCGTTTTCGTCGCGTAGACGCACCGTTTCTCCGGCATTGGGACTCTGGATACGCACCACATGGGTAATGTCGCCCAGCGGTGCGGATTTCTTGACAGTGAAGCCCAGCTTCTTCAGCTGTGCGGCTGCCGCGTCATACTGCTGACCCACCACATTCGGCATCACCGTGGTCTCAGGTCCCTTGGATACCACCACGTCTACACTGTCGCCCCATTTGAGCTGCGCGCCAGCGTCTTGGGAAGCGGAGATGACCTCGCCTGCGGCAATCTTGTCATCGAATTGTTCGGTGATGTTGGCGGTGAGCTTGAGCTCATCGAATGCCGCTTGCATCTCATCCTTGGTTTTGCCGACTACGTCAGGCATGCTGACAGGCATGGGACCCTTGCTGAGCGTCACTGTCACTTCATCATTGTGCTTGATCGTGGTGCCGGGGTCGGGGCTTATGCTGAGCGCTGCGCCTTCCGGCTTATCCAGCGAATACTCGTCCTTCGAATCATCGTGCTTGATGTTGTCGAAGCCCGCTTTCTTCAACGCGGACAGAGGGTCCTTGCCGTTCGCGGAATTCGTATCGAGGACATCGTTCGGAATGGTGACCATGTGTACACCCTGCGAGACCGTCACCGTCAGTTGCTGATTGTGACGCTTGCTGACGTGACTGCCTACAACAGCGTTGTTTTCACTCACCGAGGCGGAGACGATCTTGCCTTCGGCGATGTCGTCGCTGTACTGCCTCTCGGCCTTATAGGGGATTCCTGCCACCTTCAGCGTGCTCTCATACGTGGCCCAGTCAGCGCCGGACAACGAGCACTCGGTGTTCTCCTTACACGTCACGTCATCGGGCTTGGGCACACTCCAATAGCTGCCGGGACCCGCGAACCACCACCATGCGCCGGTTCCGGCAGCTACAGCCAGTATCAGAACAATCACCAAGGCGATGATGAGCGGCTTCTTGTTGCGCTTTCCGTCCGTTGGCTGGGCATCGGGGCTTCCGGCATCGTCTTCAGCGGCGAGCACCTGGTCGAAATCATCCCCGGTCTTTGCCAGAATCGTTGTCTCATTACCGGGGTTGGGCATGACTTGCGTAAGGTCTTCTCGTGCGGAAGACGTATCGAAAGCGGTGGTCGGGGCGGTGGGAGGCTCCGGGGGCGTGTCAGAGCTCTGCTTAGGAGCGGTCTCCGGCGAAACCAGTCCGCCAACCAAAGCCGGTGCGGTAGCATCGGTTCTGGCGGCATCCGCAGACTCGACATGCAAACGACATTGCCATGCCTCCATAGGGAGTTTGGCAGCCAACTGGCGAAGTTCCTGGGCGGCCTCGGAGCCGTTCGCAGGACGAGCCTCGACCTGGCGAGCGGTCAAGTGGACAATGAACGAGGCCACGGATGGATCGATATCCGGACAGACCGTGGCTATGGACGGCACATCCTCATGAACATGCTTGAACACAAGCGTGACCGGATTATCGGAGTCAAAAGGCACTTTACCGGCAAGCATTTCCCAAGCCATGATGCCCACGGAATACAAGTCGCCTTGTGGGGTGGCCTGATTATTCTCGATCATTTCAGGAGCCAGATAGGCCGCAGTGCCCAACAGCATGCCGGTGGAACTCAGCGTTGCTTGGCTGGCGGCCTTGGCCAGGCCAAAATCAGTGATTTGCACATGGCCGCGATCGTTGATCAGGATGTTTTCGGGCTTGATATCACGATGCACCACGCCCGCACGATGTGCCGAAGCCAAGCCGTCCAACGTTTCCGCGATAACGCGCAGTGTCTCGCGGACGGAGAATGTGCCTTGAACGTTCATCTCATGGCGCAGATTGACGCCATGCACATATTCCATAACCAAAAAATCAAGGCCATTGAACTCACCGGTGTCGTAAACCTGAACGATATGCGGATTTGCGATGGCCGCGGCTGAATTGGCTTCACGGCGGAACCGCTCCACGAACTGATCTCGATGCGGTCCCTGTGCCAGCTGCGTGTGCATGACCTTGATCGCCACAGTACGGCCCAAACGCTCATCGACCGCCTCATACACGGTGGCCATGCCGCCTTCGGCGATATCGCGCACGATGCGGTAGCGTCCCTCAATCATCTGTGTGGGCTCGTTCTCACTCATGGTTGTACTGCACGGTTCCTTTGATAAGACTGAACACCGTTTAGTCTACATGGCACTGGCTACGCTTTGGAAACACGGACGCATCGTTTTCACGGGTGTTTTGCCCGGCGAAACCTAACGAAGATTTTCGGGAACGAACCGTGCACATGCTGCAATCAGATGGTTTTCGGCCTCGGGTTCCAGATTGAGATTGGCGATTGCTGCGCGGGATTCCAGCCACAAGGCGTGAATACGATTGCGGGAACGTTCGACGGCTCCAGTTGATTGGAACAGCGCGATGACAAATGCCACCTGATCATCAGTGCGAGCGTCGGACTCAAACAAATCGATAAGTCGTTGCTGGTCCTGCGTACCCGCTGCGGCCAGTGCGTCGGCCAGCAGCACCGTGCGCTTGCCTTCTCGGATATCGCCGCCCACTGGTTTGCCGGTATTCCGGCTGGAACCGACAACATCCAGAAGATCGTCGGCAAGCTGGAAAGCCAGACCAAGAGGCCGTCCGACCGCCAATGCCTGCTGCCATGCTTCAGCGGGGTCAGCGCCGGCTGCCAGCAGAGCGAACAGCAACGGTGCAATGGTGGTGTAGCTTGCGGTTTTCCACCGGAAGACGTTCAGCGAGGCGTCTACCAACGCATCCGGGTCTTCGAGTGGCGTTAATTCTACAGCGAGATCCAGTACCTGGCCAATTTCCACTTCGCGTTGCATGGTCAGAAACGCTTCGTTGATGGCGTCGGTGTTGTCAAGACGGCGCGCGGCCCGGCGCGCGATTTCGATGCATGCGGTGGCCAGAATGTCTCCAAGCATCAGACCAAGCCCGTGGCCGATGGCGCCACTGTGCACAGCCTGTTCAAGAGCACGGTGCGCGGACGGTTTGCCGCGGCGCAAATCGGATTCGTCGATGATGTCGTCATGCACTAGGGCAGCGGTCTGAAATACTTCTATGGCACACGCGAGATCAGTCATGGCGTCACGCATATCAGGAGTAGAGCTGCCGGTCTGGGCCATCAGAGCATCGAAGGCATCCAGGGTCAGCAACGCCCGCAGTCGTTTGCCTCCCTGGCTGGAGGCTGCGGCCTGATCGACGACCTGTGCCATCACGGGTTTCAAGGCGTCGGATACCTCATCGGTATCAGGGGCGGCAGTCAGCTCACGCACCAGTTGTATGATGCGCGGTTCGATGATTGCAAGGTCGTCAGCAGTTGTCCACATGACTAATAACTTATCCACAGGTTATGAAGAACACAAGAACGTTGAGAAATCGGGGGTTGCGAAGCTGGAACCACAAAGGTCGATTTTTGCCCGGTTTACGGCGCCGCTCATGCATAGTGGGCATACGCCCATTCGAGCGGGCGCACACAAGATAAAGCCTTAATTGTGAGGCATGGAAATCACGTCGAGGAGGACATGATGAACGCGAAACGGAAAACCCGCAAACATGCGGAATCCAAATCTAATCTTTTTGATGCCGATGCCTTGGAGGACCTTTCTCGTTTGTTCCATGAGACCAGGCAGACGCTTGGTCCGCAGCAGGCAGATGCCGACTGGATGTCGGATCCACTGGATGAGTGGCTGGTCAATCTGGACAGCGGGGAGACGGTATTGGATTGTGACACTATGGCTGCGTTCGCGGTCGGCATGAATGAAACGCTCTCGATACGCGATGCCCTGATTCTCTCCCTGATTATTGACGAACAACGATGCCCCAAAACGCAACTTATGGAATTTGCCGCACGGCCGCACAGCAAACGGAATAAGCGTCGTATGGGCGAATTACTGACTGTGGCTTTCGAGGACGAGGGCATCGTGCCAGATAAGGAACGCTGCCATGCAGGCATTGCCATGCTTCTCGATATAGCCGATGCGGCGCCAGTGCCATATTGTGTACAGCCACTGGCTGTGGTGGCCTACACCTTATGGTGGTTGGGCGATTCCCGAGCAGTGACCATGGCCCTGCAGTGCCTATTGCTCGATGAGGAATGTTCTCTGGCGGCTATGGTGTTTTCCGCTGCGCAGCGGGGTGTGGCGCCGGCTTGGTGCTCGGGGTAGAGGGCTCAAAATGGTGTAATCGGCTGTGCCTTGAAGGGGCGGTGTGAAGAGTGGCGTGCTCGGACAGTGACATGAACCTTGTTCGATATGGGAATAATCGTCCGTGGAGGGTGGTTTACTCACATAGTTGACGATTTGCCCTTGCCAGAAGTGTGCCCATGTGGTATGCGCACTGCGAGGCAAGAGATCAGGAGGAGCAGTTTTGGCCACGAAGGAAACGACGGCAACCAAGCAGACAGCCGAGTCCAGCGAGGAGACCGAGACCAAGAAGAAGGCCAGCTCTACCACCGCGCGTAAGACCTCCGCCAAGAAGACCAAGGCCACGAAGGGCACCACGGCTGCCAAGACCGACGAGAAGACTTCACGTAAGACTTCGGCCAAGAAGGTCAAGAAAGAGGAGGAGCTTTCTCAGGACGACATCAGCCAAAGCGATGACCCGGAAGATCTTGACGTCGATAACCTTGATGAGGATCTTGACGACGTCGAATCCGAGGACGTCGATGATCTTGAAGATGCCGATGCCGAGTCGGACGACGAAGACATTGACGATGAGGATGACGAAGACGAGGAAGACGAAGGCAAGGCCGCATCGAAGGCTCCTGAGCAGCCCAAGGAAAAGGGTGCTTATGTGGTTTCCGACACGGATGATGAAGAAGAGAACATCATCCCCGCCGGCAATCCGAAGCGTCGTGTGATTGCGGCAGGCGCCACCGCCGACCCGGTCAAGGACTACCTCAAGCAGATTGGTCGCGTCAGCCTGTTGAACGCCGAACAGGAAGTTGACCTGTCCGAGCGCATCGAGGCCGGCCTGTACGCCCAGCATCTGCTCGATACCGAAAGTGAAGGCATGGAGTTCAAGCGCAAGCGTGAACTCAAGTGGGCCGCCGCCGACGGCAAAAAGGCCAAGGATCATCTGCTGGAGGCCAACCTGCGACTCGTGGTCTCGCTTGCCAAGCGCTATACCGGCCGCGGCATGCTGTTCCTCGATTTGATTCAGGAAGGCAACCTTGGTCTGATTCGTGCCGTCGAGAAGTTCGATTGGAAGAAGGGCTTCAAGTTCTCCACCTACGCCACGTGGTGGATTCGTCAGGCCATTACCCGTGCTATGGCCGATCAGGCCCGTACCATTCGTGTGCCCGTGCACATGGTCGAAGTGATCAACAAGCTGAGCCGTGTGCAGCGCCAGATGCTGCAGGATCTGGGCCGTGAGCCTACGCCGGACGAGCTGGCCCGCGAGCTGGACATGCCGGTCGAAAAGGTGCAGGAAGTGCAGAAGTACGGCCGCGAGCCGATTTCCCTGCACACCCCGCTCGGTGAGGACGGCGATTCCGAGTTCGGCGATCTCATCGAGGATACCGATGCCATTGCTCCGTCCGATGCAGTGGCGTTCTCCCTGCTGCAGGAGCAGTTCAAGCAGGTGCTGGAAACCCTGTCTCCGCGTGAGGCCGGTGTGATCAAGATGCGTTACGGTTTGGAGGACGGCCAGCCGAAGACCTTGGACGATATTGGCCGTGTATATGGCGTGACCCGAGAGCGTATCCGCCAGATCGAATCCAAGACCATGTCCAAGTTGCGCCACCCGTCCCGTTCGCAGACCCTGCGCGACTTCCTGGATCAATGACGGTCGGCCCGCTTAGCAGGCCGACTGCGCGAGGAGTTTGACAGCCCACAGGGCTGTCAAACGACGGAGCCATCCGTTGAAGGCTCCCCTGAAGAGGGGAGCCAAATTATTAGAAAATAGGACTGTATGCCCAAAGAAGAATACGGCGCTAAGGATTTATCCGTCCTTGAGGGTCTGGACGCGGTACGCAAGCGTCCGGGTATGTACATCGGTACCACGGACTCGCAGGGTCTTATGCACTGCCTGTGGGAGATCATCGACAACTCCGTCGATGAGGCGTTGGCCGGTTTTTGCAACAACATTGTCGTTACTCTGCACACTGATGGATCGGTGGAGGTCGCAGACAACGGCCGAGGCATTCCGGTCGATAAGGAACCGAAAACCGGGCTATCCGGCGTGGAAGTTGTCCTGACCAAGCTGCACGCGGGCGCCAAGTTCGGCAATTCGTCCTATAACGCGGTCGGTGGCCTGCACGGTGTGGGCTCTTCTGTGGTCAACGCATTGAGTTCCCGTCTTGATGTGGAAGTCGATCGTGACGGCAAAACCCATCACATGGCCTTCCATCAAGGGCATCCCGGCGTATACGCAGACGCTGATCCAGCCAACCCATCTCCGGACTCGCCGTTCAAACGTACCCGTAAGAACAAGCCCACCGAGCTGGAAATCATCGGCAAGGTTTCGCCCAAGACCACCGGAACCCGCATTCGTTACTGGTACGATCCGGAGATATTCAATAAAACTGCTGAATTCTCATATGAGCAGCTCATCGACCGTGTGCGTCAGACCAGTTTCCTAGTGCCCGGTCTTAAAATCACCATCGTCGATGAGAACGTGCCGGAAACCAACGGGGCCAATACGGTCGGCACTGAGCCCAACGAAGATGTCGCAGTCGTATCCGAATCACTGAATGCGAACGAAACGGCTAACGCAACCGAGTCATTCTCCGGCGAAGACTTCCCACTTGACGGATTCGCCGAGCTTTCGGACGATGCGTCTGTCGACGGCGATACCGAGGCTCCGGACGAGGAGGATTTCTCGCTGTCATCCGCCACTGAAGTGGTTGATGGCGCTTTTGGCGAACAGCCTGCCCATCCGCGTACGGTCGAATTCCTGCACACCGGTGGCGTCAAGGATTTCGTGGACTTCCTGTCCAAAGGCGAGCCCATCTCCGATATCTGGCGCATTCAGGGTGAGGGCACCTACAAGGAAGAGACCCAGGCCGTGGGCGAGGGCGGCGAACTGCATGCCCAGGAGATCGAACGCACTTGCGGCGTAGACATCGCCCTGCGTTGGGTGAATGGTTACGACACCACGATCATGAGTTTCGTGAACATCGTGGAGACGCCTGGCGGCGGTATGCACGTGGACGGCTTCATGAATGCTATCACCAAGCAGATTCGCAAGGCCGTGGAAGACAACGCCCGCAAGCTCAAGGTGAACCTCAAGGACTCCGCCATGAAGGTGGAGCGTGACGACATCCAGGCCGGGCTCGTGGCCGTGGTCACCGCACGTGTGGCAGAACCGCAGTTCCAGGGGCAGACCAAGGATGTGCTTGGTACCGCGCAGGTCAAGCCGATCGTCACCAGGCTCACCGACAAGCAGTTCGGCGAGATGATCACCGGTTCCAAGCGCGGCTACAAGGAGCAGTCCGCCCGCGTGCTGGAGAAGATCGTCGGCGAGATGCACGCGCGTATCCAGTCGCGCAAGGCCAAAGAGGTCACGCGCCGCAAGAACGCGCTCGAATCCGCTTCCATGCCGGCCAAGCTGTCCGACTGCCAGCCGGGCAACGACGACGTGGCCGAACTGTTCATCGTCGAAGGTGATTCCGCACTCGGTACCGCCAAGGCCGCCCGCAACGCCGGCTTCCAGGCGCTGCTGCCGATTCGAGGCAAGATCTTGAACGTGCAGAAGGCCTCGATCACACAGATGCTGTCCAATAAGGAATGCGCGGCCATCATCCAGGTGGTGGGTGCTGGTTCGGGCCAAAGCTTCGACATCGAACAGTCGCGTTATCACAAGATCATCATGATGACTGATGCTGATGTGGATGGCGCGCACATTCGTATTCTGCTGCTGACGTTGTTTTACCGGTATATGCGCCCGCTTATCGAACATGGTTACGTGTATGCGGCCGTGCCTCCGCTGCACCGTATCGCGCTGACCGGCTCGCATAAGGGCGAATACATCTACACGTATTCCGATGACGAATTGGCCGGCAAACTGGCCGACCTCGATAAGAAGCGCATCGGCTACAACGATGATATTCAGCGGTACAAGGGTCTCGGCGAAATGGATGCCGATCAGCTGGCAGACACCACCATGGATCCGCGCACGCGCATGCTGCGCCGCATTCGCATGGAAGACGCCGCCCAGGCTTCCGAGATCTTCAATCTGTTGATGGGTGATGAAGTGCCGCCTCGCAAACAGTTCATCGTGGATAACGCCGATGACTTCGACCGTTCCAAGATCGATACCTGATCGAAGACGTCGCTGATAATGACATCGTGCTTACCGAGAATTTCCGTAATTGGCGTTTGAGGTGAGCACGTTGTCATATGTTTTATGCGTGTTGCCCATGAGTTATTCGGTAGACTGATGACATCGTTATCACAGCCAGTGTCGTCTATGGGATAGGAAGTGGGTTATGGCCAGTCTGCTGCTTGCCGTCATCTACGTGGCGTTTATCAGCTTGGGGTTGCCGGATTCCCTGCTGGGGTCGGCATGGCCCACCATGAGCCAAGATCTGAACGTGCCGGTATCTTGGGCGGGCGGCATTTCCGCGGTGATTTCCATGTTTACCATCGTCTCGGCGTTGCTCTCGGACCGTATGACGTTGAAATTCGGCGCGGGCAAAGTCACTGCAGTTTCCGTGGCGCTGACCGCAATGGCCTTGGCCGGCTTCTCCGTCGCCCCGAATTACTGGGTGTTGTTGCTGATTGCCATACCATACGGTCTTGGCGCAGGCGGCGTTGATGCGGCGTTGAACAACTACGTTGCCATTCATTACGAAAGCCGGCATATGAGCTGGTTGCACTGCATGTGGGGCGTCGGCGCATCGGTGGGGCCGTACATTATGGGCTATGCGCTTTCGCAAGGCCAAGGCTGGCCATGGGGTTATCGGTACATCGCCATCCTGCAAGTGATGCTGACCGTCATTTTGGTGTTCAGCCTGCCGTTGTGGAAGAAGCGTGGTATTGTCGCAGCCGGCGAATCATCCGGCGAAACCGCGCAGTCGGACGAAAACACTGATGGAGAGACGGTCGCCGAGCGTAAACCCCTCGGCGTTGCCGGTGTACTGGCCATACGCGGCGCCAAAGAAATCCTCGTGATGTTCTTCTGCTACTGCGCCATCGAATCCACAGCTGGTCTATGGGCCTCCAGCTACATGGTGATGCACAGCGGCATCGATAAGATCACCGCCGCCAGCTGGGCCAGCCTATTCTATGTAGGCATTACTGTGGGCCGCGCGCTTTCCGGCTTCCTGACCATGCGATTCAAGGACCCGGTTATGATCCGCCTCGGCCAGGTACTGGTATTGGCCGGTATCCTCGTTATGTTTGTGCCGTTGCCGCATCATCTTGGTGTGGTTGCGGGGCTGATTATCGTAGGCCTCGGCTGTGCGCCCATATACCCATGCGTGATTCATTCGACTCCCGTCTACTTCGGCGAGGATAATTCCCAGGCCATTGTCGGCGTGCAGATGGCCTGTGCCTATGTGGGATCGCTGCTGATGCCGCCGCTATTCGGCGTCATCGCGCAGTATGTGACCATCAGCCTGTATCCATGGTATTTGCTGGTGCTGTTGGTGCTCATGGTGGCTATGCATGAGCGTCTGCGCAAGCTGCGCGGCTGACCGTGTGCACGTTTGGGCTCTCCGCTTACTATGCTTGTAGCCCATGGTGATAAGTGAAGAAGAACATGAACAGATGCCGGAGCCCGTACGGGAACGACTGGAAGCGCTGAAGGATGCGCAGGGCTCGGTAATCGTGATTGGTTCGATGAATGCCGATTACACAGTGACGACTAAACGACTGCCCAAGCCGGGCGAGACCGTCCAGGGCGGTGCCATGAAGGTGATGCCCGGCGGCAAGGGTGCAAATCAGGCGTCCGCTGCAGCCCGTCTCGGCTTGAACGTCCAGCTGCTGGGTGCAGTGGGCGACGATGCCAATGCGGATTTCCTGCTGAGCAAACTGGACGAGGCCGGCGTTGACACCGCCGATGTCCTGCATGTCGAAGGCCCCAGCGGCACCACGGTGATCACCGTCGGTGCCGAGGGAGAGAACACCATCGTCTATTCTCCGGGAGCCAATTCCAAGGCGGCTGCGGGCTATGTGCAGTCGCATCGATTGACCATCGCCGGTTGCTCGGTGCTGGGACTGTGCCTGGAAAGCCCGATTTCCACCGTGGTCGCCGCCGCTCAGACTGCGCATGACGCCGGTGTGACTGTGCTGCTCAACGACTCGCCGTTCATGGACGAGCTGCCCCATGAACTGGTGGAGGTTACCGATATCCTGCTGGTCAATCAGCATGAAGTGGCCCAGCTGTTGGGGCTGCCGGACGGCGATGTGGAGTCGCTCGACTGGTATGAAGTCGCCGAACGATTCACGGATTACGGCTTTGATCGCGCCATCGTGACGCTTGGTGCATCCGGTTCCGTGGTGATCGAAAGCGGCCGTTGGCATCGTGTGTCTGCAGCGCAAGTCAAGGCGGTGGACACCACCGGTTGCGGCGACTCGTTCATGGGTACCGTGCTTGCGGGGCTTGCCGCCGGCTATACGCTGCTGCAGTCCGCGCAGATCGGCTCCTATGTTTCCGCTTATGCCGCCACGAAGATCGGCGCCCAAAGCGCCTACGGCACCGCCGACGAGGTCATCGCATACTTCAGCTGAGACCCGATCGGTTCCCCTCTGTGATAAGACTGATTCCTCACAGGGGGCGGTCATGATGTGATTCCCTTTGCCCCCTCTCTGACGAGGGGCTCCCGTGAAGCGGGTGAGGGAGAGATGCGCAGGCCCCGCCTGCGAGCAATGGACTCCCAACCGGAATCTTCACGATGTTTCCCCGCATCGCTACAATCGAACATATGTGCGAAAGCTTGAGTCTGTTTTCTGAACCTACCAAAGCGTGGTTCGAACATGCCTTCGGTCAGCCGACCGAGGCACAGGCTCAGGCATGGCCGGCGATCCATTCCGGACGGAACGTATTGGTCATCGCTCCTACTGGCTCCGGTAAAACATTGGCCGCGTTTCTTTCCGCCATTGACCGGCTGATGACCGTGTCTCGTAAGCGGCGTGCGGGCGTGCGTGCGCTGTATGTTTCGCCATTGAAGGCGCTCGCAGTCGACGTGGCCAAAAACCTCGAACAGCCGTTGGAGGGTATCGCTGCGCAATGTGAGGCGCAGGGGCTGCCCGCGCCGAAAATCGCGGTTGCCAACCGGTCCGGCGACACCACTGCTCAGGAGCGTCGGCGCATCGCCTCCCATCCGCCGGACATCCTTGTCACCACGCCCGAATCGCTCTATCTGCTGCTCACTTCCAAGGCCGGGCGGATTCTCGGCACCGTCGACACGGTAATCGTCGATGAGATTCATGCGGTGGCCGGTACCAAGCGTGGTTCGCATCTGGCATTGAGCCTTGAACGGTTGGAAAACCTGGTCGCCGAATCGCGCAGACGCGACGCGATGGACCGCAATGACGGCGAATCCAAGGTTTCGGATGATTCCGGTAATGAACCTCTTCTGCAGCGTATCGGGCTGTCCGCCACGGTCAATCCGCCCGAAGAAGCCGCACGTTTTCTGACAGGCGGCAGACCGGTTACCATCGTGAATCCCGGCGGCAGACCCGCGATGGATCTGCGTATGGTCGAACCACTGGAAAACATGCGCGATCTGCAATCTGTGAACGCCAAGCAGCGCGTCGGCGGCGTGGACTCCGAACGTCCGACTCCGCATATCAGCGGTGTTACGCCGGCCATGCAACAGTTGGCGGAGCGCAAGGGAATCGTGCAAACGGGCGATTCCGGTTTGTCTGCGGGTGGGAATGGCGTGCTGGTCGGCGGCGAAGCCGGTGCTGGTGGAGATGGCGCCCCGTTGTCGGGCGAGCGTACGGCAGGCGGCGCCTTTGACTCCGCTGTGCTGGTCGGTGCGGCCGGAGACCGGACTTCTGGCTCCATCTGGCCGGTTGTGGAACGCAGCGTGCTTGATGAGATTCTGGCACATCGCACCACGTTGGTGTTCGTCAATTCGCGTGGCGTGGCCGAGAAGCTCACTGCGCGGCTCAATGACCTTTATGCACAAACCCGGCATGAAGTCGATCCCGACTTGGTACGGGACATGGGGTCGCCCGAAGGCCGTGAGGGTTTCGCCTCGCATTATGATGCGGTGGTCGGTTCCACCACCATGCTGGTCGGCTCGCATGGAGGCGATGACGTCATCGCCATGGCCCACCATGGTTCGGTCTCCAAAGAGCGACGAAAGATGATCGAGGAACGGCTCAAACGCGGCGAATTGCGTTGTGTGGTGGCCACCTCGAGCTTGGAACTGGGCATTGATATGGGTTCGGTCGATCTGGTGATTCAGATTGACACGCCTCTGTCTGTTTCCTCGGGTTTGCAGCGGGTGGGCCGTGCCGACCATCAGGTGGGCGGTGTCTCGCATGCGTTGTTCTATCCGTTGACCCGCCAGCAGATCGTTACCGGCGCCGCCAGTCTGGAGTCCATGATCGCCGGCGATATCGAGCCGCTTGCCGTATTGAAGAATCCGCTTGATGTACTTGCCCAGCAGACCGTGGCCGCCGCCGTGATGCATGACCTCAAAGCGGACGACTGGTATGTCACCGTGCGCCGGTCGGCACCGTTTGCCGATTTGCCGCGTGACATGTTCGACGCGGTGATCGGCATGATGTCCGGCGAATACAACACCGAGGAGTTCTCCGCCTTCCGGCCGCGACTGGTGTGGAATCGGGATAACGGTCTTATCTCGGCACGTCCCGGCTCGCAGAAAGTGGCGGTCACTTCAGGCGGTACGATTCCTGATCGAGGCCTGTACACCGTGGTATTGCCTGAGGTGGATGCCGGCAAAGGGCAGCGCCGTGTGGGCGAACTCGATGAGGAGATGGTCTATGAATCGCGTGTCGGCGATGTGATCACACTCGGCACCTCCACATGGCAGATTCAGGACATTACGCGCGACCGTGTGGTCGTCACCCCGGCGCCCGGACGAACCGCCCGACTGCCATTCTGGCATGGTGAGGGAGCTGGACGTGACTACGGTTTCAGCCGCGCCATAGCCCGCTTCACCCGTGAAATCGCCGACGGATTGGTGATGGAGCAAGGTGGCTGTTCTGGCTTCCCTCTCCGAGGGGAGCTGTCCGCGGAGCGGACTGAGGGGAGGAGCACTCCGACCTTCACCCACGCAATCCTCACCCGCCTCCACCAAGACGGTCTCGACTCTAACGCCATCGCCAACCTCGCCCGTCTACTTTCCGAACAACGGGCCGCCACCGGTGCGGTCCCCAGTGATCGGACCCTTATCGTGGAACGTACCCGAGATGAAGATGGTGGCTGGCGCATTGTGCTCTTAAGCCCGTTCGGCCGCCGCGTCCACGAACCCTGGTCCATGGCCATCAGTCGCAGACTCAGCCAACGCTATGGATTTGACGGTCAGGTATATGCCGCTGATGACGGCATCGTACTGCAGTTGCCGGAAGGCGACGGACACATTCTCGCGTGTGACCTATTCCTGTTCGACCCTGAAGATCTCAGGGCGGACGTGGAACGCCAAGTGGGCGAATCCGTGTTGTTCACCTCGAGATTCCGCGAATGCGCCGCACGCTCACTGTTCATGCCCCGCTCCGATCCTGGTCGTCGTGTGCCGCTCTGGCAACAGCGTCTTCGTGGCGCACAACTCCTGCAATCCGCACGCACGGTCAAAAACTTTCCGCTGCTTCTGGAGACCGCGCGCGAATGCCTGCAGGATGTCTACGACATGCCCGCACTGAACGAGGTGATGACCGGATTGCACTCCGGAACCATCGCCTTGAAGGACGTGGAAACCGAGTCGCCTTCGCCGTTCGCCGAGAATATCCTCTTCGGCTTCGTGGGCACGGTGATGTACCAATACGATCAGCCTCAGGCCGAGCGCAGCACACAACTGCTGTCCCTGGACTCGCAGATGCTTGAGCGACTGCTCGGCACCACCGACATGGCCAAGGTGCTCAATCCTGATGTGATCAGAGAAGTTGAGCAGGAGCTGGAGAAGCGGACTTTCTGGAACGAACTTGCCGCCGATGACGTGACCGGGCGAGTGGCCCGTTACGCGAAAACCCATGGTCCGTTCACCGCAGATCAGATCATCGCCTACCTGCATCTTGACGCCGCAAGCGTCGTACATGCATTGGACGAGTTGGCCGCCAAAGGGGACCTTCTCCAAGGTCATTTCGTGGACTCCACTTCATGCTCCCGCTGGCGGGAGCTGGACGCGAAGCGGACTGAGGGTGGTCCATATCCGGAGAAGGGCCACCTTCAGTCGACTCCGTCGACAGCTCCCGCCAGCGGGAGCGAACAGCAATGGCTTCATAAGGACGTGTTCCGTCGTATTCGTTCGCGGTCATTGGACAAGGCACGCAAGGCAGTGCGGCCAGTGGAACCGGAAGCCTTCCAAATGTTCCTTATCGACAGGCAGGGCATCGGTCCGGTCGGCGGTGAGCGATACGAGGGTGCGGATGGGCTCATGCGTGTCATCGAGCAGCTGGAGGGTGTCGCGCTGCCGGCTGGTCTCTGGGAGACCGCGATATTCCCCGCTCGCGTGCGTGACTATCAACCGTCGATGCTGGACGAACTTCTTACCGGTGGCGATGTGGTGTGGGTGGGGTCCAAAGCCGGCGGCACCGGTGCCTTGGAGCCCGGAGAGATCGCCTTTCATCCCGCGGATTCGGTACTGCTTGGCGATACCGAGGCCTCGGAACTTTCGGCAGGTGCCGCATCCTCCGGACGGTTCGACTCCAAGCCGGATGCATCGGCTGATGGCGATAGCGAGACCATGCCTGAATCGATAATGACGGCGTTGACTTCGGGCGGCGCATTTCATGCCCGTCAGCTGGCAGATGCCGCCAAGCGCGTCTGGAATGAGACCTCCGAGCCGGACATCAACCCAGATACCGGCGAGATTATCCCGCAGGAGTGGAGCGAACGGCAATTCAAGGACGCCTTGTGGAGTCTGGTGTGGCAAGGCAGAATCAGCAATTCCAGTTTTGCACCTGTGCGTGCGCTGACTGCGGGAACTGGTGGCTCTCGCAAGGCTTCGACCTCGCGTCGCCGCGGTCGCGTGACACCAATTCGTCGTGCCTCTGCGGATATGACGTTGGGCGGCCTATGGTCGGCTGTTCCCGGTATGGGGGAGGACGAGTCGACGGAGCGTGCGCTCGCATTAGTCGAAGCATTGTTGGACCGCTACGGCGTGATCGCACAGCCGCTGATCGACAAGGAAGATATCCCGGGTGGTTATTCGGCCGTTTATCCGATATTGAAACGCATGGAGGAACATGGACGACTGGTGCGTGGCATGTTCATACATGGCTTCGGCGCGGCGCAATTCGCCGAAAGCGACACGGTGGATGCGCTGAGACATCCGTCGGAGCATCGCAGCCAATCCGTGGTGGCCGTGAGCGTACTTGATCCCGCGAACCTCAGTGGTTCGGCAATCGGTTGGCCTGATGTGCCAGTAAGTGCAGGCAGGCCTGTACGCCGTGCCGGAGCTGTAGTCGTACTTGGGTCGCAAGGTGCGTTGCTCTATGCAGCCGCCAAAGCCAAGCATTTGACCGCATTCCAGCGATCTGCCGATGTCGGTGTCGTTTCCGCTGGGTCGATTGAAACTGGTGCAGCGTCTAATGGGCTGACTGAGGGTGGTGTCTCTTCTACCGAGTCAGCTTTTGAGATTTCCCCTGATTTCGGCATGACGAATGATGAACAGTTACGCAAGGCGGCCACAGAACTCGCATATGCTCTCAAGCGCAGCGGCAATGGCACCGTAACTTTCAGCGATATGAACGGCGAGCCTCTCAATGCCCGACATCCCTTCGCCCGCATTCTTCATCAGGCCGGATTCATCCCCGTGCCACAAGGTATGCGGTTGTACTGAGACATCATGTGGTCGCATTGGGGCATGCGGCTGTACTGGATGGATGCATGCGGTCTACTACGCCGCATTGTCGTGGGAATTATGGCATCGTGCATTATTTTGTCGAGGATTGTATCTCTCCATGGTGGGCTCAGCGGGGCGACATTGCGATGGCGGTCTGGGTGTCACTTCGCCAAAAAGCCTTAGTGGGGTGGCATCGTGATAGCGGTTTTGGGATTGTCCCTGTTGGAATGACTTCAGCGGGGCAATGCCATGATGGCGGTCTTGGAATCGTCTTGTTGGTATGGCTTTAGTGGGGTTGCCCCGTGATGGCGGTCTTGGAATTGCTTTGCTGAGATGAGTGAGCGAGGCAGAATGTTGATAACTCTCTTGCCGTTGCCTTGCTTAGATGTCGTCAGTAGGGCAATTCCGTGATTCCAGCCTCATCAGGGCCTCGATAAGGTATCTGGAACGGGGCAATAGTACGACTGCCATCTTGGTGTTGCCTCGTTTGGATTTCCCATGAGGGGGAATTTCGTGGTTGGGATATCCGATTCGCCTCGATGGAGTGAGCTTAGCGGGGCAAAACTGCGATACCTCTCTGTTCCGCTCTATTGAAATGATCGCAAATGAATCGAGATCGGCACCGGGTGGTGGACTTCGGTCGGATGCGATCAACAAAAGATGATGGATTTCGTCCAGTCACGAATTGCGAATTAGTTGCAGGAGAAAGACGATAACGAATGCATCTGGGCGTGAGCGATTTGAGAAAAACCGACACTGCCATATTGCAAAAACGGTATGAGATATTGTCTTCGTCGGATAACCAGACGGGACCAAAGGAAGCTGGAACCACATTACCTGTTCGGGTTTCTGGAATAGTGCATCATTGAATATCGTCGATATTATGAAGCATCACAAAGCAGTGGAAACATTATTGGAAGTGTCGCAACAGGAGCGTCGTTGTGCATTTGGCAGAACCAAAGCAGAGCGAAGCGCATTGGAAAGACGGGCTTCTGCACAGGAGCTTGAACGGGTATTCCCCGGCCTGTTTGTGAAACCTGACTTTTGGAAGTCGCTGAACCCTGCCGAGAAGTCCGCTCATATTGCGCGCACATTGGGACTCCGCCATGGTCACTGGGTGTTTGCCGGTCTGACCGCCGCAAATCTTCACGGGTTCGAACATCAATGGTTACTGCATGACGGCACAATAACCATTGCCACACATACTCAGGGAAGTGATACCGGTAACGGACGAATACGGCGATTGTTCATACCGAAAAGCCAGCAGACGGATATACGGCATATTGATGGTGTTGCCGTGACCAGTGAAGCACGAACAGTGGTGGATTGCGCGCTGACTCTTGAATTCCGCTATGCACTGCCCATTGTCGACTCGGCATTGCGTCGGGGCGTTGCTATTAACGACATCATCGGCATATGCGCCAGTATGCAACGCGATTGCACTGCGGCGCTGCGGTTGTTGCATTATGCTGATCCTACCAGTGAAAATGGCGGCGAATCATTGACACGTGGCACCATCTTCGAAGGCGGATACAAGATTCCCGAATTACAGCAGACCATTATCGACCCCCAAACCGGCATGGCATATCGTGTTGATTTTCTGTGGCGGCTTGAAGATGGTCGCATGATCGTGGGCGAATATGATGGAACCCGCAAATACGTCGACCCAGAAATGACGGATAACAAAGGTGTGAGAGAAGTCGTTGCTGACGAGCGCATTCGCGAAGAAGGTCTGAAGCGAGGCGGAGTCAGTGCCATCGTGCGTTTCGGATTCGACGAAGTGATGAAGCGTACCCCGCTCTTGCATAAACTCCGTATGGCAGGCATACCATTGCGCTCATAATGAGAAAACGCAGTATCTCAGAATCGTTGCGGCAGAACGATCCAGTGCGATTGATGAGACGCTGATACACTCATATTCATGAGAATGAGCGGCTCAGGATTTGATTCCACGGAATCGACTTATTATCTGGCCTCCCCGAACAATGAGGTAAAGGATACATTCCTGTATCCTTTGATTGCCGGCTCTCTGTCATATCTTCCTGGCTATTCGCTTCGTCACCGATCAATGGATAATTTCATGCTTGCCTACATCAGGGAAGGCGAATTGAATATCAAAGTCGCCGGTAGGCTGTTCACCGTCCATGAACACCAATTACTGCTTATGAACTGCCGTAATCCGCATGATTTCTGGACGACTATGCCATGCAAGGATTATTTCGTTCATTTTGATGGGCCAACGGCCAACGCCTACTACCGATATCTGGCCAGAAATGATGAAGTGGCTATAATCCGCGAACGGACAGATCGGATCGTCAATTCGATGAGAGGAATTATCGACGTTATGTCCGGACGGACAAAACTGGCTCCGTCCTCAGTGGCCCATCTCATTGATGGCATTCTTACAGACTGTGATGCGAACAATGAGATCGATCGGACCGGTAACGCCACTCATATTGCGATAGAACGGGTCGTTTCCTATATTGCGGAACATCTTGACGAGGATTTGTCCATCGACCGGCTGGCGGCAATTGCCTGTCTTAGTCGCTTTTATTTCGCTAAGGCATTCCGTGAAATCGTGGGGACCAGCCCGAATGAGTATGTGACACGTTTACGTGTCATACGCGCTAAGTATCTCCTGTCATTAACCGATTTGACCGTTCTGCAGATATCAAAGGATTGTGGTTATCGGTCGCAAAGTACGTTTGGAGCCATGTTCAAACGTTCCATTGGAGTGACTCCGTCCGAATATAGAAGTCAACTCATCATATCGAATCTTTCTGACTGATATGCCAAGAATTCTTGAATGATAGCCAAGAAATCAATGTAATGGCAGGTGAATTTGCTGAAAGTTCCTCTTATGGTGGGAACCAAGGCGAAGGAAACCGTCATGCAGTGAGAGGAATCCTTCGTCATGGAGAAAAGCGCGGGAACAGTTGCCAAATGATGGTTCTCGTGGGCGCAAGGAGGCGTATATGCGTAATATGGTTAAATTTACAGCGGCTTCGGTTGCGGTTGCCATGATGATTGGAATCGCCGGATGCGGTAGCCCCAATTCTTCGAATGGAGGAGCCGGCTTAGATGAGAAGCAGCAGCTACTCGTATGGGCCTGGGAACCGACCGTCAGTAAGGCTAAGCAAGGATTCGAGAAAGAACATCCGAATATTGATGTGAAGATTGTCAATGCGGGTTCTAGCAACGACGAGTATTCCGCGCTCAGCAATGCCATTGAAGCAGGTAGTGGTGCTCCTGATCTTGTTCAGCTGGATTTTAATGCAGTACCCCAATTTGCGATTTCCGGTGATCTGGAAGAACTATCTCAATATGGGTTCGATTCCAAGATGTTGTCCGAATACACAAAAGGTGCACAGAGCGGTGTCCACATAAACAACAGCATCTATGGTGTGCCGATTGGTGGCGGTCCGATGGCTTTGTTCTACAACAAAGAGGTGTTCGATAAAGCCGGTGTGACTGAAGCTCCAAAAACTTGGGATGAATACTATGAGGCTGCAAAGAAGATACACGCGCTGAGCCCAGACATGTATATTGCCGCTGAATCTGGCTCCGATGCGGGAATCGCTTTGTCGTTGATTTGGCAGGCGGGTGGTCAACCTTTCACCGTTGACGGCGAGAATATCACTATCGATTTGAAGAACGATCAGGGCGTGAAACGCTATGAGAGTTTATGGCAGAAGCTGATTGACGAGAAGCTGATTGACACGAAGACAATCGGCTGGTCGGATGATTGGTTCCGTGGCCTCGGCAATGGCAAAATTGCTTCAGTGGCAACCGGCGGCTGGATGCCTATTACTCTGCAACAATCTTCTTCCGAGGCATCAGGCAAATTCCGCGTTGCACCATTGCCAGGTTGGTCCGAGGACGATACAACGAGTGCCGAGAATGGTGGCGGATCCCTATCAGTCGTAAAAGGGTCTAAGCATGCTCAGGCCGCATACGAATTTGCTAAGTACGTTGGCTATGGTCCCGGGGAGAAGATACTCACCAGCAATGGCATCGTGCCTGATCTGACCAAGACGTTGGAAAGCAGCGAGTACCAGGATCAGAAGAAGGATTACTTCGGCGGACAGCAGATCAACAAGGTGCTGGCCGAATCGGCGTCGAACGTGAAAACCGACTTCCAGTTCCTGCCCTATCAGGTATACGGCGGCTCCATCTATCCAGATTACATGTCCAAGGCATTCACCGGTGAGAACACCATCGCGGAACAGATGGCTGCATGGCAGGCGCAACTTGTCAAATACGGCAATGGACAGGGGTATCGGGTAACGGCAAAGTAGATAGAACCGTTCAGAGGTCTGGATCTTTGGTGGAGAGGATCCAGGCCTCGCCCTATGAAGGGACATATCATGTGTGTTTTGACTAAAAAGCCGTTGCTCGTGTGTGTTGGCGACAGTATTACACGAGGTGACACGGGGCTTGGTTACATGGCTCAGCGTCCATGGCCCGAGCAAGTGGGGGAACGACTGGGCATCAACGTCGTCAACTGCGGATATTGCGGTGCCAGCACTGTCGACTATCAGACATATGGACCGTGGCAGATCGCACGTCGGATGCTTCCTGATGCGCAATATGCGACATTCGGATTAGGCACTAATGACATCGACTTGGAACATGCTCGCGCCAGCATGGAATTGGATGACGTGGCAGCTCGGATGAGGGGAATCATAGAAGAGTCTATTGCGCTTCAGCCGAGATTGGACGTTACTATTCTTTCCGTCCCGGAATTCGCGCTCGAGCAGCCAATCATGACTCGTTTCAACATGAGGACTCTTATGGAATTGAACCACGCGGTCGAGCAACTAAACGAACGCTACCAACGGATGTGCCAGGACAAAGGCTGGAGATTCCTCGATTATGCGTCAAGTTTCAATCAGCGAAGGGTACTGTACGGTAACACCATTCATCCAAATCAGCGGGGATACGATGTCATCGCCGGCCTGATTGCGGAACGTATGGGTCGTGTGATTCGGCCGTAATAAACCGGGTTGTCACTTACTGCGTTGAATTTGGAAAAGTTATGAGGCGGAACCAGAAACGGTGGCCCCGCCTCATTGTGAGCATTACCTATGCAATAAACTCGATGGGGGATGCGAGGTCCACGCCGGAACCGTCGCGGCGCATGTCGGGTTTGGGAAGCTCGACCGGGGAGCCGGCGGATGTGGAGGCGTGCAGCGGATAGGGGCCCACCCAGGCGAGAATCAGCGTGTTCTGGCCCTTGAGGAAGCGCTGGGAACGCACACCACCGGTGGCACGACCCTTGGTGGGATACATCTCCAGCGGAGTCACCTTGGCGGCGCCGTTTTCGGTACCGGGCAGAGCATCCTCATCCCCGGCCACGGTGAGCACCACCGCGCCCGCACCCGAAGTCAGACCGTTCTCGCCTTCCTCGTAGGTCCAAGCCACCTTGCCGGCGGGCACCACATTGAAGGCCATCACATGAGCACCCTCGGCGAGCTTGATGCCGGCCATGCCGCCGGCCGTGCGGCCCTGCGGGCGCACGTTCTTCGCATCGAAGGTGAGTAGCGAGGAATCAGAGGAAACGAACACCAGACGGTCGTCATCCTCAGCCACGGCGGCGAACACCACTTCGTCCCCGTCCTTCACGTCGATGACCGGCCAGGAATCCATGGTGGTAGGAGCTTCTCGGTTCCAACGCTTGACCACACCGTTGCGGGTGCCGATGGCCAGCGACGGCAGCGGCTTGGCCTCCGCCGTGGTTTCGCCGTCACCGCCGTTTTCGCCGTTATCGGCCGACTGCTCCATGGCGATTGCGGTCACCACTCGTTCCCCGCGTACGGGGTCGGTGGATTCGGTCATGCTGATCAGGTCGTCGGCCTGGACTCCGCCCTGCAGAGAAAGCGTGGCGGACGCCGGCAAGGCCGGCAGATCGACCACCTGTGCCAGCACCAGGCGTCCGGCCGAGGTGACCAGACCATAGGTGGCGCGGGTGGAAGTCCGGAAAATCGTGGTGATTTGATCATCGTGCAGACGTTCGTCGGACGCGGAACGTGAGTTGAACACCTCCATGGCGCTCGGCGAGGTACGGGCGATCAGGCCCGTGGCGCTCATCATCACCACGCACGGCTCGTCCTCGATCTTCAGGGCTCCGGTCAAGGCGGACTGTTCGCCGGTCTTCTTGGCGGCCGCGGCGGCGGCAGCCACATCGGCCTCGGCGGAGGAAATGGTGGTGGCGGACTTCACAGCCTCCAGCGCGGATTTCGAAATTCCGGAAGTGCCGGAACCCTGTGCCACGACCGGCGTCAACGTGCCGTCGGGATCGGCGTCCAACAGCACGGTGCGACGCGGCGATCCCCACTTGTCGACGGCCTCATCCATTTCGCTGGTGACCACATGGTCGAGCGCTTCGGCGGAGGCCAGAATGCGGGTGAGCTCCTCGATGCGCTTCTTCAAATCGTCACGCTCGGCCTCAAGTTCGATGCGGTTCATCTTGGTCAATCGGCGCAGACGCAGATCCAGAATGTACTGGGCCTGGACCTCGTCTAGATCGAATACGGCCATCAAACGGGTCTTCGCGGCATCCGCATCATCCGAAGTGCGGATCACCTGGATCACCTCGTCGATGTCCAGCATGGCCAGGAGTAGTCCCTCGACCAGGTGCAGGCGTTCCAGGGCTTTCTTCTTGCGGTATTCGCTACGGCGGCGAATCACCACACGACGGTGATCAACCCATACCTGCAGCATCTCTTTCAAGCCCATCGTGTGCGGACGGCCGTCCACCAACGCCACGTTATTCATGGCGAAGTTGTCCTGCAACGGCGTGTGCTTGAACAGCTGGACGAGCACCGCATGCGGATCGAAACCGGTCTTGATCTCGATGACGATACGTGTGCCGTTATGACGATCGGTCAGGTCGAACGCGCCGGAGATACCCTCCAGCTTGCGGTTCTTCACACCGTCGGAAATACGCTCGATCACCTTTTCCGGACCTACCATGTACGGCAGCTCGGTGACCACGATGGCCTGCTTGCGGGCTGTGACATGCTCGATATGGGTGGCGGCGCGCGTGGTGAGCGTGCCTCGGCCGGTGGCGTAGGCCTCGCGAATGCCGTCGCGGCCGATGATCGTACCTCCGGTGGGCCAGTCGGGGCCCGGAACATAGCGCATCAGCTGTTCAAGCGTGGCATCCGGGTGAGCCATGAGGAACTTTGCAGCATTCACCACTTCGCCGAGATTATGCGTGGCCAGATTGGTGGCCATGCCTACGGCGATGCCCGAACCGCCGTTGACCAGCAGGTTCGGAATTGCGGCCGGCAATACGGTCGGCTCTTTGAGCTTGTTGTCGTAGTTCGGCGTGAAGTCAACGGTGTCTTCGTCGATATCCGCGTTCATGCCGAGAGCTGCCGGGCCGAGTCGAGCCTCGGTATAACGGGAGGCTGCCGGGCCGTCGTCCAAGGAACCGAAGTTACCGTGGCCGTCCACCAGCGGCAAACGCATCGCGAATGGCTGGGCCAAACGCACCATGGCCTCGTAGATCGCGGAATCACCGTGCGGGTGGAGCTTGCCCATCACCTCGCCCACCACGCGGGCGGACTTCATGTACGGGCGGTCGGGGGTCAGGTTCATCTCGCCCATCTGGTAGACGATGCGGCGCTGCACCGGCTTCAGGCCGTCGCGCGCATCGGGCAGGGCTCGCGCGTAGATCACCGAATACGCATATTCGAGGAAGGACTTGCTCATCTCCTCGTTCAGCGGCGTCTCGACGATATGCTCCTTGACCGTACGCGGATCATAGGTTTGCGCGGACGGTTTGCGGTGTGATGCCATGAAACTCCCTTTCGAACTCGCCCTATATTAGCGTCAGGTCGCGAAACGGCGCGCAGCGAATGGTTCTCAATAGGAAAAGTGTGAGTGCTCGGCCAGTCCAATCACACATAAGACGACGAAGAATGGCGGAACTTCAGCACAATGACTTATGTGCGATTGATTGATATTGTGCGTTTGGCTCACACTTTTGCAATGGGGCACAGTTTTTTGTGAGCCCTATAATGAGCAATTATGAGTGTTGAGACGCCGGATATGGACGAATTGCTGCGGTTGGTGCCCACAGTGACTTATGGGGACACAGCTGCGGGCCGTGGGGGAGCGCTGCACCTTTCCGCCGTATTGCCGGCTCTTTCCGCCGCCATTGGTCATCCGATCTCGACCAAGGTCCACACCGATCCCCAAGCCTGCAAAAAAGCCCTCGGGCTGCCTGACGCCACATCGGCCATCGTGGTGCTCGTGGACGGACTTGGCTACTGGAATCTCGCCATGCGCCTCGGCCATGCACCCTACCTGCGCTCGCTGATGAACGAGAGCGCCAACCAGCGTCCCATCGCGACCTGCGCGCCCAGCACCACCGTGGCCGCCATGGCCACGTTCGGCACCGGCACCTGCCCGGGATTGACCGGTATGGCCGGATACACGCAGCTGGAGCCGAACAACCACAAGCTCATCCAACTCATCCAATTCAAGGATGCACTGGCGCCCAAACCCGTCAATCCAAGAATCACCACCCCTCCCATGGTCGATCCTCATGATTTGCAACGTGAACAGACCGTGTTCGAGAAGCTTCGCCGTCAGGAGGTGCGCGTCACCAGTTCTGGACTGCCCAAATTTGCCGGCTCTCCACTGACCGAGGCGGCCTTGCGCGGCACTGATTATCAGGCCAATGTCACCCCGCGTGATCGCGTGCTCGCCGCAGCACGCGCCGCCAGGAGGCCCGGCCTGACCTATCTGTATATCCGTGACGCGGACAAGGTGGGTCACAATTACGGCTGGGATTCCGAGCATTGGGTGGCGGCTTTCGAACACATCGACGCACAGCTTGCATTATTGAAACGTAGCGCGTCAGCCGGTACCTTGATCGTCATCATCGCCGACCATGGCATGGTGCAGACCGACATGGATCAGCGGCTCGACATCGCGACGGAGCCTTCGCTGATCCATGGCGTGGAACTGGTGGGGGGAGAGCCGCGCTCTCTGATGCTGTACGCCGAACCCGGCGAATCACCGGACGCCATAGCCGATCGCTGGCGTGACCGCTTGGGGGACGCGGCGTTGGTGCGTACCAAGGAACAGGCATGTGCCGATGGGCTGTTCGGCCCTGTATCGGAACGTATTCGGCCGATCCTCGGCGACGTGATGGTACAGGCTGCCGGCGCGGCCACATTCGTGGATTCGCGTACTCAGGGGGATAAGGCCACCCATTTGCCTAGCGTGCATGGGTCGCAGACGATGATGGAGATGGATATTCCCTGTTTGATTGACGTCGCCTGACCGATATCGTCTGACCGATATCGACATGGCATAGTCATACGATTCCGGGGACAAGAGTCGTATCGTCAGGCGGCTATATCCGGCTATGCCAGATATAGCGAATAATCAGTCGCCGAACAGAATCTCATCCCAGCTGGGCACCGCCGAGCGTCCCGACTTCCTTCTGGACGGCTTCGCAGCGGGTTCCGTCGGAGCTGCTTTGGCGGGTGCTGTGGTCTGTTCCTTTTTTGCGGCTTTGCCGGTTTCCACTGGCGCCGCACCGGAATCGGAGATGACTTCGTCATGGACCGGGGCATCGGATTGGGCAGCCGGAATCCGGCCGTCATCGGGCGGCGTCTGCGTACTCGCGGCACCGGTCGAAACCGGTGCGGAAAGCTTGACCGGCGGCATGGACCCGGAGGCGGAGAGATCGATCGGAGGCATCGAGCCGGTGGAGGTCACCGGATTCGAGGACGCCGGATGGGTCTGCGGAGCAGACGGCTTTGGCGCGGCCCATGCAGACACGGCACGCTCGATACGCGCCGAACGGACGGAATCGCCCGGCAGCGCAGGTTCCGGCGAAGCCTTTGCGCCGCCTGCGTTCTCGGTCCTCGGATTCTGTTCGCCGAGCAGCTTGCGTGCGGCATTGTTCAGGCAGACCACGGAATTGTCGTGCATGTTCCAGGCCCATTCGGCGTGGATCTCACGTCCGGCGGAAGTAAAAATCGCCACGATATGCCATGGTTCCAGCCCACGGCGGGTGGATTTCCAGGTCACCGACTCCATGCCGATGGACGCCGCCGCCAAAGTGCGTTCGACCAGCTCATTGATGGTGCGCACCTTGCTGTCCTTTGGAGCGGGCACCGTCAGGAACTGTTCGATCGCATACTGTTTTTCGGTTTCCACCGCGGCGGAGAAACGCCGTACCAGCGTTGTGCTCAGTCCGTAGCGTTCCGCCACGCGGGACGGGTCGGCGCCCGCACGAATCAGCGACTGGATCTGCGAGATGGGAAGTGTGGACTGCTCATGGGGCTGTTCCGGCTGCTGCTGTTCGCTGCGAACCTGCTTGGCCTCGAGAATCGCCCGTTCGAGCGTGTCGTCCAAGCTGACGGCGAACTGATGGCCTCCCAAGGAGAATACGAGGTCCCCCGTTTCGCTTACGCGCTCGAAACGGGCCTTCTCGAGCCAATCCTTAGGCATATGCACACCACTTTCCGTCGCAAAGACATTACTTATTCCCAGTATGCCCCACGTGTCGAACTTTACAAGTATTTCAAATCATGTATCCTATGGGCGAGTACAACGCGGCGAAACCGCGCGAACGCCAACGGTAGACGACGAAAGGACCATAATGGCTCAGGATTATGATTCCCCCCGTAACAAGGACGAGGACGAGGAATCGCTGCAGGCTCTGGGAAAGTCCGCGCAGAATACCTCGAGCGACATCGACGATGATGAGAACGCCATTGCCGAGGATTACGAACTGCCGGGTGCCGATCTGAGCAACGAGGACTCCTCGGTGACCGTTATCCCCATGCAGGGTGACGAGTTCATCTGCTCCCAGTGCTTCCTGGTCAAGCACCGCAGCCAGCTCGCCTACACCGACGAGGATGGCCAGCCGGTGTGTGAGGAGTGCGCCGCCTGATGGCGTTTGACGAGACCTACAACGAGCCTGAGTCCACCGAGGTCCTGGTCAAAAGCCTTGACCCCGAGCACCCGGCCCGGCTGCATTACGCCCATGCGGGCGACGCCGGCGCCGACCTGATCACCACCGTTGACGTGACCCTGAAACCGTTTGAACGTGCACTGGTTCCCACCGGTGTGGCTATAGCCCTGCCCGCAGGATATGTGGCACTGGTCCATCCGCGCTCCGGCCTTGCCGCCAAGCAAGGCGTCACCGTGCTCAACGCGCCCGGCACCGTCGATGCCGGATATCGTGGCGAGATCAAAGTGCCGCTGATCAATCTCGACCCGGAGCATACCGCCGTCTTCCACCCGGGCGACCGCATCGCCCAGATGGTCATCCAGCGCTATGTCGAAGCCCGATTCATCCCCGCCGAGATCTTGCCCGGCTCAGACAGGGCGGAACGGGGATTCGGATCCACGGGAGTGGCGTCCTGATTTAACCGTAGGCGGGGTCTGGATGCGATTGCCAACACGCAGTCAACCCCGATACACGGCTACAATGAGTGTCATATGAGGGAGGTGACTGGCATGTCGGAGATCGATGGCGAGCAGTATGCCGCCCGCAAGCTGGGATGCGAGATCAGCGCTGATCCGCTCAATCCGCTTGAACCAATCAAGCAGGTGTGCAAGGCTCATCACCCTGGAGAGGATTTGTCCATCCTCGATCGCGCCTATCAGCGTGCCGTTATCCAGCATTCCGTTCAGCGCCGCAAGTCCGGCGAGCCGTACATCATCCATCCGCTGGCCGTTTCCCAGATTCTTGCCGATCTGGGCATGGGTCCGATCGTGGTGGCGGCCGGTCTGCTGCATGACACTGTGGAGGACACGGACTACACACTGGATCAGTGCCGTGCCGAGTTCGGCGATACTGTGGCCGGTCTGGTTGACGGCGTCACCAAGTTGAGCCAGCTCGAAGTGGGAGACTCGGCCCAGGCCGAAACCATTCGCAAGCTTGTGGTGGCCATGAGCCGCGACGTGCGCACTCTGGTGGTCAAACTGGCCGACCGTGTGCACAACGCCCGCACTTGGCGATACGTGAAGACCACCTCCGCCCAGAGGAAGGCGCGCGAAACCCTCGACGTGTATGCGCCGCTGGCCAACCGTCTGGGTATGAACGCCATCAAGACGGAGCTCGAGGAACTGAGCTTCAAGGTGCTCTACCCGAAGATTTACAACGAGATCGTGGTGTTGGTGGCTCGTCGGGCCGGTCAACGCGATGTGTATTTGAAGCAGATTCTGGCCGAGATCAACGAGGATCTGGACGAGCAGAACATCAAGGCATACGTCACCGGACGTCCGAAGGACTACTTCTCCATCTACCAGAAGATGATCGTGCGTGGCCATGATTTCGCGAACATCTACGATCTGGTAGGTGTACGTATCATCGTCGATACCATTCAGGACTGCTATGCGGCGCTTGGTGCCGTGCATGCGCGGTGGAATCCGGTTCCCGGCCGGTTCAAGGATTACATCGCCATGCCGAAGCTCAACATGTACCAGTCGTTGCACACCACGGTGGTCGGTCCCGGCGGTAAGCCGGTCGAAATCCAGATCCGTACGTGGGACATGCACCGTCGTGCCGAATTCGGTATCGCCGCGCACTGGAAGTACAAGGAGAACGGCCAGGCCGGTCGTGCCCTGAGCTCGCCGGACAAGTCCGACCGCAAGCGCGATGTGAACAATCAGGAGCTGTCCGAGGCCGATAACTTCAAGTGGATTCAGCAGCTCGCCGATTGGACCAGCGAAACCCCGGATTCCAACGAATTCCTCGGTTCCCTGAAGGAAGACCTCGGCTCGTCCGAAGTCTATGTGTTCACGCCGAAGGGCAAGATCGTCTCCCTGCCGGCTCATGCCACACCGGTCGACTTCGCCTACGCCGTGCACACCGAAGTGGGCCACCGCACCATGGGCGCGCGCGTCAACGGGCGTTTGGTGCCTCTCGACACCACGCTCGACAACGGCGACACCGTGGAGATCCTGACTTCCAAGTCCGATACTGCCGGTCCTTCGCGCGACTGGCTGAGCTTCGTCAAGAGCCCGAAGGCACGAAACAAGATCCGCCAGTGGTTCTCGAAGGAACGCCGTACCGAGGCCATTGAGGAAGGCCGCGACGAACTGACCCGCGCTATGCGCAAGCGTAACCTGCCGGTCAATGCGCTGCTGACCACCGAGGCATTGATTGGCGTGGCCGACGATCTCAACTTCCCGAACGCCGATGCTGTGTTCGCCGCTATTGGCGACGGGCAGATCTCCACGCAGAACGTCATCTCGCATCTGGTCAAGGATGCCGGGGCTGACGAGGTCGATGAGGAGGTCGAGCAGGAGGCTCTGCCACTCAAGCCCATCGAGCGCAAAACTTCCAGCAGCTCTACCGGTGTGTCCGTCAAGGGCGTGGGCGACGTGTGGGTCAAATTGGCCCGTTGCTGCATGCCGGTGCCGGGAGACCAGATCATCGGCTTCGTCACGCGCAATCAGGGTGTGTCCGTGCATCGTACCGATTGCCAGAACATGATCGACCTGAAGAACAAGCAGCCCGAGCGTGTGGTCGAGGTCGAATGGACCAGCACCAAGGGTCTGTTCATGGTCAAGATTCAGGTCGAGGCCTTGGATCGTCGCAACCTGTTGTCCGACGTGACACGCGTGCTGTCCGATCATGGCGTGAATATCATCTCCGGAACGATCGCCACCGGTTCCGACCGTGTGGCCACCAGCCAGTTCAGCTTCGAAATGGCCGATCCGCAGCATCTCAACACGTTGCTGGCCGCCGTGCGCAAGATCGACGGCGTGTTTGACGTGTACCGTCTGACCGGTGCCAAGGAGTCCGCCGAGCCGCGTATGCGCAAGATGAAGTAGTCCGTACCGTACTCTGGCTCCCCTTCAGAGGGGAGCCAAGAACGAGTAAGCCCTCTGATTGGAATCGATCAGAGGGCTTTGTTATCGGTTGTGGTGGGTCTTACTCAGCCACGTCCACGGAGAGGATCACGGCCGGCTCGAGCGGGCGATCCATCGGATCGGTTTCGACGGCCTCGAGCTTGTCGACAACCTTCTTGGAAGCGTCATCAGCAACTTCACCGAAGATAGTGTGGTGGCCATCCAACCACGGGGTCGGCACGGTGGTGATGAAGAACTGGGAGCCGTTGGTGCCGTGCACCTTGCCGTCCATACCGCGGCGCAGACCAGCGTTGGCCATGGCCAGCAGATACGGCTTGTCGAACTTCAGACTCGGATCGATCTCATCGTCGAACTCATAACCAGGGCCACCGGTGCCGGTGCCGAGCGGGCAACCGCCCTGAATCATGAACTGCTTGATGATGCGGTGGAAGGTCAGACCGTTGTAGAACTTGCCGTGGGAAGGCTGACCGGTGTACGGGTCGGCCCATTCCTTCTCGCCGGTGGCGAGGCCCAGGAAGTTGGCCACGGTGTTCGGGGCCTTGTCGTCGAACAGGTCGATGGTGATATCGCCCTCAGAGGTGCGCATGATGATGGTAGTCATGTTTTCAGATTCTTCCATGCCTTCGGGACCGTTTTGGCCGGCCTGCGTCGCGGAGGCACCTAAAACGGCACCCAGCTTGTCCGTGTCGAGGGTCCCGTCGGGGTTGTAGGGGCTGACAAAGTAGCGGGGAGAACTGGCACCTACAAGAGCACCTACGCGAGTCGGGGCAGAGGCATAGCCCGACTCCGCTTTGGATAAGATGGTGTCGTCCATGAGAGCCGCCGGCGTCACGCCGAGGAAGTCTGCCGTTGTCACCAAGTCACAGACGGACCAACCCACTTTTCCTACCATCTTCATTGACATCGCGCTCTTCGTGATACCCAGCGCTTCGCCAAGGGCCTTCTGGGTCTTGCCGCTTAGTCCCAAGTAAACGCGGACGTTTGTCGCAATTGCCGACTCTGCACGCTTGCCGTGCTCAAGCATGGAAACAGGTGCTGCTGCCTCTGCCGTCATCTCTACGCTCCTCGATTAGTTCAAGATTACTTGACTATTCTATCTATCTGATTTGCATCCAGTCAAGCTGTACGCTATAGTTCGAGTACAGGAATACTGAACTAGTTGAGAATTGGAGAATTATGAGTGAGGCAACATGGCGAATTCGCCGGCTAATAGAGTCCGAGCAGCTGACCTGCTCGGAGGTGGGCGCCTTGCTTGGACTCTCCTCAACTGGCGAATAGACTGAATCTTGGGCATGCTGATCATTGCCTTTCCGGTCTTTCCTGATAGAGATACAAAGCACTACCAAGTTAAGGCCAAGAGATGGTCGGCATGCTCCCTGACCAAACCCGAAAAAACTACGTGACTAAAACGGGGTGGTGACGAAATGTTGGACTCCTTGAGCGGGAGGAGTCGTCATCGTGGCGAGGTATTCGAGGGAGCAGCGCAGGCGTGCGGTGGAGTTGTACGAGCGGTACGAGCATAGTGCGGCGGACGTGATCCGGGAGTTGGGCTATCCCAGCAAGGGGGCGTTGCTCATGTGGTATCGCGAGTGGCTGGAGGAGCGGCGTACGGGGGTTCCCTCGAGGCGTGGCGAGCGTTATGCGAGGTACACGGACGAGCAGAAGCGCGCTGCGGTGGATCATTACCTGACGCATGGCAGGCGGTTGAGCAGGACGATGCGCCGGATGGGGTATCCCAGCCATGAGGTGCTGGCGGCGTGGATCGACGAGCTGGCGCCCGGGGAGCGCGTGATCAGACGCGGGCCGGTGGCGGATGGGGTCAGGCGTATGGCGGTGGCGCGCCTGGCCGCGGGCGGCGTCACGTCGCGGCAGGTCGCGGCCGAGGTGGGCGTGGAGGCGTCGGTCGTGAGAAACTGGAAGCGTCAACTGCTGCACGAGCCGGTACCGGAGGACGATCCAGTGACACCAGACAAGCCGGGGAAGAGGAATGATGGCGCGGCGGATCCCGACGCGTCGGATCTGGACGGGCTGATTGCCGAGCGCGACCGTGTGCGCGCCGAGCTGGAGCGGATCCGCCGGGAGAAACGGGAGGCGGAGATCGAGCTGGCGATCCTCAAGGGGGCGGTGGAATTGGTGGGAAAAGAGCGGGGCGCAGACCCGGACAACCTGACCAATAGGGAGAAGACGATCCTCGTCAGGACGATCGGCGCCGGGCACGGCGTCCCCGTGGGACGCCTGCTCGCCCGGGTCGGCCTGGCGCGCAGCACGTACTATCATCAGCTGAACGCGATGAACAGGCCGGACCGGGACGCGTCCCTCCTGGGGCTGGTGAGGGAGGCGTTCGAGAACAGCGGACGGCGCTACGGGTACAAGCGCGTCCATCTGGAATTGCGGGGCATGGGCATACGAGTGTCCGCGAAGCGCGTCATGCGGCTCATGACGAGGCACGGGCTCGTCCCCCTGCTCAAGCGGGCCCGCCGCTACAGCTCGTACAAGGGCGAGATCGGCGGCGAGGCGCCGGACAACCTCGTCAACCGGGACTTCCACGCCGAGGGGCCGAACTGGTTGTGGGTGACCGACCTGACGGAGTTCCGCATCCCCGCGGGCAAGGTCTACCTGTCGCCTGTGATCGACTGCTACGACGGGATGCCGGTCTCCTGGACGATCGGAACGAGCCCGAACGCCGAGCTGGCCAACCGGATGCTCCGCGACGCGTGCTCCACGCTCGGCGACGGGGAGCATCCGATCATCCACTCCGACCGCGGCTGCCATTACCGGTGGCCCGGATGGATCCGCATCTGCGGGGAGCACAAGCTGACCCGGTCGATGAGCGCGAAGGGCTGCTCCCCGGACAACGCGGCCGCGGAGGGGTTCTTCGGGCGTCTCAAGCAGGAGTTCTTCCACGGGCGCGACTTCGCCGGCGTCACCATCAAGGGGTTCATCGAACGACTGGACGCATACATGACCTGGTACCGGGACGAGAGGATCAAACTCACTTTCGGCACCAGCATCGCCAAACGAAGACGTGAGCTCGGACTCATGGCATAATCAAAGAACAAGGACACCGGAGTCCAACAAAACGTCACCACCCCCAAACCTCAACAACCAATTGAACACAAACAGTGTATGCCGTTGGCCGTGCCTTGTCTGATCTCGGCTGCCCGTTCGGGGCTTTCCTGTGTCTGTGAGCGAAGCATGCTTTCCGCGGCTTCGAACCTGGCGTGACGCTTTTCCTTGGAGGACATGGGTGGCCTGTGTTCTTTCGACCATGCCCACTGTGGGCCACCGCTGCCTATCCATGCCCAGGCTTCGCACCTGAGACCCTGCTGCAGTACCACGGTGAAGAGTTGAATCCGCAGCGTCCGGGAGCTTTCAGGGGGAAGCTGAAGCGCACGTGCAATATAACCAGGAAGGTATCCGATCTTATATCCTTCCGCGAACACGGCGATCGCTGAAGGGTCATATGTGTTGGCTGGTTCTCTCTGCATCTTCCCTTCTATCTCAAGATAGCCGTTCTCTGCTAGCTGGTGCTGTCCGGCGAACCTGGCGATTTCTTCCTTGCATATGGTGGTTGTGCCTGAGAGACCGACAAGGCCGACCTGTGAAGGGGACACATTGCTTGCACTGCCATTGCTGCTGCCAGCCGGTCCTTGCATTGGCGCATTGTCCCGATTCGGGTCAGCGTGCAGGTGTCCGATCAATGATTTGAGAAAGCCCATGCTCCATAAGTTTAGAAGCCTGTCTGAAGGGAATCGCACGGCAACGTGGCATGAAGATCAATTTTTGCTGGTTGATCTGTCTGAACGTTTGCGTTAGCTCTAAGAGCTTTCCTTGGATGTATGTTTATGAATCCTTGGCAGTGCTCAATGCATGAATTACATTTGGCAGTGAAAAGCATTTACAATTGCCTGATACGCCATTCCCATGGAAGATGCGAATTCATTGTCTCTTCGCGTCGATGTCTATACTGGATTGAGCCATCTTGTGGCTATCATGTGAATGATAAGTGATGGTTGTATCTATCGTTTTGTCTTGATGGGGCAGGTTCATAGATTATGGGGTCATTGAAGATCGGGCACATCAGCACTTCGAGGCAGGCTGCTGCTTTTGCAAGGCGCATAGCTTCCGATGAGGTGAAAACCTATTTTCTGCAGGGAAGCTGGGGCAGCGGAAAAAGCGAGTATCTACGCGCGGTCAAAGAGAGCGGTCCGCTCAAAGGCTTTACCTTCGTTGAACTGGAATTGTGGAAACCGAAGGACAAGCAATCATTGGCCAGCAAGATCTTTTCCGTGACCAACCCACGCTGGGCAAAGGCTTGGACACTTCTGGGATGGTTGTTCATTGGTCTGGCGGTGATCGGAAGCACTGTACTGGCAGTGCAAAGTATTGTTCCTTGGTTGAGGGCATGGACGGGTGGGATTGTACTGCTCACCGGTAGTGCAGCCATGCTGACGACCGTGTATGGGTTTCTGCAGAATAAATGGCTGGACGTTGACCGGATTCTGCTATGGATATCCTCAAGAACATTGAAGAATGCCAGAAAACCAAAGGTGCTGGTCATTGACGACTTTGACCGTCTTGACGATGAGACACAGAAGGAACTGTATCTGTTCTTCAACATGATTCATGGACGCACCAGGATCATATTCGTCGGAGATATGGGGAAGCTCAAGAATAAAGAGGATAACTACCTTGGCAAGATAATCGATCAGAAAGTCTCGCTTCCCTTCCAGCTCGAGTCCAAGAATATCAGTCAGAAAATTACCGAGGCAATAAATACCAGGTTAAAGATTAATTTCAATCCATCGGTAATTGAGGAACTGTTCGCTGAGGATACTCTTACGGCAAGGGATGCGAACCAATACCTATCTTATGTTGAGTCAGAATTCATAGGTCAGAAGAAGAAGGAGAGAGTTCAAACTGAGCAGGAGCTGTTTATCATATATTTGTACCTTTTTCATCCGGATGAATACAGGAAACTGGTCAGAGGTTGGATGCCGGCAGAAGAAGATGGCCGAAACAGTGCACAGAAAAAAGAAAAACAAGACGATAACGAAGTGAAATCTTTGATCACGGCAAATATGGATTCCATGCTTCAGCATAACAAAAACAACCCTCCTGACTTCTGCACAAATACATCAATGTATTTCGTGAATGAATTTGCCACCAACCATTCGCTTGTGGAGCTGAATGAGACCATAAAGTCTGATGCTGATCGTAGGAAATTCTTCCTCATCAACGATTCCTCTGATTCTGCAGATTATGAGGAGATACTCAATTACATCGAAAACATGACGGACAGGGAATACCAAACCGTTCAAGAGCAAATGGAATATGATGCCGTGTCAACGATGCATTCACAGGTACGGCATGTGCCGAACCGCCTCGTGAAGCTCGTCTTTACGAGGCGATTGAAACTAGTCGAACAGCCACTGCTGCGATCAAGGAATGCCAGTTCTGAGGAGTTTGACAGAGCGTTGCTAGACAAATTCGAAGGCATTTTCAACACTGTGGAAGCAAGCTTACCTGATGAAATTGGCATTACTGAGCGTATGTATTGTTACAGGACATGCATAAATCTATATGGCACATTCATGCCGGTGGGCAATTCATTTGGTAGGAGTATTCCGGCAATTAATGAAGATAACGTCAGCGCATATTTTACTGTCAAGGCAAAGGAAGTCGAGAAAGCCGGTGGTTTTGGTCAGCATGACTACGATGCAGAGTCTTTGATCACCCAATTGGGGTACCGATACTGGCTAGACGGGCCGATAAACCCCAAACGGAACCCGGATTTCCAATCAAAAGTTGAATCAATCGAGAAATTGAATCCACAAGAATACCGCGCATTCTGGAATGCATATGACATCGAACCTGCAGAAAGCGACCCGGAAGAACTCCAAGGAGGGGCAGCCCTCTCCTTCAGCTACAACAATCAGCCATATGGCAAACATGTACTCGCAAGATTGAACGATTAAAAATACGACCGTTTTCTATACAGTCCAACGTATCGAAGCAGCGCATCGCAATCGATGCACAAACGTGTATGGAAACCCGTAAAATAAACAGTGTAAACAAACATGCAAATATCTATGAGTTTCCATACAATCAAAAAATATGATTATTGGATACGCGAGGGTTTCCACTCTGGAACAGAACGAACAATTGCAGACCGACGCCTTGCGTGACGCCGGGTGTGATCGAATCTTCGTGGATCATGCATCTGGTGCGAAGGCGCACCGTCCTGAACTCGATCACCTGCTCGATGTAATTCGTAAGGGGGACACCCTGATTGCGTGGAAGCTCGACCGGCTGGGGCGGAGCGTGCAGAATCTTGTGGACTTGATGAATCTCTTGCAGTCCAGGGGAGTGGGGTTCAAGAGTCTGACGGAGAACATGGACACCACCACGCCGGGAGGTGTCCTGATCTTCAACGTGTTCGCCGCGATGGCGCAGTTCGAACGCGACCTGATACGTGAGCGAACCAATGCGGGATTGCAGGCAGCCAGGGCACGAGGACATGTGGGCGGCCGCCCATCGAAACTCAATGAGAGACAGCGCACACGGATCCGCGAACTGTATCAAAGCCGCGCCCTCACCGTGCAGGAGATCGCCGATCAATACCAGGTCAGCAGACAAACCATCTACAGCAACATCAGAGCATAACTAGCTAGTTATATAGTTAGCTGCAAACTGAGAATTATTGGATAACGCCCGGATTTTTGCGCAGATGCGGCACACGCGTGACGGCGTGGAGATGACGGTGCCGGTTTCGCGCGAGCTCGCCCAGGCGTTGGCAAAGGCGCAGAACGCACACGACGCGAAATAAGACGGGAGGGCATGACATAGGGTGGAACGCATCTCCCGAAACGTGAACCACATCCTCATGAACGTCTGCCCCGATATCCATGGAGATGCCTAGCTAGCAGCTAGCGAATCACTTCATCAGCTATGTATTGCTTCCATTCGGGTGCTTGCATCTTGTCGCGAACCGCTTCGCAGTTTTCGATTAGCTGCTTTACCTTCTGAGGTTTCGCGGGCTCGTTGGATTGGAAGAGCGAAACGAAGAACGATTGGAATTGCTCAAGTGGTAAAGGCAAGATGTCGAGCCGTTGCTTGGCGTCGTCCTTCGTGTACCAGATGCCGTGCCGGAAGGTCTCTGCGGTGTTGGTATCGATTTTTATTGCGACGAACAGTCCATACACGGGAATGTTCTTTTCTCCGTATTTCAGCACGGCGTCGGATACATGGCGCCGGACGGGCTCTCCCTCCATGGCTTCTTGGCGCGATGATCTAGACATGGTGACCTCGGTCAGAATGGTGAAGTCCTGGTATTCCCAATACAGGTCGCCTTGTCCGCCGCCGGCTGTGGAAACCGGCAGGAAATCGGAGTCCAGACGGAAACCTCGTACCTCGCTGGGATGATTGGTTAGTGCTCCCATGGCCAATGCGGCGCGCCACAGCGTCCATTCGAGGTAAACGGGCGTCTCTTCCTTCGGCACCTCGATGCCGTTGTCCTCGTCGTCGTTGTCGATCTTTTTCCCTCCGCCATCGATGAGCAGGGACATGTAGTCGGAGATCTCCTGCCACTGGTTGCTTTGCTCGGAGGCGTATTTCAGCTCGTCGGTGTCCATCCAGAGCTTTTCGAGGTATTGGCGGGCTATGTTGATCTCTGCGACCGTGTTCAGCGGTCGGTCGCTCAGGTCATAGAGGATGTGGTTCGCCTTCAGCTGGGACTCCATGTTAGAGAGCAAGGCTTTGGCAGTGTCGAGGTTATCGGTCGGCAGCGGCGCTCCATTGCATAGCTCCCTGTACACGTCCATGATCGGGCGACGGGTGGCGGTGTCCTTCGCTAGTTGTTCGGCAAGCAAGTGCTTCGCCGGAACGATGATGAGGCCTCGTCCTTTGCGCTGCACCACGCCGCTAATGCGGAGATAACGCATGTTCATGTCGCCGTAGTCGGTGAAGTTTTTGTTCTCGTGGGAATAATCTTCGCCGCGTTTCTTGATCTCCGCCGCATCGAAGCGTCGCTTCGCAGGCGCATCCTTGCGCCGGCGACGAAGATCGAGAATGCTGTCCACCACTTCGCTGACCTTGTAGCTGGGGTTGGTGGTATGCCCCCATAGGCAGAATTCGATGCGGCTGATCTCGCTGCTTCCCGTGCGCTTTTCGAGCTCCAGCATCACGGCCAGGATCCATCGCAGCGGTGAGAAGAAGCCGAAATCGTCTGGGGCCTCGATCTGTTCCAAGCTGAGGGAGCGGAGGAAACATTCCTGCTGCGCCGGATACTCCTCTGCCTTGAGGAACGCTTTGCCGAATGGCGTCACCAAATCCAATTGCCCCAGGTCTTCCTGCCTGCCTTCCCGCCTCTTGACTTTTGGGTAGATGAACCCGAACCTTCCGAACATCAGACGCCATTTTCTTGCGTAGCTGCTGTCGTCTTCGGCTTTGCCGGTTGCGTGGATGATACCGGCGCTGTTGAGCAGCGTCTGGAACCGGGCTTCGTTGGCTCCGCGTAGTTTGCCGTTGAATGGTGATTCTTCGAAGAGCTTCAGACCCTCCCAGATGCGCAGCGGATTGCGAAGCCCAGTGTTGCCGAGGAACCATATCGAGATTTGCTTACCCATGGCTTCATAGTACAGGCGGCACAGAACCTGGACCCCCGTTTCGGGCCGTCCTCACTCACCAACCGAGGAAGAAGTATTCTTCGACTTTGTTCCCCTGGTTGCCTTTGTGCTGGGTGCCGATGGAATACCGGTAGTCAACGGGCACAACCTCGACGTTCTTCTTGTGCCGTCTCAGTATCTCCAGCATCTCGTCCTTCGTGGGCTGGCTGTTGGACGAATAGGAGATGATGAGTATGCTCTTCTCGAATCTTGCGAACAGGCGATCGAAGGCGTCGGCCGCACCGGTACGCGACGAGAAAGGCGTCGGATAGGACTTGAACTTCTTGGTCTTGGTGTGCTCCTGCATCTGCACGCCCCGCCAGTCGCATGCCAGTCCCTCGACGAAATGGTAGCGGCGCACGTACTCGTTATCGGACAGAGGCGAGTAGTACGGCGGATCCATATACACAAGATCGGGACGGGTGACGTCCAACTTCAGCGCGTCGCCGCGAACGGACATGTTCTTCCGGTGATTGTCGAACACGGCGCCATTTACCGCGTCCACGGCCTCCAGGAATTGCTCGGACAGGGACTTTTTGAGGTCTTTCCTGCCATCGTCATACCGGTGGCCGGTATAGGTGAAGATGCCCCGTGGCCGTTTCTTCGTGCAGGCGCGAATCAACGCCGACATCGCAATCGCCCGCTGATAAGGGTCGGTGAGCGTCTTGATGCGCGTACGCAGCACGTCGATGAGGTGGTTCTCTTCGTCCGTGTAATACAGCCCCTTGAACGTTCGAGCTACGAAATCGTCCGTGGGGCAGTCTTCGAGCAGCCGTTCTGCCTCGGCCGGCGGCAGCGTCGTGTTTTGGTTTTCGACCATGGCTTTGGTGAATGTTGCGCTCATCGCCATGTAATCGTTGCTGATGACCTGCTTGCCTTGGGCTTTGAACATGTAGCTTACGATGCCCGAACCCGAAAACAGGTCGACGACCGAATTGAATTGGAACCGTGATGCGACATCCCAGAGCTCGGTCAGCAGCTTTTGCTTCGATCCCATGAAACGGGTCGATGGGTATTCCTCGACCTGACGGGACAGTCCCCGTGGCGTCGGCAAGGCTGACGGCAGTGCCTTGGGTTCAGGTTCGGAGATGACCAGCGTGTCCTCTCCGGTCCGGCTGCTTGCCTTGCATGCGACGGAACGTTTCGTAGGAATGATCTGTATCTCGTATTGTCCATACAGCTCGTGCACCAGGGGATGGTTCGAGTTGGTGAGCAGCAGATGGCATCCAAGCGAATGGAGCCTGGCGTACTCAACGGCCAGGCGCGAATGGTCGGCTATTCCGAACTGTTCCTTTGTGTACCGCTTGAAGTCCGAGTATTCGGAAACGGGAATGTATGGCGGGTCGAGGAACACGAAATCATTGGGTTCGGCGTATCGGGCCAGCACATCGGCGTAATCCCCGCAGATGATCATCGCATTGGTAAGCGCCCTCGACGCGTTCCGCAGTGCCTCCGCATCGCAAATCTTGGGGTTCTTGTAGTGCCCGAACGGTGTGTTGAACCGTCCTTTGCGATTGACCCTGTACAAGCCATTGAAGCAGGTCTTGTTCAGATACAGCGTGCGGGCTGCCGCCTCCACCGGGGGAAGTGAAGACCAGTCCTGCGAGCGGACTTCCAGGAATTGTCCTTGCTCGTTCCTGTAGCCTTTGAGGATGCCTATGACGGCATCCACGTTGTCCCTCACCTGGATGTAGAGGTTTACAAGCTCCGGGTTGCTGTCTGCGATCACGGCGTTCTTCGGTTGGAGGGCAAAGAACAGCGCCCCGCCTCCGAAGAACGGCTCGATGTATTTCCCGTAGTCCTTCGGAACATGGGAAAGAAGCGAATCGAGCATCTGGGACTTGCCGCCGGCCCATTTCAGGATGGGCTTCGTCCGTTTGCCTTCCGCTTTGCCAGGCGTCTGGTTCGCAGTCACTGTTTTCTTGCGCGGACGGCCGGCCCGCTGGGGGTTCAGCATGCGTTCGAGGGTGCCGGAGAGGAACGGCTTCCCGCTGTCATCGGAGCGCAGGGTTCCGCGGCGCACGAGTGTTGCGACCGTTCCACTTGAGACGCCGAGAATTTTCGCGGCTTCCGCCTTGCTGATGGGGCGGTCCTCATACGGCAGGTTGCGGGCCGTGTAGTTGCCGAGCGGCGTGCGCCACCATGCAGGGTCGTCCTTGCCCTTGCTTTCCAACAAGCTGCAAGCCTGTCGCCAATTGGGGTCCTCGCTCAATTTCGCCAAGGCGGTATTAGCGGAACTGGTGCGGAGGATATCACTGATTTCGACACCGAACAGCGGCATCACAGTGAAAAGCCCTTTAACTTCGTCAAGGAGCTGTAGGCTTGCCTCTTCAAGTGGACTGCTCATCTCGGCCTCCGCAGGATCTATGTCTCGATATGTCTACTATCAAGTTTGACATTTTGTCTAGACAGATCCTACTTTGATTGGTGTCGCTCAGTGGCAAGGATGTCTCCTTGTCCAAAGGCGTGTTGGATGTGTCAGATTTTGGGTTTAATGTTGGAACGATGGGTGATGCGGGTGCCGTCCTCGCCCTCCCAATGCCATTCGATCTCCGTTTTAGGGGTGCCGGTCTGCATAGTGCCAATGGACATGTATTCGACGCTGTCTCCCGGCTCGCACTTGAACGGCGTGCTCTCGTCGAAGTGGAATAAACGTTGTAGATTCGGGTCGGCAGCTCGCACGGCGGTGACTACCACGTTTCTGTTGCCCTCGTTGTGGATGCGGAACAATTCGCCCCTCACCCATTCGGCATCGCCCCACGGAGCCTTGTCCGGTGGGTTCGCTGCCGTGGCGATGCGGTTCGCCTCCTGAAGTTGCCTGACCTGTTCCTGTGCAGCAGCTGCCGCTGCCGCCGATGATGACGCCTGGGCGCGGAGCGCTTCTGCGGAGTCTTGTTCGACTTTGAGCTGGGCCTTGAGCGTGGCGATCTGCTCGTTGAAGCGATTCTCAGCTGTCTTCGCCGTTTTCTTGTCCCGGATGTGGGTGATGCCCCATCCTATGGCGGCTATCAGTGTGGTGATACAGAAGCCGATTGCTGTAAGCGCAGTTGGTAGGGTCCATGCCCAGGCGTTCATGCTGTTCCTCTCTCTGAATGATGCAGTTCGGTAACTCGGCATGTCGGTGGATACCGAAATACCGATAAGCCGATTGTAATCGAACAAATGTTCTACGCGCAATCTATGGTGGGTGGCATGAGCGAGTTCCTGTTGCCGCCGGGCGAAAAAGCGAGGATGAGGGATGAGGCCGCGCGTGTCGCGGCGAAGCTGGCACACGGGGAGGAAGTGTCTCTGCGATGCGTGGAGGATGCGTCGCATAGGTTCCTGCGCTCGGAGATAGAGCGCAGGCGCGTCCGGGTGATGCGGGTCACGGGCGGGACCGTGGGACACGTCGTCTGGCTTGATGGCGCGGAAAAGCCAAGGCCGGCATGGCACGGCCGGGAGCCGGCGGGGGGCCGCTGCCCGATCTGGACTGGGGAGAACAGGGTTTGGAGGACTGCTGAACTTCATGGCCTGTTCTTCTCCAGACTGGTCTTGAGCCGCTTCCTGAGTTTGGCGATGTTGTTCTGGAAGTCGGCGAGTTCCTGTTCTCGTTTGTTGATTTCGGCGCGCAGGGTGGCGGGTCGTCGCTGGACATGTAGTGGTAGGCGAGGAGTTCGGCGACCTCGCGTTGGTGTCTGGGGACGATGCGTTGGTAGCAGTTGATCGCAACGTCCACGTCGACGTGGCCGAGCTTGTCCATGGTCTCGCGCAGGGTGCCGCCTTCGAGCATGAACATGGTCGCGTGCGTGGAGCGCAGGGAGTGGAAGGTGATGTCGGGCCGGCCGATCTTCTTCCTGGCCGTGCGGAACTGGCGTTGGATGGTGGTGGGGCCGAGAAGCTTGCTTGCGTCGCGGATTGAGTGGAAGAGCATGGTGCCTGGTTCCCTGTCGGGGCAGAACTTCTCGATGTGTTCGCGGATCATCGCGACCGCGCTGGCGGGGATGGGCACGACACGGTTGCTGCGCGGCGCCTTGACGTCGGAGAGCTGGTATGAGCCGAGGTCGGCGGGGCCACGGTCCACGGAGTGACGCACGTAGAGGAGTCCGTGGTCGAGGTCGATGTCACGCAGCTGGAGACCGCATATCTCGCCGATGCGCAATCCGCCGACGAGCAGGCTCAGCCGGATGCACAGCTGGTAGTATTCGGGGAACAATGTCACGAGGCGGTCTATCTCGTCCTTGGTCAGCGGGGTCTGGTTGCGTCTCGCGCTGGGCTTGCGCAAGGTGGGGAAGTTGCACGGGTTCGCCGCGAGGAGCGCCGGGGAGTCGTCGTCCTGGGGCTTGCTCGCGGCCGTGAGGACGCGCTTGAGCGTGTTGCAGGCGTGCTCGAACGCGCCGGGCTTGTACTGCTTGCTTGCCGTGGCGTACCACTTGTCCACCTCGGCCTTGGTGATCCTGGACACCTCCATGTCGCCGAAATGGGGCATGAGCTTGTCGAGCGCGTCCTTGACGATGCGCTTGCTTCTGCCGCATAGTTTCGTGCCGTCCTTCTTGCGGTACGAGTCGAAGTAGGAGGCGGCGTATTCGCGGAACAGGACGCGTCGTCCGGGGGCTCGCGGTGAGAGGGATGCACCCAGGGGCGGATGCCCTTGTCGTGCAGGGTCACGTGGTAGTGTTCCTTGTCGAGCCACTTGTATGCTTCGGCGAGGTAGTCGGGCCCGAAGTTCCGGCTCACTTTCTTGGAGTGGTCGAGCGGGTTGACGTACCTCGCCTGGTAGGTGATTATCTGTCCTTCTTCGTTGCGGCGGGTTATCACCGTGCCCCATTGCCGGCGACTGCGTGTTTTGTCGGCCATCAGACCATCGTGCCTCTGAATTCCTAATGCGAGGTCACCTAAGTGTGAAGACAATGACGTGGTCTGGAGTCACCTATCCGACGGCATGGGGACGGCCATGGCGTTCATGACGGTGTTGAGCGTCGCGGTTTGCAGGATGCGGGTGACCGGGGCCGGCAGGGAGGCGAAAAACTGGGTTTCCGGGGGTGCTGGGGAAAAGACGGGGAAGGACGACCCTCATAGTCTCATGCGAGGTGCGCATGATAACGGTAGTCATGGTCTTAAGTGTCTCATGGGCTTGAGGCCGGACGGTGGGTGCATGAGCTATGTTCCTTGTGGGACCTGCCCGGTTGTGAGGACTACGCTCGGGAGAAACATGATGTTCGGAGCGGTTATTTCCAGTTGAATGTGTAGCTTTGGTCCGGCTGTTCCTCGCCATGGGTGGTGACGGTCGGGATGTTGCCGTGCCAGGTGACGGTGAAGTTGCCCGAGTCTAATGATTTGCCATCGTTGTGCAGATCCGTTTTGATTTCCGTGACGTTCTCGGAACCGATAACACCGGGATCGGTGTCCCAAGAGACTTTGACCGTGATGCTGCTTGGGCCGAAGAATATGGGCGAGCCGAGTTCGCTGATGGTCACTTCGCAGGTGCCGTCAGCGGATTTCGCGTTCACGATGCGATGCGACATATCCGTTTGCATCCATATGAGAGTGCAGCCTCCAGCCCAGATCAGCGCGATTGCGAGAATGATATGCTCAACGATGTGTGCCGCTTTATGCGAGTATCCTTCGGTCATAAATGTCCCCACGCTCGTGTCATCATGCCATAGCCTTCAACCGGAGCCTTTTCATCGGTCGTTGAAAAGATGGTTGGCGATATCGCCCCGACCGCCGAAGCCGGACGGCGCGTCACCCAAAGAGTTCTTAGCGAAGTCGAACAATCCCATGGTCATGCCTCTTTACCTTTGGGAAACCAATATGCCTACCGTATCAGTTGTCGGCGTCATCGCCGAGGCTTGCGATTTGCGGAAGTGGCCCATATCCATGCATCGCGTCATGGAACAGGACGCCGTCTCGCGCGTAATTCGTGCCTGTAGAATCTTTAAAGACCAAGTTTGAAGGGAACGGAATCATGCCACGCAAGCTGATCATGTGCGGGGACCATCCGGTCCTTGCGTTCGAATACGATCCCGAGTCCGGTCGCGCGTGCTCCTCTGGCGAGGTCCTTGACCATGATCGTCTGCCCCTGGAGTTCACCACGCACGGCAAGAGCGCGCTGTATGCCAAGAGGATCGACGAATGGTGGAGGTCCCGCGCCATCCCCTCCACCCGCGACGGCATCCGCCGCGTGCTCGAATCGCTTGGCGCCGCATCGACCGGGGAGCTGCTCGACCGGACCTACGGTTTGAGCCTGTCGGACCAGTACTGGGTCAGACGCGAGGATGACCCGGCCGAATGGAAGGACGTCAACTTCTTCGACAATCCCTTCGACGAGGCGCTGGGCGAGATCCTGCTCACCTCGTACTCGTCGTCCCATGACATCAGCCTCAACGTCCCCGACGTGTCCACTGGCGGCGATCTTCCCAAACGCTGGACGATCGACAGGGCCACCGGCAGGAGACTGCTCGTCAAGTCGGGCCGTACTGGCCAGGAGCCCATGAACGAGGTCATCGCCTCGAGGCTCTGCATGCGATTGGGCGTTCCGGCCGTCCGGTATTCCCTGGCGCGCAACGGCAACCGTCTGGTGTCCACATGCGCGGACATGCTCTCCAATCATGAGGAGCTGGTCTCCGCCTGGCAGGTGCTCCAATCCGTCAAGGCCGTCAACGGCCTCAACTCGCATGACCAGTGGATCCGCGCCGCTGTCGGCTTCGGCGCAGACGAACGGGCGGTTCGTGACACCACGGACGATTGGCTCGTGGTCGACTACCTCATGCGCAATACAGATAGGCATTACAACAACTTCGGTCTGATCCGGAACATCGAGACCCTTGCGGTCCGTCCGGCCCCGATCTACGACACCGGCGCGAGCCTGTGGAGCGGCGAGCTCGATGTGGACGACCGCGACTGGTTCGCCAAGCCGTTCTATTCGGCGACCGGCCGCCCCTCGGCCTTGCGGCAGCTCAAACTGGTGGAGGATTGGGGCCGGTTCGATCTGGATGCTCTGTCGGACTGGCCCGACGAGGTGGCGCACGAGTTGTCGCGCATGCGCATGTTCGCGCCCGAACGCCTCGATGCCATCCGGGACCAGCTCACAAAGCACATCGGAACGATTCGCAGGATCAGGGAGGGCAAGGCCCTTCGCACGTCCAATCCGATCCGCAACAGGGCGGATCTGCTGGACAGATTCGGCGACACGCTGCGGCAGAACCTTGCCCGGCAAGACGGGGATGACAAGAGCGCCAGGATTGATTACAAAGGTCCTAGGCACTATATGGGTCATTAGGCCAAAGGCCCTGGGCCACGAAATGAGAATCAGGGAGAAAGGGAGTGGCGTGATGTTCGGAACTGAAACTATAGGTCGTCAGGACGGTGTTTCCGTATTCCGGTTTTTCGGTATGTAGTTCTTTCGGTATTTCGGTTTTTAGGTAAAACGGTTTCCCGGTTTTCACCGGTTCCGGTATTTTGGCATGCGTCATACTTCCGGCTTCGTCGGGGATTCGGTTCGCGCCAGGCGTTGGCCTGTGATAGTGGCGGCGCGGATGACGGCGAGCCGCTCAGTCTGTGGCTTCAACCGTTATATCCTCTGCGGCGTTAATTTCTTCTTCGGTCGGTTCGGACATGTCGAGTGTTTCATCCTCGATGAACATGCGTATGGCGTTTCTTGATATGACGATGGTCGAGGCGATATCGACGCCTCCGCCGATCAGGCCGCCGGCGATGGGTACCAGCTTGCCGAGGTTGATCACGCCCTTTTCTCCGAATTTGGTGAGGAAACGGAAGCCCATTTTTTGATTGATTTTCGTGAGCACGGCTCCGGGAATTTTCTTGATCGCCGCGGTGAGGGACTTCGCGCCGATCTGAATGCCGGTATCTTTGACGATATCGGCGATCGTCGTTCCGGTGAGGCACATGTACACCAGCGTCTGCACCTGGTCCGAGTTCACATCGTATCCACCCATCTTCGCGATGGCCGCTATCATCCGCATCTGCACATACATGACGCTGCCGATGTTCGCTGGAATAGTGGCGGGAAGGGTGACGATGCCGCCTAGCCCGCTGAGGAAACCCGACGTGCCGCATTTGGCGACCTGCCATCGAGCCAGGCTTCGCGCGGCGGCTTCCGGCGTGTCGTGATGGGATAGGTAGTCGTCGGCGATTTCATCTACCGAACGGCTCACCATGGGGATGCCGTTCAAGATTTTTTCATAGACCGCGTCAAGAATCTTTCCCGCTTTGGCTTCACTGAGCGGTTCTTCCTGCTCCTGTGCCTCAACCATCATTGCTCCCTTTTCTGCTTCTGGGCCAAGTCTGCTCTCGGTGTGGAAACACCATGTCTTCTATAATCGGTGTTGTCGGCGACGATGGTGCCGCTTTAAGGGAAAAGGATGAGAGTTATAACGGACATGCAGGTTACATGGGCGCGGTCAGATGGGTGAGCTTCAGCCATCACGGCGGTCCCGAGTCGGGCGAGGTCCGGACCATGGACGACGGGAGCGTGTGGGCTCGTATCGCCGGCTCGGACCCGAAAGGTGACGACGACCGGTGGGTGATGCTCCTGGATCCGGCCGGCGTCGAAGCGTCCGGCGTGAGCGAAGTGCGGTTCCATGACATGACCATGAGCGTGGCCGCCGGGGACGCGCTGTCGCTTCCCGACGATGTGAGGGCGAGGTTCGCCAGGACCGACTTCATCCTGGACATGTACGAGAGTGGGGTGTACGACCGGGAGGAGGCCGGGGAGAAGCTGTTCGACCATCTCTTCGGCAAGGGTCGTACGGTAATGGATTCCGAGGGTTGAAACTGATTCCGTTATTTCGGTATTTACTGGTTTCGATACCAAGCTGGTTGAAGGTATTGCCTTGTGCTGTGGTCGGTGTTTAAGCGTTGTGGTTATATGCGCTGCAACGCTTAAATGGGATTGCCTGTGGCATGGCTCATTGGTTCCGGTATTCCGGTCTATACCGTTTTTGGTTATTCAATATTTCGGTATTTCGGTTTCCGCCGGTTCCGGTATCGCGGTATCCATCCTCACCCGTCTAAGTGTTGTTGTTATGGATGTTGTAACGCTTAGATGCGTGAGGTCTGTTCCGTTTGATGCCGGTCTTTACCGGTTTTGGTTTTTCAATATTTCGGTTTTCGGTTTTGTGGGTATGCCTATCCGGCCTGGTTTCGTTCCCTTCCGTCGTCTTCGAGCTCTTCCAGTTTTTCCGGAGTCCGGCGACGGTCTGCCGCAGCTGGTCGATCTCTTCCTCCTTCTGGGCTATCTGCGCCTTGATGCCGGCCGAATCCTCGGTGGGGAGATATTCGAGTGCCAGCCTCTCGACTACGTCGCGCCTGTGTCTCGGCACCACACGTTGGTAGCATCGGACGGCCACGTCGACGTCCACATGGCCGAGCTCGTCCATGGTCTCGCGCAGCGTGCCGCCCTGGACCATGAATATCGTCGCGTGTGTCGCGCGCAGGGAGTGGAACGTTACGTCCTCGTGGTTGATTCTTTTCCTCGCGGTGCGGAACTGCCGTTGGATCGTCGTCGGGTTCAGGACCCGTTCCAGGTGCCTGACCGCGTGGAAGTGCATCGTGTCGGGATCCCTGTTGGGGGGCAGAACCTGTCTATGTGTTCCCTGATGAGACGGCAGACCGGGACGGGGATGGGCACGACTCGGTGGCTTTCCGGGGTCTTCGTCTCGTCGAGTCGGTATTCGCCCAGGTCGTCCGGATCCTGCGTTACGGAGTGCCGCACGTACAGCAGTCTGTGTTCGAGGTCGATGTCCCTGAGTTGCAGTCCGCAGACCTCTCCGATGCGCAGCCCGCCCACTAGCAGCGCGAGATGGATTGACATGCGGTAGTATTCCGGGAAACCCTCGACCAGCGTGTTGATCTCCTGTTTGGTCATCGGCGCCTGCTCGCGTCTTTTGGACGGTCTCTTCCTTGGGACGAGATTGCATGGATTCGAGGACAATAGCGGCGGACCTCCGTCCGGCTGCCTCTCGGTCGCGGCCCTCATCACGCGCTTGAGCAGCCAGACCGCGTGCTCAAGCGCGGAGGGACGCACCTCGTCGCGTATGAGGAGAACAGGACCTTGCCGTGCACCGTCCTCGCCGACGGATGCGTCCACTTGCGGATCCCTTTTTATGGTCGATGACGAGCGCGTGTTCCTCGTCGAGCCAGCGGTACGCCTCGGTCTGGGATTCCACGCCGAATCGGCGGTAGATTCTTTGCCTGGGATTGACGGGACTCTGGTAATGGGCCTGCCAGGAGACGATGCTTCCGTCCGCGTCCTTGCAGGCGACGACGCATCCCCATTCCCGTCTTTTCCTGTCTCCATTGGACATCGGTTGTTTTGTCTTTCTCTTCTTCTTGAAAAACCATTAGAAGAAAGAGTAATTGCCTACGCCGGAGATTTTAAATAAGGTGCTATCCTTCGGCCGCGGGGATTCTATCTTTCGGGAAAATCGGGATTGTTCAGGGCTCTTGGAGTGGTTTTGACTGGAATTTCAACAATCTTCAGTGATCTGTTTCCTGATGTCACATCCCAAAGAAGAAGCATCATGCGCATGTCACCTTCGCAGGTGCGCATGATAACTGTAGTCATACGTCCAAGTCTCGCATTGCCCCACATCATTCGCCTATGACGTCGATATCAGTGCCGGCGCTGCTGCTTGTGCTCGAGCTGGAGGATTTGGAATTGGAACTGCCGGTGCTGTTGCCGGACGAACTGTTGGAGCCTGTCGAACTGTTGCCGGAACCCGTTGAGCTGGAACCGGTAGTGCCCGAATTCGTTGAAGACCCCGATCCGTGGGAGGCATCTGAGCCGGTCGAGTTCGAGCCGGAGTTTCCGCCGGTTCCTGAATTGGTGTTGCCGTTGGTCTCCGTGCCGCTGTTGGTGCCGGATTCGGTATTCGTGTTGCCGGAGCCAGTACCGGTGGAGCCGGACGAATCGGTGGAACCAGACGAACTATCGGAGTTGGACGACCCTGAGAGAGCGGAGTCGTTCTCGGTCGTGGTGCCGTTGCTCTTCGGCGTATTGGTGTTGTCCGTTGGCGTGTGCTGGTCGGGAGTCGATGGGGACTCGGTCTGCTCGGGCGAAGGCGTGGTGACTGTGGGGGAGATCCAGTTTCGCACTACACTGTCCGTGCCGTTGCCTTGGGTGATGAGCAGCACGATGCCGGCTGTTACGGCAACGGCCAACAGGCCGGATACCACGGTTACGATAACAGCTGTGCGCTTGGGATTGCTGCGTGATGCGCGCAGTTCCTTGACGGAATACGTGTGGCGCGAACGCTGTGCAGTCGGGCGAGAAACAATCTCGCGAGGTGTGCGACGGCCTGCAGCTGGTGCGGAGGCGGTGCTGAGGGTGGTGGTCGTCTCACGTGTAGCGGGTGTGGAAGCGGTGCCGAGGCTGGTAGTAGTTTCACCTGCCGCGGCTGCAGCAACCATGGTGTTTTCGGGATTTTCGCTGGCTGCCGCTTCAACCCGCGTGGGTTGCTCGATATCGTCGCTCTGTTGGGCATCCGCTGCATTGTCGGAGGCTGCAGGAAGTTCTGTTTCGGATGCGGGTGAGGAATCATTGCTACCGGCATCCGATTCGCCGTGCTCGGCGGCGTCATCATCCGTGGAGCCCACGCTCTGAAGCTTTTCCCCAGAAGCTTGCAACACGTTTTGGTAGATGTTGGTGGCGACTGCGGACACGATGTAGCTGGCCGCGGCGCCAATCACCGAACCTGCGATGCCGATTTTCGACGCCAACAGGAATGAGGTGACGGCAGCAAGGGCTCCGGCCACGATCGAGGAAATGGAAAGACCTTCGAAAAACTTCTTCACGCATACGACGGTAGATGTCTGTGCTTGAAGGTTGCTGAAGGCCCTCTGAAAGTGACGAAATGCTTACAAGTACCCTGCAAAACCTTCACATAGAGCCTATACGCGTTGCGTATTGTGGCGCTATATGGCCGGTTTCGTCATAGGCTCAACCGGCACAACACGATTGAACGCCTATGCCCACACGAAGCTATCGGTGCCGGCCGCCAATTCGAAATGCAGCTTGGCGATACCCAGTCCGATTTCCGGCTGTACGCCTTCCAATGCTTCGGCCCTTACCGTGCGGCCGTCCGCGAGCAGCGTGAAACGGAACGGCTGCTTGCCCAACGCGCTGGGCGCGAGCATCGAAGCCTCAACGCCCCGCTTGAACCAGTCGGGTGCATTCGCGTAATCGCCGGTTTCTACGGCTCCCAGTTCCTTAGCCGGTTTGCTGCGATGCGGCCGGCCGGGGCGGTTGCCATGCCCGAGCGCAATGGCGGCGGGCATACGTTCCCCTTCGGCGAGCGTCCACGCGCCGTCATGATCAGCGGTCTCATGCAGTACCACCCATGAGGTGTCGAGTCCAAGAGAGACGGCAGTCAATGCCAGCAATTGCCCGGCATGCCCGACCTTCTCGTCCAGTATGGCCTCATTGCTAGGCGAGTCAGTACCAATCAGCGCAATAAGATTGTGGACATTCTTGAACCGGCCATAGTGGGTCGGGCAGCCCCCGAATGCGTCATCGACATCATGGATGAGTTGAATATCGAGTCCTTGCTTGGCGTTGGCGGCGGCAATGGCCTCATCAAGAGTATTCACCTGTTCCGCGGTGAGTGGTTCGTCGTTGTAATCGCGCACGGCATGGCGTTTCTGCATGGACTCAAGCAGATTCATGCTGATTTCCTCCTCATGATGACGGCGACACAACACGCCGCAAACGTCACCATGATAGTGACGGCATTGGGCAATTAGTTACGATGCAGCGAATATTTGGTCGGTTTGATGACCGACATCAGCACGGCGGCGAAAATCAGCGCAAAACCGACCAACGAACTCCATAGGATGCGCTCGCCCCAGAACAGTGCGGAGAACGATACGGCAAACAGGCTCTCCGTGCACATGATGATTGACGCTTGCGATGCCGGCACGTGGGCCAGGCCGATATTTTGCATGATTTGCGCGCTCATCGTGGCACCAAGGAACAGATACAACACGCTGGCCACCACCGGAGGTGCCAGCCATCCTGCATCAGGCGCGGGTTCGGTGGCCAACGCGCCGATAAAGAACAGGATTCCGGCCACGCTAAATTGCACGAAGGTGACGGCAATCGGATCAAAACGCTTGGTATAGACGCCCAGGCAGGTCAGGTTGAAGGAGAAAATAACCGCCGTGGCGATGGTAAGCCAGTCGCCGGAACTCAAGGAGAGCGAGCCTCCCGGCTTCAACGACACGAAACCAACGCCGGTCAGGCAGATCACGCCGGCGACCAGATTGATGGCTCTCGGCTTGGTTTTGGAGATAATCCATGTGGCGAACGGGGTAATGACGCAATAGACAGCCGTCAGAAAAGCGCTGCGACCCGGTTCTATGGTCTGCAATCCAATGGTCTGCGTGATCATCGTGCCCCAATAGGTCAGCCCGACCACCAGTGCCGGCACGATGATCTTTGGCGTCAGGTACGGCACGATGTGCTTGTGGAATAAAGCCAGCATGCACATGCAGGCGCCGAACATGCGAAGGGCCATCAGCCATTGCGCCGGGATCGCCATCATGGCGAATTTGGCGAGCAGATAGCTGCCTCCCCACAGCGCAGCGCAGGCCAGCAACATCAGACGGGCGAGATTCGGCGGAAAAGTACGTGACCAACGACTACGTAGCCGGTTGCAGCGCTCGACCAAACCCATCACACACTCACCTTAGAAAAACGGAAAACTTGTGGCTCTCTCGGCTTTCAGATTACGGGAACTACCAGTCAAAAAAGAGGATTCTGCGAGCCTTGCGCTCCGGCGGTGAACGGCGAATGAAAGCAGTGCGAAGGTGAGGTTACTCACAGCGAACATCCGTGCCGGCAGCGAAGAAAACCACTATCCTTAAGAGTGGAACAACACGTCGTACTCATACCCATGAAAGGATTCGACATGGCAGTCATCACTCCGGAAATCAAGGAATTCATCCAGAACAACCTCGGCTGGATCACCACCATCTCCAAGGACGGCGAACTGGATCTCGGCCCGAAGATGTCCCTGTTCGTGCTGGACGACACCCACATTGCCTACCACGAGCGCACCGCTGGCCAGCACTACGAGAACCTCAAGAACGGCTCCCCGCTGGTCATCGCCTTCGCCAACCTCGAGAAGAAGCAGGGCTACCGCTTCCGTGGCAACGTGGTGCTGCACGTTGACGACGATATCTACAACGAGCAGGTCAAGGTCGCCGAAGAAAAGGGCACCAAGAAGCCGGCCGTGATTCCGGTGCTCGAAGTCACCGAAATTCAGAACCTGGCTTCCGGTCCGACCGCCGGCAAGACCATCGCCAAGGACTGATTGGTTCCTTCCGCTGGGGCAGACTACACCTGTTCTCTCTCAGTCTCGCTTCGCGAGCTAGCTCCCTCATCAGAGGGAGCTTTATTGTTTCTGGGTGCGTAGGACGAGGTGCCGGCCTTGCGCATCCGTGGTGGCAAACAGATAGGTGTGGCCGCCGTCCTTGAGTTTGAGTTTATTGCGCAATTGCGTCACGGAAAGCGGGAAGTTGCGCACGGCGATATTCGCATGCGTAAGTCCGGCCAAAGCCTGCTTCAGCTCCCGTTTGTTCATCGTGGCGATTGATTCGATGGCGAACGATCGTCCGGGGAATCCATCAACGGGTTTTGCTGATACGAAGAGATGACTGTTCGGTCCAATCGGGTGAACGTCGAATCGTTGGCTGATCACAGCGAAACAACCGGCCTTCATGATGGAGGCATTGGGCTCATAAAGATACTGCCAACGGTCGGCTCCGATAGCACCTGTGCGAGTGCCGGCCAAGGGCTCTTCGCCATCACTGCTGGCATGCGCAATACCGTCGGCATCCTCGGTACTACCATGGTTCGCCTCATATTCCAATATTTGCTCATCGTTGACGCATACCACGCGAGGCGCCGCGCAGCGTTCGCGCTCCAGCACGAGCAGCAGTTCCTTGCATTCGTTGCCGGTGGAGATGATATGCACCTCGTGCACCGCGCCCGCAAAATCATTGACGGTCTTATGCCAATCAAGCATGGGGGAGAGCTTGACCATGACGAGGGGAGCCTTGACAAGCAACAAGTCCTGCAAGGCCAGTACATCAGGCGTGCAGTCGGCAATCGCATACGTGCGTGAGCCGTGATCGTCACGGCGCGCCGGATCTAGAAAAATCATGGAAACCGGGGCAAGCTGCCTCAACACCGCCGTGGAATCGTCATTGATGACCTCGGCGTGAGCAAGCGCAAGCAGCGGAAAATTATGACGGGCGATATCGCAAAGATTGGATTGCCGCTCCACATAGGTGGCATGGTCGAACACCCGAGCCATATACGAGAAATCAACGCCGAACCCACCGGTAAGGTCAACCAGAGAAGTCGAGTCGGATGCATCAGCATCAGCGAGCTGGTTTTCCAGCAAATGTTGGGCGAGCCGAGCCTTGTACTGGGCAGTGAACTGTGAAGAACACTGTTCCATAGGCACTTGCGGAGGGAAAATCAGGCCATCGCAAGCCGCCCAATCAGGCAATTTCACCGAAGCGCGTTGCCAGCCAGCTATTTGCTCCAAGGCAAACGACAGATCAATGCCATCGCTACGTTTGGCATGCAAAGCCACATCGCGCACATCCTCACAGCGATGCTTGGCGATAAACGCCCAGGTCGACTCAGAAATCTCCATGCGGCCATTCTAGGGGTCATGGTGAGATGAATACGTCAGACATCCGCAACAAACGAGGTGACAGGCCAATGATTGATGAAGTGATGATGCTGCGCCACGGCCGCACCCAATACAATCTCGAACATCGTTTGCAAGGCCAAATCGATGTGCCGCTCGACATCGTAGGCCAATGGCAGGTCGACCAAACCGGATTCGCGCTCGCCTCACGCTATTACTGGGCCAAGGTAAACCGTCTGGCCTCTCATCCCGAAGCCATCGCTCAGCCCGGACCGGATGCCGCGGAACGTACCGATATTCATCAATATGAGGAAGCTCCGGCAGCCGGCCGGCGCATGGTGGTATTGACCAGCGATCTGTTTCGCGCGCAACAGACCGCTCACGCCTTTGCAGATGTGCTGGGATTGCCGGTGGTCTGCGATCGCCGTCTTCGCGAACGCAGCTTTGGTGAATGGGAAGGCCTGACCCGCGCTGAGATCAAAGCCGTGGCCGCTGAGGACTACGCCTCCTGGAAGCACCACACTGGCGGGGAAACCAAACACGGGGTGGAGAGTCGCGCCGAAGTCGGCAAGCGCGGAGCCGACGCAGTGCGCGCATTGGTCTGTGATTCGGCTTATGCGGATGACACGCCCACCACGCTTATGCTGGTCACCCATGGCTCATGGATTACCGCCACCATTGCCAATCTGCTTGATCTGGATCCTGACGGTATGAACGCGCTTGGTGCCATGCGCAACGCCTGTTGGTGCCGACTGAAAGTGCGTCACAGCGTCAATGGCCAATCGACGGAGCAGCCACTGTGGGAGCTGGAAGAATACAACAAGGCGCCCGCCATTGCCGATTGCGCAGACTGGGAGAACGGGCCCGCCGACCTACGCGGACCGCACATGCCAGGCTGGCAGCCGATTGTGTGGTGAGCGGATACGTTAGTCGCCATATCCGCATGGCACAACCGCATATCGGCTGTTGGCGTGGGGACATGGAACACAGTATGAACGCGTTCGCCGCAAATTCAAACGGTAGGTTTAGACTATTCTCGGTTTGGAACCGTACAGCGATAGAACAGTAGGAAAGCGCGAAAGGCGGGTGAGACGACATGCTGAGAATCTTCAGCTCGATCAATGGCCAAGTGGAGCAGATCGAGAAACCGGAGAACGGCTCTTGGCTGTGCCTCAGTGAACCCACCGATGTGGAACTTGCCACCGTCGCCTCGCAAACCGGCATCGATCTGGCTGACCTGCGCGCCCCCCTGGATGACGAGGAACGTTCACGTGTGGATGTCGAAGACGAATACACGATGATCATCGTCGATATTCCCACCGTGGAAGAACGCGGTGGCCGTGACTGGTATGAGACCATCCCGTTGTCGATTATCGTGACCGAGAATCTCATCATCACCGTCTGCATGCAGGACACCCCCGTGCTTCATCCGTTCATGGAAGGCACCATCCGCGGCTTCAACACCTTCATGCGCTCGCGGTTCATCCTGCAGATTCTGTACCGCAACGCCACCATGTACCTGCGTTACCTGCGTATCATCGACCGCGAAAGCGACAAGCTCGAATTGAAGCTTCGCCACTCCATGCAGAACCGTGAAATCGTGATGCTCATGGAGCTGAGCAAGACCTTGGTGTACTTCACCACGTCACTGAAATCGAATGAAATCGTGATGGAGAAGCTCACCACGTTAAGCCGAATCAAGCAGTATCCGGACGATGAGGATCTGCTTGACGACGTCATCACCGAAAACAAACAGGCTATCGAGATGGCCAACATCTACAGCGGCGTTCTTGCGAACATGACCGATGCATTCGCCTCGATCGTGTCCAATAACCTGAACAATGTGATGCGCATCTTCACCATCATCTCCATCACGTTGTCCATTCCGACCCTGATTTTCTCGATGTACGGCATGAACTTCCAAGGAGGCATGCTCGGCATGCCGTTCAGCGATAAGCCGTGGGGATTCATCACGATTGTCGTCATTTCGGTGGCGCTCTCGATTCTGGTCACTTGGTTCCTCACCCGTTCGCGCATGTTCAAATAAGCCGATCCGTCCATGACCAACTGGTTCCGTTTGCGCCGCCGCATCCGCACCCGTCTGGTTGCGGGGATTGCTGCTGCTTTGGGCTTCGCGCTGATGCTGTCTGGATGTGGTCAGATTCAGGTGACCACGGTCAACGGTTCGCCGGAAGGACCAACGCTTGCAATTGGCGTTGCTGCGGATGAGCCGGCAATAGGCGCGTGGCATGACGGCACCTATGAGGGATTTGACATTAGCGTCGCCAAATATGTGGCGGCCAAACTCGGCTATGCGAACAAGCAAATCGTGTTCAAGCAGGTACGGCCCGCAAACCGGGCGTCGATGCTGAACAACGGGCAAGTGGATATGGTCGTCGCATCCTGGGCGATTACCGATGGTTCCAAGGCAGAAGCGGATTTTGCCGGACCCTACTTGCGCACTGGTGTGGGTCTGTTGATCAGGACTGACGACCGAGCTGATTTTGCGCAGGCGGGTGACGCCATCGGTGACATCGCCGACCGCATGGTGTGCATAGTGAAAGGCGATGATACCGCCGACCTGTTCCGCGCGAACCATCCCAAGGCCCAATTCCAGGAACGGGACAGCTACGCGCAATGCGTCACCGCGGTGCAGGTCGGATCAGCAGATGCCATCGCCTCCGACATGGCGGTGCTGTCCGGTCTGCGACAGGCCAATGGCCCGCAATATATGACCGTGCTGCAGGATGAGGGCTCGGTTGAATACGGTATCGCCGTAAGCCAAGGGACTCCACAGTTGGCGCAGAAAATCTCGGAAGCGCTCAAGGACATGATCGCAGATGGCAGCTGGGAGTCCGCGCGGGCTGAATTGAAGCGGCAAACTCGGCTTACGGTCACACGGGAAGTCGACCCGCAGGCCATCGTCTCGGATGCTGAATAACGATTGACGACGTGTCCAGTTGCGCGGCTACCTTGCTGATTTATGAGTGACAACGAGAAGAGCACGCAAACCGAAGAGCCCAACTTCCGCTACAACGCCGCGCTGGCGCAGGATATCGAGAACAAATGGCAGAAGATCTGGGATGAGAAAGGCACCTTCTGGGCCGCCAACGTCAATGGCGATCTGAAGGACGGCAAAGGTCGCAACGCCGAAGGCCGCACCGCCTACTTTGCCATGGACATGTTCCCATACCCGTCCGGCAAGGGCCTGCACGTAGGTCATCCGCTGGGCTATCTGGCCTCCGATGTGGTGAGCCGTTACCACCGCATGAAGGGAGAGAACGTCCTGCACGCCATGGGCTATGACGCTTTCGGTCTGCCTGCCGAGCAGTACGCCGTCCAGACCGGCCAGCACCCGCGCGTGACCACCGAGGCGAACATCGCCAACATGAGCCGCCAGCTGCACCGCATGGGCCTGAGCTTCGACAACCGCCGTACTTTCGCCACCATCGACCCCGGTTATGTGCGCTGGACCCAGTGGATCTTCTCGCGCATCTACGATTCCTGGTATGACGAGGACGCCACCAACCCCTCTGGTTCCAAGGGCTCCGCACGCCCCATCGCCGAACTCGTCGCCAAGTTTGAATCCGGCGAGAAGGCCATTCCAGGTCACGAGTCCGACGGCAAGAAGTGGGCCGACCTCGACCAGGCCGAACAGCAGGACATTTTGAACGACTTCCGCCTGGCCTATATCTCCAAGTCCCCGGTCAACTGGTGCCCGGGTCTGGGCACCGTGCTGGCCAACGAGGAGGTCACCGCCGAAGGCAAGTCCGAGCGAGGCAACTTCCCGGTTTTCCAGCGTGAGCTGCGCCAGTGGTCCATGCGCATCACCAAGTACGGCCACCGTCTGATCGAGGATCTCGATGGCATCAATTGGCCTGAGAAGGTCAAGCTCATGCAGCGCAACTGGATCGGCGAATCCCACGGCGCTTCCGTGCACTTCACCGTGGCCACCGCCGATGGCAGCAAGGACATGGAAATCTACACCACCCGTCCCGACACGCTGTTCGGCACCACGTTCGCCGTCGTTTCCCCGGAACACCACCTGCTGGAGAACGTACCTGCCGAATGGCCGGCTGATGTGCCCGAGGATTGGAAGGGCGGCTATGCCAACCCGGTCGAGGCAGTGAAGGCCTATCGTTTGGCTGCTGAGGCCAAGACCGCCAAGGACCGCGTTGACGAGGCCGGCGAGAAGACCGGTCTGTTCACGGGCCTGTACGCCACCAATCCGATTACTGGTGCTAAGCTTCCGCTGTTCACCGCTGATTACGTCCTGATGGACTACGGCACCGGTGCCATCATGGCCGTGCCTGGCGGCGACCAGCGCGATTACGACTTCGCCGTGAAGTTCGGACTGCCGGTCATCTACACCGTCAAGCCTCTGCCTGAATCCGGCGACGACCTAGCCAACTATGAGGGCAAAGCGCCGTTCGTCTCCCATGACGGCATCGTGATTAATTCTTTCGTCGAAGCCACCGCGGCCAAGGGCGACGCTCTCTCCCTCGACGGCCTGCGCGTGGACGACGCCATCGCCAAGGTCAACGCCTGGCTCGAGTCTGCCGGCATCGGCAAGGGCACGGTGAGCTATCGTCTGCGTGACTGGCTGTTCTCCCGCCAGCGCTACTGGGGTGAGCCTTTCCCGATCGTCTACGGCGAGGACGGCACCCCGCATCTGCTGCCGGATTCCGCGCTGCCGATCAACCTGCCCGACGTGCCTGACTATGAGCCGCGCACCTTCGATCCGATGGACGCCGAATCCGACCCGGAGGCTCCGCTGAGCCGCAACGAGGACTGGGTCAAGGTCGAACTTGACTTGGGCGATGGCGTCAAGACCTACTACCGCGACACCAACACCATGCCGAACTGGGCCGGCTCCTGCTGGTACTACATGCGCTACATCGACCCGACCGACACCAAGCACATGGTGGAGAAGAACGAGTTCGACTACTGGATGGGTCCGAACCACAACAAGTATTCGGGTGACGAAGGCGGCGTGGATCTGTACATCGGCGGCGTCGAGCACGCTGTGCTCCACTTGCTCTACTCCCGCTTCTGGCACAAGGTGCTCTTCGACCTCGGTTACGTGGATTCGGCCGAACCGTTCCACAAGCTGTTCAACCAGGGCATGATTCAGGCCTACGCCTACACCGATGACCGTGGCCAGTATGTGCCGGCCGACGAGGTCGTGGAAGGCGAGCCGGACGCTTCTGGAGAACCGACGTTCACATGGAACGGCGAACACGCCAACCGCGAGTTCGGTAAGATGGGCAAGTCCCTGAAGAACATCGTGACCCCGGACTACATGTACGAGAACTATGGCGCCGACACCTTCCGCCTGTACGAGATGAGCATGGGCCCGCTGGACGAGTCCCGCCCGTGGAACACGCGCAACGTGGTCGGCGGCATGCGCTTCCTGCAGCGTCTGTGGCGCAACGTGGTGAACGAGACCACCGGTGAGGTGCACGTGTCCGAGGAAACCCCGGACGAGAAGACCCTGAAGCTACTCAACAACACAATCGCCGAAGTGACCGCGGAAATGGAGGGCATGCGCCCGAACACCGCCATCGCCAAGCTGATTGTGCTCAACAACCACCTGACCGGCTTGAAGGCCGTGCCGCGTGCCGCCGTCGAGCCGCTGATCCTGATGCTTGCTCCGATCGCCCCGCACATCTGCGAGGAAATGTGGAACAAGCTCGGCCACGCCGATTCCCTGTCCGCCGAGCCGTGGCCGGTGGCTGATGAGCGCTACGTGGGTCACGACACCGTGACCGCCGTGGTGCAGATCAAGGGCAAGGTACGCGCCAAGCTCGAAGTGCCGGTCGACATCGACCCGGCCGATCTCGAGAAGCAGGCGCGTGCCGCCGTCGCCGACCGTCTTGGCGGCAAGGAGCCGCGTAAGGTGATTGTCAAGGCCCCCAAGATCGTCTCCATCGTTCCCGCTGAGTGACGCTCATTGTGGATAACTTCATAAGCTAGAACCACATACCCCATTTCAGCTAGACAAACGCCCATGAATCCATCAGCGTGGATTCATGGGCGTTTTTCGTAACCGCAAGACCATCGATGCCAACCGCCGACTGCGAGATCTGTGCAGGGCGGAAGAAGCCATGCCTGTTCCTCGGTCAAGCTTTGGGGCCAGCGGCCGAGCGGCGGCTGAGCCTCCCCAGCCACCACCTCAGCCGAGTCGCGCAAAATCTATTGATATTCCTCCGGCAGCGGCTGTCTCGAGCCGCTCGTCCACTCGATCCAAAAACGGCCGACAATCACTATCCGATTTGATAGGCGTACGTTCTACGGATGCTGCCGATGGTGCAGTCCATCGTTTACGGGACAAGCCGCGGCTGACGTTCAATGTCCATCAGGCCCTGGCCGTTGTGCTGTTATTGGTTGCCGCGCTGGGCATCAGTCTGACTCTGTTGATTCAACAATCAATGCATTTGGCCGCGCTATCGAATGTTGCCGTCGAAACCCCTAACAATGCCAATGCAACGCAGCAGAGGCCGCAGTCTTCCTCCGATTCGGACGAGATGACCGATGTCGAGCCGGATCCTGGACAACTCCCGGAAACACAGACGGATGAGAACAGTGCCATAACCGTTGATGATGGGCTTGTTGACATCAACACCGCCGGTCTGGCGGAATTGCAAACCATTACGGGTGTTGGCCCGGTGACCGCTCAGCGCATCATCGATTATCGCAAGACAATCGGCCGATACGCCTCGGTTGATCAACTGCTCGGCGTCAAGGGCATTGGCTCGAAAACCTTGGAGAAGATACGAGGGCAGGTGACAGTCAGATGAGCATGGATTGGGCGTTGCGGGAGCAGGGGAGCCGCGATTGGCGCATGCTGCCGGTCGCCTTGACCATGTGGGCGGCGAGTCTGGGCTCGCATAGCGCGTTTGCCTGGTGGTCGGAGTGCGAGGCTGATGCGTTGCCCTCGGATGGCATCGGTTGGGAGCGTTTGCTCCCGGGCGGCATGGCGTGTCTGGTGTTGATATTGGTAGTATTGCTGGCCCATCACCTACGCATGCGCTGGCCCGGTGTACTGGCTGTCTGTATTGCGGCGGCGTGCGTCGGCAGCATGACGACGATTGCGGCAGACACCATCGCCTGGCACGATCCGGCAATGACCCAAGCTCGGCAATCCAGCGTGCAGAGTGCGATTACGGCTACAGTGACGGCACCTGTGGTCGCTTCGGACCAGCGCGGCTATGACTGTCAGGCGGATGTGCGATTCAGCGTCATCATGATTGGGGGAACGGATAGGGGCTCGGTCGCCAAAGCGCGCGTGTATGCCGATGACCCGTATTGCGCGCGCATGCATAGGGGCGCGGTGTATCGTCTGGCGGGCACTTTGCAGCAGGCGAGGTATGGCCGCATGCCATTATGGCTGCTGGTTGATGGCAGCCAGCCGTTGGCGCAGGTGAGAGATCCGCCGCTACATTATGCGTTGATATCCCGCATGCAGCAGGCGTTTTTCATGGTTACCGAGCAATTGCCCGATCAGGGTCGTGTGCTGGTGCCGGGATTGACGATGGGTGTACTTGGGCAGGATTATGTCGGCACGGATTCGCAATCTATGCCGATTCACGCCACGTATGCGAACATACTTGAAGGCCGGTTCCGCAAATCGGGAATCATGCATTTGATGGCCGTATCCGGCGGCCATTTTGTACTGCTGGCGGGACTGGTCCGTCGGCTTGGCAGGTGGCTGCTGATGGACCGGCGGCTGACCGCAGTGATGATCGCAAGCATGTACGTGCTGTTGGCTGCGGCGATGTTTCCCGGTGATTCGGTCACCCGTGCACTCATCATGGGCATGATGGGTGCCGCATCGCATGCGATGGGTCGGCGATCCCAAGCGTTGAGCGCCCTGTGCTGGACGGTGGTTGGGGTGTTGGTGGTGAGTCCGGGTATGTCGACCAGTTACGGCTTTGCACTGTCTTCGGCGGCAGTGCTGGGCATAGTGCTGTTTGCCGGGCGGTTGAGCCGCGTACTGGGGCATGTATTGCCGCATAGTCTTGCGGAGATGATGGCGATGACCATCGCTGCACAGCTGTTCACTCTGCCGATTCAGGTGCTGATGGAACCGGAATTGCCGTTATTGTCCGTACCGGCGAACCTACTGGTAGCGCCATTCGTGGGGCTGTCCACCATCACCGGCTTGATGTCGTTGGCTCTCGCATGGTGCATGCCGTGGTTGGCGGGCGTATTCGCATGGGTGTCGTCATGGGGCACATTGGTGATGGAACGTGTGGCGATGTGGCTGGGAAGCAACGAGATGGCCACACTGCCGTGGAAAGATGGCGTGGTCGGCGCTGCGCTGATACTGCTGGCGGAGCTGGGCATAGGAGCCTTGTTGGTGCTGGTTACTCGTCAAGTGAAGCGTGTACGGCAGCCGGAAGCCGGTCTTCCCGGTATGTGCTTCGGTTCGGTATGGCGGGTGCGCCTGACTTTGTGGATTGAGGAATCTCGGCGGCTCTTGTCCGGTGATTCTTCGTGAAAGAAGATGCCCGCGTATGAGGTCGAGGAACAGACCGGATTGGCATACATTGTCCAACCTATGTGGCGAGATGGGGGCATGGCGAAAACAGCAGCGAATGCACCGGTGACCGTGGTGCCCGGAGGCGACTCGTACCTTAACGGCATGCGAACCAAGGAACTGTGCTCACAGGCATTGCAGGCCCGCCCTGATGCCGAACTCATCGAACTCGACGCCACCTCGGCCGACCAATACGCCTTCGATGAGGCTGTCAGTCCTTCACTGCTTTCCGACACCGCCGTAGTGAAAATCATCAATCTGCAAAACGCCGATGAGAAGTTCGCCGAAACCCTGGTCTCCTACACCAAACAGGCGGCCAAAGACCCGAACGGCTCCAGCATCGTCATTTGTCAGCATGAAGGCGGCGTCAAGGGGCGCAAGATCATCGATCAGCTGACCAAGGCCGGCGCTCGCAAGGTGGACGTGCCCGACTTGAAGAAGCCGGATGCGCAGTTGAATTTCATGCTCGGCGAATTCGAGAAACGCGGGCGCAGGGTGGAGCCGATGGCGGCCCAACAGCTTGTGTCCGTGCTTGGCGGCAAAACCGGCGAGCTTGCGGCCATGTGCGAGCAATTGTGTTTTGATTTTGAGGACAATCCCATTGGACTCGACCGTGCCAATCAGTATCTCACCGCCAACCCGCAGGTCACTGGCTTTGCCGTGGCGGACAAAGCCGTTGAAGGCCGTACCGCTGAAGCCATCGTTATGATGCGTGCGGCCGTGGAACAAGGAACCGACCCCATTGCATTGATTGGTGCATTGGCTATGAAGCTCAGAACCATCGCCAAGGCATCGGCCGTACGTGCCGGCACGATTTCGCAGGCCGAGGCGAAAACCAATCCCTGGGTGCTCAAGAACGCGATGCGCCAACTCGGCGGGTGGACTTCCCCCGGCCTTGCGCACTGCATTCGCATGCTTGCCTGGGCGGATGAGCAGAGTAAGACAAACGGCGGCGACACGATGTATGCGTTGGAGCGTTGCATCGAAGACATCAGTCATAAAGGGCGGTAGGGCAGTTGATGAGCGAACACGTGATTGAGGCTTCCACTAGAGAAGCCATGCAAGATTTTGGCAGGCGTATCGCCGGATTGGTGCACGGCGGCGACGTGTTGTTGCTTTCCGGGCCTCTTGGTGCAGGCAAAACCACATTTGCGCAAGGATTCGGCGCTGGGCTTGGCATTACCGAGCCTATTGTTTCGCCGACCTTTACCATCGCCCGCGAGCTCGATGGACGATTCGCGGACGGTTCCCCCGCACATCTGGTGCATGTGGATGCCTATCGTTTGGGGGGTTCGGCTTATGCCCCCGGTCAGGATGCCGTCGCTCGGTTGCTTGACGAGCTTGAGTCTCTGGGTCTTGATGAGGAGCTTGAAGACCCTGGTGAGAACACGGTGGTGCTCATGGAGTGGGGCGAGCAGATGGCCACCGCATTGGCTCCGGAACGATTGGAAGTTCATATCGATCGGCCTCTCGACCAAGCTGCCGTCGTGTCGGATGACATGAATGGCGAACTGACCAGCGATGGTGTTCGTACGGTCACGTTCGTACCGGTGGGCGCGCGATGGGAGTCGTTCGACTTACGATAATCCGCCCATAGACTCCTCGATGTACACTCTCTAGAGGTTTATGACTAGGAGGATTCATGGGTTGCACGCTGGTGATTGACACCTCATTCGGTTCGACGGTCGGCATTGTAGGTCGAGAGCCCATTGTGGAGACCGATTCGCGCACCCATGTGGAGAAGCTGCAGGTCAATATCGCGCGTGCGGTCGAAGAAGCCGGCCTGACCCCCACCGATATCGAGGAGATCGTCGTGGGCATCGGCCCGGCGCCGTTCACCGGCCTGCGCGCTGGCATCGTGGCCGCCAAGGCACTGGCCTTCGCCACCGGGGCCAAGCTCGTCGGACAGAACGTGCTCGACCCGCAAGGCGAGATGATGAGCTTCGTATTGGATGGCGACGAATTGTTCGACGGCATCGATTTTCTGGCGGACGTGCCGCGCTTGGGCTCGCATCAGTCGGATGGTGACGACTCGGACGCCGAGGCCAAGGAGCACGAGCTCGACCGCCATGTTACGCTGTGCGTCAACGATGCGCGCCGCAAGCAGCTGTACTTCTCGCTCAACCACGGCAGCATCAGCCGGCCGGACGAGGAGGCCGCGGAACGACGCTGGATCGAGATGGACATCGACTATCCGGAGCATATCGTCGAACGGGTGAACGCGGCGCTCGCGGAATACGGCGAACGTGACGGCGTCAGCTACGTGGTAGACGTGGCCGGCCACGGCGCGGCTAAATACGCGTCCGTCTGGCAGGGATTGCGCGCGCTGGGCTCCGTGGCGGACGGATCTATATTGGATGCCGGGAAAGTCGGGCTTGCCGCCTTTGCGGCCACCGCACTGAGCCGCGAACTGCGCGGCGACAGGGACGTGCCGGTCGAACCGTTGTACCTGCGCCGGCCGGACGCCGAAGTGCCGAACCCGCTGAAGCACGTGCTCGGCCATGCCGGCGCCGATAAGGCGTGAGACGGGTTGATTCGATGATTGTTGACATCACTGCCGTAAGTCGTGATCTTGCGGTTCACTCCATCGCACAGTTGGAAGGCGAACTATTCGGTCGTGGCGCGTGGAACGAGAACATGGTGCGCGAGGAACTGGATGCACCCGCCCGCACATATCTGCTCGACGTGTTTGGCGAGACGGAACAGACTGTTGTTCGCGGCTACGCCGGCTTCTGGTACGACGGCGAGGACGCGGAACTCATGACCATTGGTGTGGGCAAGGCGTACCAACGGCAAGGCATCGCCGCCGCGTTGCTCAAGACGCTGATTGACGAGGCGAAACGGCAGGGCGCCGCGCGCATGCTGCTCGAAGTGCGCGTGGACAACGAGCCCGCGCTGGCTTTGTACCAACGCTTCGGTTTCGAACGTATGGGATTGCGCAAACGGTACTATCAGCCCGAAGGTATTGACGCGTACACCATGAGCCTGGACCTGAAGCCGAGGATTGTGGGCTTTGCGCCGGCGCAGACGGTATCAACACGAACGACATCGGGTGTGAGCGGCGCGGGCACGGAACATGCGTCGAACGATACGAACACATTGAACGAGAACACTACTACGAACGGAGAAGCACGATGAGCGAACCGGTTGTACTGGGCATTGAATCCACCTGCGACGAAACCGCAGCCGCCATCGTACGCGGCCGCGAACTGCTCTCCAATGTGGTGGCCTCCTCCATGGAGGAACACGCGCGGTACGGCGGCGTGATTCCCGAAATCGCCTCCCGCGCGCACGCCGAGGCCTTCGTTCCGTGCGTGTCCAAGGCGCTCGCCGACGCGAATATGACGTTGGCTGACGTGGACGCTATCGCCGTGTCCGCCGGCCCCGGACTGGCCGGCTGCCTGGCCGTGGGCGTCTCCGGCGCCAAGGCGCTAGCGTGGGCGGCGAACAAGCCGATCTACGGCATTAACCACGTGATCGGCCACATTGCCGTCACCCAGCTGCAGTTCGGCCCGTTCCCCAAAGACACGCTGGCTCTGATCGTTTCCGGCGGCCACACCTCGTTGCTGCACGTGGAGGACATGCCGCGCAAGATCGACGTGGTGGGCACCACGCTGGACGACGCGGCAGGGGAGTGCTTCGACAAAGTTGCCCGTCTGCTCGGCTTCCCCTATCCGGGCGGCCCGCACATCGACCGTCACGGCCAGAACGGCGACCCGCATGCCATTAAGGTCCCGATGGGCTTGACCCAGGGCAAGGCCGGTGCTGCACACCCATACGATTTCAGCTTTTCCGGCGTCAAAACCGCTGTCGCCCGCTGGGTGGAAAGCGAACAGGCCGCCGGCCATGAGATTCCAGTGGATGACGTGTGCGCCTCCCTAGCCGATTCCGTGGCCACTGTACTGGCTCGCAAGGCCATGCGCGGCTGCCGGCAGTATGATTCCAACACGCTGATCGTGGGCGGCGGCTTCTCCGCCAACTCGCAGCTGCGCGCCAAACTACTCGAATTCGGCGAGAATTACGGTGTCGACGTCCGTATCCCTCAGGTCAAGCTCTGCACCGACAACGGTGCCATGGTCGCCATGCTCGGCGTGAACCTGGTCGAAGCCGGCGTGGCACCCAGCGCCCCCGACTTCCCAATCGACTCCACCATGCCCCTGACCAAGGTCTCGATGTGATAACGAATCATGCGCGACATGCATGACACGCATGTAAGTTGTATTTTCCTCAGGTACGTGTAAACTATGTGACTTGTGCGCGAGAGAAATCTTAAGCACAAAACAACTTATTCCTGCGTAGCTCAGTTGGCAGAGCATCCGACTGTTAATCGGACGGTCACTGGTTCAAGCCCAGTCGCAGGAGCTCACCTGGTCAGGAGACTGGCCGGGAAAACTAAATATTCCTGCGTAGCTCAGTTGGCAGAGCATCCGACTGTTAATCGGACGGTCACTGGTTCAAGCCCAGTCGCAGGAGCCGCCTGAAACCCCTTGGAGATCAAGGGGTTTCGTTGTATTTGGACTATGTTCAATCAAGTGATTTTCGGCTCAGTAGTCAATATTTGAATCATCTTGCCGAATTGTAAGCAACACGCCGTTGTGGATAACTGGCAAGCTGGAACCACATATCCCGATTCAGCTGGACATTCCTCTGTCACCGCTTCACTGTGGAAGAACCGGAGCGGAAACCGGCCTGAACAGGGGAATGGGGAACTCATGCGTGCATATCATGCAAACAAACGCCGTGAGGCGGCCAGAAAAGCGTCTATATGGCGTCGCAGAGAGCATCGAAAGGCACAGGAACAGAAACGTGCCATGTGTGCAGTAGCTCTCATTCTGGGGCTGTTACTGCCGTTAGGCCTTGGAATTGCGATGCCGAATGGGAATGCGGAGCATGCCTATGCGACACAACCGCAGTCGGATCGGCAATGCGAGGCCCTTTGCGGATGGCCGGTGCTTGACCCGCGGATTGAACGGGAGTTCGAGAAACCGGCCAAGCGGTGGTTGTCCGGACATCGCGGGATAGATCTCACGGCACAGGCCGGAACCGTGATTGTGGCACCCCAGGCGGGAATAATACGTTTTGCTGGGAAAGTGGCGGAGAAGGACGTGGTCAGCATGCGCCATAGCAATGGTGTGATCTCGACGTTCGAGCCGGCGACCACGACGCTGACGGTTGGCGCAGCGGTTACGCAGGGGCAGTTCATCGGTACGGTTGGTGGTGCGTCGGACCATTGCACAGGGCAGTGCCTGCACTGGGGCCTCAAGCGCGGGGAAGATGATTATCTGGATCCACAGCGGTATGCGGGGAATCAGAAGATCGTGTTGAAACCGTTATGATTCAGGCTCGGTTTACAAGCCGGCATCGGCCAAAGAGATATATCCCGGATCGATCAATGTGACCTTGAGATTGCTGGCGCTGACGGCCAAAAGCGGCCCGCTGATGGTGGGAACCTTTTTCTTACCGCCCACTTCGGTATTCCGCACGGAAGACATGGAAGTCAATGTTTGGCCCTTGTTGAGCAGTGCGCATGCCTCAGCAATGTTCTCGGCCAAGGTCTGGCGATCCTCTATGCCGGTCATCCATTGTTTGCCGTTCACGATAGACGGGATATTCGAGACGTAGGCACCATATCCGGTAACCAGAGGCCATTGCGAGTCCTTGGTCTTATCGGTTTTATTCGTGGCGGTGGAGTCGTCCTGGGTATCTGCGGAATCGGTGGAATCGGCCGAATCGTCTTTTTCGGGAGACTTGATGGGGTCAGGAACATCGCTGCGGCTCAGATCCTTCTTGCCGGTGATGTTGCCGACTATGCCGGAAATAGTGATTTGAGGATTGATATCAGCAGCGGATCCGGTATATCCAAGATCGTCCAGTTCCGTGACGACTTCCGAGGCGATGTAGTCATTCATGGCGATGATGCCGTCAATGCGGGTGGGAGAGGCATGTTTGTCGGCTTTGGCCAAGCGCGCGTCGAGTACCTTTGCGGTGGATCCTTCCTTGGACGCGTCGTAGGCCACGGATTGCCAATCATCCTCGGTGGAGTTGCCGTTCAATGTACCTGAAGGACTTTCCACAACGCCTTTTTGGTAGTAGGCGCCCAGCACCTGCCAGATGCCGCGGAACGCTTCTTGGACAAAGGTGGAGTCGCTGGCCTCGCCTGACTCATCCACAGCGGTATACGGCATCAGCACTTCGATGTACTTGGGATTGTCTTTGCTGGCCTTGCTGAGTTCAAGCTTGGATACGATTTTTTCGGCCTGCAGCTTGCCGATGGCCTGCGCATCCGAGAACCTGACGAAGGCGTCTGGTTTGTAGCCTTTGATGCTGTTGCCCATGAGCACCACATGCATGCCGGACTCTTTAGCCAGTTTCAGCGACGACACCAGTCGATCCACCGCTTCAGCTTGGGCCGCGTTCTTGGAATCGCCGGCCGTTTTGGATGCGTCGGATGACGAATCATCGGTGGAATCAGAACCCGTAGATGAATCCGACGAGTCTGACGAATTGGACGAATCAGACGAATCCGTGGAGTCACTGCCTTCAGCGGTGTCGGCGGTGCTGAGCTCCTGGCTGACATAGTCCCCGTACTGGCGGGTGGAGGCATCGGCCTCGACTACCGGTGCCACCAGCAGGGTGATGTTGTCGGGGGAGATGACGATGCCGGCATCATCGGTGGTGTTGCTGCCGGAAAGATGATTGACCACATAGTCCTGGATGGCGCGGCTCTGTTTGTCCAGGGAATCGGAAGTCGTGTGGGAAATATCGCCCTTCTTGAATCCGGCGGAGGTCAGGGCCTTGGTGAGATTCGGCGTCAGCTTTGCCCACTTGTTCAACGGGGTCTGCTGGTTCAGCGTGATGCCGTCGGAAGGAGTGAACATGGCCACGACTCCCGGGGCGGACGAAGTGACCGTGGTCCGATCGTCCGCCGTGTCCTGCGAATTCGCGTCGGTGGTGCACGCGGTCAGCGATATTGCCATCGCGCAAGCGGCAACGATGGCGGTAAGAACGGCGGCTGGGCGGCGTGTGAACACCATAAGCGGGCAAAACCTCCTTGGGGCGAGTAGCACTGGTTCACGATTCTAGTAGGGCGGAGTAGAAAAAAGTCCCGGATATGTGGAGGAATCACCACATATCCGGGAACAATCAGGGTTGATGTGTCGAAAAACCGCTCGACTTACTTGGCCAGAGCCTTCTGCAGGTTCTCGTCCAGCGCGTTCATGAAGCCTTCGGTATCGAGCCACGGCTCGTCCGGGCCGATGAGCATGGCCAGATCCTTGGTCATCTGACCGCCTTCAACGGTGTCGACGATGACCTTTTCCAGCGTTTCGGCGAAATGACGGACCTCGGGAGTGTTGTCCAGGTCGGCACGGTGCTTGAGACCGCCGGTCCAAGCGAAGATGGAGGCAATCGGGTTGGTGGAGGTCTTCTCGCCCTTGAGCCAACGGCGGTAATGGCGAGTCACGGTACCGTGGGCGGCCTCGGCCTCGACGGTCTGGCCGTCCGGGGTCATCAGCACGGAAGTCATGAGGCCCAGCGATCCGAAGCCCTGTGCCACGGAATCGGACTGCACATCGCCATCGTAGTTCTTGCAGGCCCAGATGTAGCCGCCATGCCACTTCAGGGAGCTGGCCACCATATCGTCAATCAGACGATGCTCATAGGTCAAACCGGCGGCCTCGTACTTGTCCTTGTACTCGGTCTCGAACACTTCGGCGAAGATGTCCTTGAACTGGCCGTCGTAGGCCTTCAAAATCGTGTTTTTGGTGGACAGGTACACGGGGTAGTGGCGCATCAGACCGTAGTTGAAGCAGGCGCGGGCAAAGCCGCGAATGGAATCGTTAACGTTGTACTGTACCTGGGCCACGCCGCCGTCTTCGCCGTAGTTGTGCACCACGTGCTGAATCGGTTCGCTGCCATCGTCCGGGGTGAAGGTCACGGTAAGCTGGCCGGCGCCCGGTACCTTGAAATCGGTGGCCTTGTACTGGTCGCCGAAGGCGTGACGGGCCACGACGATCGGCTTGGTCCAGCCGGGCACCAGACGCGGCACGTTGCTCATCACAATCGGCTCGCGGAAGATGGTGCCGCCCAGAATGTTGCGGATGGTGCCGTTGGGGGACTTCCACATCTTTTTGAGGCCGAATTCCTTGACTCGTGCCTCATCGGGGGTGATGGTCGCGCACTTGACGCCGACATGATGCTTCTGAATGGCGTGGGCGGCATCGATGGTCACCTGATCATCGGTTTCGTCACGGTGCTCGATACCCAGATCGTAGTAGTCGAGGTTCACGTCGAGGTACGGCAGAATCAGACGATCCTTGATGTCCTTCCAGATCACGCGGGTCATCTCGTCGCCGTCGAGTTCGACAACGGTGCCTTCGACCTTGATTTTGGCCATGCTTCCTCCTGATAGATGATGTGAAGATGGTTTTAGTCTTAGCGCATGTTTGTAACGGCGCGAAACAATCGTCCGGTCTGTGGGAAAGTGAGACATGAGCGTCCCACCCGAGCAATAGTGTGGAAGCCATGTCTCAGGAAATTGAAATCGGTTTGGGCAAAAAGGGCCGTCTCGGCTACGCACTCGATGATGTGGCCATCGTCCCCTCTCGCCGCACCCGCGACCCCGAAGATGTCTCTACTTCTTGGCAGATCGATGCCTACGAGTTCGACGTGCCGGTAATTGGCGCTCCCATGGATTCGGTGACCAGCCCGGCCACCGCCATCGCCATGGGCAAGATGGGCGCGCTTGGCGTGCTCGACTTGGAAGGGCTGTGGACCCGTTATGAGGACCCGACCTCGCTGTTGGATGAAATCGCCGATCTGCCGGCCGAAGAAGCCACCACTCGCATTCAGCAGATTTACGCCGAGCCGGTTAAGCCGGAACTCATCACCCAACGTCTGCACGAGATTCGTAACGCTGGCGTTACCGTTGCCGGCGCGCTTTCTCCGCAGCGCACCCAGCAGTTCTACTCCACCGTGGTTGATGCAGGCGTAGATTTGTTTGTGATTCGCGGCACTGTGGTGTCTGCTGAGCATGTGTCTTCCGGTCAGGAACCGTTGAACCTGAAGAAGTTCATCTATGACCTTGATGTGCCCGTCATCGTCGGCGGAGCATCCAACTACACTGCAGCCTTGCACCTGATGCGCACCGGCGCGGCCGGCGTACTTGTTGGCTTCGGCGGCGGCGCAGTTTCCGCCACTCGCCAGACCATCGGCGTACAGGCTCCGATGGCCACCGCCATTGCAGACGTGGCCGAAGCCCGTCGTGACTACATGGACGAATCTGGCGGCCGCTACGTACAGGTCATCGCAGACGGTGGCATGGGCGACTCCGGCAGCTTCATCAAGGCGCTGGCTCTTGGTGCTGACGCGGTTATGCTTGGCGCTCCGTTAGCGCGCGCCACTGAGGCTCCTGGTAAGGGCACTCACTGGGGTGCGGAGGCTCGTCATCAGACGTTGCCGCGTGGCTATCGTACCACGGTCGGCACGGTTGGGTCTCTGGAGCAGGTCCTGTTCGGACCGAGCCATGAAGCGGATGGCAAGACGAACTTCATTGGTGCGTTGAAGCGTGCAATGGCTTCCACCGGCTATGTCGATGTGAAGAACTTCCAGCGTTGCGGCATGGTGGTCAACCCGTATTCCAGCCGCTGATCGCAAGACGTTCGCGTTCCATGAACTAATCCATCATGTGAGAAAGGCGTGTCAAGTTACTTGACTTGACACGCCTTTTCATGATGTTGTGTAATCCTGCGCCTGCCGATGGTGGTGGGCCTCGAGGGGGATCGAGGGGGATTCCATGGAATATACGGGCTTTTTTGATATGCGTCGATGCGGGCCTTTGCCGGGGTATGACGGATTCATCGTCGTAGAGTTATCGGATCGTCCGGTCAAGTACCACATACAACCTACCTTCGCCAGCAGCATGAGTGCGCGGGAATGCCATACGATGGCGATGGCTGCATGTCGAATCGCCTGCAATTGCGCCGATGCCATCCGAGGCAAGCTCAGCGTGGATCATTTGCGCCGAGCGCTGACCAACCCTTGTCTGGAACGTCTGAGAACCATGCAGTACTTGCTGGATTCCCATATGGTGACTCATCCGGAAATCAAAACCAAATTCTGCTATCTGCCCACAGTGCCGACTTTGATTGATGGCGTGATCACCGGCGCGGACACGATGGAGATGGTGGTATTCATGACCATTGGCCAGGAAGATTTGCGGGTGAATCTCAAGTTCCGGTATATCGGTTCCAGATGGATGTGTGTCTTTGCCGATTTGGGGTAGCGTTTCGGCTCAAAGCTGACATGACTTCATGCGGACGGCGTAGTCATAGGACAGGTCGCGCCTATAGTAGAGCGTATGCGTGAACATGTTGAAGAACCTAGGTATGTCACCACCGACGAGGACACGGTGTTCTCTCTGCTGGTCAAGCGTGCAGCCCGCACGCCGGATGACACCATTGCCGAATGGCAGGATGACGATACCCATCAATGGCGTGGCGCCACTGCAACGGAAATGCTCAGCCGTGTCCGCGAGGTGGCCAAGGGACTGCTCGGCCTCGGCGTGAAGGCCGGGAGCATGGTGCTTATCTACTCGCCCACCTGTTACGAGTGGGGCGTGGCTGATTTTGCCTGTGCGGCTATCGGAGCGGTTGTGGTTCCGGTGTATGAGACTGATTCCGCCAAGCAGACTGCCGGCATTGTGGAAGAGGTCGATCCGGTCATAGCCTTTGCCGGTGGTTTCCAGCATGCGCAAACGTTGGAGCAGATTCGCGCTGCACATCCGGGCCTGAAATATGTGTTCAACTTCAAGGCCGATGGGCTCGATGCGGTTGCCGATTTCGGACAAAACGTATCCGACGAGATCTTGGACGCTGCCATTGCGCGCATCAAGGCCGACGATTTGCTGACTGTGGTCTACACCTCCGGTTCCACCGGCAAGCCCAAGGGGGCCATGCTCTCGAATCGCAACTACACGCATATTGTGCTCAACGGCTATGAGATTCTGCGTGGCATGCTCTATGACGACAATCGCCTGCTGCTCTTCCTGCCGCTTGCGCACTGCTTCGCGCGGTACATCCAATATGTATGCATCGGCGGCTGCGGTGTGGTCGGATACATTCCCGATGCCAAGCATCTGCTCGCCGACATTCGCAGCTTCAAACCCACCTACCTGCTTGGTGTGCCCCGTGTGTTCGAGAAGGTATACAACGCCGCCTCGCAGAAAGCCGGCGCGGGCGTTCAAGGCCATATTTTTGCCCTGTCCGTCAAGCACTTCGTCAAGTGGAGCAAGGACGAGCAGTCGGGGCATGGCCATTCGTTCATCGACCGTATGGCGCATTCCTTCTTTATGGCCACAGTCGGCAAGTCGATTCGTTCCGCCCTTGGCCCGAATCTCAAATGGCTGGCCTGCGGTGGTGCTCCGCTGAACGTGGATCTGGCTCATTTCTTCAATGGCATGGACGACATCACATTCATTCAGGGATACGGCATGACCGAAACCGCCGCTCCGATGCTGGTCAACTGGGAGGATGACAACGAGGTCGGATCGGTCGGCAAGCCCGGTCCCGGTATGGGCGTGCGTCTTGGCGAGGATGACGAAATCGAGCTCACCGGTCCGAACGTGTTCCTCGGCTATTACAAGCAGCCGGAACTCACCGCCCAGGCAATGACCGCCGACGGTTGGATCAAAACCGGTGATCTTGGACGTATCGAAGGCCGTGGTTTCACATACATCACCGGTCGTAAGAAAGACATCATCATTACCGCCGGCGGCAAGAACATCAGCCCGGCACCTATGGAAGATGTCATCGACACCTGCCCAATCGTCGCTCATGCGGTGGTGGTCGGCGATGGTAAGCCCTTCGTTTCCGCACTGATTGAGCTTGACCCTGAGATGCTGCATTCGTGGCTGGAAGGACAGGGCCTTGACCCTGACATGTCGCTAGCCGAGGCCAGCGGCAACGATGCGGTGCGCGCTTTCGTGCAGCAATACATCGATCAGGCCAATGCCAATGTGTCCCGCGCCGAATCCGTGCGCAAGTTCGCGATTCTCGACGAGGAATTCAATCAGGAACATGGCACGCTCACCCCGAGCATGAAGGTGGTGCGTCCTAAGGTGCTGCAGCGTTACACAGCCATCATCGAAGAAGACCTGTATGCGCCCAAGCCTTCCAACAAACCATTGCCGACCACGGCAAAGATCATCGACAGCACGGTGGCAACCGTCAAGAAATCTTCCGAGCAGGTCAAGCAGGCCTCGGAACAGGTCAAGCAGGCTTCCGAGCAGATGAAGGCCAGCGTGTCTGATTCGATTGCTAGCGTGTCGGAGAAAATCAAGAAGACGAAGAACGAAGCCGATGAGGCTGAGGAAGGCGAGTCCGCAGAGGCAACTGCCGATGAGCTGCCTGATCAGTCAGCCGGCGAGAACAACGAGGAGTAACGAGAAGTGGCCATTCGTGAGATCAGGGTCGTGCCTGACCCCGTCCTGCGCACCCCCTGCGACGAGATTAAGGAAATCACGCCTGCCGTGCGCCGACTGGTTGATGATCTGCTAGAAACGGTGGACGATCCGGGACGTGCTGGCCTGTCCGCCAACCAGATTGGCGTCAGTTTGAGGGCTTTCTCATACAACATCGATGGGAAGGTTGGCTACGTGCTGAACCCGGTACTCGAGGAGAAATCCGGCGAACAGTACGGTGACGAGGGATGCTTGTCCGTGCCAGGACTGTGGTACAAGACCCGCAGGGCCGAGTATGCCCGTGTGCGTGGCATTGATTTGGACGGCAAGGAAGTCGTGCTCGAGGGCACTGGCATTATGGGTCGTATGCTTCAACATGAATGCGATCACCTTGACGGACACGTTTACCTGGATCGCCTCGAAAAGGAAGAGCGTCGCGCTGCCATGAAGTACATGCGCGAACATCAGAAGTAGTCCGTTCTTGGCTCCCGCTGGAGGGAGCTGTCAGCGAAGCTGACTGAGGGTGGTCCACTTCAACCACCCTCGGTCTCACTCCGTTCGACAGCTCCCGCCAACGGGAGCATATTATTCTTGGGTCATGCTATTCTCGAATTTTGTGTGCCACCCGGCAACGAGCGCAGTCGCTGGCGTTCGGAGCCACCCATTATTGTCAACCGGCACACAACAAATTCGCGTCATGCTCGCGACGGCCTGTGTCGGTCGGCTGCAAGCCCGTGAAACAACGGGGGAGTAGCTGCACGCAGGTGCGCATGGCCAGGCAAGAACCGACAATGAAAGGTAGTAATACCATGGCTCAGATCACTATGAGCGAGATGCTGAAGGCTGGCCTGCACTTCGGCCACCAGACCCGTCGTTGGAACCCGAAGATGAAGCAGTTCATCCTCACCCAGCGCAACGGCATCCACATCATCAACCTGTTCAAGTCGCTCGACATGATCGACAAGGCGTACGACTTCATCAAGACCACCGTGGCCCACAACGGCACTGTGCTCTTTGTCGGCACCAAGAAGCAGGCTCAGGAAGCTATTGCCAACCAGGCCACCCGCGTGAACATGCCCTACGTCTCCGAGCGCTGGCTCGGCGGCATGCTGACCAACTTCCAGACCGTTTCCAAGCGCGTCAACCGCCTCAAGGAACTTGAGGAGATGGACTTCTCCGACGTGCACGGCTCCGGCCTGACCAAGAAGGAGCTCCTCCTGCTCGAGCGCGAGAAGGACAAGCTCAACAAGCAGCTGGGCGGTATCCGCAACATGAACCGCACCCCGTCCGCGATGTTCGTGGTCGACATCACCAAGGAATCCCTGGCTGTTGAGGAAGCTCACAAGCTGGGCATCCCGGTTGTCGCCCTGGTCGACACCAACGCCGATCCGGACACCGTCGAGTATCCGATCCCGGCCAACGACGACGCCATTCGCGGCATCGAGCTGCTCACCAGCCTGATGGCCGACGCCGTCGCCGAGGGTCTGCTGGAGCGTTCCGGCCAGGCCGCCAAGGCTGAGGGCGAGACCGCCGAGCAGCCGATGGCCGCTTGGGAGAAGGAACTCCTGACCAACGAGGCTCCTGCCGAAGCCGAAGCCGCTGCTCCGGCCGCTGCTGAGGAGACCGCTGAGGCCCCCAAGGCCGAGTGATACTACGCGATGGGAAGCACTGGTAACAGCGCCTCCCATCGCTCACACGGTAAGCAACATCTTCTTAAAGGAGAATAATCAATGGCAGCAATTACCGCCGCACTGATCAAGCAGGTTCGTGAAGACACCGGCGCCGGCATGCTCGACGTCAAGAAGGCTCTCACCGAGGCTGAAGGCGACGTCGCTCGTGCCAAGGAGATCATCCGCGCCAAGGGCATCGCCGCAGCTGGCAAGCGTGAGGGTCGCAAGGCTCAGGAAGGCACCATCGCCTCCAAGGTCGTCGAGACCGCCAATGGCGAGACCGGTTACGCCGTCGAGCTGAACTCCGAGACCGACTTCGTGGCCAAGACCCCGAAGTTCGTCGAGTTCGCTGACGAAGTGCTCGGCTACGCCGTGGACGCCGACGCCAACTCCGCTGAGGAGCTGGAAGGCGCCAAGGCTGGCGACACCACCGTCAAGCTGGCTGTCGAAGAGGCCGCCGCTCTGTTCGGTGAGCATGTCAAGGTCGGCCAGTTCGCCAAGATTTCCGGCGAGCACGTCGAGATTTACGCTCACAAGAAGTCCGCCGAGATGCCGCCGAGCATCGTCGCCATGATCGCCACCGACAAGGCCGGTGCCGCCGTGGCTCACGAAGCCGCCCTGCAGATCTCCGCTATGGGTGCCAAGTGGCTGACCCGCGAGGACGTGCCGGCCGATGTGGTCGAGTCCGAGCGTCGCGTGGCCACCGAGAAGTCCCAGGCCGAAGGCAAGCCGGAGAAGATCATTCCGAAGATCGTCGAAGGCCGTCTCAACGCTTTCTTCAAGGAAGTCGTGCTCCTCGAGCAGCCGTTCGTCAAGGATCCGTCCAAGACCGTCGGCGCCCTGTTCAAGGAAGTCGGTGGCAACGCCACTGCTTTCGCTCGCGTCGAAGTCGGCAAGGGCGAAGAGGAGTGAGCCTAGCGCTCATTTCACGCGACTAGCGTAATTTTCAAAACGCCATCTGGCTGATTGCAGCCGGGTGGCGTTTTTGTCTGTATACCGAGGGTGTCGCTGCAAGGGGTGTCGTTGTAAGCCGATACGCTTGTCTACGGATATTTTCAGGCATTTTCGGTTGAAGGAAGGCATCAATATGACTGATAGCGATAAGCCGCGCAGAGTTCTGCTCAAGCTGTCCGGCGAGGCATTCGGCGGAGGCAAGGTCGGCATCGACACCCACGTGATTCGTCGTATCGCCGAGGAAATCGTTCCCGCTGTGCAGCAGGGCGTGCAGGTGGCCATCGTGGTCGGCGGCGGCAACTTCTTCCGTGGCGCTGAGCTGCAACAGGCCGGTATCGACCGTTCCCGTGGCGATTACATGGGCATGCTCGGCACGGTCATGAACTGCCTGGCGTTGCAGGACTTCCTCGAGCAGGAGGGCCAGGCCACCCGCGTGCAGACCGCCATCACCATGGGTCAGGTCGCTGAGCCGTACATTCCACTGAAGGCCATTCGCCATCTTGAAAAGGGGCGTGTGGTGATTTTCGGTGCCGGCGCAGGTATGCCGTACTTCTCCACTGATACCGTCTCCATCCAGCGCTCTCTGGAAATCCACTGCGATGAGGTGCTGATGGGCAAGAACGGCGTCGACGGCGTATACACCGCCGATCCGCGCAAGGATCCTGAAGCCAAGCGCTTCGAGACCCTGAGCTACAACCGTGCGCTGGTCGACAATCTGGCCGTTATGGACGCATCCGCGCTTTCCATGGCCCGCGACAACAAGAAGCGCATCCGTGTGTTCGGTCTTGAAGGAACCGGCAACGTGACCCGCGCCCTGATTGGCGAAGAGATCGGCACATTGGTCTCCACCGCCGAGTCGCGCGTGGCCGAGTAGTCCCGAGCGCCTACAATCGAATACAAGCGTTCATAGAAGAACCCCAAACACAAGGAGTGAACATGTCCCTCATCGATCAGGCCAAGGAACAGATGGCCAAGACCGTGGAAAACACCAAAGAGAACTTCGCTGGTATTCGTACCGGTCGCGCCAATCCGGCTCTGCTGAACGGCATTGTGGTCGATTACTACGGTGCTCCGACGCCGATCAAGGCCGTGGCCTCCATCGGTGTGCCTGAGCCCCGCACCCTGTCCGTCACCCCGTTTGACGCCTCTCAGGCTGCCGCGGTGGAGAAGGCCATTCGCAACTCCGATCTGGGTGTCAGCCCGAACCGCGACGGCAATGTCATCCGTCTGACCATGCCGGAACTCACCGAGGATCGCCGCAAGGAATACGTCAAGCTCGCCAAGTCCAAGGCCGAGGACGGCAAGGTGGCCGTGCGCAACATTCGCCGCAAGACCAAGGAAACCATCGATAAGTCCGTCAAGGACGGCGACATGGGCGAGGACGAGGGCGATCGTCTGCTCAAGGATCTCGACAAGGTCACCAAGTCCGTTACCGATGAGATTGATGCTCTGCTGGACACCAAGCAGAAGGAGATCATGGAGGTCTGATTCGATCAGACCTGGAGAATGGCTATGGAACGCAACGAACAACTCCATGAAGAGGCCGAAGAGGCTCTCGATCAGATCAACAAGAAGACTGGTCGCAATATGCCTCAGGCAATTGCCACGGGTGCGGCGCTGGTCATACTGATCGTCGCTTGCCTGTTGCTCAGCATTGATGTGTTCGTGCTGTTGGTCGTTGCGTTCATGATTCTGGCACTCTGGGAACTCCGCGTGGACTTCGCCACGGTAGGACTGCACATTCCGGTAGTTATGCTCTGGATCTGCTCCTCCTTCACCCTGATTGCCACGTATTATTCTCCCTACCATCTCATCACGATGTCGCTGAGCGTCATCGTCTCCATCATTCTTGTTGCCATCGCCGCAAGCGCAAAGCTTACGCTTGGCAACCGGCTTTCTCTGGCGGTCGCCGGCAAACTGTCCAACACGGACGCCAGCGCTCGTCTGGAATCCTCATACAATCACGACGGCGGTGAACAGCATCACTCCCGGTTGAGCCATGTGGCAGTTTCCGTGCTGACCGTGCTCTACATTCCGTTGCTGGCCAGCTGCATCATCATTCCGCTGACGTTCAACGATCATCCTATTGCCCATGCCATCATGCTGGTGTTCATGCCTGCACTGTCTGATACGGGTGGTCTGTTTGCCGGCGCATGGCTCGGCAAGCACAAGCTCAGCCCGCGCATTTCGCCGAAGAAGTCCGTCGAAGGTCTGATTGGCTCGATGCTGTTCGCCATGATTGGCTCGTTTGCCGTATTCATCTTCACCTATGACCCGTCGTTGCAGACCAGCCGTTGGTGGGTGCCGATTGTAGCGGGCATTCTGATTGGTGCAGTTGGCACGTTTGGCGATTTGTGCGCCTCCATGCTCAAGCGTGATATCGGCATCAAGGACATGGGCCATCTGTTGAAGGGGCACGGCGGAGTGATGGATCGCGTGGATTCGATTCTGATGAGCGCGCCGTTCACCTGTGCGTTGCTGTGGGTCACCGGACTGTGACCGATTGAGAGTGGAACGACTGGTTATGACCATACCTGAAATCGATACCCCGGAGACCGGCATCACTCCTGGTGGTACGTCTGGAGCTTTCCGCGACGTGCTTTCCAAAGATCACGCCCGGCGAGGCAAGCCGCCGCTGCATTTCGTGGATATGACTCCCGCGCAGCGTATTGAAAAGGCGGCCGAATTGGGACTGCCTAAATTCCGCGTCAAGCAGTTGGCCAATCATTATTTCGGGCATTTCGATGTGAATGCCGCGGAATTCACCGATTTTCCCGCTGCGAAGCGTGATGAGGCCGCTGCTGCATTCTTCCCGCAGCTCATCACCGAAGTGACCCGTCAGGTGGCCGATGAGGGCAACACTATCAAGACGTTATGGAAGCTGTTTGACGGCTCCTTGATCGAATCGGTACTTATGCGGTACCCGACCCGTACCACGCTGTGCATTTCCTCGCAGGTCGGTTGCGGCATGGGATGCCCGTTCTGCGCCACTGGCAAGCTGGGTTTGACCCGCAACATGTCCACCGGCGAGATCGTCGAACAGGTACGTGTGGCCGCCAAAATGATGCGCGATGGTGAAGTGGCCGGGGGAGAAGGCCGCCTGAGCAATATCGTGTTCATGGGCATGGGCGAGCCGATGGGCAACTATAATTCCGTACTTTCCGCCGTGCGCCAGATTTCCGCTATGCCGCCGGAGGGCTTTGGCATTTCCGCACGCAATATCACCGTATCCACGGTGGGTGTGGTGCCTGGTATCAAGAAGCTTACTGCCGAAGGCATTCCGGTGCGTTTGGCGGTCTCCCTGCATGCGCCTAGCGACGAGCTGCGCGATGAGCTGGTGCCGATGAACAAGCGTTTCAACACCACTCAGGTGCTGGACGCGGCACATGATTACTGGCTTGCCTCCAAGCGCCGTGTCAGCATCGAATACGCACTCATGCGTGGCATCAACGATCAGGCCGAGCATGCGCAGCTGCTGGCCAAGCGGCTCAACCATTACGGTGATAATTGGGCTCACGTCAATCCGATTCCGCTGAACCCGATTGAAGGCTCAAAGTGGACGGCTTCCGAGCCGGAAGACGAGAAGCAATTCCTGGAAATTCTGCACCGCGCGGGCATCACCGCAACTCTGCGTGACACCCGCGGCCAGGACATCGACGGTGCCTGCGGTCAGCTCGCTGCCAAGGAGCGGTAGTTAGTTCAGCGCATCCTTGATTGCGTCCACGAAGTAGTCCAAATCAGCGGGCTTGCGGGACGTGATGAGCTTGAAGCCGTTGGCATCATCCACGTGCAACTGCTCGTCGACGTAATGACCGCCGGCGTTTTTGATATCGGCGGCGGTGTAACGGCAAGGGGAGGCGGTCTTGCCGGCAACCAGTCCAGCATTGACCAGTAGCCAAGCGCCATGGCAGATTGCGGCAATCGGCTTGCCCTCATGCGCGAACTCCTGCGCCAGCGTAATGGCATCCTCATTGACACGAATGCGATCCACATTGCAAGTGCCGCCGGGCACCACCAGCAGGTCATAATCAGAGGCCTGCACATCGCTCAGCAGCGCATCCGGCGTCAGCGTCTCGCCTTCGTAACGGTCGTGCTGCACGGTCTCGCACGGGTCCAGCGTGATGGCGGCAAGCGTCACCTGAGCTCCGGCAGCCTTGAAGTCACGCAGCGGGCGCGTCAGCTCAGTTTCCTCAATGCCCCAGTTTGTTGACGATAATCAGAACCTTGCTGTTCTCCACAGCCATAGTGGTCTCCTTCACGCGATTGGGATTGTTCCACTGGCTGTTCTCTCACGGTTCGGGCCGCTATGCGCCTGCTTTGCCGACCGCATATAGTGGTAATTCTCATATTCCAGAAATGACTGCTTCCCATGTAACGGGCGGTAGGTAGTCTGAAAAGTTGTAAAGCAAAGCCAAACAGGGAGTGAAGCATGTCGTTGGCGGTACGAGTCATCCCATGCCTGGATGTTGACGCCGGTCGTGTGGTAAAAGGTGTGCATTTCGAAAACCTCAAGGATGCCGGCGATCCGGTGGAATTGGCCGCCGAATACTACCGTCAGGGTGCCGATGAAATCACCTTCCTGGATGTGACCGCCTCCAGTTCCCACCGCCATACGATGATCGACGTGGTCTCCCGTACTGCCGAGCAGGTGTTTATTCCGATGACCGTGGGCGGCGGCGTGCGCACGCCCGAAGATGTCGATTCGCTGCTGCGCTGCGGCGCGGACAAGGTCGGAGTGAACACCGCCGCCATCAACGATCCGTCGTTGATCAGCCGCGTGGCCGACCGCTTCGGTAACCAGGTGCTGGTACTGTCCGTTGATGCCCGCCGTGAACAGGGCGAACAGCATACCCAGTCCGGCTTCGAGGTCACCACGATGGGTGGCCGCAGATCCACCGGTATCGACGCAATCTGGTGGGTCAAACGAGCTGAAGAGTTGGGCGCTGGCGAGATTCTGCTGAACTCGATGGATGCCGACGGCACCAAAGAAGGCTTCGATCTTGAAATGATTCGCGCAGTGCGCAAGGAAGTCAAGATTCCGATTATCGCCTCCGGTGGTGCCGGCAAGGTCGAGGATTTCCCTCCTGCCATCGAGGCCGGTGCGGATGCTGTGCTGGCGGCTTCCGTGTTCCATTACGGAATTCTGACCATCGCCGATGTTAAGGCCGAACTCAAGAAGCACGGTTACACCGTTCGATAAAACGCATACACCTTATTGCTCCTGCTGGCGGGAGCTGTCACGCGTAGCGTGACTGAGGATGGTCCACATAAAGAAGACAAATATGACAGACACTATATACGACAATTCCACTGAACTCGACCCCCGCATCGCCGCACGCCTCAAGCGCGATGCCAAAGGTTTGGTCGCCGCAGTCGTGCAGCAGTACGACACCCACGAGGTGCTGATGGTCGGCTACATGAACGATGAGGCTCTGCGCCGCACGCTCACCACCGGGCGCGTGACCTTCTGGTCCCGTTCCCGTCAGGAATACTGGCGCAAGGGCGACACCTCCGGCCATGTGCAGTACGTCAAGGGTGTGTCCTTGGACTGCGACGGCGATGCACTGCTGGTTGAGGTCGATCAGGTCGGTGCCGCCTGCCACACCGGCAAGCGCAGTTGCTTCCTCGAAGGAGGCCCTCTGCCCGTGGTCGAAGGTCATCGTCCGGTCGAGCAGTAGAGTTGGTTCCTTTCTCTGGCTCCCCTCTCTGAGGCTGAACCGTGAAGAAAACGCGGAGGCGTTTTTAGGCGAAGGCGAACGACAGTGAGCAAAATATAATCAGCCGGAGGCCGTCCTCTCTTGCGACGAGCTGTCAGCGCAGCTGACTGGGGGGAGCTTCATCGGCAGTAGAATAAACGTCATCAACGCAAGTAAAGGAGCGAACATGAGCGAATGCAGCGTCGAACAGCTGAAGTGGGGTGCCACCTGGCCCAGCCGCGAACAGTTTCACGAGCTTGCCGATGCCGGCTATCGTGTGGTTCCCATCGTGCGTCGTTTGCTTGCCGATTCGCTCACCCCGGTCGGCTTCTACGAGCGTCTTGCTGGCGGCCGTTCCGGCACATTCATCCTCGAATCCGCGGAATATGGCGGCACGTGGAGCCGATACAGCTTCATTGGCGTCAACTCGATGGCTCAACTGCGTTCCAACAATGGTCAGGCCGACTGGCTGGGCAAAGTCCCTGTCGGCGTGCCCACCGAAGGTGACGTGATCGAGGTCGCTCACGCCGCTCTGAAGGCCCTCAAAGCCCCGCATGTGGCGGGTCTGCCGAACCTGACCAGCGGTCTGGTCGGCACAGTCGGTTGGGATGCGATTCGTCATTGGGAACCGACCTTGCGCGCCGAGGCCCCGGATGAGACCGGCCAGCCGGAAACCGTGCTTGCCCTGGCCACCGATATCGCCGTGGTCGACCACATATCCGGTTCGGTATGGCTCATTGCCAACGCGGTCAACGTGGACAACAAGTCGACCCGAGCCGATGCCGCCTACAACGAAGCCGTCGCCCGACTCGACCAGATGCAGCGTGACGCTGCCACGCCGGCTCCTGACGAGTTTCGTGTCAATATTCTGGACGAAACGGTTGCTCAGCCTGAGTTGCGTTTCCGTACTGAGAAAAGCCACTACGAGCAGGCCGTCGAACGTGCCAAGCAACATATCGTGGACGGCGATGTGTTCCAGGTGGTCATCTCCCAGCGTCTCGACATCGATTCGCCCGCCGACCCGTTCGACGTCTACCGTGTGCTGCGTACGCTGAACCCGAGCCCCTACATGTATTTCATGGCGTTGACCGACGCGCAGGGCCGTGATTTCAATGTCATCGGCTCCAGCCCGGAAACCCTTATCAAGGTGGACAATGGCCACGCGATGACCTTTCCGATTGCCGGTTCTCGCCCGCGTGGTGCCACCCCGGAGGAGGACGAGAAGTTCGCCAAGGAGTTGCTTGCCGATCCGAAGGAACGCAGCGAGCACATCATGCTCGTGGATCTGTCCCGCAACGATCTGAGCAAGGTGTGCGTGCCACAGTCCGTGGAAGTCGTACAGCTCATGGATATCAAGCGTTTCAGCCACATCATGCATATTTGCTCGACGGTCACCGGTAAGGTCGACCCGTCGCTAACCGCCTTTGACGTGTTCAAGTCCGCGTTCCCTGCAGGCACGCTCTCCGGAGCTCCCAAGCCGCGCGCGGTGGAAATCATCGACGAACTGGAACCGGCCGATCGTGGTATCTACGGCGGTACCGTCGGCTACTTCGATTTCTCTGGCAATATGGATATGGCCATCGCCATTCGTACCGCGTTCCTGTGCGATCATGAGGCGAGCGTGCAGGCTGGTGCCGGCATCGTGCTCGACTCTGTGCCTGCCACCGAATGGCAGGAGACCCGCAACAAGGCCGAAGCCAGCGTCGAATCCATCCAGATTGCCGCCCAGCTGCGCGAGCTGTGAGATAGACGGACATGGGAAGCCCATACAGAAAAACTGTATGGGCCAAGCATTTCATAAGTCATGCGACTACGGTGTAAGCCATCGAAACAAGCGATTGGGAAGTCTCACGCTGGGAGACCGATATGGCACATCATCTGACTGAAGCAGGGCATGAAAACAGTCGAAGCACACGCCGACGCTTCGAACGGATACTTGCTGTTGCAGTGATTGTGATGCTTGTTTTAGGTGGTGTGCTGGCTGCACGTCACCTGGCCCGAGTACTGCCCATGTCATTAACGGCTGGCGTAACACAGGTGGCGGGTTTGCTGGCGGGAACACCGGACCCAACCTCAGCGGATTCGGCTGCATCGGAATCAGATATCATGTCGACTGATGAGGCGAATCGCAAGTATTCGAAAGCCGCCAGCACGGTTGATTTCAACGGCAACGGTGTGGACGACTATGCAGATATTGTTACCGGTGCCCGTAAGGATGCCGAAAATCACCCGGCCTATGACTCCGACTATTATCAGGGCGGCTACCCGCCAGCCGATCGTGGTGCCTGCACCGACTCGGTGTGGCGTGCGTTTCGTGAAGCCGGTTACGATCTGAAGGCCATGGTCGATACAGATATCGCCGCCGACCCGGCTAGCTACGTTGCCGTAGCGCCGAAGCCGGATTCGAACATCGATTTCCGCCGCACCGGCGTGCTTGACGTGTTCTTCGCGAAATACGGGCAGACGCTCACCACGGACACCGCCGACGTTGCGCAATGGCAGGGCGGTGACATCGTGGTCTTCCAGCACGTCAAGCATATCGGCGTCATCTCGGACAAACGCGACAAGAATGGCACCCCGTACGTGATTCACAATATGGCCCAGAAGCAGCGCGAAAATGACTACTTCTCATTCAAGAAGCACATGACGGTCACCGGGCACTACCGTTTTGACGCGTCGAAAGTACCGCAGAGCGTGCTCAAGGTTTGGCGGTGACAGCTGAGATGGTACTGGCACTACCGGCACTGGCTGCGGCCTCATCAGCCGAATCGACGTCAGTTGCTTTCCCGCCATCGATCACCAGTCGCAGATAATCGCGGTCGGCGGACTTGCGATGCGGCACGAACCGGCTGATGATGGAGTCCTTTTTGCCGCGGTTTTTCACATACAAGAAGCCGAACACGGAGAACACGACCGCGCCGATGAAGTTGACGATGAGATCTTCCATCGTGTCGATCAGGCCGATATCGAGATACCCGCCAAGACCTAGGTCGTGGCCGTTGACCGCGGCCTGCGTGATGTCGTTGAGGTGGATCACGTGATTGGTGTGCGTGGGGTCGAGCATGACCGAGCCGATGGAGTGCACGATGGCGTCCTTCTGCATGTCGACCCCGAACATCTGGTCCATGCTGAATTCGAAGAACTCCCAGATCACGCCGATGGTCATGGAGAAGCAGAAGGAGACGATTGCCAGATACAGGGGCGAAAGCTCGAACTTCACCCGACTGGACCGGTTGAGCAGGTCGACCAGCGAGAAGCCGATCGCCGCGGCGAGGAAGCCGTTCATGGTATGCAGCACCGTGTCCCAGAACGGGAAGATCTCATAGAACGAACTGATCTCGCCAAGAATCTCGGACGAGAACACGAACACGAGCACGATGACTTCCAGCACTGAAGGCAACTCGATGCGGAACCGCACTTGGATGAACGCCGGCGCCAGCAGCAGCATCAGCGTCAGGATGCACAGGAACACGTTCTCATAGTTCCCGTTGAAGAACTGGAGAACGGCCATGGCGAGCACCAGCATGCGCAGCACCACATAGACCGCGAACGAGCTTTTATGCTCGCGGATCTCCATGCCCATAGCTTGGCTCATGGTTTTCCAGCGTGCATGCAGCGACGGCTTGCGCGGCTTGCCTTGCTGTGGCTGACCGGACTGGTCGTTCTGCAGGTTGGCGTATGTTGCCGTTTGCTTCCGCGATTGTTTCTCGGTCATCCTCGCCTCTTTCTCGCACTATTCTCGCGCCAGTCTATCCGATTTACAAGAAAAAGCATTCATCTGGGGATCTTGAGTCGATTCTGTAATGCATTGCAGCCATGCTTTTCGTTTACTAGATGGATTCGTTCGTCCGCATGAATCGAATTTGACCCTTAAGAGCATATGATGCATAAATACATGGAAAGGAGAAGTTGATGACTCCGATTGAACTCTCGACCCGTCGTCGAGTTACAGGTCTGACCTCGGACGAGTTCGCTAGGCTGTTCGTTTCACTGCAGCGCGAGGTGGACGGCGAGGCCGCGCAATGGAGCGCTACGGATGTCGAATCCTGGGAGCTGGTTGGCCCGCCGGTGACAGCCGAGCAGCATCTCATCGACACGTTTGCCGCGGCCAATGAATTCGTGTCCACGCTGGCCGATCGGCTTTACCGCACGATTATGCCGGTTACGCAGGATTCGGTCATCACCGCATACTCCGATGACATCACGTTCTGGGGTTCCCATCCAGATCTCGGCGGTGTGCCGCACGCGCTCTGGAACATCGCCGCATTGCAGGCGGCGGAATGGGCTCGCAAGGAGACTGGCATCACTTGCGAACTGGATGTACGCAAGCCGTTGGTGTGAACTTTGGAATTCGAAATCGCCGCGAGAAGCGAATGTCGTTTTTGAACATTTACTTGTGCTGCCGATTATTGAAGTGACTCATTGAGATAGTCGCGCAGTACCAAGGCATGATTGACTTGCGGGTCTTTGGCCGCATACAGCAGCGTCACGTCGGGATGCTCCGCGCAGATACAGCGCAGGTCTTCGACGGCGGTATTGGCGTCAAGTTCGGCAACATACCGGGCTTGGAATTCCGCGAATTTCGCGGGGTCATGGCCGAACCATTTGCGTAGCGAGGGAGAAGGGGAGACGGCCTTCAGCCACAGGTCCAAGGCCGCGCGCTCCTTTGTCATGCCGCGCGGCCACAGGCGGTCCACCAGCACGCGGAACCCGTCCGATGCCGCCGGCTCCTCATATATGCGCTTGATTGCAATCCCCATACATTCCATGATTGGCGCGTGCTCATAGAAAGTCAAGAGGCGGCGCGCGGCAAGGAGCAATCCGTTGCTGCGGGAATGTGGAGAACCATTGAGATTGCGAGTCTGCATGAGCCGTTGAAATTCATTTGACGGTTGCCGAGTTGACGGATTCCATTCACTCACGCTATGTATAATTATGCGTGAGTTGGATATTTGCGCGGGAACGTCGCAAGTAAGGCTCACCACAACTCAAGAATAATCGAACAGTATTGTCAGCAATTTCAGTAGTTCCATGCATACATGTACTAAGGAGCAACCATGAGTTTGATCGATGATGCGAAGGATTTTGCCAAACAGGCCGGCAGCAAAGTTGCCGATACGGCCCGCGATATCAAAGACAAGGCTACCGACAAGGCCTCTGACCTGGTGGACAAGGCCGGGGATGCGCTCGACGAGGCCAAAGCCAAGGCGGATGTCGCCAAAGCCGAGGCCGCCAAGAAGGCCACCGAGGTCAAGAACGACGCCAAGGAGGCTCTCCGCGAGAATGCGGAGAACTGATGCGTGGCTTTGATCCCGCAATGAGTGCGAGGGGCGGTGACGTTCGGTTATCATCATCCNAACGTCACCGCCCCTCGCGGTTTATTATCTGTTTGCCGGCCTTCTATTGACCTATGAATGGGGATGGACGGCATTCCAATCAAATATGGCTTTTTATTGTGTTGTATCTATTGTTCGGATATACGCAATCCGCAATGCAAAGAACCGGAGCTGGAACCCGGAACAAAATGCAATCGTTCAATCAGTGTTGATTGGCCCACGGCATGGATAGATCGTCTTCGCTGTCAGACGCTTTTCTGCGTTTCCGCCACCATTGTTGCAGGAAGTAAATGCCGTAACAGACCACGATGAACACGAGCTCAGCCACAAGCGCGAACCGTTGCTCCACATCGAAAATCACCAATATGAACGATGCGGTGCACAGGATGAACGCCGCCCAGGAAACATAAGGGTAGCCAGGCGTGCGGTATTTGAGTTCATCAGCGGAATGGCCAGATGCCAGCCAACGGCGGCGGAACACAATCTGGCAGTAAGCGATGGCAATCCACACTACCACGGCGGACAGGCCGGACAGTGCCACCAGCACCAGATACACGGTCGAAGCGGCGATCACGGAAGACAGGAGAGCCAACAGGCCGCCGGCCATTGCGGCGCACAAGGCGAGCATCGGCACACCGCGACGGTTCGTCTTGGCAAACCAGCGTGGAATCATGCCCTCGTTACCCATCGACCACACCATGCGCGTGGAAGCGTACAGGCCGGAATTCGAGGCGGAAAGCACGGCCGTGAGCACCACGAAATTCATGATGTCGCCCGCATAGGGGATGCCGATGCTGTTGAACACGAGCACGAACGGGCTTTCGCCCACGCCGGCCTGGCGCCACGGAATCAGCGCGCACATCACGGTGATCGAGCCGATGAAGAACAGCGCCAGACGCCACAGCGTGGTGTGGATGGCTTTCGGCACGGCGGTTTCCGGGTCGCGCGTCTCGCCGGCGGTCACACCAATGAGCTCGGTGCCGGAGAACGCGAAGTTGACGGTCAGAATCGTCGCGAACACCGGCATGAAGCCGTTGGGAAAGATACCATCTTTGACGAGATTGCCGAACATCGGCGCATGCTGATATCCGGCGATAGGAATAATGCCGAAGATGGCGAGTAGACCGATGATGATGAACGCGCAGATGGCGAACACCTTAATTGAAGCGAACCAGAATTCCGCCTCGGCGAAGAATCGGACGGACAGGGCATTCAAGGTAAAGATGAGGATGATGCACGCCGCGCTCCATACCCATGTGGGGCTGTCCGGAAACCATCGTTGCAGGAGCAGACCGGCGGCGGTGAATTCGGAGCCGAGAGCCACCGTCCAAGTGAGCCAATATTGGATCGCGATCACGAAACCGGTGCCGGGGCCGATGAACTTTTCGGCATACACATGGAAGGAACCGGTCACCGGCATGGCCACGGAGAGCTCGCCGAGCGTGAGCATGACCAGATAGACGATGAGCGCACCAATGCTGTACGCCAGAATCGTACCGATCGGGCCTGCCTGCTGAATGGTATATCCGGAGCTCAGGAACAGACCGGTGCCGATCACGCCGCCCAACGAGATCATTTGCAGGTGGCGGGATTCCATGCCGCGCTTCAGGTTCGTGTGCAGAGCGTGTTTATTGTGCTGGCTAGTCGGCTCAGTTGACTGCTCGCCTAATGCGCTCGATTCGTCTGCCTGATTTGGCTTATGCTGCGGGGCATCCATCCTAATCCGCGTTTCCTGTTGCGAGGACGGCGACTGCTTTGCCATGTCGGTATCGGGCTGACTCATGCTTCTCTCTTTGCCATGCGTGCGTTCCGTGGACGTCATCGTGACGGCCCGAAATAGTATACCCGCACCGGGGATATAGTTGCGCCGGGCGATGCATTGAGCCAAATTCAGTTTCGAGGGGCTGATTTCGTGCTTGTCGGAGGTCTACTCCCGTTTCAAGGGGCTGGTCAACTGCCAGATCGCGGATAGAAATGGCATTACTCCAACGTCATTCCGTTGTTTTTGACCAGTAGCTACTTTGGCATCAGCCCCTCGAAATGGAGATAGATGTTCCGCAAAGTCAAAATCAGCCCCTCGAAACGGAGATGGGCACTTTGCAGCGTCTACTTCACCTTCTGAATGCGCAGCACGAACACGGCGGCGCACACGGCCATGATGATGGAGATGGCGAATGCAGGCGTAAAGCTCCGGTCTCGGTCTTTACCGTCGAGGTGATGGTGGGGCCCACCGCCTGGCCGAGCGTGGTGGCCAGGTTGAGGATGCCGAGGTCCTTACCGGCCTCTTCCTTGTTCGGCAGCACGTCGACGTTGAGCGCTTGGTCGATGGCTGAGTACACGCCGTAGCCGAAGCCGGCGATGTCCGCATACAGGTACATGCCCGTGACGCTCGGCATGATCCACGGCATCGCGGTGCCAATCGCGAACAGCAGCGAGGCGATGATGACTGGTACCTTGCGCGTGTGCATCTTGTCGGAGATCGGGCCGGAGATCAGCGAAGCGGTCAGGGAAACGACCATGGTGATGATGGACATGGTGGCGATGGTGCCGGCGGCCTCGGTCTTGGTCTGGTGCACGTAATCCTCGACGATGTAGAGTTGGTACACGGAGATCATCTGGTAGCTGAGCAACATGCACACTCGGCAGCCGAACGCCTTGTAGAAGTCACGCGAGGTGGAGAACTTCGGGAAGTGGAAGGAGACAGCGAGATCCTTGAGCGTCATCTTGGTGCGTTCCATGTCCTTTGAGGATTCCTCGCGCGGCCAGATGGCAAGCGCCACGAATCCGAAAGCCAGCATGATCACGGCGCCGATGATGAAGCCGGCTTGCGCATTGTTGATCATGAGAGAGCCGATCATGGTGCCGATGGGCTGGCCGGCGACCATGCCGCCGCCGTAGAAGGAGGAGACGGTGCCGCACAGCTTAGGCATCGCGATTATGTGCCTCGTGCTCATCATCCGTATCTGTCTATTGCCTCTCTTCTTCTCCCAAATGCGCGCGACGCAGCGTATGCAGGTGCTCCAACCGCAAATCCAACGTATCCAACGCAAGTACGCCGCGCGTAAGGATCCGCGTTCCAAAGAAGCCATGCAACGTGAAATTATGGCTTTGCAGCAGCGGCATAACGCCAATCCGCTCGGTTCATGCCTGCTTTCGCTGATTCAGGCGCCGATTCTGTGCTCGCTGTTCTACACGCTGCAATCCCTGCCCGCAAGCGCCGCCGGGAATGCGGAACCGTTGAGCGGCATCGACCGCGTCATGGCGGGCGACATCGAATCATCGTCCATATTCGGCGTGCGCATCGCCGACTCGTTCGGCACGGTCGTCTCGCCGCAGTCGCACGTCGTCATCGGCGTGGCCGTGGCGTTGATGTGTCTGATGTTGTTCGCGATGCAGTGGCTGCTCATCCATCGCAATACGCCGAAGGACGCCATGGATTCACCGCAGTTCCGCACGCAGAAGCTGACCGCGTTTGTGTTCCCGGCCATCTACGTGGTGTCGGGCGGCACCTTGCCGTTCGGCGTGCTGCTGTACTGGCTGACCAATAACCTGTGGAACTTCGGCCAGACGCTCTGCCAACTGCGATGATTTCCGGCGCCCGGATCCGAGGCGGGGGAGCGCAAGGCCGAACGCGACCATGAGCGGGAGAACCGGCGCCGCGCCGCCTCCGGATTGCCGTCTTTGGAAGAAGAGCGCGCGGCGGCCGCGCGTGAGGAGGCCCACGTGCGCCGCGAGCGTGAAAAGTCGGTCGCCAGCCGCAATCGCAGACAGCGCAAGAACGTGCAGCTCGCCAAGCGTTGATGGCACATGGGAGAGGTTACGGGGGATGCGCTGAGACCCTCGTCCCCGGAACGGTTCGAAGTGCTATACTGCTTGCACTACGCTGCGATGCCTGAGCGCAAACGGATCCAAGACCTTACGATGACAGGATGAACGATGATGGCCACGAACCGCACGTTACTGGAACAGGCCCGAGAATTGCAGGCGCTGGCCCAGACCGGACTGATGTACTGCAAGGACCCCTTCGACCGGGAGCGCTATGAGCGTATCCGCGCGATGGCGGTCGACATGCTCTCCACGCAGGTTGATGCGCCGGCCGGACAGGTGAGTCGACTGCTCAGCGCCGGATATCCGACGCCGAAACTCGACACTCGTGCGGCCATCTTCGATGAGGAAGGCAGGATCCTCATGACGCATGAGAACAGCGGGGAATGGTCACTGCCCGGAGGCTGGGTCGACGAGAACCAGTCCATTCGGTCCAACGCCGTCAAGGAGGTCAAGGAGGAGACTGGGCTCGATGTGAGGGGCGAGCGACTCATCGCGGTGCAGGACTGCGCCAATCACAACGCGCTGACCTATCCGTACGGGGTGCTCAAGTTCTTCGTATTGTGCAGCCGCGCCGGCGGTTGGTTCTCGGCCAATATCGAAACGACGGAAATCCGCTACTTCGAGGAAGACCGGTTGCCGCGGCTTTCGGAAACAAGAAACACCGCGGAACAAATCGCCATGTGTTTTGCGGCCCACCGCGATCCCGACTGGATGACGCTATTTGAGTGAACCCCGTGAAGGCATCCGCACATGCGCGTTGCGCGGCACCGCCTGGTCATCGTGCCGACGGCGAGCATCGGTTCCGAACATTCACGCCGAACCGTCGAAGCCGTTCCTGTGGAAAATCCGTGTCCAGGCCATGCAGAACCAGGTGGCCATCGTCATGTGCAACCGGGTCGGCAAGGAAGGCGATGTGACGTTCGCCGGCCAATCGGTGGTGGTGGACCCGTACGGCAACGTCGTCAGCAAGGCCGACGACCAAGAACAGTTGATTATCGCCGACATCGATCTCACACAGACCGCAGCAGCGCGCAAACAGCGGCCATTCCTGGAACTGCGACGACCCGAATGGTACGACTGAAGGGGCGAATGGGTAATAAGCAATGTCACGATTCGCCGCACCCATCAGCCGCATTCGTGCCGGCCTACAGATACATGACCATACGCAGATTGCAGCCAGCTGGTGCAAGGCGGGAATGTGAAGTCATTGTGCGCTTGCTTCGCGAAGCCGCGCAATGCCGGATTCAAAGCAGCTGCTCATCATTGCTATGGATGCGGGACTGAATGGTCACTTCTCTTGGACCGCCGGTCTCACTGGGAGCTAGCGCGTCACCGTCGTTGTTTCAGAAGCGCAATGCGCCTTGTCGGGTCTCATCGTTGACGGATAGCAAGAGATCTCCCTCAAATAGTGTGCGTGCTGTGCGATGCTCCGAACGAGCATCTTGATGTTCTGCACGAAGCATGAGGTTCCTGCCCCAACGATCCGGCATGCAGTCCTGAAAGATGCGATGCATCGCATTATGCTCGGCCGGGAACGTTCCGGGGGAGAGGGGCATCTCTGGACAGAGGGATACTGCGTTTGAAGAGCGCATATAGGCCGTATCGTATGTGAAATGTGCCGATTCGATGCCGCGCCTGATACTGGTGAATAATTTCCCAACGGTGACGTCTGTGCCGTTGAACTGCAGGGTGACGATTGCTTCCATGATGTGTTGCGCCTCCTGCTGTACTATCGAATACGTTTCGGAGTGTCTTCGTCGGCGCGTAATTTGCCGATATCTGTGTTAAGAGGGTCCGTCGCTTGCTGTACGCCGTCCAGCAGTCCAAGCAGACGAGCAATGCGGAGGAAGTTCTCAAAGCTGCCATTACCCGTACGCAGCATTTTGGTGACCGTTGGCATGGATAATCCAGCCCGCTCGGCCAGCAAGGCTACGGGAATGCGCTGTTGTCTGCGCGCCAAATCGAGGTTGGCGGATATCTGACGCATCGCCCGACTGACCGGGATTGGTGTGCGTGTCGGCATATTGGCACCTCCTATCCCAAATTTTATTCAAAATTTGTATGGACTAGCCTTATGCGGAGGTTACGCCAATATACGACAAGAACGAACCAACGTCAGCCCGGAATCTTTTCGACGATGGTGTTCAAGGTGTCGAAAGTCTCATCGATTTGGTCCACTACCTGCTTGCCCTGGTTGACCATTTCGGTGATCTGTTCCGTGCGGGGTTGCGGCAGCGCATAAATCGACGTCTTGACGCGCTTCAAGACCTCACCGGCGTCGGACAGGTCCTGCTTGATGGAAGCGATTTTGGGAATGGAAAGCGTGCCGTCGGAGAAGTTCATGCCGGACAGCAGCTCTTCGATATTGAAGTCCACCAACGTGCCCTGCGCGGCACTGTCGATTTTGGGCAGGGCGTTGGTCGCGGCGTCGGCGGCCGCATCCAGCATGCCGCGCACCGCCTTCACGTCCGAACCGTAATACAGCACGTATTCGGCGGCCTGCCATAGCATGCCCTGGGTCTCGTCTCGCGCCGCGACGATGTGACTGCCAGCGCTGTCCATCTGCTCAAGCGCCTGCTTGAAGTCGCCCTGCCCGACGGATTGCTGTGCTTCAGCCGCATATTCGCCCGCCTGCTGCGCCTCGCCGATCACCCGTTGTACCGACTGCCAGAACAGCCAGCCGGAAACGCCCACCGCCAGCAGAATAGCGACCAGTATTGCAATAACAACAGTGCCGGTATGTTTGCGCTTAGCCATAAGACCAATGTACCTGCCACTCTGACCAGCGTCATTCACGGATTAGCATCATGGCCTGGGCCTCATTCTGGCTCATCGGTATGTTATTGGCGATGCGTAGCGGTGGTTATGCAAGTGTCTTTTGATTAATACATTCGCTTTTTCGGAACGGGATTGCCGATTCTGCAGGAACCTATTCCGGTAGGTATGATTGTTTGCAATGAGGAGGTTGACATGACGGAACAAGAGATACGTGCGATGAGAGTGGCGGAAGCCGTCCATTCTGCCCGTATGGAAGGCGGCGATGTCACATCCTCGTTTTTTGCAGACGCGCGCGACTATATCGAAGAACAAATAGACGCACACGAATTGGTTAATCGTACACGTCGCCGATACGGTCTGGAATCCGTATGATTGAACTGCCCGAAACCTTTGACACATCTGATTCCCGGCACAAACGTACTGCGCAATCTTATCGGTGCCACAACCGTTACAGAACTTGAAGCGGCTGAAAACGATCTTGTATCTGCCAGAATGTTGGAATTCCAATCGAATCTTCCTGTCGCTCAAGGTACTTTGCGACAACTGCAGCAGATTCATCGACAATTATTTCAGGATATATAGTACGACTGGACCGGTCAAATCAGAACAGTAGATATCGCGAAGGGAAGCAGCCAGGTCTTTCAGTCGCTTGCATTTTTTGATGTTGGCGTGCAATACGCCGAACGAATCCTGGACCGGGACATCAAGACCGCCCGCACCCAGGAGGCGCAGAATCAAACCGCGACCGTGATGAACGCCATGCCGCTGTCCGGCTCGCTCGGGGCCATCCGCTCCGCGCTGGCCGGCGACCCGCGTTTCGCTGACCCGTGTGGTGAGGCGCTCTACGGCAGCAAGGCATGCGCCAACTTCGTTAACGAAGCCAAGAACATCCACGCACGGCAAATCGCCGAACAATTCGCGTCGGAACAGGGTGTGCGGGATCAGCCGAAATGAGGCGCGATCCTGCGTGAATATGCTGTCATGCGATTGCTTGACATGGCTGGTCTGCGAATGCATGTTTTACCGGTCGCCATCGATTGGAATGACGGCCTCCAGTTGCCAGTGGGCTTGTTCGGTGTGGGTTTGGAAGGTGCCGCCGCATGTTTCGATGATGGTCCGGTAGCGGTCGAGGCCGCTGCCCAGGCCGAGTCTCGTGTCATCGGATGCGATGGTGTCGCTGGCGGAGACGTGGATGGCGTCCGTGTCGAAGGTGACGCAGATGGCGTACCATTCGTCCGGGTCGGCATGCTTGGCGATGTTCGCGTACAGTTCCTCCAGCAAGCCCGCCAGCAGGCGCATGGTCTCCGGCGTGAGCGGCCGGCATGGTTCGGCAAGCAGGTTGTCGCCGGTGAATCCCAGGGCTTCGGGCCTGGACTCCTCCTCGTCGATCAGCGATTGCAGACCGGCACGCTGCGCGGCGATGCCGGCTTCTGCGGGCACGGCCGGCTGCCGCACTCAAATCGCCGTCGGCTGGTTCAAAGCAGGCTGTAAACCCGCTATTTGCCCAACAGTTCGTCATGGCTGCCGGTTCGCATGAACATGGCGGTACCATCATCGCGAATCCATAGAAGCAGCCAGTCGCCGGCATTGCCGATGTGGCATTCCAGTACGCCGTTCAGATCACCGGTAAGTGTGTGGGTGCGATGCCTACGCCTCAATGCTTCCTTGGAGTCCGCCGTGTCCTCAAGCACCAGACGAATGACTTCTTTCAGCGGGCGTAAATCAGCGTGCTTGCGTTTGAGCTTCTTGATATCTCGCTGGAATGCCGCCGTGTAATCCGGTTTGAGCATTGATCAGATTCCCAACGAATCGAACATCTCATCGGCACTGTTGAAGCGAGGTTGGCCGTCGGCGAGCCTGTTCTTCGCCTCGTCAAGGGCCTCCATGGTTTCAGGCGGCACGGTCGTATAGGAAAGGTTTAGGGGAATGCGCTTCTCCCGGACAATCTGCTTGTAGAAGGCGCGGGTGACCGAAGACAAGTCCAGACCGAGATCCTCGGCTATGTTTGCGGCTTTCTGCTTGGTGTCCGCATCCACGCGGACTGTGACGGATGCCATGCTCACATTAACCTCCAACATCATTACGTAAGACAATAGTATGTATTTGTATGCTAATAGTCAACATTCTGCGGTTGCGGCATCTCGACCATGGTACACATCCCGCAAGCGGATTGTTTACCGGATGCAATCGATGATCGGAATGCCGACCATCCAGCTGTCGGCGGGCTTGTTCAGAATGGCTTCTGGTTCATCGCAACGCCAGCGCGGGTTGCAGCCGTATGGCTTTGATGGCCGGGGCAAGAGAGCCGACAAGCGAGGTGACGATGGACGCGCAGGCCGCAATCATCGCCGCCGTATATGGGTATGCGGGCGGTTCCAGCGGCGAGTCGGCGGACATCATCCACGGAATTGTCCAGACCAGCACCGCGGAGATGAGCACCGCGGCGAAGGCGATGATGAGGCTGAGCAGCACTGACGAGCCGATGACCTGTATGGCTATGCTGGCTCTGGTCGCGCCCAGTGCGCGGCGGATGAGCAGCTCGTGCGAGCGTTGCTCGATGCCGGCCAGGCCGATGTTGATCATGCCGATGGCGGATACCGACAACAGCAATATCGCGGTGACCGTGACGCCGAGTTGGAGAAAACCGATGACCTGCTCGTAATCATCGGCGTTGTCGGAACGGTTCCATGACGATACGCTGCCGGTCCCGACGTCGGATAACAGTGGATTGGCAACGGTGTGTTGGACTGTTTCTAGAGGGTCTTTCCTTGTTTGGCGAACTCCACGGGACTCATGTAATCGAGGGTCGAGTGGAGCCGTCGGTGGTTGTACCACCAGACGTACCGGTTGACGTCCGAGCGCAGCTGTTCCACGCTCGTGTTGGATTGGCTACAATGTATTAGGTATTAGACAGTCCGATGCCTCGCAGTGACAGGCGGGATCTTGGGCCGGATGTTCCAGCACCATTGGATGCGTCTGCGGAACAGGCGAGGGACGGCCAAACCACGGCCCTTTAATGCGACGCCACATTAAAAGCACCCCGACACGCCTACTGCCACAAGGCCAAACACGGAACATAAACACCACGTTTAGTTCCTATAACCCGTATATCGTGATGAGCTCGTACGTCGCATTACTGTCGAGGAATGGCCAATTAGAAGGCTTGTGGTCGTTGGCCGAGCAGTAGTAGTGTGGTTCGCTGTGTCAATAGGAGGAGTGTGACCAATGCGGCTGATTGAGACATGGCTGGCGGACCAGGAACGCGCGTTTGACTTGTTCGCGAAATTCCCGGCGGAGGAGACGGGATTCGAGAACCCAGCGGCCGGCATGAATCGTGAACGGTTCGCCGCATATGTGCGAGGGTTGCGTGATGAGTCGCTTGGCGTCGGCCTGCCGGACGGCTGGGTGCCAGCCACCAAATACATTCTCGTCAACGATGAGGGCGACTATGTGGGCATCTTCAACCTGCGTCACCGGCTCACCGACTTCCTGCGCAACGGTCCGGGCCACATCGGCTACGGTGTCGCCCGCGAATACCGCGGCCACGGCTACGCGACCGCCGGGCTCAAGCTCACGCTTGCCAAGGCCCGAGAGCTCGGCATCAAGGAGGCTTACCTGAGTGTCCACAAAACCAATCTGGCAAGTCTTGCGGTGCAGCAGCATTGCGGCGCACGTATCGACCATGAGGACAAGACGGAATACTACACACGCATCGCCACCTGCACGGAGAGCGATGGCCTCTATGCGCGAGGCGATTGACGGCGCCTCTCGCGTATAAATAGCCGATTATCAATCGGTTTTAATCGATTTCGCCTCGGTCGATAAAGTCGCCGTCGAGGAACCAATAATCGTGCGGATTTCCGCGTAGCGCCGTGAACGGCGTCAGTTCCACGCCCTGCGCCGCGGCTTTGCTCAGCAGATAGGCGCGGATAATCCACGGATACCATCGCCGGCTACTTCAATGGCGAAGATTTCGTCAAGTCACTGTGACGGAAGATTGGGGCTGCCGTTCAACCGCAAATTTTCTGTAAACAGCTCTACAACCCGCAAAACTCTAATACTGTTGCATTGGCGCCTTAATCATCCATAGTTAAGGCACCACGCAACATACGATTCGCTTACCCACGCAGCCATCCGACGATGGTTGGGATAGATTGTTCGGCGAAGCGGTCTATGGCGTCGGCGGTGACGTAGGCGTGGGCGGTGAGGCGCAGGTACAGTTCGCCACCGACCGCGCTGGCCGCCTCGGATACCCGGCACTCCGCGTAATCGGCAAGATCGGACATATACCGGCGCACGACATCCCAGCCCCACAGGCGCTCGATATCACGCAAGGACTCGGGCGCGGCGATCGGACCGCATAAATCCTGGGTGCCTTGCTCATCGAATCGCTCCGGGAACGGGTCAGCGAAACCCCACGAGTCGATCAGCGGCCACAAATCCTGACCATCCTGACCGCCTTCGGGCGGAATCACCAGCAATGCCGTACCGCGCGGCGCACACAGGAACTTATGGAAATTGCCGACCCACCCAATCGGACTGCAGTCCGCCGACCGGATCGGCCAGCTGGGCGGGAGCGTGCGCGCCATCAACCAAAATGCGGATGCCGCGGCGATGGGCTTCGGCGGCGATGCGCTGGGCCGGAAACAGCATAGCGGTGGCGGAAGTAATCTGGTCCAACACGATGAACGACGTACGCTCGCTCATCTGCGCGGTCACGGCGCCGACCACGCCATTCTCGTCGGCGTCAATGGTAACTGGTGCATCTCCCTCATCCATGCGAATGATACGAATCGCCTTTCATCCCAATGATTTCGCTCTCGTGGCCGATACCCGCGTGCCGTCATGTTCCGTACCTTGGAATCAGAAGTCGAGAGTCATGGTCCGAAACCGGACGGAGCGGGCCGAAGCAGGGAACATTGAAGATGGGATTTCTCAAGAACTTTTCCGAACCGTTTGCGTTCGCGATGGCATTGTGGCCGTTTGTGTCCATGCTGCTGACCGTGCCGGTGCTGGCGCTGCTGTATCACCGCGACAATCGCATCCGACTGTCGTCGGCCATAGTGGCGTATGGCACGGTGCTGTACCTGCTCGGCCTGCTGTGCTTCACACTGTATCCGATGCCGGCCGATGCGGCAGCCTATTGCGCCGCGCACCATCTGACGCCACAGCTCAACCCACTGCAGTTCATCGGCGACATCCGTACCGATGGTCTCACCGCCGTACTGCAAATCGCGTTTAATATCGTGTTCTTCCTGCCGTTGGGCTTCATCATGGGCCGCATATGGCGTTGGCCGCTGCCGGTTACCGCAGTACTGTCATTCGCCACGTCGCTGTCTCTGGAGACGATGCAGCTGACCGGCCTCATGGGCGTGTTCCCGTGCGCCTACCGTCTGTTCGACGTGGACGATCTCCTGTGGAACACGACCGGCGCGCTGATCGGATTCGCGCTGGCCATGCTTTCGCTGCGCCTGATTCCGGCGCGGGTCGCCGATATGACGCCGACCACCACACCTGGCTTCATGAGGCGGCTGATCACGTTCATCATCGACATGACGCTGATCGCGTTCGCCGTGATGCCGACGCATCTGTTCGTCATGATCGTCCGCTCGAACCTGCCCTCGGGCTCCAACGGCTCATGGCAGTCGATGGAACCGTTCGACTGGACCGGTTCGATCCTCTTCCTGGCGGCGCTCATCCTCTTCGAGGGCGTGGTGCCATGGTTGCGCGGCGGCTGCACGTTCGGCGGCAGCTTCACGCACATGACAGTGGAAACCCGGCCGCGAGAAGGCTGGCGGCGTGCGGCGTTCTATGTGGCGCGTATGGCGACGCTAATCATCGTGCTGCCATGGCATAGCGGCGGATTCAATCTGCTGGTGTTCATCGGCCTCGGCATCTTCTGGCTGGTCAAGCATCAGATGCCGTACGACCTGATTTGACATGGCTGATAATTCGTACTGTGAATTCCATACCATCCAACAGTGGTATGAATCATGCTAGTGGATGACTCAACCACCGTATGCCAATAATATGACCGTCAGTCAGCAGGAGTATGTCCGTCTGGCTGACGGTTGAGTACGTTCCGCACCGACATCCGGGCGCGGAGTATGCGTTCGCTGCATTCACAGCTCGGATTCGCTCCACCGGTCGGAGGCCGAGATCCGACGCAGCGGACCAATCAATGCAACGACCAGTCCAGCCATGGCACAGACCACAGCCATGCCCATCACCGCCGTGAAGCCAAGACCCGGCTGTTGCAGCAGCCAGCCGATCACGGTCGGGAGCGCAAGCACGGCGGCGGCAACGCGACACGTGAAGACAAGTGAAACTCGAATATGACGAAATGTACAGGTTAGGGAAATGGCACAACAGAAGCGCCGTGGACCCAAACGGTGACCACGGCTTAGCGCGACGAGTCAACGCGCATTAGCTGTCTGCGAACGACACCAACACCTTGTACATAACAATGCCCCTTTGCAAAAACCAAACTCCAATTATTGTACCAGTTCGAGCACGGAACCAGGCACGTCACCGGGCGCAACATAATCGGCCATCAATGGTTTCTCGGCTTCGAGGGGCTGCTCAAACGCCAAACCGCGAGTATAAACGGCTTTGTGGCAACGACATGACGCCATTGTGGAGCCTTGTCTACTTGGGCATCAGAGCCCCTTGAAACGGAGATAGATCTCCGGTAAGCGCCAAATCAGCCCCTCGAAACCGAGCTAGGCGTTATTTTCACGTTTACGCTGCCGTTCGAGGGCGTAATAGGCCGCGTAGCAGCAGGCGACGAACGGAATCATGCAATACAGGGTCGAACGCTGCGTCTCATCGAGCACCACGAGCACCAGCGCGCCGATGCACATCACGATGGCCAGCCACGGCAGCACCGGGAAACCGGGAGCGCGATAGCCGAGTTCGTCGGCGCTGTGCCCGTCCCGCGTCCATTCACGCCTAAACCGGATATGGCACACGCACACGGAGAACCACACCACCAGCGTCGCCAAGCCGGATACGGCGACCAACACCAGATACACAGTCGAAGCGGCGATCACGGAAGACAGCAGCGCCAGCAGCGAACCCGCCATGCTGAACAGTACGGCCCACACCGGCACGCCGCGGAAATTCGTCTTGGCGAAGCGCGCCGGGATCAGCCGCTCCTTGGCCAGCGACCACACCATGCGCGAGCACACGTACAGGCCGGAGTTCGCGGCAGAAAGCACGGCCGTCAACACCACGAAGTTCATGATGTCGCCGGCGAACGGCATACCGATCGACTGGAACACCAGCACGAACGGGCTCGTGCCCACGCCGGCCTGATGCCAGGGGATCAAGGCCGCCATCACCAGAATCGAGCCGATGAAGAAAATTGCCAGACGCAGCACCGTGGTGTGCACGGCTTTGGGAATCGCGCGCGATGGATCTTTGGTTTCGCCGGCCGCCACGCCCACCACTTCGGTGCCGGAGAACGCGAACACCACGGTCAGCAAAGTCGAGAAAATAGGTGCGATGCCGCTCGGGAACCAGCCATCGGCCACGAAGTTGCCCAGCAACGGCGCGGAAGCATGGCCGGCAATCGGTATAGAGCCGAAGATTGCCAGCAGGCCGATCACAATGAACGCGATGATGGCGAACACTTTGATTGACGCGAACCAGAACTCCGCCTCACCATATAGCCGCACGGACATGATGTTGAGCGCGAACACCACCGCAATGAACACGGCCGACCACACCCAGGACGGCGAATGAGGAAACCATCGTTGCATCAACAGCCCTGCCGCCGTGAACTCCGAGGCGAGCGCCACCGCCCAGTTCAGCCAATACAGGATGGCGATGGTGAATGCGGTGCCGGGTCCGATGAATCGCTTCGCATACATGTGGAAGCTGCCGGCATACGGCATGGCCACGGACAGCTCGCCCAGCGAGACCATTACACAGTAGACGAGCAAGGAACCGACCGCGTAGGCGAGGATCGCGCCCAAAGGTCCGGCCTGATGAATCGTGTAACCGGAGCTGACGAACAGGCCGGTACCGATTACGCCGCCCAGGGAGATCATCGTCAGGTGGCGCGACTCCATTTTCCGTTCGAGGCCGGTGTCGTCCTTGAGATTGCCGGCTGACGCCATGCTTAGGTCTCCTTCGGTCAGATGGTCGGATGGTCAGAGGGTTGTGCCTCATGTCGGTTGTGCGGGCTGCACTCGATGCCGCCTACCATATGATAGCGGTAGATGAAACGGCTCACGAAAGGCGGAAGTGAAATGACGGGTTTGCTTATCGGATCGCATTTGTCAACGGCCGGCGGCTGGAACGAGCTGCTGAAACGCTCCCATGAGGAGGGCGGCACCGCGTTCGCGTTCTTCCCGCGATCTCCGTATGGCAAACGTTCCAAGGCTCTCGACCTGGCCGGCGCGGCGGCGTTCGGCGCACAGCTCGGGGTCGAAGGCTATGGGCCGTTGGTCGTCCATGCGCCGTACGTCTACAATCTGGCCGGCAAGGATGAGGCCAAGCGCGCATTCGCCATCGAGACGCTGGCCGAGGATATCAAGCTGCTGACCGCCATCCGCGAGGCCGGCCAGGAGGTATATATCAACATTCATCCCGGCGCGCATGTGGGCCAAGGCGCCGAGACCGGCTGCCGGCTGATTAGCGAGGGGCTGAATCAGGTGTTTGAGCGTGCGGATGGCGTTATGGTGTTGCTGGAGGCCATGGCCGGCAAAGGCACGGAATGCGGGCGCAACTTCGAGGAGCTCGCCACGATCATGAACGGCGTGGAGAACAAGGCGAACGTCGGCGTCACGTTTGACACCTGCCATGTGCTGGATGCCGGATACGACTTGGTGAACGACTACGATGGCGTGATGCATCAGTTGGATGTGGTGATCGGATTGGCCAAGGTCAAGGCGATTCACGTGAACGATTCGCAGTTTGGCCTCGACTCGCATAAGGATCGTCACGCCAACATCGGGGAGGGCCAGCTCGGCATCCCGTTTTTCACGCGACTGGTCAACGACCCGATCATGGCCAAGCTCCCGATGATCCTCGAAACCAAGGAGCAGACGCCCGCCACGCATCGCGACGAGATCGAGTTGTTGCGCGGATTGGTGCAAAAGTAGTCGTAGTCGACCAATGTCGAGCAGAAGAGACCTGTTTTTGACTGAGGGCCATACGAGGTTAGCTATCAGTGGGGCGTTGATTGATCCGTCTTCATATACAGCTGCATAGCCGGTTCCAGCTGCAAGAGCTCAAAACAGACGCATGGGTTCGGTGGAATCCAATGGCTGAATAAGACGTTTGCCGTCGCTGTTCAGTGGCGCGACTTCGTGAAATTGCAGACGCCGAGAAAGCATGGTACCCGCTTCCCGCATGGAATCTAACAGTGCGGCTCCGTCAACGGAGCGGTCCAGCCATGAGGCAACCATATTCCGAGGCGCCAGCAGGGGCATGCGATCATGCACCTTGACGAACTCGTCCGCGGCAGGGCAGGTGATGATGGTTGCGGTCAGCTGCCATGGCGATGCGGGAGACGGCCTCCACCATGAGTACAGGCCGGCCAAAGACAATAGTTCATCATGTGGTGCGTGAAAATAGAACGGCCTGCGACCTTTCCATTCGTAGTAGCCGGAAGCGGGGATGATGGCTCGCATGGATTTTGTGGATTCGGCGAACGCCGGCTTGACATGCGCAGACTCCACACGCGCATTATATGTGGGGTAGCTCAGCACTTTGCTGGCGCTCCATCGCGGCACCAGCGACCAATAGGCACCGGTCAGATGACGGCGGCCATCCTTGCCCTGTGCCACCACGCCAATGTTTTGCGTGGGTGCGATGTTGTAGGAAGGCTGTGGCAGAGTGCCAACGCGCACGTCATCCTCGTCTACCGCGAACTGTGAGGCCACGGCATCCCAATCCAAATCGAGCGCGAATCTCCTGCACATGCGTCCAGTCTATGCTATCAATGGAATCAATCCCAGGCCGTATGACCGATATTCATGGCGATCTTCCTTTTGTTGGCCGCTCTGGTTCCGTAGCGATACGAACCAACGAGGAATAGCCCAGAATGTAGGACGCACAAGGCAATAAGGACGGGGCGTGACCTAGAGTGGCGCATGACCGAACACCAACAAAGGGAGGACCATGTCGGTTTTGGACGAATTGGTGGCGGGCGCACTGGAGGACCAGCAAACCCGCGAGCTCACCGTGTCTCTTGAGGATGTGAAGAAGGCCGCGCTGGCGGCCCCGGCTCCGATTGACGCAACACGATGGCTCAAGCGCGCCGATGGCATCCCGGTGATCGCCGAAATCAAGCGCGCGTCCCCGTCCAAGGGCCACCTCTCCGACATCCCGGACCCGGCCGCGCTGGCCCGCGAGTACGAGAGGGGTGGCGCGAGCGCCATCTCCGTGCTCACCGAAGGCCGCAGATTCCTCGGCAGCCTCGATGATTTCGACAAGGTTCGCGCCGCCGTGCATATTCCGGTGCTGCGCAAGGACTTCATCGTCACCGACTACCAGATCTACGAAGCCCGCGCCCACGGTGCCGATTTGGTGCTGCTCATCGTCGCCGCATTGGACGACGCCCAGCTCAAACACCTGCTGGATTTGGCGCACGAGTTGAGCATGACCGTGCTGGTCGAAACGCACACCCGCGAGGAGATCGAACGCGCATGTCAGGCCGGCGCCAAGGTGATCGGCATCAACGCGCGCAACCTGAAGAACCTCAAGGTGGACGTGAACAAATACAACGAACTCGCGGCCGATCTGCCCGATGACGTCATCAAGGTGGCGGAATCCGGCGTATTCGGCGCGGTAGAGGTCGAAGACTACGCCCGCGCGGGAGCGGACGCGGTACTGGTCGGCGAGGGCGTGGCCACCGCCGACGATCATGAACTTGCAGTGGAACGACTAGTAAAGGCAGGAGCACAAGTGAAAGCATCCGCAACAACCCCGCTCAGCGAACATCAGGGACCGTATTGGGGTCAGTTCGGCGGCCGCTATGTGCCCGAGGCCCTCATCACCGCCCTCGACGAGCTTGAGCGCGTCTACACGCAAGCCAAAGCCGACCCCGAATTCCACAAGGAATTCATGACGCTCCAGCAGCGTTACGTGGGCCGCCCGAGCCCGCTGACCGAAGCCCCGCGCTTCGCCGCACTCGTCAAGGAGAAGACCGGCCTCGATGCCCGTATCTTCCTCAAGCGCGAGGATTTGAACCACACCGGTGCGCACAAGATCAACAACGCGCTCGGGCAGGCCTTGCTCGTCAAGCGCATGGGCAAGACACGCGTGATCGCGGAGACCGGTGCCGGCCAGCACGGCGTGGCCACCGCTACCGTGTGCGCCATGCTTGGCCTCAAGTGCCGCATCTACATGGGCCAGATCGACGCCCGCCGCCAGGCCCTGAACGTGGCCCGCATGCGTATGCTCGGCGCCGAAGTGGTCGAGGTGACCCTCGGCGACAAGATTCTGAAGGATGCCATCAACGAGGCCCTGCGTGACTGGGTCACCAACGTCAAGGACACGCACTACCTGCTCGGCACCGTCGCAGGCCCGCACCCGTTCCCGGCCATGGTGCGCGACTTCCAGAAGATCATCGGCGAGGAAGCCAAGCAGCAGCTTCAGGACTGGTACGGCATCGACCATCCGGACGCGATTTGCGCTTGCGTGGGCGGCGGCTCCAACGCCATCGGCGTGATGAACGCCTTCCTGGACGATGACCGCGTGAACCTCTACGGCTACGAAGCCGGCGGCAACGGCCCCGAATCCGGCCAGCACGCTATCCGCTTCGCCCCCGGCACCGGCCAGCTCGGCATGTTCCAGGGTGCCAAGAGCTACCTGCTGGAAACCGACGAAGGCCAGACGCTCGATACTTACTCGATCTCTGCAGGCCTTGACTACGCTTCCGTGGGGCCAGAGCACGCATGGCTCAAGGACATCGGCCGCGTGAACTACAGCTGGGCCACCGATGAGGAGGCCATGAACGCCTTCCGCGACCTAAGCCAGAGCGAGGGCATCATCCCCGCCATCGAAAGCTCGCACGCCGTGGCCGGCGCGTACAAGGCCGCCGCGGATCTGAAGGCCAAGGGCTATAACAAGGCCGTGATGATCGTGAACATCTCCGGCCGAGGCGACAAGGACATGGCCACCGCCGGCAAGTGGTTTGGCTACCTGACCGACGATCAGGCCGCCGCGCTCGATGTGGCCGGCGCCCACGGCGACACCGCCGCCTGAACAAGAAGAGGAGATTGTTGATTATGACCAACGAAGCAACCACGCCGTCCGGCCAGCCGCTGGGCATCAGCCACAAGCCCAGCAAGTCGGGCGCTATGTTCACCAAGTTCAAGGCCGAGAACAAGCCCGCCTTCATCGGCTACCTGCCCTATGGCTTCCCCAACCCAGACGTCTCGCTTGACGCCTTCAAAACGATGGTCGAGCACGGCGTCGACGCCGTGGAAATCGGCCTGCCGTACTCCGACCCGGTCATGGACGGCCCGGTCATCCAGGCTGCCGCCTCCATCGCCCTGAACAACGGCGAGACCATCAAGCGCGTGTTCGAGGCCGTCGAAACCGTGGCCAACGCCGGCGGCGTGCCGCTCATCATGAGCTACTGGAACCTCGTGTACCACTACGGCGTCGAGCGCTTCGCCCGCGACTTCGAGAACGCCGGCGGCGCCGGTCTCATCACCCCGGACCTTATCCCGGACGAGGCGGGGGAGTGGATCGAAGCCTCCGACCGCCACGGACTCGACCGCATCTTCCTGGTCTCCCCGGACTCGTCCACCGAGCGCCTCGAAACCGTGGCCCGCAACGCGCGCGGCTTCGTGTACGCGGCCGCCCGCATGGGCGTCACCGGAGAGCGCGCCACCATCGACGCCTCGCCCGAACTCCTCGTGGAACGTACCCGTCAGGCCGGTGCCGAGAACGTGTGCGTGGGCATCGGCGTGTCCACCGCCGAACAGGGCGCCAAGGTCGGCTCCTACGCGGACGGCGTCATCGTCGGCTCCGCGCTCGTGCACACCCTGCTCGCGGACGACAACAAGACCGCACGCGACCCGAAGGAAGGCTTGAAGCTGCTCGCCGCCAAGAGCGAGGAACTGGCCGAAGGCATCCACAACGCACGCTAAGACCTGCCGCCCCTAGAATCAGGGCGTATTCGGCACCTGCTTCCGTCATGGATTGCCGCATGCGCCCTGGTAAAGGGATTATCCGCCATCGAAGCCATCGAGGAAAAGCTTGGACCCTGAGGCTCGACACATATGAAACGAGTACGCTGCCAAAGCGTGAGGCGTTCCTCGAGTCCCGGTTTCCATGCGGTAGTATGGCAGGCGGCATTAGCGAATACGAGTAAGTGAGGCACGATGAATCTGGCCTATATCCCCTCGCCGACCTTCTCTAAATTCCAGGTCGGCCCGTTTACCATCCACATGTATGCAATCTGCATCCTGATTGGCATCTGCGTGGCTGTGTGGATCCTCACCACGCGCTGGAAGCGCTACGGCGGCACTTTCGACCAGATTCTCGACACCACGCTCGTCACCGTGCCCTGCGCTCTGGTGGGCGCACGCCTCTACCACTGCATCACCACGCCGGCCGACTACTTCCCGCCCACCGGCAACCTGATCAACATCCTCAAGGTGTGGGAAGGCGGAATGGCCATCTTCGGCGGTATCTCCGTGGGTACGCTGGTGGCGTTCCTATGGTGCCGCCACAAGCATTACCCATTCGCGATCTTCGCCGACGCCATCGCCCCCGCGCTGCCCGTGGCCCAGGCCATCGGCCGACTCGGCAACTGGTTCAACCAGGAACTCTACGGGTGGCCCACCACCCTGCCTTGGGGTCTGAAACTCAACGACGCGGACGCCATCGGCAAATCCGAAATCTGCTATTCCGGCGCTGAGTGCCCCGACTACAAAACCACCCTGTTCCACCCCACATTCCTGTATGAGATGATCTGGAACCTCATCGGCGCCGCGATCATCATCTACCTTGGCCATAAGCTCGCCGACCGCCTTAGGGCTGGCCAGCAGTTCGCCATGTACCTGATGTGGTACGGACTGGGCCGCACCTGGATCGAAAACGTGCGCATCAACTACTCCACAGTGATTCTGGGGTTGCGCACCAACGTCTGGACCGCCATCATCGTCTTCGTGATCGGCTGCATCCTGTTCGTCGTGCTCTACCAGCATGGCCCTGACTCCAAGGTGCAGGCCCGGCAACTTGCGGCGGTCACCGCCGACGAACTCGAACGCCAGAGCATCGAAGAAGAACGACTGCGCCAGAAGAAAGCCCAGCGCGGCAATATGCAAAATAAGTAACACTGGAAAGAACAGCGTCCAAACAGCACGAAACACGGGGCTCCAAGTCCCATTGCACAGATAAGGTAGGAAACCATGAGCAATATCGCAATCGCACCCAGCATCCTGTCCGCTGATTTCTGCAACCTCGAACGTGACCTCAAGGCCATCTCCAATGCCGATTTGGTTCACGTCGACGTGATGGATCATCATTTCGTGCCGAACCTGACCCTTGGCGAGCCCATCGTTGGCCGCATCTGCGAGGTCACCGACCTTCCCGTCGACGTGCACCTGATGATCGAGGATCCGGATCGTTGGGCCCCCGAATACGCCAAGCTCGGTGCCGCTTCGGTCTCCTTCCACATGGGTGCCACCCATGCCCCGGTACGTCTGGCACGCCAGCTGCGCGAAATGGGCTGCAAGGCGAGCTTCGCCGTGCGTCCGGCCGAACCGGTCGAGCCGATTTTCGACATCCTCGATGAGTTCGACATGGTGCTCATCATGACCGTGGAGCCCGGCTTCGGCGGCCAGAAGTTCCTCGACAACCAGATGGCCAAGGTTCGCCGTCTACGCGACGAAATCACCCGTCGCGGACTGAAGACCCGCATTCAGGTCGACGGTGGCGTGAGCCCCAAGACCGCGCACATCGTGGCCGAAGCCGGCGCCGACGTGCTCGTGGCCGGTTCCGCCGTATATGGCGCTGAGAACCCCGCCCAGGCCGTCGATGACATCCGCGCCAAGGCCGAGGCCGCGTTTAAGGCCTGAGCCGCAGCGCGCCCATTACCCCAGCAGAAGCAACAACGAAAAGATAATCATGAAGACGTTTGAATCCCTGTTCGCCGAACTGTCCGAAAAGGCCAAGATCCGTCCCGAAGGCTCCCTGACTGTCGATGAGCTCGACAAGGGCACCCACTTCATCGGCAAGAAGATCATCGAAGAGGCCGGCGAAACCTGGATGGCCGCCGAGTACGAGGGCGCGGATCGCACCGCCGAAGAGATGAGCCAGCTGCTCTACCATGTTCAGGTCATGATGATCAAGCACGGCCTGACCCTCGAGGACGTCTACAAGCACCTGTGATCGCCGGTCCGCGGCCGCAGAACACTGAACCAAGCACAAGGGATTCGCTGGCAATTCCGCCGGTAATCCCCACAAAACGCAGTAACCGCAGCGCATCGAACTCCCAACAGGGGAGAGGAGCATTCATGCTGAGAATCGCAGTGCCCAACAAGGGCATGTTGTCAGAACCCGCGTGGAACATGCTGGCCGAGGCCGGCTACCGTTTGCGCACCAATCCGCGTCAGCTCGTCGTCCAGGACGAAGACAACGGCATCGAGCTGTTCTACCTGCGTCCGTTGGATATCGCGGTGTACGTGGGTCGCGGTGCCATTGACGTGGGCATCACCGGACAGGATCTGCTGAAGAATTCCGGCACCGCCGCACTCGAGCACATGCCGCTCGGCTTTGGCTCCTCCACATTCCGCTTCGCGGCTCCGAACGAATCCCCGATCACCACTCTGGAAGACATTCAGGGCAAGCGCGTGGCCACCACCTTCGACAAGCTGGTGCATGACTACCTCGTCGAACACGGTATCGAAGCTGAAACCATCCACCTGGATGGTGCCGTGGAATCCTCCGTGCAGCTGGGCGTGGCCGACCTCATCGCCGACGTGGTCTCCACCGGTACCACGCTGCGCAACGCCGGTCTGCGCGTTTTTTCCGACCCGCTGATGCACTCCGAAGCGTGCCTGATTCGCTCTCCGCGTCTGGACGAGAAGGACTCCCGTCTCGCCGTGCTCACCCGCCGTCTGCAAGGCGTGCTGACCGCACACCAGTACGTGCTTATGGATTACGACATCCCCGTAAGCAAGGTGTCTGCAGCCGTGGCCGTGACCCCCGGTTTTGAGAGCCCCACCATCTCCCCGCTGCACGACAAGCAGTGGAACGCCGTGCGCGTCATGGTGCCCAAGGCCAAGGTCAACCAGCTGATGGACGATTTGTACGAAGTCGGTGCTCGAGGCATCATCGTCACCGCATTGCAAGCCTCTCGCATGTAAACCATGTAGACTATTTGGCGATATGACAGACCACAAACTCAGCAGCAGATACAGTCCAGAGGCGCGTGACCTGTATTTCACTGTGCCGAATCTGATCAGCGCGTTGAGAATCATCTCGATTCCATTCATCTCCGCGCTGATCTCTCGGCATGAGATGATTGCGGCGTTGGCGCTTATCGCCATCTCCTCCGCTTCTGACGGACTCGATGGCATCATCGCGCGCAGATTCAACCAAGTCAGCAAAATCGGGCAGATTCTTGACCCGGTAGCCGATCGCCTGTTGATTTTCTGCTCGATTCTGGCTCTCGGCATCGCCGGCGTCATCCCCTGGTGGATGCTGATCATTGTGGGTTTGCGCGACTTGTGGATGGCAATTCAGGTGCTGTGGCTTGCCCAATATGGATATGGTCCGTTGCCGGTGCATTTCGTGGGCAAAGCGGGCACCGCATTATTGATGATTTCCATCGTCAGCCTGATTTTCGCTGATCTTGGCACCAACGCCTTCTTCCACCTGCTCTATCTTGCCGCGCTTGCCGCAGGGATTTGGGGCATTGCCATGTACTGGTTGGCCGGATATATCTACACCAAACAAGGTGTGAGCTTGTTGCGCAAGGAATTGGGGGAGCGGCATGGAGCCTGATTCCACAGCGCCGGTCTCATTTCCCGTACCAGAAGAGAATGAGCCAGTACGCCGTCGTGCCATTTTTTCCCGTGCATTTCGGTCTGTGGAATCCCACCATGCTTTGTCTCCCGATGATGCCGCGGCCGTTCGCGGACGTCGTCGCCGTAAAACCAACGATGATTCCCTGCAACTCATCGACGATCTCGTGAACCGTCCGATGGATCCCATGTTCTCCGATTCGAGACTGGTCCATGAGCAGCGATCTGCATTTTCCATCTGGTTCAATCGCATCATCGTTTTCCTGATTTGCGTCGGTGTCGGGTTTGCAGGGTGCCTGTTCGTCCAGCAGCTGCAGTCCGATCCGCGCAAACAGGTGCGTCAGACGTTAGCCGGCCAACTCGAAAACCGCAATGCGCAAATCGAACAGCTCACCAAAGATGTGAATGCGGTCAAGGCCCAAGTCGACGAGCAGTCGAAGAAGGTCTCCGGAAAGGTCAAAAGCGACACACTGATTCAGGATGAATTGGTCATCGGTGCCGTGGCCGTCACCGGTGAAGGCATCACCATGACATTGGCCGATCCTATTGCGGCGAGCCAGTCCGACCAATCCACCTCCACCAGAGTGGGTACCACCAGCAAGATTCGCGTCGTCACGGATCTTGATTTGCAGCAGCTGGTATCGCTGATGTTCCAAAATGGAGCCGAAGCCATCTCCATCAACGGCAATAGGCTCGGTGCACAGACCTCCATCCGTAAGGCGGGTGGGCATATTCTCATTGGCGTGAATGCCATCGAAAGCCCGTACACCATTGAAGCCATCGGAGACAAGAACACGTTGGCCGAAGCTATGGGATCAAAGAATCTGGCAAGCCTGTACGATTCCTTCAAACAAGCAGGTATTTATCCGCAGGTAAACAAGTCCAATTCGATTACACTTGAGGCAGCAGTGGCTGGCGAAACCCAATACGCAGAGAGGAACGAATAATGGCAGCCGTCCTAGGTCTGATTATCGGCGTGGTAATCGGTGTGTTTGTCAAGCCGGACATTCCGGTCGTCTTGCAACCCTATCTGCCGATTATGGTGGTGGCCGCCATCGACGCACTGCTGGGCGCTGCACGCGCGTACTTTGAACGAAGCTTCTCTGACCGTGTATTCGTCATATCGTTCCTGGCCAACGTGCTGACGGCAACCTTGCTGGTGTTCCTCGGCAATCAGCTTGGCGTCGGCTCGCAGCTGCAGACCGCCGTCATCGTGGTGCTCGGCATCCGTATCTTCTCCAACGTGTCCGCCATTCGCCGGTTCATCTTCCGAGGCTGATATGGTACGAAGAGCTAAATCAAACAACATGCTGGACAAAATGCATGACCAGCATGCCCAAGATAAGGCGAACGACCGCATGGAAACCGGTTCGTTCCCCACTATACGCAAAAAGCCGCGTAAGAACCTGAACCGGAATTCCGATCGTTCCCGACTGATATCGTCGATCTTCATCATGCTGATGTGCGCATTGCTGGGCTTTGCCTACATGAGTCAGATCAACAACACCAAATCCACCTATGAAACGATGGATGAGAACGAGCTGGTTCGTCTGCTCAACGAGTCGAACACGCAGATATCCAACCTCGAGCAGCGCAAAACCCAGCTGACCAGCCAGCTGAACTCGTTGAAGTCGGCTGCCAACGAGCAGGAACAGGCGCGTAAGATCGCCAAGCAGAACGAGGAAACCAGTGGTCTGATTTCCGGCCGGCTCCCGGCCAAGGGCAAGGGTATTACGGTTACGGTCAGCCGCGGTTCGACATCCAGAATCGACGCTTCGATCATGTTCAACCTCATCGAGGAGCTGCGCAATGCCGGCGCCGAAGTCATTGCCATCAACGAGGTTCGCGTTGTCGCATCGACCTATATTCAAGATGCTGACGAAGGGCTGATTTCCGATGGCACGGCCATCAAACCTCCGTATGTGGTCAAGGCTATAGGCAATCCGCAGGAGCTTTCCAACGCAGTTGACATCGCCGGGGGAGTGGGTGCCCAGCTGCAGGTCAAGTATGGAGCTAATGTTAATGTCGAAGCCTCCGATAACGTCATTATTGATGAAGTGCGTGAAGCTACGCAAAATAAGTATGCAAAGACGGTAGAATAGGAAGCTATGACTGATCCGATTCCTAGCGCAGGCGAAACCACCATCATTGGATTGCCTGCTATTAACGTATTGCCCGTTACCGCAACCGGCGACCGTCCTCTGACTCAGGAGGATTTGGACACCATTACACGCCTGTCCGAGGGGACGGCGTTGCTTATCTCGACCAGGGGAGCGGTGTCTGGTTCGCGGTATCTGCTTGATGAGGATGAAATCACTGTTGGTCGCGATCCCCGAGCGGATATTCTGCTGGACGATTCCACCGTATCCCGGCAGCACGCCGTGTTCCGCCGGGTCAATGGCCAGTATTCCGTTATCGATGCCGGAAGCCTCAATGGCACCTATGTGAACCGCCAGCGCGTTGATCAGGCGGTGCTTAAAAACGGCGATGAAATCATGATTGGCAAGTTCCGTCTGGTGTTCTTCACGAAATCTGCCTTTGTCTCCCAATAACCGACACATTGTGTGGGGTTACACTTGGTGAAGAATTGCAATCGTGTGATTACACCAGTGTGAGTTAGGGGAGTCAAGATGGGCGAGACTGAGCTGCATCTTCATATTCCGCTTGATGAGCGTGAAGATCTCAATGATGGCGCTATCCAGGGGGAGTTGTTCGCCAACGCCGATTCCGAGGAAGTCAAGCGTGGATATCGCGGTACCGTGGCATCCAAGGTTGCGGGCATCACGTATCGTCAGCTTGATTACTGGGCGCGCAAGCAGATTGTCGAACCGTCCATCACGCCATCGCACGGATCCGGCTCCCGTCGTTTGTATTCGTTCAAGGACGTGGTGATTCTGGCCGTCTCCAAGAAGCTGTTGGATGCCGGCGTGAATCTGCAGAACGTGACTGCAGCCATCGGCTTCCTTACCCAGCACACCACCGATCAGCTGGCCAACGTGACCATCATGTGCGACGGCCAGAACGTGCACGAATGCACGACCAGCGAGCAGATGCTTGAGCTGCTGCAAAGCGGCAAGGCCGTGTTCGCCGTGTCGGTCGGCTCACTGTGGCATCAGATTGAAGCCGCTCTGGAGGATGAGGATTACGTCGATCTTGATGACAAGCCGATGACGGTTTCCATGAATCGTCCGATTGACGAATTGACCGCCATGCGTATGCGCAAGAAGCTTGAGGCGCAGCGTCTACAGCGTGAGGCCGCTTGATTTCGCAGCAGGTTTGTATGATGGCGACTTGCCGGGTTTCCGGCAGGTCGTTTTTTCATTATGGGCGTGCAATGATCGAGTAATCTTGCAGAACACAGTGCTGAAGGATTGATGCAATGGGTATAGTCATTGGGTTCCTGCCAATCGTGCTCTGGCTCGTCGCCGTCATTATGGCCATCGCCATTATCACGTTCACGATAGGTCAAGGCCACATATTCACACCGCGGGCAAAGCGTCCGGCGACTGAGCCGGTTGACTGGTCCATGGTCAAAATGCATTTTCTGTCGTTTGTAATGGCGCTGATACCGTTTCCTGTATTCGTTTTTCTCGCGGATTCCATGGATGCGCGTCTGAGAGATTTCTGCGACGCAGCGCAGTTGCCCGCAGCTGTCATCGTATTCGTTCTGGTGTTGCTGGAGAACGTCGCCATGTATTTCCAGGCGCGCAACGCTTCGGAGACTGCAATGGATCGGCGTATTGGTGCCTCTGTACGTAAGAACGACGATGACACTGGAATCCGATAATGTCCGTTATGTCAGATTAGTTATCCTTGACGAGGATTCAGTCGCCTGTATCAACTAGTCCACGCATACCAGGCCGACAGCCAAAAGGCCGACAGCCAAAGGAGCACCGGAGCGACCACCGCAATTGCAAGAATCGCCGTGCCTTTCAGCCAATCCTTGTCATTTCGTTTCCAGTGGAATGCTCGCCAAATGAACCATATCAGCATGGGAATCTCATACAGCGACAGCAACGGCAAACCGATGAAAACCAGGTCGAAGCCCGCGGCGCAGGCTTCATCGCATCCCATCATGAAGAAGTCCTCGCCGTTGTGTTTCAGTGCGTTTGGAAATAATGGTTTACGGCTTCTTCGATCTGCTCGGGCTTCTCGATGATCTCGTAAACGCCGTGTTCTTCCATCTCGCCGGCCGGGGCGTAACCCCAACGGCAGCCGATGGTGTCCAGCCCGCAGGCGTGTGCGCCATCGATGTCGGTGTAGCGATCGCCGATCATCACGGCCTTATCCCCTGCCGAAGCATCAAAACCGATTTTGTCAAAGCAATAACGGATGACCTGATCCTTATCCAAGCGAGAGTTGTCCTTGGAAGCGCCATAAATGCCATCCAGCAATTCGGTCAGATGGAAGTGTTCACAGATCGGAACGCATTGGTACTCGGGCTTGCAGCTGGCCAACGCCAGATAATAGCCGTCGGCACGCAGCTTGAGCAGCTGTTCGCGGATACCGGGAAACACGACGTTCACCAAGCGGCCGGGAACTTTGTTGCCGGGCTCGTTCGGATCATCGAACACGGCGCGATCCGCATAGTAGCTACGGTAGATGATGACCGCCCGGTCAAGCTCCTCCTCCGGCACATGGTTGCGTCGCAGCGATTCGATGATGGCCGGACCAATGAAACGATGCAGCTCGGCATCGTCAGGAACCGGGCGACCCAATTCCTCGAACGTCTTGATGACGGATGCGATGATGCCGCCGTCGGACTTGGTAAGCGTGCCGTCGAGGTCCAGCAGGACCACGTTCCTCGGATGCTGTGCCATATGAGGTCCACTCCCCTGTTTCACTATGGTGTTCATGTTCGCAAGATTGCTTCAGCAATGATTATGCCCAGTCGGTTTGACTGGGCATCAAGTTCACGTGTTGTTGGCTCACTCGTAATCGGGAATCCAACCGTCGCGGTGCATCTGCAGACGCTTCTCGAGCAATGTGGCGAGTTCCTCCTCGCTACGACGCTCCAGCAGCATGTCCCAGTGCGTACGGGTCGGCTTGGTGATCTCATCGGCCTCACGGTCGTCATCGCCTTCGCGATGGGCCACGGAACCGCAGCGGCACTCCCACTCGTCAGGAATCTCGGCACCTTCCGCAAACGGCAGAATAGTGCGGTGACCCTTAGGGCACACATACGCCACATCGTTTCGCGCGGCGAAATCCACGTTGTCATCGGACTCCAGCGATTTCGCGCCGATGCTCATGCCCCTGAGGCTACGTTCTGCCATATTGGCATCCTCCTTGAAAAATCTTCGACCGTACTAATTTACGCAACAGTTCGGACTTGGCTTCTATTCCGCTGTTCGCTAGTGACTGACCGGTGTAGACGGTCAAGCAAAGGTTAATCGACGCCGGAATAGGCCACGACTCCGCGGTTCACACGATCAGCCGCTTCATGGGCGATATCCGCCAACCGTTCTCCCCCATCGAACGGCAATGGCTGCGCCACGGCGATTTGCTGCAGTACGTCGGCCAGTCGTTTGGCGGTGCGCACAAAGTCGCCGCCGGTCATGTCCGTGCCGTACAGGCATGCACCCAGCGAACCGCCGTCGGCCCATTCGTACATGATGTCGACGATGCCGAAGTCCGGCTGGTGCATTTCTTCCAGGCTGTGATCCTCGCACAGGATGTTGATATCCGCGCAGATGCCTTGCAGTTTGGACGATGCGATGGCGATAGGGCCGGAAATGCCGCCCGGATAATGCCGTGGTTCGCCGTCCGAGCCACGCCTGGCCTCGTACACCAGCGAGGAAAGTACCGCGGCCAGCCCGTTGGCATCGAGCTTGTCGAAAGTGCCGGCAAGCAGCGCCTCGCAGAGTTCCAGATCATGCTCGCTGTAAATACGGCGCAACAGCAGGCCTTTTTCGGTCAGGGTCACGTCGATACGGCCGTTGCCGTCATCATGCCGCTCCAGATAGCCGAGCTGGGTAAGGATGTCGCAGATACGGTCGAACTGACGTGCCACAGAGCCGGTACGCGAGTCATAACGATACTTCACCCGATTGAGTTCCCGGGTCTCACGGGCCCAGCGGTGCCCCCATTTGAGGTGCTGCTGGAGGTCGGGGCAATTGCGGCATGGATGCTCGTGCTCGGCCTTGCGCAGCTTCTGGATGCGCTTGTCGAGGTCCTGGAAAGCGCGAGATCTGTCCTGATCGGTCAGGAACACCTCGTGCTTGAGTTTGCGGCGGCCATCCTTCTCGATGTCGCTGAGCTCCATACGCAACGTCATGAACTGCTTGAAATCGCCATGATTGCAGGCGAACGCCTGTTCGTATCCGGCCAATGCATTGGTGAGCGTGTTGATCTGCGATTCCAACTGCCAGGCGGATTCATTGGCTTCCCATTGGGCAAAAGACTGATCCAAGGTGATTCGCGCGGTCCCATAGTCGCTGGAATTAAGCAGATTCACCGCCATATTGAACGTCGGACGGAAGCTGGAATGCAACGGATACACACGCTTGGAAGACAATGCCGCGGCCGTGGCGGGCACGAATCCATGATGGTCGACCACGATGGCATGGCCGATGGTGTCGATACCGCGTCGGCCGGCACGTCCGGTCAGCTGTGTGAACTCGCCGGGAGTCAAACCCACATGACCGGTGCCGTCGAACTTCTCCAGCTTCTCAACCACCACGCAGCGTGCCGGCATATTGATGCCCAGCGCCAGCGTTTCCGTGGCGAACACCATTTTGACAAGGCCCTCTTCAAACAGGCGCTCGACAATTTGGCGGAACAGGGCGATCATGCCGGCATGATGTGAGGCGAATCCTTCTTCCAAAGCGAATCGGAACTTGGAGAACTGCAACGCCTTCAGATCCTCTTGGGTGAGCTGACCTTCCACCATCTCGTCCACGATGCGGCGAATCCTGGTCACTTCCTCATCGGTGGTCAGTTCCAGTCCGGCATTGATGCACTGCTCGACCGCCTGATCACAGCCGTTGCGAGAGAAGATGAAGTAGATGCCGGGTAGCATGCCCAGAAAGTTCAGCTCGTCGACCACGGCCCAACGGCGAGGCGTGTGTCGCTCCGGGCGTGGTACGCGATCCTTGTGCCCTTTTCCGCCCTTGCCTTTGAATCCCCTGCGCTTGTCGGGCCGTTCCTCACCACGGCGGCGTGCCGCCTTGCGGTCCAGTTGGTCGAGTCGGTTGATCAACTCGGCGTTGAGCTTCGTGGTCTGGTTGCCGTTGCCGTCCCTGCGATACAGATCCAGCACCTCCGGCTCGGTTTGTTCATCCGCCTGCACAATGACGTGCTGTTCAAGCGGCACCGGGCGATGCTCGCTGATGACCAGCTTGGTCTCGCCGCGCACAGATGCGATCCAGTTGGAGAAATCCTCCACATTGGACACCGTGGCAGACAATCCCACGATTTTCACCGTCTTGGGCAGGTGAATGATGACCTCTTCCCAAACCGGACCGCGGAAGCGGTCGGCAAGGTAATGCACCTCGTCCAGAATCACATACCGCAGTGCGGTGAGCGTGGTGGAATGCTCGTAGAGCATATTGCGCAGTACTTCGGTGGTCATCACCACGATGTCCGCCTCGGAATTGATCGAGGTGTCACCGGTGAGCAGGCCTACCTTATCCGGGCCGTATACGTCTACCAGATCATGGTATTTCTGATTGCTGAGAGCCTTGATAGGAGTGGTATAAAACGCTTTGACGTTGCGTTCCTGAGCCAGATAGATGGCAAAATCGGCTACCACGGTTTTGCCTGCGCCGGTCGGTGCGGCGACCAGCACATTGCTGCCGGCCTCCAATGCGTCGTTGGCTTCGGTCTGGAAATCGTCAAGATCGAACGGCAGTGTAGCGGCAAAACGAGCCGCGACCGATGCTCTGTGTTTATTGGCTTTCTGGAATGATGCGTATCGCTGGGCAGGACTAAGCGTTCGGGAAGAATCGCCTTCCTGATGGTGAGGGTGACGTGCCATGATGCTTTCCGACTAGTCGTCTACTTGTTGAACTGCTTCCACCTGTTCCAAGCCGCGATATGGCGTTCGCGAGTGACGTTCTTGCGCTGTATCACTTCTGCATGGGCGTCGACATAGCGTTCCTGCGCCACATTCAGCGGCTGCGTGAACAGCGGCGGTTCGCTCTCCTCTGTGGAATCGCCGGGCTCCTCCATTTTGGAGACGCGCTCGCCAAGTCTGCCGCCAATCTCCGCGATATCCTGCACGGCATGGAATCCATGTAGTCCCGCGTATACTAGTCCGGCCGCGATCATGGCCAACATGAACAGAACCAGAATCGGCCATATCCACCAAGGCATGACGTCTGCTCCTTACTTGTTTTCGCTGATGCTGAGCTCTCGCTCGGCACGGGCGATAATCATCGTGCGCAGCGTTTCGGGGGCGACTGCGGTGATGTGGCGCGCATGGGCGATACAGAATGCCACGAACCAGGAATCGGAGGACACAGTCAGATGCACCTTCTCCCCCGCACCGCACTGCTCCACAGTGGCACCGGAAAGGGTCTTGATGAACGGCAACTCACGCTGATCGGTGATGAACACCGCTTCGGTGCCGTTGTCAAAGCTCCACTTGCGCAGCTCGCTGACCGGCATGTTCGGTACGTCAATTTTCTTGGTCGGCTTGACCAGTTCGGCCTTTTCGATGCGTGCTAGACGCAGCACCTGCCAGGTGCGGGGTTTGCCGTTGGCCTTGTCGATGGTCTTGTCTTTGGAGACGTAGGCCTTCTTGTCCTTGGGCGCCGCGGAACCGACATCGGTGTAGACAGCCGCGTAATAGACACCCTCGTCGATGAAAATCTTGGAGGGAGCCACCAGCTTGCGGCGGGTGCGTCCGGTGCTGTCGGTGTATTCCATATCCAGCAGCGAGTCGGTGTTGATAGCGCGCTTGACCACGGAGAAACTGCGCGGTTCAAGCTCATAACCGGTAAGGCTCAGCCACGGGGTCTGGCCGGGGCTCACATGCTGACGCAGACGCTCGTAAAGGTCTTCGGCCTGGGCGCGCTGCTTGTCAGGCAGCAGCGGGGAATGTGCCAGATAGCTCACCGATGCGGTGAGCATGCTCAGGTACTGCGGTGAGATACCGGCAAGACGCTCAAGACCCAGCGAGTTGGTGGCGGACACGATGCCTTCGGCATCCAACAATGGCCAGTCGATGTCGAAGAACTGGCTGCCGGCCATCTCCCCATCATCGGACACCGTGGTCAGTGTGTTGATGTCCTTATGAATGATGTTGACGAACTTCTTGAGTTCATCGTCGTTCTTCGGCTTGCCGATAAAGCGTTCGGCCAGTTCCCCCATGGAGAACTCTTCGCCAAGATGGGCGGACAGGAACAGCATCAGACGCAGTCGACGGTCGACCTCGCTGCCGGTCTGGAATGCGGAACCGTTTTTCTTGTTCTGGGCCTTGATGGATTCGGGGTCACCCGGTTCGCTGATGTCACGGCTGATTGCGGGAGAGACCACCGAAGCGCTGACCGGGCTTGCGGACTCGTCGGCAAGCGTGAACTGACTGGCTGCATGCAGACGACGATGATAGGCATCCACGGCTTCCTGCGGGCTGACGATGGTGGCACCTGGGTGTTCGAGTACGAACATGGCCAGATCATCGGAATCGGTGTATGCCACGTTCAGGTGTTCGCCGTCCACATCGATGGTCGCAGCGAATCGACGCGAATCGATGACCTTGACCAAGGTGTCCGGAATATGCTGGGTGCCGAGGCCTGGGGCGATGGAATCGAGACCAAGACCCGGAATCGGGGTCTGAGGCACGCGAGGTGTGGTGCGTGAAGTACGTGCCGCAACCTGAGTCTGATCGGGCTCGGAGGAGATAGACATGGAACGGGCCAGATAGTTGGCGGCGGCCAATACCGGCATATCTTCGGCTTCGAACATCAGACGGATGCGAGGTTCATCGCCCAATTGCAGGCGGTACGAGGCGAAATCCTGACCTTCAGACTTGGAGGAATATTCAGGCTGGCGCGATTCGATGGCAATGCCCATGGCGGCGAGCTTGGCGCGATCGCGTTGGAATTGCTTGGCGAATGCTGCCTTAGCTGCCTGATCGGCCAGCTCCCCATAGGAATCGGCGTAAGCCTTGACTCGCTGTGCGATTTGGCGGGAAGTAAGCCATTGCGGGAATGCGGATGAGAGTACGGCCAGTACATCCAGCTCGTGCTTGCCCCATTTGTCAGAAAAACGCCGACGTCCGCTTGTGCCCTCTGCCATTAGTCCTCACGTGTAGTTATTGTTTCGTTATAAGTGTGCATGAGTTTGTCTCATACTCCCTCTATCTTAGAGGCTTTTTCCGCGACTGCACACCATTTCACAAAAATAACGTCGTTTTTCTTCCATGATGATTGCTGAAATCAGACCCAATCGTCCGGTTCAATGCCTTGCGGGCCTACGTATTCGCCATTTGGCACGTAGCTCGGCTCGCCCTGATCGTCGAGTTTGGCATCAGCGAACATAATCACATCACGGCCGAATGTCCAGTCGCCTTGGATGGTCACCGAGTTGGCGGCGGCCAAGGATGGCACGGTGTACGGGAATCGTTCGTCGAAGTCGTGGATGTTCTTGTAATAGCGCGGATCAAGTTCCACGTTCGGGAAGATGTAGTTGCCATCTTCCATCTCGTAGGTGTCCGTCAGATGGAAGCGATCGGAACGCATGATGAACAGATCGTTGGTGGTCTTCACTGGAAGGAAGCGCATACGATCCACCTGCACGCAGATGGCACCGTTGAACAGGCCGATGGCCGCGCCCATGGCGGTTTCGAGCTGAATGACTTGCTCGGTATCCGGGTTGGTGGGATCCACGGTCTTCTTGTTGCGAATCACCGGCAATGGCAGCACACCATTGTATTCGGCAAGCTTGGCCTTGAGCGCGTCAATGCGAATCCAGATGGAGTTCGTATTGAAATACGGGTGCTTCTTGATATCCTGAGCCGCTGCCTTGTCGTCAGGATGCACCTGACTCATCTCGCGCAGCATCAGTCGGCCGCTGACCTTGTCACGCACGATGTGACCGCCCTTGCGGTCGGCCTTGGTGCGGATGGCAACCTCTGCCATAAACGGTGCGCCGGTGTTCTCGAAATGCTGGGCCAGCGTGCGGGAGGGGCGAGCGCCGAGATTATCGGAATTGGAGATGAACAGGTACTTGAAGCCATGCTCTTCGAGCACATCGAGCAGACCGGATTCCCAGATGGTGGAGAATAGGTCACCGTGACCCGGCGGGCACCATTCCAGATCCGGGTTTTCCGGGAAGCTGACGGGCTCGCCGGTGGCGGCGACCAGCTTTGGCTCCTGATGCTGGATGATTTCCATTGGAATCTCATGCTGCACGAACTTGCGGTTGTGCTTGAGCACCTTCATGGTGTCCGCCGAGGTGCGGAAGGAGTTCATGAAGGTCAGTGGAAGTTCGACGTTCAGACGGGTGCGGGCGGTCAGCACCTGACCGATGATGATGTCGATGAAGCGCATCTGCCTGGCCTTGTGGCGGCGCACAGGCAGCAGGGACTTGGCGCATTCCAGACCCATGGAGGTGCCGAGACCGCCGTTAAGCTTGAGGAACGCGGTTTTTGCGAACGCGTCCACGGCCTTGTCGTGATTGATGGTCTCGTAAACATCGTGGAAGCTGGGAACCTGCTCAAGCGGCTCCACATCCTCCTCTCGGATCCAGTTTGATGCCTCTTCGTGCTGCCATACGCTATAGAGACGATGAAATTGATTGATGGCGGTTTCGCTCATGCCTTTCTCGCGCATCTTGGCGGCGGAATGTGAGAAAACCTCTTCGATGTGGGCTTCCGCGGTGTTCTCGGCGGTGGCATCATCGTTTACGCTGAGCTGGGCTTCATTGTTCAGTTCGGTCAATTCAGGTCCCTTTCGTCATATTCCAAGGAACAAGTGTAACCCCGTATGGCTCAGGACAGTACACAAGGTGCGTGTTCACCAGTGAATAATCCGTGAATTAGGCGGCTTTCTGGGCTTGCAGAATGGTATCAATCACGGTGACGACGCCCCTATCGTTGTTGCTCGGCGCCAGCCAGTCGGCATGCGCGTGCATGTGCTCTTCGGCATTGGCCACTACGCAGCCGTGACCGGCCGCCTCAAGCATCTGAATATCGTTGTAGGTATCGCCGAGCGCGCAGGAATCCGCGATATCCACGCCCAGATACTCGCACAGGCGAGCAAGCGCCGAGCCCTTATCCACACCGGGATTCATCATGTCGATCCACATTTTGCCGGCGTTCGTTACCGTGTAACGGTCTGACCACGCATCGCGATAGGTCTCGCGGTAGACCTCTTCGGAATTGTTATCAGGGAAGAACACCGTGTATTTGTTTACATCGCGGTCAAGTTCGGTGAGGTCATCCATGTAGACGATTTTCTTGTAGAACGTGCGGAAATAGTTGTCGTATCGCTCGTCGCATGAGCGGATATAGCAGGCTTCGATGCCGCAGACGGTTGGGCATCCGCGTCCGTCGTCCAGCGTGTAACGAATCATTTCCTGGTACTGTTCAACGGGAATGAGGCTCTCGTAAATGAGCTTGCCGCGGCAGTAGATAGCCGCGCCATTGTCCGACATCAGCGCCATCTGGTTCTGGATTTCCGGGAACATCTCGGCCAATGTGTAGTTCGGGCGGCCGCTTGCCGCACAGAACGTAATGCCTGCCGCATCGAGCTTGCGGATGAGATCATCCATGTGGGGTGGCATGGAGCCGTCGTCAGCCAACAACGTGCAGTCCATATCACTGGCAATGACCCTGATTTGGCCCAGATCCTTGTCCTCGGTGAAATTTGCCAACATCGCGTACTCCTTGTCAGAGAAAAGGAAAAGTCCGGAATCATTAAGATTCCGGACTTAGAAAGTCGGGCCGGCGGGATTTGAACCCGCGACCCCTTGACCCCCAGTCAAGTGCGCTACCAAACTGCGCTACGGCCCGATGGTGCAAAAGCACCGAGTAGACAATTTACCACATGGATACGATTTGGCAAATCATCGTACGTCTTGCGTGTCCTGCGGTGCTGCGCCCATGGGTTAACGGAGACAACACCGCAAGGGATAACCACTACTTGCGCTTCTTCTTCTCTCGAATATTCACCGAGATCTGAATCGGAGTGCCTTCAAAGCCGAACTCCTCGCGCAGCTGACGCTCGATGTAACGGCGGTAACCGTGCTCAAGGAAGCCGGTGGCAAAGATCACGAAGCGCGGCGGACGCGTGGACGCCTGCGTGGCGAACAGGATGCGCGGCTGCTTGCCGCCACGCAGCGGGTGCGGGTGGGCGGCTTGAATCCTGCCGAGGAACGCGTTGAGCTTGCCGGTGGGAATACGCTGATCCCAGGATTCCAAAGCAGTGTTCATCGCGCGAGCCAGACGGTTGGTGTGCCAACCGGTCTTGGCGGACAAGTTCACACGCTCGGCCCACATCACGCGGTCGAATTCGGTGTTCCACAGACGTTCCAGACGCTGTTTGTCGAACTCATCCATCGCATCCCACTTGTTGAACACGAGCACGATGGCACGGCCAGCGTCCACGGCGGTGGACATGACCTTCAAATCCTGATCGGAGATGGGTTGCGAGGCGTCGAACAGAATCAATGCCAGTTCGGAACGCTCGATGGCGGCCTGCGTGCGCAGGGACGAATAGTATTCCGCGCCGGTGAGCTTGTGCTGGCGACGCTTGATACCAGCGGTGTCGATAAACAGCCAGTCTTCACCGTCGATGTCGACGATCTCATCGACCGGGTCACGCGTGGTGCCGGCAAGATCGTTGACCACGGCACGTTCCGAACGAGCCAGTTGGTTCAGCAGAGAGGACTTGCCCACATTCGGGCGGCCCACTAGAGCCACGCGGCGCAGACCGGACGGCGTGAGATAACCGGAAGCCTTCTCCTCTTCCTTCAGCTTGCCAAGGGCCACGTCCAACAGGTCGCCCACTCCCCTGCCGTGCATGGCAGAAATGGAGTACGGTTCGCCGAGACCGAGCTTCCAGAACTCAGCGGCAAGGTATTCGCTGGCGTTGTCGTCGATTTTGTTGACGGCCAGCACGACCGGCTTGCCCGAGGCGCGCAGCATCTTGACGATACGCTCGTCGGTGGTGGTCATACCGACCTGGCCATCGACCACGAACACCACGGCATCGGCCAAGGTCACGGCGACCTGAGCCTGTGAGGCGATGGCCGATTCGATGCCTTCGACATCGGCTTCCCAGCCGCCAGTATCCACGAGCTTGAAATCGGTTCCGGCCCATTCCGCGTCATAGCTCACACGGTCACGAGTCACGCCGGGGGTGTCCTCCACCACGGCTGCACGGCGGCCAAGAATGCGATTGACCAGAGAGGACTTGCCCACGTTCGGGCGGCCGACAATAGCCAGCACGCCGACCGGCTTGGGGCCGGACTTGCGGGCTCCGTCTTCAAAGCCACGGCCGGAAATCAGCTCCTCGTCGCCTTCATCGAGATCGTAGCCTTCGAGATTGGCGGCATAGCGCTCATATTCCTGATTCTCGATGGCATCTTCGATCAGCTTGATCATCACATCCAGTGTGTGTTCGAAGTCCATGTCCGAGTTGTCGATGGTGGTCACACCGTCGGCGGCGCTCAGGAAGCTGGTGACCTTGGAATCGGCTTTATCTCGTGCGGCAACATCCTCGGCTCCCACGCCCTTGACAGCCTGACCGGTGCGGCGAGCCTGACGGACCTCCTCACGGGCGGTCAGCAGAATACGCACTTCGGCATCAGGAGCCACCACGGTGGTGATGTCACGGCCCTCGGCCACAACACCCAGTCCACCAGAGAAGGAATCGAGCGACGCCTCGCGTGCGATGTACGCGCGCTGCGCCGCAATGAGCACGTTCCTGACCGGAATGACGTTCGACACTTTGGACACGTGCGTGGACACCTCAGTGGAACGAATCGCCTCGGAGATGTCCTCGCCATCGGCGTACACGCGGGGATCGTCAGGATCCACGGAAATATCGAAATGGTCTCCGGTGAAGAACTCCCCCACCGTTTCGGTGATGACACGCTCATCCACGGTCTCGGCATCAAGGTCGATGCCGCTTTTCAGGCACCACCACGCGCAGGCGCGGTACATTGCGCCCGTATCCAGATATGCATAGTTGAAGTATTTGGCCAGCGCCTTGGACGTGGATGATTTGCCCACGCCGGCGGGGCCGTCGATGGCAACGCGAATCACAGTCCGACCTCCTTGGACAGCGAACGAACCTCGGCCTGAGACAACACGCGGTATGAGCCGGGCTTTAACTCACCAAGCTTGATCGGGCCGATTTGGGTGCGTACCAGACGCTTGACCGGGAAGCCGATGGAACCGAAGATACGACGCACGATACGGTTCTTGCCGGAATGCAGCACCACTTTGACCATGGTGAAGTCACGGGAGGAATCAATGATCGCGCAGTGGTCGAGCTTAATCCATCCATCATCGAGCTGTACACCGGTGGTCACGAGCCTGCGGCACACCGTGCCGGAGATGCGGCCTTCCAGCGTGGCGATATAAGTCTTTTCCACCTCGTACTTGGGGTGCATGACGTGCTGCGACAATTCGCCGTCATTTGTCATGAGAATAAGGCCTTCGGAATCGTAATCCAGACGGCCCATGTGGAAAATGCGTTCATACTTGTCGCCCACAATGTCACGCAGCGTGTAGCGACCTTTCGGGTCATCCATGGCGGAAAGCACCTTACGGGGCTTGTTCAGAGCCAGGGTAACGTGATTTGGGTTGACCCGGACTCGGGAACCATCCACGCGAACCTGCTGCTTATGCGGGTCGACGCGGGTGCCGAGTTCGGTAACAAGTTCGCCATCGACCTCAACACGACCTTCGGTGATCATATCCTCGCACTTGCGGCGGGAACCGAAGCCCGCTTGAGCAAGCAGCTTCTGCAGTCGAATGGCATTGGAATCATCATGCGCGCTTCTGGCGCGGGAATATGCGTTTGGCATCGTTCTCCCAACGTGGCCGGACAGTTTGAACGTTACTGTCAATTCTAATGGTGATATTTGATTGGCTGGCCGATTTTCTCAGCCAATTCCAACCTATATATCATACCGCAGCGGCGGACTACTGCTAGACTTGCAAACGTTTGTGCGGTTCGCCGCCTTTCGTATATCGATGAAAAGGATATTGAATCATGGAAGAAACCAAGCAACAGCCGCTGGGCCTGCGCGTGTGCGCTGAACTGGCCGGAAGTTTCCTGCTGTGCTTTGCTATTTATGCGTTCTCCACCTGGGGCTCCGCCGTGTACGGCGTCAACGTGGTATTCATGGCTGTGGCCACTGGCCTGGCCTACGCGGTAGTCACCGCCATCTTCTCCCGCATTTCCGGCGGACAGTTCAACCCGGCCGTGACTGTGGCCGCCGTACTGGCTTCCAAGACCAAGCTGGTTGACGGCATCCTGTATGTGATTGCCCAGGTCATCGGCGCCATCGCCGCAGGCTTTGCCGTGGTCAAGCTGCTGCCAACTTCCGAGCAGGTGACTTCGACCGTCTGGCTCTCCCCCGCTGTCAACGGATTCGAGAAGGGCTCCGTGTCTTACTCGCTGCTCACCCAGTATGGCATCACGTTCTCCATCACCTTGGCGATTGTCGTCGAAGTCGTTGCCTCGCTGATTGTGGTGGCTGCCGCCATGTCCACCATGGGCAAGAACGGTGAAGGCTCCGATCGTTATACAGCCACGATGGGCATTGCCTACGCCATTGCCGTGGCCATCAGCTACCCGGTGACCGGCGCCGGTCTGAATCCGGCTCGTTCCACCGGTATCGCCGTGGCCGCCGTGAATGAGGGTCTGACGCAGAACCCGCTGCAGCAGCTGTGGGTGTTCTGGATCGCTCCGGTGCTGGCTGCTGCGGTTGTGGCTTTGGTGATGATCATCGTGCAGATGGCCACCACCGCCAAGCCCAAGGCTGAGCCGACTGACGAGGGCGACATGGCTGATCTCGAAGCTGCCGATGAGCAGGCTGCAGAGGACTCAGCCGAAGATGGCGTTGCCGAGCAGGCCGTAGAAGCTGAAGTACGTGATCAGCAGGCCGATGCCGAGAGCAATGCCGATGAAGGAATCGAACGCGACTGAGCGTACTTTCCAGGGGCTCTTCTCTCGCAATGTCAAGCGAATGAGCCCGGTAATGATGGCCGTCACAGCAATGATTACTGTGGCGGCCATTGTGTATCCGAAAGCGGCAACCACCGTGGCGACAACGACGACGCCAAGCACAATCCACTCAAACCAGGGCTTACCCTCGTGATCTTCGGAAACATATGGATGATTGTGCATTGTGACGGCTTTCTGATATGTGTTGTTCTCTTAATACCATGGCTCCCGCTGACGGGAGCTGCCAGCGGGAGCTGACTGGGGATGGTTCATGGTGGACTACCCTCAGTCTCGCTTCACGAGACAGCTCCCGCCAGCGGGAGCCAGAAGTACCGATCAGTGGAAGAAGTGACGGGTACCGGTGAGGTACATGGTCACGCCGGCCTGCTTGGCCGCTTCGATGACCTCCTCATCGCGGATGGAACCGCCGGGCTGCACGATGGCCTTGACGCCCGCATCGATAAGCACCTGAGCGCCATCGGCGAACGGGAAGAACGCGTCGGAAGCGGCAACCGCACCGGTGGCGCGATCGGCGCCGTCAGCCAGTGTGTTGGCGCGGTCGACGGCCAGATGGCAGGAATCCACACGGTTGACCTGGCCCATGCCGATGCCGACCGTGGCCTGATCGTGGGCCAGCAGAATGGCGTTGGACTTCACGCAGCGAATCGCACGCCATGCGAACACAAGATCCTTGAGCGTGGCATCATCGGCGGCTTCACCGGCCACAAGCTTCCACGCATCCGGATCATCGCCAACGGCGTTGATTAAATCGGTGTCCTGCACGAGCAGACCGCCGTCAATCTGACGGATGGCCTCGTGGCCCTTCGGCGGCTCGGCCACCTTGAGGATGCGCAGGTTCTTCTTCTTGGTCTGCAGTAGTTCAAGAGCAGCCGGCTCATAGTCGGGGGCGACGATGACTTCGGTGAAGATCGGGCGCACGCTCTCGGCCATTTCAAGGGTGACCGTGGAGTTGCAGGCGATCACGCCGCCGTAGGCGCTCATCGGGTCGCAGGCGTGGGCCTTCTTGTGGGCTTCGGCAGCAGTGGCACCGATGGCCAGACCACACGGGTTGTTGTGCTTGACCACAGCCACGGCGATGGAGGGAGCCATATCCCACACGGTACGCCATGCGGCGTCGGCATCCACATAATTGTTGTAGCTCATCGGCTTGCCGCCAAGCTGCTCGGCGTGGGCGAAACCGGTCTGGTTGAGCGGGTCCACGTACAGAGCGGCCTGCTGGTGGGAGTTCTCGCCGTAGCGCAGGGTGTGCGCACGATCCCACGTGCGGGTGAACTGGGCCGGGAACTTGGCTGGATCGACCTCGGTGCCCTGATCGTCCTTGTCCACTTCGACGGCGTCCAGGGAAGCCGGCTTCGGCCAGTGCTTGGCGGTCCACTCATTGATGGTGGCGTCATAGGCGGCGGTGTGGGCGAAGGCCTTGGCTGCAAGCCACTTGCGCTCATCCAGGGAGAAACCGGTGCCATCGGCCACACGGGCAGCGACCAGCGCATAGTCGGCCGGATCGGTGACGATGGCCACGGTGGCGTGATTCTTGGCGGCGCCTCGCACCATGGACGGGCCACCAATGTCGATCTTCTCGATGGTGTCGGCCTCATTGGCTCCGGAGCGCACGGTATCGGCGAACGGATACAGGTTGACAACCACCAGATCGAACGGCTTGATGCCGAACTCCTCGAGCTGCTTGGCATGCTCAGGGTTGGTCATATCGGCCAGAATGCCGGCGTGAATGTATGGGTGCAGCGTCTTGACGCGGCCATCGAGGCATTCGGGGAATCCAGTGACATCAGACACTTCAGTGACATGAACTCCCAGTTCGGCCAGCTTCTTGGCGGTCGAACCGGTGGACACAACCTCGGTGCCTGCCTTCACGAACGCGTCGGCGAGAACTTCGATGCCTTCCTTATGAAAGACGGAAACCAGTGCTCGACGTATCGGCCGGTTCGTGTTTGTCATCCTGTTCCTCCTTGGATTCTTGTGATTGTTGCACGTTGACATCAGACCGTGTCTGACGGGGATTGACGGTTTGACGGGACGTGGTGCGAGAAGCCTTGACTCTCTCGATTATCCAGCCTATCGAAAAAACAAGCGTTGTGCCAACTATTGCGATGAGCCAGGCCACGGCAAGTCCCCATGCCATAGGATGGCCTACGGCACGCGTGGAGGCCATGACATCCACACCGACATGGGCGAGCCTATGCTGGCCCAATGATCCGTTGGAAATGGCGAACAGCAGCGTTGCGATCAGTGAGGTGAGCATGGCGCTCAAGCAGAACGAGCCAGCGGCATAAATGAGGGATGCCAATACGGAGCCGCGCTTGGAAGCATCTCGTATATTCAGTGGACGGCAGGCGAATCCCTGCGGCAGGATAATCATCAGTAGGCCGGCAATGCAGGCGATGCCCAGCGGAATTTCCAGCATTACTGTGCGCCATAGATTATCGGCAATGGGCTCAGGGAGTATGCCGAAGGCCGGTACTGCGGGCAGACCGTTGGACTGCCCCATCCAGAGTGTGAAGTTGGCGAGTTCGCCAATGGAGAATCCTGCTCCGAACAACCAAGAGATCGCCCATAGCATGAGATTCGGCAGCCAAATCAGCATGGCAAGCGTGGTGAGGATGCGCGATCCGTTTTCCATGCCGGACAATTCGAATACGGATACCACTGCGGCATGATTGCGTACGGTCCATGTGATGACGGTAATCAGACCGATGAGCAGGTTGATAGCGAGTATGGCGAATGCCAGAATAACGCCTGATTTCAGGCATCTGACCACTTGCTCGGAAACCTGCTCGCGCATCCATGCGATTGCCGCTTTGACCCTACTGGACTGTGGCAGAGCGGCTCCAAGATACGCCACAGTGAATGTCGCGGCGCTCTTGAGCAATATCATCCATTGCTCGTCGACCAGACTCAGACTTACCTGCACCGATGAAGCGAATACCGCATTGATGGCCAGCCATACCACCAATCCCACAACATAGGAATGCACAGCGAATGCTTTGAATCGTGCTATGCAAGTGGCAATAAGCCATATGAGCAGCACGGTGAGCAGCAACGGTGTGATGGTGAGCGTGAAGGAGTCGGTGCTGAACCCCGATCCCTCGCTGAGCAGCACGATGGCCTGCGTCAGGTTAGTGGTGCCAGCGGTAAGATTGTCGCCCCCCTCCTCCATGGAGATGACGAGCAACATCAGTGCGATGTAACAGCCCAAGGCGATGGCATAGATGGTCATGGATACGAGGGCGGCTGCCGCACCTCGTACCCATTGGCGAATCCTGTCTTTCATCACGATGGGTTGTGGCCGATCAGTTGATGGAAGCCTTGGCAAGTACGTCACGCATAATCTGGGCAGCCTGGCCCGGGGTCTTGCCCACGGGAATGCCGGCCGCTTCGAGCGCGTTCTTCTTGTCCTGAGCGGTGCCCTTGCCACCGGAGACGATGGCGCCGGCATGGCCCATCTGCTTGCCTTCGGGGGCGGTGAAACCGGCGATGTAGGCCACAACCGGCTTGGTCATATGTTCCTTGGCCCAAGCAGCGGCATCCTGTTCGGCAAAACCGCCGATTTCGCCGATCATCATTACGGCCTTGGTGTCAGGGTCGGCTTCGAAAGCCTGCAGCGCTTCGAGCAGTGTAGTGCCGACGATGGGATCACCACCGGCTCCGAGGCATGCGGTGAAGCCGATATCGGACAGTTCGCCCATCAGCTGGTAGGTCAGGGTGCCGGACTTGGAAACCAGTCCGAGCGGGCCGCGGCCAACGATGTCATCAGGAATAATGCCCAGATTGACGCCCGGATTGCCGAGCGTGATCAGACCGGGGCAGTTCGGGCCGATAATACGCACGCCCTTGCGCAGGGCGAGCTCAACAAAGTAGGCGGAATCCGCTACCGGAATGCCTTCGGTGATGATCACGATAAGCTCGATGCCGGCCTCGATCGCTTCGACGACGGCGGACTTGGCGAACTTCGGCGGCACGAACACCACGCTGGCTTTGGCGCCAGTGGCTTCACGGGCCTCGTCGCAGGTGGCGAACACAGGCACATCCACGTCGGTGCCGTTCTTGGCGGCCGGGAACGTGACGGACGTGCCTGCCTTGCGCGGATTCACACCGCCGACGATGTTGGTGCCGGCCTTGAGCATACGTGCGGTGTGGGTCATGCCCTGATGACCGGTCATACCCTGAACGATAACGGGGGTACTATCTTCAACGAACAGCATCAGCGAATCTCCTTGGACTGGGTCGACTCAGCGGCGAGTTCAGCGGCCTTCTGCGCCGCACCCTCCATGGTCTCGGACACGTGAATATTCGGATTATTGGCTTCGGCCAGAATGTGCAGGCCTTCGGCTGCGGCATTGCCGTCGAATCGAACGACGATGGGCTTGGAGCCGCCGAGCTTGGCGACCGCTTCGAGAATGCCGTTGGCCACTTCCACGCAGGAGGTGATGCCGCCGTACACGTTGATGAACACGGACTCGACCTGCGGGTCGGACAGCACGATTTCCAAGCTTTCAGCCATCACAGTCGCGGATGCGCCGCCGCCGATGTCCAGGAAGTTGGCAGGCTTGATGCCGCTCCCCTGCTCTTCGCCCGCGCCGGATACGGCATCCAGGGAGCTCATGACCAGGCCAGCACCGTTGCCGATTACGCCGACTTCGCCGTGCAGATGCACGTAATGCAGCCCATGCTCACGGGCGCGCTGCTCGAACGGGTCGGGAACGATCGGATCAACGAAACGGGCCCAACCGTCGTGGCGGAATGCCGCGTTGTCATCCAAGGAAATCTTGGCATCGAGCGCGCTCAGCTGCTTGGTGGATTCGTCATCCGGGTCACCGATTTTTGCGAGCGGATTGATTTCCACCAGTGTCGCGTCGTTGTCTTTGAAGCACTGCCACATCTTGAGCAGGATCTGCGCCGCCTGATCGACATCAGCATGGTAGAAACCAATGCTCGCTGCCATCTTGGTCGCAGCCTCGAGATCGAAGTCGTCGAGCGCATCGATGTGCAGACGCTTGACCGCCTCGGGATGTTCTTTGGCGATTTCCTCGACTTCGGTGCCGCCGTTGGCGGTCGCCAGCACGTCGAAGTCTCGGGAGGTGCGATCCACGGAGATGGACACATAGTATTCGTGCAGGATGTTCTTGGCTTCGGCCACCAGCACGCCGGATACTTTATGGCCGTGGATGGTCATCGGCAGGATGGATTCGGATTCCAGGATGGCCTCATCGCGGTTATGCGCGATCTTGACGCCGCCGGCCTGGCCTCGGTGACCGATTTTTACCTGCGCCTTGATAACACACGGGTAGCCGATCTTATCCGCAGCCTCGGCGACTTCATGGGAGTTCTGAGCAAAGATGGCACCCGGGGTGGGGATGTCCTGCTCCTCAAGCAGCTGACGTGCCTGGTATTCGTAAAGATCCATTGATCCTTCCCTGACTAGATAATGAATCGGCCTGATGCGCGAATGCATCCATGCCGAATCCCGAAAAACTAACTATGCGAATTCTCAGGCCGGCATGGAGATCAACGAGCTACTTGGTGTTGAACCAAGCTTGCTCAGGCCGTCAAGACCTTCCAAACGCATCACGAAACTGAAGCCCACAACAGTACCGCCGGCCTTTTCGATAAGGTCGGTAGCCGCTTTGGCCGTGCCACCAGTGGCGATGAGATCATCCACAATCAATACGCGTTCGCCCTTGGAAACGGCAGTGGTCTCGATTTCAACGCTTGCCGTGCCATATTCGAGGTCGTAGGATTCGCCAATGGTTTCGGGCGGCAGCTTGCCTGCTTTACGTACGGCGATGAATCCTTTGCCCAGATGAGCGGCCATGGCCGGGCCAAACAGGAATCCGCGGGATTCGAGGCCTGCGATGGAATCGAACTCGCTGGGTGGAACCGGCAGGGCCTGCTCAAGCGCATTGAGCAGAATCCTCAGCCCTTTGGCGTCGGCGAGCACCGGCATGAAATCACGGAAAATGATGCCTTCCTTGGGAAAGCCCGGCACGGAACGCACTAGAGACACCAGATATTCGGCGTCCTCCTTGCCTACCTTGTCCAATGCATCGATGGTGATATCAGACTGTGCCATGCGTGCTCGCCTCGTATTTCTCGTACTTATGGGGTACCGAATCGAACAGTTTACTTCGTCTCGGTCTCGTTGCCGCCGTCCGTCTCAGCATCCGTGGCCTCAGAGGACTCGATGGAAGCCTCAATCGGAACCTGGCTGGCATCGTCATTCGCGGGGGTCTCGGCGTCCTCGTCGGTCAGTGGGTTGCCGTTCTCGTCAACCTCGTCGTCAGACACGTAGGCAGGACGCACATACTCGCGGGCGATGGCATTGAAACCGAAGCGAAGCTTGGAGCCTTCGGAGTCGATGACGATCTCCTCGTACTGTTCATCGACTTCGACGACCTTGCCAATCACCTGTCCGATGGTGATGACTTCAGTACCGGGCTGCAGGTTACGACGAAAATCCTGCTTCTCCTGCTGGGCCTGCTTGGATTTCTTGGACTGCCACCACATCATGCCGCCGAAGACGACGATCACGACGACAAGCATGATGTAGGAAGATGACGAACCATCCATGGGCAAACTCCTTCAAAACGAACGGTTATGGCTATGAACCGTCAGGTGTGCAAACACGAAAAGTCTAGAAGAGCTTGCTGACATCATCCTTGAGCGTAATGCCCAGATGCTGCCATGCCTTCTCGGTGGCCACGCGGCCTTTAGGCGTGCGCACCATGAATCCCTCGCGCACCAGATACGGCTCACAGACGGTTTCCACGGTTTCCGATTCCTCGCCCACCATGGCCGCGAGGTTGTTCAAGCCGACGGGACCACCGTTGAAATTGCGAACAATGGCGTTCAGCACGGCGATATCCAGCCGGTCAAGGCCTTCGGAATCAATCTGGTACAGCGCCAAGGCCTCTTTGACATCAGCTGGGTGCACAACGATAAGGTCATGCACAATGGCCCAATCCCTCACGCGGCGCAGCAGACGGTTGGCGATACGCGGCGTGCCGCGGGAACGCAATGCGAGTTCATGGGCGGAACCCTCATCAAGGTTGACCCCCAGCACGCTTGCCGAGCGTTCGATAAGCTTCTCCAACTCCTCATGTGGATAGAAGTCAAGATGTGCGGTGAAGCCGAAGCGCGCACGCAACGGGCTGGGCAACATACCTTCGCGGGTGGTGGCGCCAATGACGGTGAAGCGAGGCAGAGTCAGTGGAATCGAGCTGGCGCCCGGTCCTTTGCCCACCATCACATCCACGCGAAAATCCTCCATCGCGATATACAGCAGCTCTTCGGCTGCGCGCGGCAGACGGTGGATCTCATCGATGAACAGCACTTCGCCGGTATCCAGCGAACTCAAGATCGAAGCCAGGTCGCCGGCGTGCTGCACAGCAGGGCCGGAGGTCACGCGAATCGGGACTTCAAGTTCATTGGCCACAATCATGGCCAATGTGGTCTTACCGAGGCCTGGAGGGCCGGCAAGCAGTATGTGATCCGGCGGCACGTCACGTTTGCGGGCTGCGTCGAGAAACAGCTGGAGCTGGGCCTTGAGCCGGGGCTGCCCGATGAACCCCTCAAGCACATGCGGGCGGAGCTCTTCATCACTGACCGGCTCGTTGCCTATCGGTTGTGAAGACACCATGCGCAATGATTCTTCATTGGCTCCAGTGTTGGATGTGCCGTAGTTCATGTCCTTGCTCATCAGCGGCCCCTATCCATCAGTGCGAGTGCTAGGCGCAGCACGCGCGGCACATCGTCGGTGGCAAGCGGTGTCGGTATGTCGTTGTCCTCGCAGGCTTCAGCCACGGCCTGCTGGGCGTCCTGCTGACGCCAGCCCAGCGAAATCAGACCTTCAATGACCTGCTCCATGCCGGTGTCCACCTGCGCCTGAACTTTGGCGCCTGACGGTGAAGCTCCCTCGATCTGGCTCAGGTCAATGGAGCCCTTGAGTTCGAGGATGATTTTCTGGGCACCTTTTTTGCCCAATCCCGGTGCCTTGGCCAGCGCGGCGGCATCGTTGTCGGCGATGGCCCGGGCAAGCTGGCCAGCCGTCAGTGTGGAGAGCAGCGACTGCGCGACCTTTGGTCCGATGCCGGATACTTTGATGAGCTGCAGGAACGTTTTCTTGGAGTCCTGATCAAGGAAGCCATGTAACGTGACGGCATCCTGAGAAAGATTCATATACGTGTAGACGCGCGCCTCCGTTCCGGTGTGCAGACGGCTGAGGTCGGTGGCGGACATACGTACCTCGTATCCCACTCCCCCAACATCAATCAATGCGGTATCGGCTTCAACCGATTCGACCCGCCCGGTCAGCATGCCGATCATACAGACGCTCCTTTAAGGCTTCGAACAACTGTTCGAAAGTATACTACATGCCTCGGTCGTGGTTCATGCGGCGGCGCGCGGAGTTCTGCGCGGCCTCGGCCCATTGACGTTGCGCGGCGGTCAGATGCTGCTCGCGCTCGCCGCCCTGCAGAGCTCCAGCTGGGCGCAGTGCGTGGCAGATAGCCAAGGCCAGGGCGTCGGCGGCATCGGCGGGCGTAGGCATCTTGGTCAGATTGAGAATGCGCGTCACCATGCGTTCGACCTGTATCTTCTGAGCTTGGCCATTGCCGGTGATGGCCAGCTTTGCTTCGGTCGGGGTATGCAGCGCCACGGGAATATTGCGTTGCGCGGCTGCGAGCATGGCAAGACCGGCGGCCTGTGCGGTGCCGAGCACAGTGTTGCGATTCGACTGGGCGAACACACGTTCGATGGACACGGCATCGGGTGCAAAGCGATCCATCTTCTCGGACAGGCCGTTATAGATGGCCAAAAGACGCAGATCCTGGGTGATGTCCGGCGAGGACCGCACCACGTCCACGTGAATAAACGAAAGCCGGCGGTGCTCGCCGGCTTCGATCACGCCGACCCCGCAGCGTGTAAGCCCGGGGTCGACGCCAAGGATAATCACGAGGATTACTCCTCGTCGAGCTGGGCCATCACCTCGTCGGAGGCGGTCCAGTTGGAGTAGATGTTCTGCACATCGTCGAGGTCATCGAGGTTGTCGATGAGCTTGGACACCTTGCGTGCATCCTCGAGGCTCAGCTCGACCTCGTTCTTTGGCTGCATGACCTGGTCGGCGGAATCGTAGTCGAAACCGGCGTCCTGCAGAGCCTTGCGCACGGTGAACAGATCGGACGGGCCGGTGATGACGGTGTAGACCTCATCGTCATCGGTGACGTCCTCGGCGCCAGCCTCGGCTGCGGTCTCGAACAGCTTGTCGAAGTCCACGCCTTCGGACGGAACCACGATCTGGCCCTTGCGCTCAAAGTTGAAGGACACGGAGCCGGAGGTGGCCAGGGAGCCGTTGCCCTTGGTCAGGGTGGAACGCACTTCGGCGGCCGCACGGTTGCGGTTGTCGGTCAGGCACTCGATGATGAGGCCCACGCCAGCGGGAGCGTAGCCCTCGTAGACGATGTCCTCGTAGTTGGCGGCACCGTCTTCGTCACCGGCACCACGCTTGACGGCGCGGGCGATGTTGTCGGCCGGCATGGAGGCCTTCTTGGCCTTGTAGATGGCGTCGTACAGGGACGGGTTGCCGTCTGGGTCGCCACCGCCGAGGCGGGCGGCGATTTCGATGTTCTTGATGAGCTTGGCGAAGAGCTTGCCGCGCTTGGCGTCGATGGCGGCCTTCTTGTGCTTGGTGGTCGCCCACTTGGAATGACCTGACATAATGCTCCTAGCAGTAATAAACGGATGATGTCAAACGAAACGATTGTAGGCCGTTAATCAGACATACCCGTGATGTTTTCGATTGTCTTTTTGAATCATGCGCTGGTTCGACCAGATGCATGAGGGTATCGTGCCGGTATCAGACGAGCGGCAGATGGTAGTCGGAAGCCAGCTGTGCAAACGCTTTGGCATACGTATCCCGCTGATCGGACAGCAGAATCGGCATGGTGCGCGTTTGGGCGACGATGGGCATGAAGTTCGCGTCACCGTTCCAGCGCGGCACCACATGCTGATGCAGATGGGCCGCGACCCCTGCGCCCGCTACCTCGCCCTGATTGATGCCGATATTGTATCCGTCCGGATGGGAGACGGTCTCCATCACCTTCATGGCGAGGGTGGTGGCCTTCTCGAACTCGAACAATTCGGCGTCGTCAAGTTCGGTGATGAATCCGACGTGACGGTACGGGCAAATCATGAGATGCCCGACGTTATACGGGTAGAGGTTCATGATGGCGAACACGTGCGTGCCGCGCCAGGCGATGAGGCCGTCTTCGTCGGACTTCTTCGGTCCGGCGCAGAACGGACATTCCTTCGACTTGGGTTTGGTCGGACGATCCTCGCTGTTGCGCAGCACATAGGTCATGCGCTGCGGGGTCCACAGTCGTTCGACCGTGTCTTCCTGAGGCGGGAAGTCCGCCGGATCATCGACACGCACGTCAGCCATCATGTATTCCTTTACTCAGCTACAGCGGCGTTGAAGTCGTCGGCGGAGTTCACCTGGACGCGCTTGGCGATCACGGCGAGGATCTGCTCGCGAGCCTTGTCCACCGGTACGCCGTTGAGCTGGCTGCCGTCGCGGAAGCGGAAGCTCACCGCGTTGTTGTTCATGTCTTCCTCACCGACGATGAGGATGAACGGCACTTTGGACTTGGAGGCGTTGCGAATCTTCTTGCCGAAGCGGTCATCGGAGTAGTCGATCTCGCAACGGACCATCTCATCCTCGAGGGACTTGACGAAACCGGCCAGATGCGGGGCGAACTCGTCGGCAACCGGTACGCCGAGCACCTGCACGGGGGCCAGCCACGCCGGGAAGGCGCCAGCGTAGTGCTCGAGCAGCACGGCGAAGAAGCGTTCGATGGAGCCGAACAGGGCGCGGTGAATCATCACCGGACGCTGATGGGTGCCGTCCTTCGCGATGTACTCAAGCTGGAAACGCTCGGGCAGGTTGAAGTCGAGCTGGATGGTCGAGACCTGCCAAGTACGGCCGATGGCGTCACGGGCCTGCACGGAGATCTTCGGGCCGTAGAAGGCGGCCCCGCCCGGATCGGCCACGAGGTCGAGGTGGGATGCCTCGGCGACCTCACGCAGGGTACGGGTGGCCTCCTCCCAGATCTCGTCGGAGCCGACGTACTTATCCGGATCCTTGGTGGAGAGCTCCAAGTAGAAGTCGGACAGACCGAAGTCCTTGAGCAGGTTCAGCACGAAGGTCAGCAGGCTGGTCAGCTCGTCCTTCATCTGCTCGCGGGTGCAGTAGATGTGGGAATCGTCCTGAGTCAAGCCACGCACACGGGTCAGGCCATGGACCTCGCCGGACTTCTCGTAGCGGTACACGGTACCGAACTCGAAGAGGCGCAGCGGCAGCTCACGGTAGGAGCGCTGGCGCGACTTGAAGATCAGGTTGTGCATCGGGCAGTTCATCGGCTTGAGGTAGTAGTCGAAGCCGGGCTTGGTCACGTTGCCGTCCGCGTCGTACTCCTCATCGAGGTGCATCGGCGGGTACATGCCATCCTTGTACCAGTGCAGGTGACCGGAAGTCTCGTACAGACCACCCTTGGTGATATGCGGGGTCTGCACGAAGCTGTAGTGGTGCTTGCGGTGCATTTCGCGGGAGTAGTCCTCCATCGCGTTGATCACGGCAGCGCCCTTCGGATGGAACACAGCCAGACCGGGGCCGATCTCGTCCGGGAAGGAGAACAGGTCCATCTCGGCGCCGAGCTTGCGGTGGTCTCGCTTGGCGGCTTCCTCCAGACGGGTCTGGTATGCCTTGAGATCTTCCTTGTTGGCCCAAGCGGTGCCGTAGACGCGCTGCATGGTCGGGTTCTTCTCGCTGCCACGCCAGTAGGCAGCGGCTGAACGCTCAATCTTGAAAGCCTTGATGTAGCGGGTGTTCGGTAGGTGCGGGCCGCGGCACAGGTCCTTCCAGACCACATTGCCGTCACGGTCGACGTTGTCGTAGAAGCTGAGTTCCTTCTCGGAAATCTCGGTGGCGGCGGCCGGGTCGAGGTGTGCTTCCTTATCTTCGATCAGCTCGATCTTGAAGGGCTGGTCGGCCTCTTCCTTCAGGGCCTCTTCCTCGGTCACGGAACGGCGGCGGAAGGACTGGGAGGACTTGATGATGCGCTGCATGCGCTTCTCGATGTCCTTGAGGTCTTCCGGGGTGAAGGGCTTGTCAACCTGGAAATCGTAGTAGAAGCCGTCCTTGATCACCGGGCCGACGCCGAGCTTGGCGTTCGGATAGACCTCCTGCACGGCCTGGGCCATGACGTGGGTGGCCGAGTGACGCATGATCGCGAGGCCGTCTTCGGAATCGAGCGTGATGGGCTCTACGGTGTCGCCGTCGGCAAGCGGCGTGTACAGGTCACGGTTTTCGCCGTTGAGCTTGACCGCAACGATGTTCTTGTCTTCTGCGAACAATTCGACGCCGGTAGTGGTTGCTTCCACCTCCTTTGCTTCGCCGTTGACTGTGATGGAGATGGTAGCTTGCGCCATGATTTGTCCTTTGCTATCGGGGTCCGCGGTACTAATGTGCAGGCCTGGACTGGGTAATCAACGTAGGCCACGATAGGTTGGGTGTACGACATTTGGCAAAGCCTGAACAAATACGAAAAAACCTCGCCGGAGCGAGGTTTTGATGGAGCGGACAACGGGACTCGAACCCGCGGTCTCAACCTTGGCAAGGTTGCGCTTTACCAACTAAGCTATGTCCGCAAAGGATTCCGCCGTGAGAAGCGGATTCCAGTGGGCGATGTAGGAATCGAACCTACGACCCCTTCGGTGTGAACGAAGTGCGCTAGCCGCTGCGCCAATCGCCCGAAATCAATCGGTATTCAGTTATGCGAGCCGAATTGCTTCGGTCTGCGTGGGCGATACAAGATTCGAACTTGTGACCCCTTCCGTGTCAGGGAAGTGCGCTACCACTGCGCCAACCGCCCGGGTCATGCTCCTGCAAGCGAATTTCTTCGTCTGCCTGAGAGGTGGGTACGAGAGTCGAACTCGTCTATACGGCTTTGCAGGCCGCTGCCTAACCGCTTGGCTAACCCACCGTAAGGTCTGTCAACTCATCGGACCTAGAGCGGACAACGGGACTCGAACCCGCGGTCTCAACCTTGGCAAGGTTGCGCTTTACCAACTAAGCTATGTCCGCATGTGCCTCACGAGGCTTTCCCCCGCTCAAAGCACGAGTGTTTACTATACTCACAAGCGTGTAGTTCGTCCAGCTGCGGCGTGTCGTTTCTGGTGTGCCGTTCTTGACTCCTCGCTTATGGCTGAAGCAAACATATATGACATCAAGTCCACGTTACTCTAGAGGTATGAGTGAAGATGCGAATACCCCAAGTTCGGTGATGATCGCCGCTTTCGAGGGATGGAATGATGCTTGCCAGGCGGCTTCGAACGTCGTCCGTTATCTGGTCAAGCATTACGAATCCCGTGAGATTCGCCATATAGACTGCGACGCCTTCTATGACTATCAGGTGTCTCGTCCCATGCTGTGCCATGTATCCGGTCGTACTAATCTTATTTGGCCGCAGACTACGTTCTACGAGATTGTGCTTGATGAGGGGCGTCGAATATTTGCCCAAATCGCGCCTGAGCCTAACTACCGCTGGAAGGAATACTGCAGCCAGAGTCTCGCCATCGCTGAAGAACTCGATGTGGATGGTGTGATTACTCTCGGCTCAATGTTCTCTGATTGCCCCCATACCAGGCCTCTGCCCATTTCCGTGAGCGATGGCAATTGCCAGTGTGAGGGAGACCGGGAATACAACGGTCCTGTGGGCATCCCCACCGTGCTGGATATTTTCGCTGCGGAACGTGGCATGTTCCATGCCTCCATGTGGGTTTCCATCCCCCAATATCTCGGCAGCGACGAATGCGCGGCGGGCACCATGCGCCTGCTTGATGCTTTGGGGCATCGCATCGGTTTCTCTTTTGATGTCAGCGAGTTGGAACGCAAGGCTGAACAATGGAAATCACAGGCATCGGTACTAGTGCGTTGCAACGAGCAGCTGCAGGATTATGTGACCCATCTTGAGCATGATTATGACCTGAAGCAGAAGGCCGACGCCGAGGCCTCGCTGGGCGCGCCCCAAGCGGAACAGCTCGTCAAAGAGGCCGAGGCGTTCCTACGCCAAATGGGTAGCTGACCTGAGCATACAATAATGCTCCCGCCGGCGAGAGCTGTCGGCATAGCCGACTGAGGGGTGGTCACTGGGTATTCCAGGCAGAACCACCTTCAGACTCGCAAAGCGAGCCAGCTCCTGCCAGCGGGAGCATTATTGACGATGCAGTGTTTCTTTAAGCCGCTGCGGCCACTGACGGGTCGATGGCCGGCAACACACCGGCGATCAGCAGGAGGGCAACCACCACTGCCAAGGCGATGCGGTAGATGGCGAACGCCTTGTAGGAGAACGAGGAAACGAACTTCAGGAATCCGATGATCACGATGTAGCCCAGAATAAAGCTGATGACCATGGCGATCAGTGTGGGACCCCAGCCGGGGAACATCGCATCGGTCTTGTAGTCCTTGACAGCCTTGACGGCCTCAAGCAGACCGGAACCGAATACGGCGGGAATGGCCATCAGGAAGCTCAAACGCACAGCGGCCTCACGCTCATAGCCAAGCGCACGGCCCACGGTGATGGTGCCGCCCGAACGGGAAACGCCAGGAATCAGGGCCATGGACTGACCTAGACCAAAGAGGAACGCATCACGATACGTCATATCGTCCATGGTCTTGGTCTGCTTGGCGCGGGCATCCACAACCCACAGCAGAATGCCGAACAGCAGCAGCACGGTCGCGGTGATCCACAGGTTACGCAGCGTGGTCTCGATGACGTTCTGTAGAGTGAAGCCAAGAATCACAATCGGAATCGAGCCGACGATGATATTCCAGCCGAGCGTGGCATAGTTGTCGCCACGGCCCATGCGGGCCTTCCAGTCCTTGCCGTTCTTGCCGAACAGGCATGCGAACCAGTGAGTAAGAATATTGGCGATGTCATGGCGGAAATACAGAATAACCGCCAGCTCAGTACCAATCTGGATGATGGCAGTGAAAGCAGCGCCGGGGTCGGAGCCCAACATCAAATCACCGACGATGCGGATATGCGCGCTGGACGATACCGGCAGATACTCGGTAAGTGCCTGAACAATGCCGAGAACAATCGCTTGGAAGAGGTTCATAATTCCTCGAGATTTCTCTATACGTAATGTGTTATGACGTTGAACACCCTACCGGTTGGGGTGTAGAACAGCACTAGGAATTGGTAACATGCACGGCTTCTACAATGAATACGAGTGCAAAACGTCACAACCATGCTGGAGGGAACGGCTATGAGTACATATCGTAAAAGCAGGGCTTTTGCTCCTCAGGGATTCTTCGAATGCGAAGGATGCGGACTGCAATGGTTGGGTGCCGCGCATGCGCAGGGTGGCCCGCGTGTGGTGCAGGTCTATGACTGGGGCAAAGACTATCTCGACATCGAGCGAGTGAACAGCTCCTCCCCCACGGCCAAGGCCGCATTGGAATTCGGCGCGGCGCTCGCACGCATGCATGATGCCGGTGCCGAATATTTCGGTTCTGCGCCGGAAGGATATGACGGCACATGCTACTTCGGGCCATTGCAGGATCCGGTAAAGATGGATACCGGCGAATGGACCGATCCCATCAGCTACTTTGCTGATGGCCGTCTGCGCCCGATGGTCGAGCTTGGCGTCAAGCGCGGTGAACTTGACCAGCGTGATGTCGATCTGACGGAAAAGGTAATCGAGGCATTGCCTGACATCATGGGCCGTGCCGCCGAAGACAAGCCAGCCCGCATCCACGGTGATTTGTGGAGTGGCAATGTGATGTGGACTGCTGATTCCGGACAGACCGAGGCCGTGCTCATCGACCCGGCGGCACATGGTGGTCACCGTGAAGAGGATCTGGCCATGCTGCACCTGTTCGGTATGAGTTATTTGACGCAGATTACCGAGGGCTATCAGTCGGTGCATCCGCTGAAGGCTGGATGGCAGGATCGCATCACGCTCTGGCAGCTCTACCCCATTGCCGGCCATTGTGTGTTCTTCGGCGGCGGCTACGTTAGCGAATATCGCTCCATGTGCCGCTCACTGCTGAAATAGTTAGCGGCACATGGCATCCCTCTCTGAAGGAAGCTGTCGTCGCTAGACAACTGAGGGGGAGCTTGCGGATGTACCCGAGCTCCCCCTCAGTCAGCTTCACTGCCAGTCCCCCCACCTCGGAGAGGGGCGCCAAGAACGAATCAGCTCAAGGCATCCTTTAACTTGCAGAAGAACCACCATTCACGGGAATGGCGTGATTCCAACGTTTCTGAGGGTTTCATACGGGCTCCAAAATGTTTTTGCCCACATTTTGCCCACATTTTTCCATGCTTGTCTCCACCTGCACCGCAGCATCGAGCATACGGGCAACATCCATCAGGTCGCTGTCGAACAGATCCGCATACACATCCAACGTCATGCTCGCGTTCTTGTGGCCGAGCATCCGCTGCAGCGCCTTGACGTTCGCCCCGGCGTGCACGGCCAGCGATGCCGCGGTATGGCGCAGGTCATGAGGCGTGGGCCATTCCTCCTTCGGCCAGCCCAGGCGCACCAGCGCGTGATACCACCATCCGGTCGTCTTCGCCGTGCTCTGCTTCATGATTGGGCCGCCCCGCAGGTCACGGAACACCCTTTCGTCCGGTTCGCGTTCCCCGCATATCGGTTTCAGCGCTTCCATGACGATGAGAGGCATGGGCACGTCGCGTTCCTCGCTGTTCTTCGGAGTGCACTCGACCCATCTTGCCCCGACGTACACGAGGTTGCCGCCCACATGCAGCACTCCCCGGTCGAAGTCCAGGTCGCGGGCCTTCAACGCCGCCGCCTCGCCCCAGCGCAATCCGCAGAAGCCCAATGTCAGCACGAGCGCTCGCCGCTCCTCCCCCAGATGCTTTCCTCTGGCGCATTCGTCGGCGAATGCGAGCAGCCGGGATATGGTCAGGTACACGCGACGGCTCTTGCGCCTCGGCAGTTTGGGGAGCTCGACGTTTTCACAGGGATTGTCGAGTATGAGCCTGTCCCGGACGGCCATGCGGCAGATGCCGAGCATGGTCTGGTACGGGCGGCTCACGGATGGAGCGCCCGAGTTCTCGATGATGTCGCTGATCCACGCCTGGACCTCGGCGCGGGTGACGGTGCCGATCCGACGATCGGTCCAACGCTCCTCGCAGTAGAGCCTCCATGAGTCGGTGGCGTTGACCCGTGTGGTTTCCTTCCAAAACGGCCATTTTTCCTTCAGCCACTGCTCATACAGGTCTCCGACGAGCCGTTTGCCGCCTTCCGGATCCACGTAGCTGTTGGTTGCCTTGGCGATGGTGACGTGCTCGGCCGCCCAGTTCTCCGCATCGATTTTTCTCTTGAACCCACGCTTGTCGGTCTGCGTTCCATCCGGCTTGCGATACCTCACGCGATAGCGTGCTTCGCCTTTTGATGTCTTGTATCTGGTGACATTCGCCATGAGTGCCTCTATTCCGATATATCCTGATAAGGATGGACGATGAATTCAAAGTGCCGCCGAAACCGTGGACCGGAGCAAGCATCAAGGCACTCCGAGACGAGATAGTGCGAGGCGGCGAGGAAGTTCCCGGACTGAGCTACCAGACCGTCTATGTCTGGTATTCGCGGGTGTTGCTCGATGTGGTGGACAGGCTTGGCCGCATCGACTATGTCGGAATCATCGGCGAGCAGCCGGAAATCTCCTTCAGGGTCAAAACGGTCGATACCCTGAGGGACAAGCTCATACGGCAGGACAGCACACCCTTGTATCGGATCCATGACATCATCGGCGCAAGGGTCACCGCCAGTATGACGCTCCAGCAGCAGAATGATCTGGTTCAGGCCATTGCCTCGCTGTTCCCCAAGCACCAGATATCCGATATGAGGGAGCATCCTCATAGCGGATATAGGGCCGTGCACGTCATCGCCGGTCTTCCCCGCGGCATATTCGCAGAAATACAAATTAGGACTCTCCCGCAGGACGCATGGGCCAACTGCTATGAGGCGATAGCTGACCGTTATGGCAGAGAAATAAGGTATGGAGAATACCCCGACTCCCCTAAGGGCAGGGAGCTTGTTCAGGCGATTCAGGGTACATCCGATGGGATAAGAAGCCTGGAGCTTCTTGACTCGGAACAGGAAATCGCAGTCGGGGATATCCTCGATAACGTGACCAAGATGATGCGTCATCTGACGGAGTATTATCATGCGCCGAATCCTCAGGAACTTGAGAAGATAATAAAAATCGCTAATAATACTGGTAGTCTGATGCTCAAATTGGGAGGCGAACATGGTCGGAATGGTGATCCGGTACAACCGGAAGACCGGTGACAGGATCGTGCGCGAATACCCCGGCCCAAACGGGTACGCGAATGCGGTCTCCGACCCCGATTTCCGCAAGGACATGGGCAAGCATCTTGGCGATTGGGAGCTGGCCGTCATCGGCTCCGACTCGTTCGATGCGATTCGCACCACGCACTCCCGGTATTTCACGGGACGTGACGTTACTCCCGTGCACGCATGATTAACTAGCATTTTCGGGTATGCTTCGCCCCGTGTAGGATAGTGGGCGAAGCGTCCTCCTTTCCGTTTCTCTGGTGGGATTGGGATTCTTCAAGCCCTGCTGACGTTGCACCGTCAGCAGGGCAATTCTCATTTCATCCAGCGAAGTCTGCCGTCTGAGGCGACTCGGCATGTCAGTATGTTACCGGCCGATGATGTGCCGGTTGAACCCTCGCTGCTGCAGAACGAGCCTCCGCGCACCGTTCCGATGGACGGAGGAGCTGTTTGCTGCTGTGCTTGTTGCTGCTCGGCCTGCTGTTGAGCCTGCCGTGCGGCTTCCTCGGCAGCGGCCTGCTGCTGTGCTTGTTGTTCCGCCTGTTGCCGAGCCTGTTCCTCGGCGGCTTTCTTCTCTTCCTCTGCTTTCTGAGCTGCTTCTTCCTCCGCTTTCTTCTTTTCTTCCTCCGCCTTTCTGGCCGCCTCTTCGTCGGCGGCCTTGTTGTGTACTCGAATCACGCCGTTGTTCGCTGACAGAATCTCCCAGTTCGAATAGAGAATGACCGATTTGCCGCTGTCGCTTTCGATCTTGTAGTCCGAGGTGGAGTAGCCTTCGTCGGTCAGGGCGTTGATGGCCTTATCAAGCATCATGCCTTTTTTGACTATGTTCGGCAGGTCAGAAGTGTCTCGCTTCACTGTGAGCGTGATAGATGTGGAGGTCTTCTCCTTTTGCCCTGCTTCGGGCGTCTGTTCCTCGACTTTCCATTTCCTGTCTTTACCTTTGGTGTCGGGCGTGACAGTGATGGTTTTGAAGCCTTCCTTTTCGAGGGCAATCTTGGCTTCGAAAACTGTCTGGCCCACGACGTCGGGGATGGCCTTGGACGGTGTGAATATGTAGCCGATGACGCCGATGGTCAGCAGAACGATGATAGTTATTCCCCACCAGCGCTTGTACCATGGTTTCTTCGCGCCGTGTGAACCGTGTCGTCCGTTTCTTCCGCCATTCCCTCCGTCTCGGGGAGGCGTTGTCGGTGTGGCTGGCGGCTGCTGCAGCACTTCGGTCGGTGCCAGTATCTCCATCGGCTGTTCCGACGTGGTGGGCAGCTGCTGCGTTGGGGTTGGGAACGTTGACGGGGTGTATGCCGGTTCCTTTTGGCTGCCCATCGTCGTGTTCTTTCTTCTCGCCTTCTTTGACGGCTTGTCGAGCCTAGTCTCGTAGCTGATGCCGGTGCCGGGGATTATCGGGGTGCCGAACCGTGTGCCGCCTTTGCCTACGGTCACGTGCGGCGCGCCACGCTTGCCCATGGTCACGCTTGTTACTCCGCTTTTGCCGAGGTTCAACCGCAACCCCTTGCCGAGTCTGATGCTCTTGCGAATCCTAAATCCCATTGTCTTCTTCCTCAGTGGTCGGTAGGACGATGCTTAGGCGTTGATGCGCTGACGGTTCCTGATTGACACGTCGCCGAGCCAGCGGTACAGGGTGGCCACGTCGAATGTCTTCGGGAATTCGAGTTTGATCTCTTCGAACGTCTCCGACCCGTTCTTACGCTGGTAGATGTCCTTGAGATAGGTGATGTTGATTTCCGAATCGTCTACGAGGGCACCAGCGGTCTCCACCTCCACGTCCACGATGCTGTCAAGGTGCACGCTGCGGAACCTCATCTTCGCGCCGGTCGCGCCTTGCTTGTCGATGAAGATCATGCGCAGGTTCGTGAACACCACGGCGTCGCGGATGAGCTTGTATCCGTGCGAGATGGTCTCGCCGGTGAACAGGAAACGCCCGTACTCCTGGGCGAGCTGTTCGGGGCTGATTTCCGTGTAGTTGCCGGCCATGGCGTTCATGAGGTTGCCGACGCTGGATGGCTTGTTGGCCGCTGCGGTGCTTGCCGCGTCCACGGCGTTTTTCATGGCATTGTTAGCCATGTCCCCGAGTGCGCCGAAATTGAATCCTGCCATAATGTTTTCTTCTTTCTCTTAGAGGGCCACACTGTCGTGCAGCCATTCCTGATAATCCCTGACGACTTGCGGCGTCACATTCAGTTCTTCGGCCATGAGCCACGGGTCTCCGTCGTACATGGCTTCGGCTTTACGGTAATCGTCCTCGTCTATGAGGAGTCGAGCGGTGGTCATACGGCATCGGCGCTCGCGGTATCCGCATCCCACGTCTCCGTACATTCGGTGCACGAGCTCGTGCACCAAGGTGCAGCGTTTCCTCGTGTAGGTCATGCTCCGGTCGATGACGATGGTGTCGGTGTCCATTCTGTATACGCCGTTCAGATCACCGGGGAGTATGGCGCTTCCCACGGTCAGTTCCGGCGCAACATGGTAGAGGGCCATGCGCATCCCGCCGTAACTGTCATGCGCGCGCACCGGCAATACAGGTCTCATCACGCACCACCATCCGGGTCGGGGTCATGCTTATGACCATCACGATAAGCAGCAAATGACATTGGATCACTCTTGGTCAGGCTCACGGTTTCCGCAATGAGGTTTTCGCGATTAACCTCGTCAAGCACATCCGATGGGATAGCAACAAGATGCCCATTTTCCAAAAGCTTCATTATTTCTGAAGGGATTTTCCCGAAGAAGCGGCAGAGCGAAATAAACTCATTCAGCGTTGGCGTTCCGCCATGCTGCTTGAGGATATCGGCGACCCTCGTATGACTCATGCCAGTTGATGAGCCGATAACGCGAAATGATGGCATGGGATCTTCTTCTTCCCTTAATTGGGAAAAGTATTCAGCGACCTCTATATCGAACACTTCCCATTCTCTTGCTTTCTTTGCCATGCCCCTAAGCATAGGTCGTAAATAAATGATGACACGCCGTAGGTTTTAAGTTGACAATAAGTAATTACTTATTTACAGTTTGAAGCATGGAAATAAGTAATTACAGCAAGCAGCAGGCAAACGCCGAAGCGGCCGAAGCGGTCGCCGAACTTCGGCGGTCAAAACTTGCTGCAGAACTTACCAACACTGAACTCGGAAGCGAAATGCAGGTCAGTCGCCAATCCGTCAGCAAAAAGTTCCGCAATGGAGACATGCGACTGAGCGACTTCATTCAAATCGCCCGACTTGCAGGAGATCTTCCCTCATCGATTTTGGCCAAAGCCGAAGCCAAATCTGCGCTCGCTGATAAGGCGGTGGCGTGATGCGCGCATACGGTTTCGGATTCTGCGTCATTGAGGGCGGCTTCATTGTTTTGATTGCTCTGAACTGGGGCGAAGGTGACGCTCTCCGCGGAGTGCTTCTTGCCTGGCTCGCAGTTCATATTTTCCTATCGCTCCCAATAATTGCCGCCATACCGGAATCGATTCTGGGGCATATATACGAGCGGAAAGGCCGTGCTCAACTTGCAGCGTGGCGAGCGGCCAACGATAGGTCTTCCGAAGCCAGCGAAGCCATGGAACGGAAGGAAACCGATCATGGGTCAGAACAATGACCGGATTGCCGTCATCCTCACCCTTCCACCCATGAATCCGCAGAATGAAGCTCTTGCCCGGTTCCAGACTCTCCCTATAACTCTCGTCACGTGGCAAATCCATGGGATGGGCTGCGGGCCGCACCGTCGAAACGATGCAGTCAGAGCCGGCAAAGTGCAGGTTATAGGCGCTCCCGGTGCCGAAATTCGTGATGCTAACCGGGGCTCCGGCCTCATCCCAGTCCCGTTCGTGGCCCACGGGAACAACCACGTTGAGACCAGTGGCCACGAGCCTCGAATGGGGACGGTCGAAATATTTGAACGCCATCGCAACCACTGCGGATACCACGCCGCTTGCGACAAGCCCGCCGATGTCAACTCCCATAACACCCATCCCAATCGAAAAGAGGAAAACCAATGCTCTGGTTCATTATCTCAATAATTCTCCTGCTCGTCGGGGTCGGCCTTATCGCCGTCACCCTCGCCAACGACGGCGACGGCATGGGCTTCGGCTTCATTCCCCTCGTCGTGGCGGGTCTGCTGATGGTTCCCGCGTGCCTGTATTCGCAGGACGCGGGAGAGGTCGTCGTGCTGAAGAACATGGGCGGCTCCATCGCCGGCTATTCCGCCGACGCGGGATTCCACGGCAAGCTCCCGTGGCAGTCCACCGTCAAATACGACACCCGCAACAACGTCATCAGCTACGTGGCCAAAGGCAAGGAGGACTACGACGGAGGCTCCGCACGAGGCCCGCAGGTCACCGTCAACGACAAGAACGGCGCACAGGCGGACATCGACATCCAGGTCAACTATTCGCTCGACCCGAAGTACGCGACAGACCTGTACAAGGGCTACGGCAAGCAGACCACGTTCGTGAAATCGGTGGCGGCGGTCGACGTGCGCAGCGTGCCACGCGAGGTCTCCGGCAGGTTCGACACCATCCAATTGTTGACCGACCGCAGCAAGTACACCGCCGCCATTCAGAAGGCGTTGACCGCGAAATGGAAGGGCATGGGTCTGCGCGTCGAGCAGGTGTCGGTGCAGGAGGTCCGCTACCCCAAGTCCATCACCTCGAAGTACGCGGAGGCGCAGGCCGCCGAGATCGACAAGCAGAAGGCGTTGAACGAGCAGGAGGTCGAGAAGACCAAGGCCGAGACCAAACGTATCAAGGCGCAGGGCGAGGCCGACGCCAACAAGGTGCTCAATGACTCGCTGACGGACAACGTGCTCAGACAGCACTACATCGACGCCCTGCAGAATGCCGACCAGCTGATCGTCACCCCCGAGGGATCCAACACCCTCATCCAACCCAAGTGAGGCGAGAACCATGAACACCAAGGAATACGGCCACCACGCGAGCGGCTATCGCAAGGCCGACGGCGGCCCGTCGAAACGGTTCATGCGCGGGCTGGCAATCTGCGCCGTCGCGTTCGTGGTCTGCCTTGTCTGGCTGATGACGCACTTGGCTTGTGCCACTCCCCTCGCCAACGGCGTCTGCTCGCTGGTCGCGTTCCTGGGAGTCCCCCTGCGGCTCCTGTGCCTCGTGGCAAGCGAGGCGGGAGTCGAATAAAGGCTTGCCGGGGTTCTTCCTTCCCCGGCAATCGACAAGGACAGTCGCTAACACCATCGCGCCGCACCCTTCCCCAGCTGGTGCGGCGCGCGGGGCCGGCAGGTTCGCCCCCGCCGGAGATCGCGCGGTGTCATGTACGCGCGGCAAACGGCGGGAAGCCGTTCGATTCGGCACGGTCCACTCCCCCTGCGGGAAAGAAAAAGCCCACGCGGCAACGTGGGAGAAGCAAAACAGCTACAAGGAAAGGATACACCATGAGCGCCATGATTCCGCCCGACGTCATCCAGGACGGCGTCGCCTATTGGAAGGCCGACAAGGTGAGCGCCTATTTCGGGGGCTCTCCCACCGTGGGCACGCTCGGCGTGTGGAGATACCGGGGCGAGGGGCCGAGGTTCGTGAAACTCGGCTGCAGACGCGAGCACCGCCAACGCGATACGCGCCGCGTCGTCTACCCGGTCAGGGAGGTGATCGCATGGGGAGAGCGCAACGGTCTCCAGCAGCAGACGGTCGCCGCGTGAGCGAAGGAGCATCGATGACGAGCCAGCCGGATGATTACGACTATCGGGAGGAAGGCGAAAGCCTGTTCGAATGGCCGCTCGACGCCGCGGGCATGCGCATGGGCGCCGGCGAACTATTGGACAGCCTGCTCGAGGTCATCCAGCATCTGAATCGCGCGGACGCATGGCCGCTGACCATATTGCCGCCCCGGTTCGGCGACGTGGTGGTCGACCGTGGCCGGCGCGCGATATCGGCGGTGTGCCTGTGGAAACGCAAGCCGTCGAACGATTCGAAGGAGGTATGAACATGGCGGGCGAGACAGTCATCACGATCGTCGGCAACCTGACCGCCGACCCCGAGCTGCGCACCATCGCCAGCGGCGTCGTCGTCTGCGGGTTCACCATCGCGTCCACACCGAGAATCTGGAACCGCCAGACCAACCAGTACGAGGACGGGCAGGCGTTGTTCCTGCGCTGCAGCGCGTGGCGTGATCTGGCCAACCATTGCGCGCAGTCCCTGAAGAAGGGCACACGCGTGATCGTGATGGGCCGTCTGCAGCAACGTTCCTATCAGGCGCAGGACGGGTCGAACCGCACGATCGTGGAATTGCAGGTCGACGAGATAGGTCCGAGCCTGCGGTATGCGGTCGCGGCCGTGGTCAGGCAATCCAAGTCCAACGGCGTCCAGCAGGGCCAGTCGTATTCGGGTGGATCCACTTACGGCAATCCGCAACAGTCGGGCTGGCAGCAGGCCGCGCCGCAACCACCCGCCACCGACCCATTCAACCAGCAACAGCAGTCGCAGGAACCGGACCCGTGGGCTGCGCCGCAACCGACGCCACCGTCCGACGGTTTCGACGCGGACCCCGAATTCTAGGCAAAGGAGGAATATCATGGCCATCACCATCGTGGACATTCCGGTATCGCAATTGATGCCGAACCCGCATAACCCGCGCAGGGACGTGGGCGATGTGGAGGAGCTGGCGGACAGCATCAGGGCGCAGGGCATCAAACAGGAGCTGCTGGTCACCCCGACCGACAGCAAGTCTCCCGAGGGCAAGCCCCTGTATCGCGTGGTGATCGGGCATCGCAGGCTCGCGGCCGCGAAGCTCGCGGGCTTGGAAACGGTGCCGTGCCGCATCGAATCCATGAGCGAACGCGACGAGCGCGCCCTGATGCTTGTGGAGAACACGCAGCGTTGTGATCTGACCCCGTTGGAGGAGGCCGACGGCTATCAGGGATTGTTGGATTTGGGTGTGAAGGTCAAGGAGATGGCCGAGCAGACCGGCCGCAGCACACGCCTGGTGCGCGGCCGGTTGAAGATAGCCGCCATCCCCCAGTCGGTGCGTGACGCTTCCAAGGATTTCGCGCAGCTCTCATTGTCCGATTTGGAGGCCGTCACCGAGTTCGACGGCGACGAGGACACGCAGAAGGAACTGCTGTCGTTCGCTGGCACCCCGAACTGGCAGTGGAAGCTGGACAACCTGCGTACCCGTCGTGAGACGGCGAAGTGGATGGAGGCCGCACGCCTGTGGATGGAGTCGAACAATCTTCCCTTGTTGGATAAAAAGCTGAAGCCGGCACAATCCTGGCAGACGCCAAACGGCTACAGGTTCGCGCGCAACAGTTTCGTCTATGATGCGCGCGCATCGTTCGCGAAGCAGTGGCAGGCATGGCGTACGGAACACAAGCAGGAAGTGGTGCTGTGCATTCTGGAAAACGGCATCGCCGTATACGAGCTAATCCCGCAACAGGAAGAGACCGAGGATACGGCGAAACACAAGGCCAAGGACGAAGAGAAACGCAGGGAGAAGGAACGCAAGGCGAAGCTCAGGGAGTTCACCGACACCGCGGAACGCCTGCGCATCGAATGGATCCATGAGCATGTCCCCGGCATGAAGAAGGACATGCTGCGTGAACTTTCGGAACGCCTATGCCTCATCTCAATCATGGGAATCGGCGAAGGGAAGATAAGGCCGGTGTCTGATTTCGACTACGGGTGGACGGACGCGCTCACCGGATATTCCGGAATGACGAAACCGCTGCCGTCGCCCGCCAACCCGGAGGACGACGATCCGTTGTGGTTCAACACGGACGAGAACGGCAAAGAGCTTCGCCGCCGCCAGCAGGCCAACCCTACGCGGGAGCTCGCCTTGCTCCTGTTCGCGCACATCGAGGCAGCCATCACCGTGGACACGTGGGACAGGAGCGACGCACGCGGCAGATATGACGGCCCGATGCTCAACGCCTACTACGCGGTGTTGGAATCGGCCGGCTACACGGTGTCGGACGCGGAGAGGAAGGGGCTGGAGCAGTGAACACGAAAGTGGTTATCAGGGTGCGCAACGGCGATGACGCGCCGGTGAGCGTGGAGCGTCTCGTGGTGGATTCACGCGCCGAGGTGGGTGCGGGGGTCACGCCGATGCTGCTCTCGGACATGCTGGCCCTGCTGGACGATTCGTGCCATGTGACCGATGTGGAGATCAGGAGGGCGGAGCCGTGAGCATCGAACTGGTGGCGAAGGCCAAGAAGACCCGATTGCATGGGGACAGCACGGCGAAACTGCTGCTTATCGTGCTCGCGGATTACGCGAACGACGAGGGCATGGCGTGGCCGAGCGTGAAGACCATGGCGGAGGAGACGGAGAAAAGCGAACGCAGCATCCAACTGCTGTTGAGGAAGCTCGAACAGATGCGTCTGATCCGCAAAGGCGACCAGAAACTCGTGGCCAAATACGCGAAGGGACGCCGACCGGTCGTCTACAAGCTGTTCCCGAAGACCAAAAAGGGCGAAACCCCAATGGACGCAACGGTTGAGAGGGGTGAAACCCATTGCACCCCCGAAACAGGTTGCACCGGTGAAACCCACTTCACCCCACAGGTGAAACCCACTTCACCCGAGGGGTGCAACCCACTTCACCCCACGGGTGAAACCCACTTCGTTTCAGGGGTGAAACCCACTTCACCCAAACCGTCACAGGAACCGTCAATAGAACCGTCAAGAGAGAGTACGCGCGCCGGCAAAACCGAAAAACCCGACACCACACGACTCCAAGCGCTCGCCAACCTCACCCCCGACCAGTCGCACCGGCAGCTCGCCGACGAAATCGGACTCGACCTGGACGCCGAACTCGCCAAGTTCCGCGACCATGCGATAGCCGGAGGCCATCTGCCGGCCGACCCGGCGGCGGCGTTCCGCAACTGGCTGAGACGCGGCCGCGAACTCGGACTCGGCAACACCAATCGAACCGAGCCGGCGCTCGCAGGCGGCTTCGCCCATCCCACGCCGCCACCCCGGAAACCCCACCGGCACAGCTACGGGTGCACGCACGTGCTCAACCTGCTGAACCGTGACGCGCCGGACAACGACCCGCTGGCATTGCAAGCGGCGGAACTGCTCAACCAAGGAAAAACCGAAACCGAAGCGCTCGCCGCCTTGGGACTCATGAAGGACGATTTGGAGGAAATCGCATGACCAGGAAAACCGAAGCCCTCTTGTGGGTGGACATCGAGACCACCGGCACGGATCCGCGCCACGACCTGATGCTGGAAATCGGCTTGAGGTGCACGAGCATGGACGCGAAAACCGAGTACGCGCGTTACGAGTCGATAATCAAACCCTACGTACTGCCCACGGACAGGAGCTTCGCCTACGCGCATCGGATGCATGAGGCGAACGGGCTCATCAACGAGGTCATCGACGCGAGCCCCGAACTATGCTCCACGGCGCGTGTGGCGCTCGCCGTCATCGATTTCACCCAGTCGATGGCGGAAACGCATGTGCTGCATCCGGCGGGCGCGAACATGATGGGCTTCGACCTGCCGTTCTTGGAGCATTACCTGTTCGCCGAGGACCAGTGGGGACGCTTCCACAAGCTGCTCTCCTACCGCGCGTTGGACATGACCGCCATCCGGTTGACCCAAACCGCGTTGGGAGCAGACCCGTACGAGCATTACACGCAGACGAAACCGCATCGTGTGACGGACTGCCTGGACACGGACATCAGCGAATACATCGAATGGCTGGACCTCGTCAAATGAGCCGCACCAACCCCACAAGGGAAACACACAGGCTGACCGCCAGACGAGACCACTACCGGTGCCTGCGATGCGGCAACGAATTGGACCACATCTGGAGCGGCCACAGCCTCCACCACCGGCACATGCGCTCCCACCCGTTCCCCGGACTGCATCTGCCAGCCAACCTCATCCATTTATGCGGATCGGGAACCACCGGCTGCCACGGATGGGTACACAACCATCCCAAAACGGCGATGGAATACGGGTGGATAGTCAGCATGGGCGAAGACCATCCCGAAACCGTCCCCGTATGGGACGCGCACCAAGGCTGGCTGCTCCTCGACAACCAGGGCGGATACACGCTCTGCGACAGGGACGGCAACCCCAGATAACACACGCAAGCAAACCGACACGGAAACAAGCCGGCGCTCGCCGGCTAAGGGAAGGGAAGCATGACGTTCGAACAGACGAACGAGAAGCAACGCCAACGCATGAAGGCGGACGCCAGGTCGCACATGGAAGCGGCCCGGATGATACTGGCCAGCCCACTCTACGCGAGGCTCAAGGGCGGCGAGGACCTGTACACGGCCGTCTGGGCGTTGTGGGAATCACTCGCCGGCACGGGATTGTCGAACATGAAGGCGGGCGCGGTATGCCACGCATGCAAGACCCATGACCTCGACCAATTGGATTGGGCGCTCACATCGATAGCCAAAACCGGGTCGATACGACCATACTCCACACCCACCAAACACCCATTGCACTGCACCAACTGCGGCAAGGAATGCAGGCCGCACGCCGGCACCGCGATCCTCTGCAAACAATGCAAGGAAAACCTCCGAAGAAGAAAAACAAAACCATGAACAACCTGGACAAGTACATCCACCGATGCCGGGTGAACCTCGAACCACACCACCTCCAACCCGCAGACGAAACCGACGACAAAAATTGCATCATCTGCGACATCAGCGGCGCTCGCCGGCATATCCGCATGGACGGTCTATGCATCAACTGCTGGCTCAAATGGAGACGCAAACACGATCCCGCATACCGCAAGCGGATCAACGCCTACCAGCATCGATGGCAGCAGGAGCATCCCAACGAATTCCGCGAAATGAAACGCCGCTACGAGCAGAGGAAACGAGCAAAGGAACACCAATGAGCGTCAAAACCTACACAGACTCCACCACACGAATCATCACCAAAACCATCGAAGAACACGTCTGGGAAATCCGCTGCGACGCCATCGGCTGCAACGCCAGCCTCGAATTCCGGGAAAACCGGGACACCGGAGACATCACAGCAGACGGCGACTACACCGGCCCCGACATGGACACCGAATGGCTCGACGTCCACGACACCAACACAGCCATCCAAACCGCCCTCCAACACGGCTGGCAAGAAGGCAACAAAGGCATACAACGAAGCCACCTCTACTGCCCCAGGCACAACGAAAACCAATAAAACAACCAGAAAAACAACCAACCATAAGAAACAACCATAAGAAACAACGCCGGCGCTCGCCGGCTGAAGGGAGTCTCCGAAATGAACAGCATCAAAGTGTGGGGCATCAATCTGGAATGCGCCCTGTACATCATCTGCAGCAACGACGAAACGGAGGAAACCAAATGACCGCACTGCTTGACGAACGATTGCGCGTCTTAGCGAAGCAGACCGACACGCTCGAGGAGAAATTGGGCTCTCTCGGCCGTATGGCCGGCCGCGACTCGCAGACGCTGAAATCAATGACCCGCGCCAAGGCGCATCTCATGCTCGCCGAATTCGACCTGTTGGATGCGATCGAAGCGAACAAAAAGAAGGAGAACACCAATGAGTGAGAAACCATTCTGGGAGGGCAAGACCTGCAAGGAGATGGCCGGACTGCACGTCAAGGCCACATGGAAGAACGGCACCATTGTTACTGGAGTGTTAGATGACACAGGAGATATTGATTTAGGCGATAACCGTTCTTTGTACACGTCACGTGGCTATGACTCTTCCTGTGATTTTGAGCCAATAGACAATATCCAATCCATCGAACTGTTGGATGACCCCGAGTATGAGCGCATCGACAACATCGAAAACGTGCAGGTGGGCGATATTGCCTGCACGACGGAGGGAAACCATTTCCGCGTCATCGATCTCAAGCCTGACCCTCTAGGCGACATGCTCCTGCGTATCCGCATCAGCGAGATAGACGGTGAGTACTGCATCGACTCCGATGATTTCGCCTACGCTTTGCGTCGGAAGCCGAAGCTGCCCGACCATGACGGGTTGTGGTGGGATAAGGACAATGCCTTGTGGAGCGTCGCCATCTCCGGCCTGGACAATTCGAAGTTGGTCGCTTTGCTTATCGGTGACCCGGAATCCCCCGTCACCGGGTCTGTTTGGTCGGGCCTCAACAGCAAGCACGTGACCTCTCAAGCTCCGTTCCGTCCGGCCAAGGCGGTGGAAGCATGAACATCGAGGTGGGCCAAAAATACCGAAACAACCAGGATGCTGAATTAATCATCATAGCCAAGGTGGCTTGCTTTACCTCCTCCCGATCTGGCATGTATCTAGGTGTAGACGTGCTACCGGGAGCAGAACTGTTCGTCGCGGACGACCCATACGGCACAGGCTCTGACGTGATTGTTAACGAGCAGTCTCTGACCGAATGCGGATACAAGGCGGTGGAAGCATGAACATCCACCCGATCATTGATGAACCTCCATCGTTTCCGCAAACTGTCTTACGCCTGCTCACAGGAAGCACTCATTGCTGTGACTGGTGCGAGAAACGCTGGATCAAGGTTCACCGCACTGGCCAATTGGAATGCCGAAACCGTCGATGTCCCTACTGCGGGCAATACGGATGCCCCCGAGCCGAAAAACACTGGAAGAAATGCCCCGTGTGGAATCACATGACCCCGCCTGCATGGCTATACCCCGTGTTGGATCGGCTCTGCGAAAGAGATCTGCAACGAATGGCGAAGAAATCGAGGAATGATGCGTGACACGATTCTGTGCCTATGCGACCTGACCGGTGTCATGGCCCGCCCTTGGGTGGAACACGGGTATCAAGCCGTGTTGGTGGACCCGCAGCATGGTTGCGACCATGAAGACGGTGCCTACCTGAAACTGGCTTGCACCATCGAGGAAGGCCGAGCCGCCTATCAAGCATGGCTCAAGGAGCATGACCGGCAGATAGCCGAAAAAGCATGGGAAGAAGGGTATATCCAAGCCGTCAAGAACATGAATCCCATGCCCGGCGAGGAATCGCCCGAATACACGCCAAACCCATATCGAAAGGAGAACGCATGAACGAGATTCAGCTTACAGACCATTTGGTCGCGCATATCAGCGCGGGAAGCGACTACGGCCGTTATCAAGCCAAAATCTGCGAAGACGGCAACTTCAGAAACTTCCTGTACGCCATGAGCCTCAAACGTCTCAAGCGCAAATGCGAAAAGTATGCGAAGCGTGAACGCAAGGCCATCGAATATGTCACCACGCTCAAGGAGGAATCATGAGCGCGACGAACAACCAGCGTGAGATGATACTCAAATGGCATAAAGGCAAGGCCGCGACACCCGAGTACACGGCGAAACTCCTCGGTTTGCCGTTGAGCGAGGTGCTGTACGTGATCGAGCATCCCGAACCGCCGAAATCACGCGCGGACGCGTGGACACCGGAATTCATCGAACCACTGGTCTGAAAAATACCGATAAACACACGCGAATACATGACTGAATTCAGCGTAAAAACACTGAATCCAACGAAAGACAAAACGAAACCCTCCACCAACAGGCGGAGGGCACGCTCACCAAAGCACCATCATAGCCGGAACGTGGAGGGTTTCAACATAATGTTCATCACCACCGAACCATGCCAATACTGCGGCAGCCGACAGGTCGAGGCACCATGGACGCTCTGCCGGGACTGCCGCCGCGTCTACGCGAAAACGCTCCACCGGCTCCGCCGCGACATGATGCTCCTGCAACAGGTGTCCCGTCACGCCTACAAGCTCGGAGAACCCGGAGCGGGCGGCAAACCGCAAGGAGGCGCGGCGCTCGCGCCCATCAACCTCCACGCGCAGGACATGCTCGACCAGATCGAGGACGGCTTGCAGGACATGTGGAACGAAACCGGCGTGGAAAGCCGTCCGAGATGGCAGACCCTGCTCAGGGACTCGCCACGACGACTGCCCGACCTATGCCGCGCCAGCCGTTCGGGACATTGGCTGACATGGCTCATCCACACCTGCGAGCGCATCGAACCGCTCGTGGACCGCAGGCCACGCACGCGCCGGATAATCGGCGTCTGCCCCGAATGCGGACGCGAGGTCATGGCCGCGAAAGGCGAATCACTGCTGCTATGCAAATGCGGCAACCCAATCAACGTGGTCGAGCTGCGCGAGCAGAGCCGAGACAAGGCCGAGGCAATCCACCTGACCAAGACCCCTGCGGGCATGAGCCAGTGGCTCAAGGACAACTACGGATACGAGGTCAGCCGCAAAGTAATCATCATGTGGATACGCCGGGGCAAACTCCCCAGCAGCAAGCCAATAGAAGGCGGATACTACGAATTCAGCATCAGGGAGATAGTCAGCATGGCAATGGCATATTCCAGCCGGCAGTAGGCTGTTGCCACCCCGTGGTATACTCCGTATCAGGATAAGTGCGAAAGCCTCTGGGACATACATCTCAGGGGCTTTACTCATACCCACCTATGCGCGTAGCTCAGCAGGTAGAGCAGCGGTCTCCAAAACCGCAGGTCGTTGGATCGAAGCCAACCGCGCATGCCACGGCTTGCGTACGGTAGAGGCCTAACCGGTCGCGCTGGGATAGCGTGACCGGGAGTAAACACCGACACTCTCTCGCGAATTCGAATCTCACCCAAGCCACCAACACAGTTTGGCAAGGAGCATCGCATGACACATCCCATTAACGTCGATATAGACGAGCAATGGATTCGCGACCGGTTCGCGAACATGCTCATCGACATGGCCGAGGAACTCAGCCCCGGGATACGCTTAGGACGCGCCGGCCGCCGCACGGGACATGTGGATGGTGGGTGCCGCCTAGTCTCGGTATGTCGGGATTCGATCACCCGGCCGGCCAATTCGGAAACAGGGTCTCAAAGGTCTTGTCCGGATTGATATATCACCGCACTATATCGGATACCATATGCTTCACTTCGGTTTCGTCGGCAATGCCATAAAAACAATGGCACATTTCCTCGATCACCGAAAGAATCGGCGCGCTGTCAGAACCGGGATATAGTTGTCGCCACAACCCCACACGGAAAACAAGAACCGACTTCGTGACGCCCAAGGCGTTCTCGTCATACGTCAGAGAAAGCCCTGAACCCGGGATAAACACCAAAAGAGCCGAATTCCGTATCAGAGGCGGCCGTCTGTCGAACTCCTTTGCCATTGCATCAAGTGCGACGTTGATGGCGCCGCATTCATGCGGCAGAAGTTCGATCGTGGATCGCATGTCGATCCTCTCGGCAAGACGCCCGGGTATTCTTATCCCGTACATATCGATACCTCCGCGGACAAGCATGTTACTCCTCGCTTTCGTCCTCATGGTGTTTGCGTGGCCTGCCTCCCCCGACGCCGCGGCCGGGCCGGTTGGCGTTCCATTCATCGATGGTTTCGGGAAGCCAGCCGCGCGTGCGGCCAATCATTGCGTCGGGCTCCGGGAGTTTGAGGTTGAGCAGTCCGCCGCTGGTTATGCCGAGACGTTCGGCGACCTGCTTGACGCCGAGATATTCAGTCGCCATTGTCGCCGTCCTTGCCGTTGATGATTCCGGCCGCGAGACCCATGATTCCGGCCGCGAGACCGAAGCCGCCCGATACTATCGGGCTGCTGGACAGTGCGCCGACCAAGGCCACGGCACCGAATACCACGGCGACGATTCCGAAGATCAGTGATGTTCTCATGATGCGTTCTCCGATGGGATAGGATTGGCGGGAGGTTCCGGCTAATAGGTCTAGCCGGAACCTTTTTTACTTCTTGTGCTTCGGTCTTCGCTTGACTGCGATGGCTAGCGCGGCTGCGGCGATGACGTTGGCGATGATGCCGTTGATGACATCAAACCAATCCTTTGGGCTCATCGGATACCTCCTTTCTGCTGATATATCTACAGTAACACAACTACTATAGATATGCAAGGAGAGCACAACAAAACACGCCGAAAACTCCTGATATTTCAACCCCTCGCTAGCCCAACCAGCAGAGGCATCCGATTCAAGTCCGATACAGTCTCGGTTCGAATCCGAGGCGAGGGACACCTATTCTCCAATGATTGCGGGGTGACGGCATCATGGTCAGCTACAGCCGCCAAGTCCGCAAAGGCGGACGCCAATTCGAAAAAGACCGCAAGAAATTCTTCCTCGAATGCAAGAGCGAACACCGTCCATGCTGGCTCTGCGGAATGCCCATCGACTACGACGCACCACAGAACACCACAGACGACAGCTTCAACCTCGACCACTTCTATCCCGTCACCAAACGACCAGACCTGCAACACGACCCCGCAGGCTTCCGCCCATCACACACACAATGCAACAACCTGCGCGGCAACAAAGACCCAGCCACACCAATCGGCACACTCAGCAGACAATGGATCAAAACAGCATAGGAGCAACACAATCATGGACATCGACGAACCGGTCAAGACCGCATGCGGGCAAACACTGCGCGAAGCAACCGGCACCATCACACTCCACATCAGCGCCAGCCTCAGCGCGGACAACGTAAGCTATGACCTCGCCAGCGTCGACGCAGACCTACCAATCACAGTTGAAGTCGTCAACAACAACGGCACGATAATGCCGAAAGTTGATAGCGTGGGCTTCACACGAATCCTCACCGCAGGAATCAACGCATTCACCAACGCCATCAAAGCCTGACCACCGGGAGGGGCGGTAAAATCCCAAAACCGGCCGCCACCGGGACACTACCCGCATGGCCGCTCTTCCTCTCCCTCCGAAAGTTTTCCGATATTCGAACCGGGGTCGCGCGCGCGAGGCGATTGCGAATGTACTGCACTTGTATTGCGAGGTGATGATGATGACAGCAGGAAAGTCGAAATCCGAACGCTTCCCGACCGAATCGGTGTCCGACGCATTGGAGCGTTCGCTGCGCAACGCGAAGCACCTACGCGCCAAGGACGCGGCCACCGTCGCCGCCGCTCGCGCTCTGGCTTGGAAGATTGACCATTGGGATGAGCTTGCCGAGCAGGCTATATCTGATGCTGAAGTGAAGGGTAAGGGCGCGCGTCCGGCCGTACCCCTGAACGACAATACGTCGATTCCGACTTTTCTCAAATACTGCGCGGCTCTGGGTCTGACCCCCGAAGAGGAGAAGCCGGCGAAAACCGTTCGCGCTAAATCCGTCAACGCTGAGGAGACTCCGGTCGCCGACGAGCTTGAGGAGTATCTGGCGAAAATCAGCTAAACGGGAGGCGTCATGGGCATCGGTGAAATCAATGACGACGCCCACGGCATCACCACTCCCCGCATATTCACTCCCCCATTGCGCGAATTGACGCCGGAAACCTCAAACGGCTTCGCGGTCATCGAGTTCGCCGAAAAGTTCCTCCACGTGCATCTCTACCCGTGGCAGAAATGGCTGCTGATCCACGGACTCGAGCTTCTGCCGGACGGCTCATACCGGTTCCGCCGCGTGGTGACCGAGGTTGCCCGTCAGAACGGCAAGACCACGTTGATGAGCGTGCTGGTTGCGTGGTGGCTGTTCGTCGATTCTGGCCGTCATCCGGAATTGTCGCCGGCTTGGAAGTTTCTCGTGGTCGGTGCCGCGCAGACGTTGGATAACGCGCGTGCCCCGTATCAGGCTGTGCTGAACTGGTGCAATCCGAATCCCGCATCCGAAGGCGAGGCAGCGCTTGCGGTTCCCGTCCTGCAGAAGCGTGTGCAGCGGGTCAACAACTCGCATGGCGAAGAAGCGATAATCTGCCGCAACAAGGCGCAGTACATCGTTCGCGCCGACAAGAACATCCGCTCCAAGAGCGCAAGCCGTGTCGTGTTCGACGAGCTTCGCGAACAGCATACCGACGACGGTTGGAATGCGGTGTCGCAGACCACGAAGGCCATCTGGTCCAGCCAACTGTGGGGCATATCTAACGCCGGCGACTATCGTAGCGTCGTGCTGCGCCGCGTCGTTGACGAGGGGCGTGCCCTGGCGGAATCATGGGACGCGTCGGTCGAAACTGGCAAGCAGTCGCCGGACGAATGGGCCGAGGGACATGACTCGTCCTATGGGTATTTCGAGTGGTCGGCTCCGGATAAATGCGAGCTGGACGATCTCGACGGCATTCGTCAGGCGAACCCCTCCATGGGTTACGGGCCGATGACGTATCGGAGTATCGCGGCCGACATCAACGGCATGACCGAAGCCGCGTACCGCACCGAGGTCTTGTGCCAGTGGGTGACCGCCGACATCACGCCGTACATCAATCCGAAACTGTGGAAGCGCGGCATCGACCCGAAGTCCCGTATCCCCGATGACGGGCGCGTGGTGCTCTCCGTGGACACCAGTGCCGACCGTGAGACCACCTATATCGCCGCCGCAGGCTACCGCGAGGACGGATTGCCGCATGTCGAACTGATCGTGCGCCGCGACGGCATGCTCTGGGTCCCGAAATATCTGAAAATGCTTCGTGAGGCTTGGCCGAACATCCACGAAATAGCCGTCCAGTCGAAAGGCTGCCCGGCCGTGGACTTCGCCGACCCGCTCGCGGAAGTCGGTTGGACGGTGCATCTCATCGAGGGCTTCCGCATGGGAGCCGCAACCGGCCGTTTCCGTGACCGAGTGAAGGAAAACAAACTCCGCCATCTCCCCCAGCCCGCCATCGAACAACAGGTGAGCGTGGCCGTGACCCGACGATTGGGTGAGGTCGAGGTGTGGGACAGAAACCAGAGCGCTATGCACATTTCCGGCCTCATCGCCGAATCACAGGCCCTGTATGCGCTGGAGACCATGGACGGCGAACCGGAGAAACCGAAGTACAGGCCCTCCACGGGCATCAAGATTCACTGCTGACACGTGACCGAGGAGGCTGCGTATGGGATTTCTGAATAATCTGCTGCACGGCCCCGCAACCATCGCCATGAAGGACGCGGAACCGGAGACTCCGACCATCAAGGATTCGATGCCCGAGGCCATCAGCTGGCCCACCGACGACGAGTTCGCCGGATACGTGAACGGCATGTATTGCCGCGAATACGCGGTGCGCGTGGTCGTGGACTTCATCAGCCGCCAACTCGCCTCCTTGCCGCTCAAGGTGTATAGGAAGAACGCGGACGGCGACGCCGAGGAAGTGCGCGACGGCACGCTGGCAAGGCTTATCCGCCATCCGAGCGAACTGCCGGGCATGAGCCGCTACCGGTTCTATTCGACGCTCATCCGCGACATGCTGCTCGAGGACCGGTGGCTGTGCACGCTCGGCAGCAACCGGTCGGGTGACGGTAACACGCTTCGTCGCATCCCCGCAGACGGCTACTCGCTGACCGCGAACGGTTTCGGCGAACTCACCGGCGTGACCATCAGCAGCGTGGACGGCAATAAGGGCGGTACCTACCGCCTTCCGGATCCGCGAATCATGCTCGACATCGGCTATATCGACGGCCTGAACCTCGGCGACCCCGTGACCAACGTTCTCCGTTCCCTGCTCTCCGAGGCGCGTGCGATGGCGAAATACCGTCGCAAAGTCGCTGAGAACAGTCCGCAGACACCCGCGTACATCTACCGGCCGAAGGAAATGCAGTGGGAGTCGCAGGAGGATTACGACGATTTCGTGCAAGCGCTCCGCAACTACCAGCAGGGCGGCGGCCGCGAGGGTGCATGGCTTCCTCTGCGCGACGGCATGGAGGTTCGCGCCATCGGCGAACTGTTTAAGCCGGTGGACATGGCCGACCTGGACGCACGCGAGAAAATCAACGAACAGGTCGCGCTCGCGTTTCAGATCTCGCCGGAGAACATCGGCTTCCGCACCGGCACCAACTCGAACATCAGCGCCTACAAGGAAAAGCTCTGGAACGTTGAGTTGTTGCCGTATTTGGTGGCGTTCGAGGAGGCGTTGAACCTCACGCTTCCCGAGGCTGTGGGCGAACCGGACTGCTACATCAAAGCGAATCTGGACGCGAAGCTGCGCGGAACGATGGAGACCCAATATCAGGCTCTCTCCACCGCCACCGGCCGGCCGTTTATGACCACCGACGAGGCGCGCGAACTGCTCGACCGGCCGAAACTGCCGGGCGGCGACCAGCTGATAACCCCGCTCAACGTGAGCGAGGGCGGCCAGCCCAGCCCGCAGGACGGCGGCCAGACCCAGAACGCGCAACAAGGCGCGAGCCCGAACGGCAAGCAGATGCTCGCCGAATTCAAACGCCTCTACACGTATGACGCCGGTTTCCGCGCGTCATGGGACTCGATGACGAAGGGAGAAGCCTCAGATGAGTCTTGATTATCTCGGCTACGAGCTCAAGGAGCTCAAGGCCACCGACGACAGCAGCGGCGGCGTGTTCTCCGGCTACGCGAGCACGTGGGAGAAAGACCTGTACGACGATGTGATTGTCAAGGGTGCCTTCGAGCAGACCTTATCCGCCGACTTCAATAACGGCGGTGCGGGCATTCCGATCCACTGGCAGCACAAGGACGACTCACCCAATGATGTGATCGGCGAAACGTTGAGCGCCGTGGAGGACGAGCATGGCCTGCTCATCACCGCGAAGCTCGACACCGACATCGCGGAGGGCAAGCGAGCCTACGACCTGCTCAAGCGTGGCCTCATCCACCAGATGAGCATCGGTTTCATCGCCGAGAAGACCGCGTGGGTCGAAAGCGAGGAATCGAAGAGCCCTTGGGACGGCTACCGGGAGATTCGCCAGCTCAAGCTGTTCGAAATCAGTCTCGTGCAGGTCGCCGCCAACCAAGGAGCGGAAGTGCTCGAGGTCAAGGCCGGCCGGGCCATAAGCAAGGCGAACGAGGACAAGATTCGCGTGGCCTACGAGGCATTGGGCGAACTGCTTGATTCCATCACCGAAACCCCCGACGACGAGCCGGACGATTCCAAACCCGATGACGAGCCGGACGACGATACGCCGGACGATTCGGACAAGCCCGAGCCGGACGACGGCAAGGCGAAAAAGAGTTTTGACCCGCAGTGGGCCAAGGAAATCAGCGACTTCCTCTCGCTGGCAAACAACCAATAGAAAGGATGATCCATGGGTTACATGGAGAAGCTGGCCGCCGAGAAGAAGGCGGTCAAGGCCCTGTACGACAAGGGCATGGAGAACCTCACCGATGATGAGGCGACCGAACTGAAGAACCGCTTCGAGGAGGCCAAGCGTCTTCAGGAGCGCGTCGACCTGTTCAAGGGCGTGAACGACCTGAACGTGGACGATGTGAAGCCCGAGGCCAAGACGGCTCCCGCCGCCAAGACGCTGGGCGACTTGTACGCGCAGGAGCTGAAGAAGGCCGGCATGACCGTCATCGGCACCAAGGCGCACCCGTTCGCTTCCAGCGAGTTCAAGGCCGCGACCGACATGCACGTGGCGGGCACCGGCACGGCTGGCACCGGATACCAGCCGGTCGTCACCCAGATCGACATGAACGGCGTGTGGCCTTACGAGCGTCCGCTCGTGGTCGCCGACCTGTTCGGCTCCGTCACCCTGAGCGGCAACGCCAACACCGTGGAATACCCCGTCTATGGCGCGCTCGAGGGCGGCGCTGGAACCGTGGGCGAGGGCGGTGCCAAGCCGCAGACCCATCTGCCGGCCCCCCGCTGGGAGTCCGACAGCCTCAAGGAGGTCGCCGCCTGGTGGAAGGTCACCGACAACATGGCCGAAGACCTCTCCTACATCGTCTCCGAAATCAACAACCACGCCCGCTACAACCTGCAGCTGCTGGAAGAGACCCAGCTGCTGTCCGGCGACGGCTCCGATGCGAACATCAAGGGTCTGCTCTCCCGCGACATCCAGAAGATGTTGCAGGACACCGACTCCGACCCGGACCGCATCTTCAAGGCCCGCACCAAGATCGCGCTGGCCACCGGTTTCCGCGCGGACGCGCTGGTCATCAACCCCGCCGACTACGAGGCCATTCGCCTCTCCAAGGACGCGAACGGCCAGTACTACGGCGGCGGCTACTTCAACGGCCAGTACGGCAACGGCACCATCATGCAGGATCCGCCGCTGTGGGGCCTCAAGACCGTGGTCACCGAGGCCATCGCCCAGGGCACCGCTCTGGTCGGCGCGTTCAAGCTCGGCGGCGCGGTCATCCGTAAGGGCGGTCTGCGCGCCGAGTCCACCAACTCGCATTCCGATGATTTCACGAACGATCTCATCACGTTCCGCGTGCGCGAACGCCTCGGCCTGCAGGTCAAGTACCCGAAGGCGTTCGTGTCCGTCGCCCTCGGCAAGAAGACCAAGTGAGGTGAACCGTGAAGCAGTATCGGCTGGCCGACACATCCAAGGCCAAGGTGGACGTTTCGACGTACATCGAGGACGTGCTCTTCGTGGACGGCAACGACAGGCCGGTGAGCGTCACCGGTGGCTCCGCTTCCACGCCGTATGTGCTTCCCGCTGCCGCCGAGAACACTCTTGGTGGCGTGAAGCTGGCGAATGCCGCGATCTCCGGCACTGCGAACGCCTCCGTCGCGGTTGCGGCTTCCACCGCTCCGACGAAGGCGGAGTACGACGCGCTCGTTGGCGCTTACAACGATTTGGCGAAGCGTGTCAATGCTCTTGTGGCTGGTCTTGTGGCTGCCGGCGTCGTGAAGACGAGCTGAGATTGGAGGTCGGCATGAATGATGCGAATGTGATTCCCGACATGATTGCCGACCCCTCGGCCTTCGAGGATGATGCGCGGTTTCGGCTTCGTGCCGCGCAGGCGGCGATCAGGCGTGAGTGCGGATGGCACGTCATGCCGAACACGGCGTTATCTGGTGTGATTAACACTCGCGGCGGCACGGTTATTCGACTGCCTGCACGTCATGTGACGAGCATCGAATCATTGACAGACCGCGACGGCAACAAGCTGGCTTACGCCTATGACCCGGAGACGGGTCTTGTGGAGTCGCTTTCGGGTGGCTTTCCCGCTGGCATCGCCGCCATCCGCTACGAGATCCACGCGGGATACAATGAGGCGCCGGACGTGCAGCAGGTGCTCATCAGTGCCGCGAAGCGTGCGGGCATGAGCCCGATCGGGCTCGTCACCTCGCAGTCCGCCAACGGCTCCAGCGCGTCATACGATGCGGTGTCGCTCATGCAGGCGGAGAAGGACAAGCTCAAACCATACAAGCTGGGAGGCTTGCCATGAGCCTGCTTGACGATCTGAACGCTTCCACTGGTGGTGGCTGGCGTATGCCGGGTGCCACCAAATGGCGGCGACTTCGTGCGCGGAAGGTCGATGACCCGTATTCCGGCGAGCAGACCGGCGAGGATTGGAACCATCCTGATGTGCTGGAATTCGCTGGTGCTCTTTCCAGCTCTAGCAGCATGAGGGCTCCTGACGCTTTGCGTGAGGAGACCACCAGCACGGCCTACCTCACCTCGACCGACCCTTCACTCGATATCATGCCCGGCGACCGCATCAGGGCCATGCCGGATGACGGCAGATGCTGGGAGGTGTCCGGCTATCCGAGTCGTGACGCGAATGCTTTCACGTCGTGGCAGCCGACGATCGAGATTCCACTATCCGAATACAGGGGGTGACGGCTTTTGGGAGTGATGGTCAAATTCAACGACAGATATTTTGACGAGCTGCTGAATTCGGCTGGCGTCAAGGCCATGACCCGTCGTGCCGCCGAGAAGACGCTCGAATATGCGAAAGCGCATGCTCCGGTGGATACGGGCGCGTATCGCGATGGCCTCCAAATCGAGGAGGTCAAGCATGCGCATCGAACCACATGCATGGTGGTCGGCACCGACCCGAAGACACTGCTCGTGGAATCGAAGACAGGCAATCTCCGCAAGGCGTTGAAGGCAGGCAAAACATGACAGCAGTCTTGCCGCCAGACATTGAATTGTGGATCTGCTCTTTTCTACGCGCCAGGCTTAAGCCGTCTTTTCCGACGATCATCGTTTCGAATCGTGAGCCGGACGATTACGACGGCTCACGGCCGCTCGTCGTGGTGCGTGATGATGGCGGCTCGCAGTCTAATCGCGTGCTCTTCGACCGGAGCGTCGGCATGACCGTGCGCTACGGGTCTCGTGCCGCTCCGAAACCCTGCCGTGACTTGGCGTCCAGAATCTACGGCCTGCTCACCGACCCCGATATTTGCTCTATTGACGGTTCTCCGATCGCGGCAATCGAAGAGGACGGGTGCAATGGCCCGTATTTCGTGGCCGAGGACGCGAATATCGCCAGATGCTATCTGACCCTCGAATTCTCCGCTATCGGGGAATTCCAATAATTCAAGTTTTTCTGAATTTTTAAGGCGTTGAAACGTTGTGTTTCATCGCTTTTTTTGTTTGAAAGGACAAGATATGGCAGCTGATTTCGCTGGCAATGATCTTAACGCCGTGCATGTGGTGACGAACTCGCTCATCCGCTTGGCTCCTTATTCCACTGGCACTCCGCTGACGGCGGCGCTCATCGCACCGACCGTCGCCGACCCCGCGACCGGCTTGAACAAGGTGTTTACGACCGGTAGCGGCTTCGTCGGCCTCATCACCGAGGACGGTGCCCCGCAGGATGGGCGAGACGCGGATGACGCGACCGAATTCCACCAGCCCGGCTACATGCTCAACGCAGAACCGAAGTTGACGCTTGAGTTCACGGCGGCCGAGGACAATGATCTGACTCGCTCGATGACCATCGGCAAGGCCGATACCACCGGCGTCTACCATGTGGTCGATACGATTCAGGATTCCAAATGGATTGCATATCAGGAAACCGTGTTCAAGAACGGTAATCATCGTCGTCGTCTTGGTGTCGTGCAGATCACCGGCGCGGAGCCTGATCAGGAGAAGCGTGGCGGCGTGGCCGGCATCGCTTTCACTGCGGAATGGATTAAGGACCCGATCACGGATAGTGGCAACAGCCGTTATCTGGAGTCTTACTACACTCCGACTGTTTCGTCCGGTCCTCATACCAGCGATCATCAGGCTGATGATTCCGAGTCTCAGCCGGTCGCCGACTGACATTGATTCTTCCTAGCATGTGTTTCTTTCTTCCTTTCTTCGCATGTGCTGGGGTTCTTCCTCTTCATCCAGTGGAGTAAAGGAATTTTTACAGTCGTTTGAAAGAAGGAAGAAATGACCAAGAATGTGATGCCCTCCGCCGACGATTTCGACGCCTGGACTCAGGAGGATGAGGAGAAGGCGCTTGAAGCGTCCGCCGAGCAGATGAAGGTGAAGCACCTCATCAAGGACGGCAGCGTCTGGTTTTTGGCTCCTCATGGCCATATTTACAAGCTGCCATTGAATCTGAGCATTGATGATTTCGTGCGTCTGAGCGACCTGCAGTCGAACACGGAGCAGATTCAGGCGTTGAGGGACATCCTTGCGGCTTTCGCCGGCGAGGATGCGGCCAAGGAGCTGGCGAAGGAGCCGGCCATGGTCCCATTCAACATTCTCAACGATTACGGCGATGTTTTGGCGAAGATTCAGGGTGTGGATTTGGGAAAATCGTCGGCTTCTGCCAGCTCCTCCATGGGGAAGACGGCAATCGAATAAGGGCTGATTTCGCGGCTCGCGGGTGGAGTCTGCAGGCTGACTTGGGCGGCAGACTCCGTTTCGCGGACGCGATCGCATTGTGGGAGAGCCTTTCGGCGGATCCAGCGACGTATACGGGCATGACTGCGGTGCATATGGTGCTGCCGATGGATGCGACGGCTATCATCACCGCGATTCAGGCTGGTGGCACGTCGATGCTTGGTGACCTCGCGCCAGGAAAAGCTAGGGAAAAGCACGTCGAAGTGACCGATGAGGAACGTCGTGCAGCTTTGGAGTCGATGAGCAGCATCTTCGGCTTCAAAAAGACAAGTGAATAAGTGAATAGAGGAGGCTGTCATGGCTGGCGGTAGCGAGCTGGGTTCCGCTCATGTGAGCATTTTCCCGCAGATGAAGGGCTTCCGCCAGAACGTGGCGAAAGAAACCGGCAAGGCAGTCTCCGACCTGAAAAACGCCTTTTCCAAAGGGTTCAACGGGGCGCAGCAGGGCAAGCAGGCCGGCAACGCCTTCAAAAACGGGTTCAACAGCGGTGCCGCCGAGCTAAATTCCGAGGCGTTGAAATCCTTTAAGAAGGACGTGGCCCAAGCATCGCAGGAGAATACTGACGCGCTGCTGAAATTCAAGGCCGCTTCCGTGCAGGTGCAGGCCGCGCAGGAGAAGCTGAACGCGGCAACACAGAAATATGGCGCGGACAGCACACAAGCTCAGGCTGCGGCCATCAAACTCGAACAGGCGCAGATCCGGCAGAAGGCGGCGGCTGACAATCTCAAGGCGGCGACCGATAACCTCAAGACCGCCAAGGGACGGCTTAAGGACCTTGAGACGCAGTTGGCGGCCGAAGCTGACAAGTCGAAGAACGCTTTCGTCCGGCTGGCGTCCGGCTTCGCGTCGGTGGCCCAGCAGATCGTCAGCAAGATTCCAGGCGTTAACTCGGCCGTGCAGAAGATCAGCACGACGGCCGGAGAGGTCACGTCGTCCATCAAGAGCAAGTTTTCGGCCATGTGGAATGCGCTGCCGGAAGGCGCTAGGAATGCGGCGTCCAAGGCTGGTACAGCATTGCACACTGGCATCAGCAAGGCTTCCGGTTTCGCGTCCAAGGCCGTGAGTGGCATCGGCAACGCCGCGAAGGGCATGGCCACCGTCGTGTCAGGCGCGGCCACCGCAGCGGCCACATACCTCGTCAACTTCGGACGCCAGTCCGTCGATGCGGCGCTCAAGGCCGAAGAGGTGACCGCGAAATTCCAGCAGGTCGCCAAGAACAACAATTGGGCTGACGAGGAGCAGAAGTCACTACTCGGACTGAACAAAACGCTTGGCCAGACCGGCGTCGTGTCCGCAGGCACGCTCAAGGCCGCTCAGGCGCAGCTCGGCACCTTCGCACTGACCGCCGATCAGGTCAAGACGTTGACGCCGGCACTGGCCGACATGATCGCCAACAACAAGGGATACAACGCCACGGCGCAGGATGGCGTGCAGATAGCGAACCTGCTCGGCAAGGTCATGACCGGCAACGCCACGGCACTGTCTAAATATGGCGTGACCATGACCGACGCGCAGAAAAAAGTCCTGCAGGAGGGCAGCGCGTCGGAGAAGGCGGCCATGGCCGCGCAGGTGCTGGAAGCCAACTTCGGCGGCATCAACAAGGCCTTGGCACAGACCCCGCAGGGCAAGATGACGATACTCCAGCATGAGATCGCCGGGTTGAAGACTTCGGTCGGCAATGATCTCATCGCGGCTTTCGGCGGTGTCGGTGGTGCGGTCATCAAGATGGTGCAGGCCGTCGAACCGCTCATCACAGCGTTGTTTGATAAGGTGGCGTCGCTGGCCGAGAAGATCGGTCCACCCTTGGAAAAGGTGTTCGGTGCTGTCGCTGACAAGATCGGCAAGATTGATTTCAACGGCCTGTCGAATAGCCTTGGCTCGTTGTCCGGTCCTATCGCCGCCGTGACCGGTTTGCTTGGCGCGGCTGGTCTTGGTGGCGCTTTGAGTGGTTTGAGTGGCGTGCCGGTGATTGGCGGCCTGCTGTCTAAGTTTGGCGGAGTGCTGTCCGGTCTTGGCGGTCCCATCACGTTGGTGATCGGCGCTCTGGCCGGATTGATCGCCACGAGCCCGCAACTGCGCGGCGAATTCGGCGACGTTTTGACGAACGTCTTCAATAGCCTCAAGCAGGCTTTTCAGACGCTCCAACCATCGATCAAGACGCTGATGGATGCTTTCGGCCAATTGGCTCAGGCGCTGATTCCAGTGCTTGGGGAGATCATCCCGCTGCTGACGCCGATAATCTCCACGCTGATCAGCTCGATGGTCCCAGCCATACAAAGCGTATTGGTCATGGTGACCGGGCTCACGAATGGGTTGGTGTCGTTAATCCAGAACTGCCTCACTCCAGTTGCGGGAGCTCTTAAGTATTTTCTTCCGTTGGTTCAGGGCATTGTTTCGATTATTCCCGGGATTGTCGTGGCTCTCACGACGGTCCTTGGCGTTTTCAGGGCCGTGACCACAGCCATAAGCCTTGCCGCGAAGGCTCAGGCCGTGCTCAATGCGGTGCTGAATGCCAATCCGATTCTGCTTGTTATCTCGCTTTTCGCCAGTTTGGTGTCTGCTGCGGTCTATTTCTTCTCTTGTACTGATAAGGGCAAGGCCATCTGGCAGCAGTTCACGGATTTCCTTTCGAACTGCGTGCAGAACATCCGTGATTTCTTCTCGGGTCTCGGCAATGACATTACAGGCTTCTTCACCGCCGCGGGGCAGGGCGTTCAGAACGTGTGGAACGGTGTCGTCAGCTGGTTCACTGGTATTCCGGGTGCCATCTGCAACTTCTTCGCTGGAGTTGGTGGAAGAATCACTGGTTTCTTCTCCAATGCCGCCAATGGTGTGGAGAACGCGTGGAATAACGTGGTCAGCTGGTTCGGTGGTATTCCCAACGCCATTTGTGGCGTGTTCGCCGGGGCTGGCGCGTGGCTGTGGAACGCTGGCGCGAGCATCATCAATGGCCTGCTCAATGGTTTGAAGGCGGCTTTCGGCAGGGTGCAGAGCTTTGTGAGTGGCATCGGTGACTGGATCGTCAGACATAAGGGTCCGCTCAGCTATGACAAGGTGATGTTGAAGCCTGCCGGTCAGGCGATCATGCAGGGCTTTGACAAGTCCTTGCGGCAAGGCTGGAAGGACGTGCAGCGCACTGTCAATGGTATGAATGCGCAGATCAATGGCGGTTTCGATGTGGATGCGTCGAAGTCTGGTCGGGCGAATGTCAGCAATGGCGGTGCCGGTGCTACGTATGTGACGCAGACGTTTAATTACCCCGCGATCGCTCCAACGAGCATTAGCACGCAGCAGAGATTGCAGACGGCGGCAATGCCGCAATGGTGACAGGAAAAGGGTGACGCAATGATTCTCACGGATTATCTCATCAACGGTCAGCAGCTGACCGGTGAGCATTCGAGCCTGATAGTCGGCACCACCCATTTCACGAGCATTTCACCCCGCATTAATTCCGTGACCGTGAATGGTCGGAATGGCGTGATGCTTCCGGCTGGCCCGGTGGTTTTCGACGCGCCGGAAATCACGCTGAAATTCATTACGGACGGGCCTGATGCGGATACTCTGATGCACCGCTTCTACCGCTTGTGCCGCTTGGCCTCGTCGCTGACGCGCGTGGAGCGTGACACGTCCACCGGCCTGACGCGACGTATGACCGCTAGCGCGGTATGCACGTCATGTCAGCCGGACGGTGACGAGATTCCGTGGAATGATCACAGGGCAGCGACCGCCGTGTTCCAACTGCCGGACGTGTTTTGGCGTGGCGTGCAGTGGCAGGAGGCGACGTTGGCCGCGTCGGGCGGCAGGCTGCTGCCGGGCGGGGTCTCCAAGCCGAGCAGCAAGGGATATTGGACCCGCTGGCAGGGATTGCCTAACGCCAGTCCGTCCGAGCTTTTCGACACGCTTCCCGACGGCTGGCTTTCCAACGCGCCCATCACCACGCTGGTATTGCGCTTCGGCGCGGCCACTGGTGTGACCATTTCGGATCCGGTGAGTGGCACGAATCTCATGTGGGGCGGCCAGCGTGACGCCTCGCGTCCTTACCTCTTCGTCGATGTGGCCAATCGCAGGGCGTGGACGGCGGCCAATGCCGACGCATGGTCCGGTGGTACGGATGCGTCGAATGGCGTCGACTGGACCACTGAGCCACTGCAGGTGTGGCCGGCGATAGATTCCGGCGACTATAGGCTCGATATCAGACAGACCGGCGGCGCCGACAAGGTGACATGCCGGTTTTTGCAATCATGGGAGTAGTTAATCATGGGCAAGTCTTTGCATGCTCGTCTGGCGGCATACAGGCCGTTCGGCGCGCGTATCGGCGTATTGGCGGAGCCGGTGAGCTTCAGCGCTTCGATGCTCCACGATGATGATGGTGCTATCAGCATCGAGTATTCGATGCTGTCCGGGGACGCGCAAGCGTTTGACCGAGAGCTGACGGACGGTCTCGAGGTGGCCGTGGAGGTGTCGGACGGCACCGGCTATCGCGAGCCGGACAACGCTCGCTATGTCATCACTGGGCGCAGCGGCAAGACGGACGACCGTACCAAGACCGTCACCTATTCCGGCCAGTCGATCAGCTGGCTCCTGTCCAAGGCGGAGAACAATGATTCCAGCCATCTGCTCGCGGACGGCGACAACAAGGGCAAACGCCCATTTTATTCGGCTAATCCGGGCACGATTCTCAATACGCTCCTTGACGAGAACAAGGCGCGTGGCGGCGTGGCCACCGGTCTGACCCTGGGCTTCGACACGGCCAAGGATGCAAGTGGTGCGGCTTGGTCGCGGAAATATACCTTGTATTACAGCCTTGGCACTGATTTGCAGACGATCCTGTCGTCTCTTGTCAATGGTGGCGGCTGTGATTGGCGCACGTCCGGCAGGACGCTGAAAATGTGGAATGCGGACAGCACCGCATTGAGCCGTGACCTGAGCAAGAGCATTGTGCTGCAATTGGCGCGTGACATCAGCGAGGCACCCTTCGAGGAGTCCATCGCCGACCTGGCCAGTACCATCCTTGTCGAGGGTGACAATAACCTGCTTTTCCGCATGGACAATCCGGCTGCTCCGACGCCTTGGGGCAAGTGGGAGTCCTACAGCAGCCAGGGTGGCGTGTCCGACAAGGACACGGCTCAAGCCTTTATGCAGAGCACTTTGGATGATGCTGCGAGAGTGCGTGGCCAGTACACGCGCGATCTGGTCATCAGCGAGGTGGACGCGCTGCCGCTCGTCGACTATCATGCTGGCGATTGGATTACGGCTCCGACCGTCTCCCATGGGGAGAAGGTGCGCGTGCAGGAAATCGACCTGAGCATGCGCCAGAACGAGGGCTTATCCTGCTCAATCGCTCTGAATGATATCAAGTATGACGCTTCCGTGCGCCAGGCGAAGAAGATCAAGGGCATTACCGGCGGTGCCGCGTTGGCTGGTAGCGAGGGCGGCACGACCGCCTCTTCTGACCGTGACCATCGCGTGCCGAAGGCACCACTCGGCCTTGTGGTGCAGACTGATGCCTATATCGGCAGCGACGGTTTCGCGCATGGTCTGGCCACAGCCTCGTGGAGCGCGGTCACGCAGGCAACGAACGACACGGCCATCGAGATATCGTCGTACCGCGTCGAATGGCGCAGGCACGTGGACGGTGCGCCCTGGCATGCGGCCGGCACGACCGATAAGGCGCAGCTCGGTTTCGGCGGCTTGGACTGTGGCACACAAATCGAGGTGCGCGTCAGGGCTGTGCCAACATATTCGGACAACCTCGGCGAATGGTCGGGCATCGTCGTGGCAACTGTGGAGTTGGATACGACGCCGTGTTCCGTGCCGTCCAAGCCGGTATTGTCCTCTGAGCTTGGCGTGGTGACCGTCCATTGGGATGGCAGGACAAGCACTGGCGCTCAGATGGAATCGGACTTCGACCATGTCGAGGTCGGCGAGGGCGTCAATGCGGACGGCATGACCGTCATCAGCGCCACCCAGTCCGGTCAGGGCGATTACGTCATCACCGGTCTGACGGCTGGCTCACAGCACTCTTATGCGCTCCGTTCCGTCGATCATGCGGGCAATCGGTCCGCTTGGTCTGCGATTGCTACTGTGACCGTGGCTTCGGCTGTCTCGCCGGATGAGGTCAAGCAGATCCGGAAGGATTTGGCTGACAACAAGACGGCGTTGAAGGACAATACGGCCAAGCTCGATCAGGCGCAGAAGGACATCCAAGCCAACAAGTCGAATCTCGACACGGCGAACAAGACGCTCACGCAGGCCAAGGCCGATCTGTCTCAGGCCCGGAAGGACATCGCGCAGACCAAAAGCGACCTGACCGCGGCGAACGGCGAGATATCGAAGGCGAAGGAGTCGGCGGCGCAGGCGTATGCCGAAGCCCACTCGAAGAACCATACCTTCCGTGGGCCTGATGAGCCGAAGGACAATCTCATCGTCGGAGACCTGTGGCTCAAGACGCAGAAGTATTGGACTCGCTGGAAGGGCACGCCAAATAACAGCCCTTCCATGCTGGCCGACTTCTACACGTATTGGACGGGGGCTCCGAATAACAGTCCGAGCGTCTTGGTGCCTCTGTCTGATCGCGTGATCGACACGCTCGTGTGGGACGGCTCCAAGTGGAACCGCATGGGCTATGCCGACGTGGAGGACAACAAAAGGCAGATCGAACAAGCCAAGTCCGACATCGTGGATAATGCCGCGAAGACCACCGACGCGAAGAAGGCCGCTGAGAATGCGGCTGCCGCAGCCAAGAGCGCGCAGGGCACGGCAGATACCGCCAATGGTGCGGCCAAGACCGCACAGGATACCGCCAATGCGGCCAACGCCGCCGCGAAGAGTGCGACCGCGACCGCAGGTCAGGCCAAGGATGCCGCCAATGCCGCGCAGACCGCCGCCGAGAGCGCGAAGAAGACCGCTGGCAATGCGGAGACGCTGGCGAATACGGCCAATGCTTCGGCCAATGCGGCCAAGACGGACGCTTCGGCTGCGAAGGCCACTGCCTCGAACGCTTCGAGTGTGGCGACGCAGGCGAAGGCCACCGCCGACAGCGCGGCCCAGTCCGCCACGGATGCGGCCAATGCGGCGCAGAAGGCGAATACGGCTGCTGCCGCCGCCGCTGGCGTGGCGAACGGCAAGGCCGACGTGCTCATCCAGTCCACTGCTCCGGATGCGTCGATGCGCAAGTCTACGACACTGTGGATAGACACGACGAATGGCGCGAACACGCCGAAACGGTGGAACGGGAACGTCTGGTCGGCGGTGACGGACAAGGCGGCCACCGATGCGGCGAACGCGGCGGTGAAAGCCAACGACGCGGCGAGGACCGCGCAATCCACCGCAGACAGGGCCTCGACCGCCGCCGCGAACGCCCAGTCTCAGGCGAATCAGGCGCAGGCCGCCGCGAAAAAGGCGCAGACCACGGCGGACGGCAAGAACCTGATCTACCGTGGCCCGGACGAACCGTCCCACGACGGGCTCAAGCCGGGCGACATGTGGTGGCGCACCCAGAAGTACTGGACGCGCTGGAAGGGCGAGAAGAACAATTCGCCCAGCCTCATGGCGGACTTTTACACGTATTGGACGGGCGCGCCCAACGCTTCGCCAAGCGTGCTGGTGCCGCTCACAGACCGCGTTATTGAGGTGCTGACGTGGGACGGCACGCGCTTCACGCCGTTTGACCTTGTGGCCAATAACATTCTGGCTGCCGGCACGGTCGGCGCGAAGACCATCGCAGCGAACGCGGTCACAGCCGAAAAGGTCAAGGCCAATGCGATCACGGTGGACAAGCTGGCCGCCAATTCGGTGACCACTGAAAAGCTTGTGTCCGACGCGGTGACCGCCGCGAAGCTCGCCGCCGACAGCGTGCAGGCGCGCAACATCGTCTCGCTCGCCATCACGACCGACAAGTTGGCCGCGAACTCGGTCACGACCGCGAAGCTCCGCGTGACGGAGGATATGACGGTCGCGTTGCTCAACGCGCATCGGATTCAGGCCGGGGACATCGTGGCTGGCGCTGTCACGACCGACAAGCTCGCGGCCAATGCGGTTAACGCCGACAAATTGGCGGCGAACAGTGTGAACGCGTCGAAGATAGTATCCGGCGCGATCACCGCCGACAAGCTCGCAGCGAACTCCATCACTGCGGTGAAAATCGCGGCGGGCAGCATCACGACGGACAAGGTCGCGGCAGGCCAGTTCCGAGGCTACGTCTTCACCGGCGCGATATTCCAAAGCTCCGAAGCGGCGAACACCGGCGTGAAGCTCAATTCGACCGCCCTGCAAATGTGGGATTCGGCTCATAACCAGACCGTCTATCTGGACGGCGAGGGCAGGTCGAACATGCTGACCGGCACGTTCCAGACGAGCCTCACCGGCAGACGAATCAGAATCTCACCGACGTTCCGACAGTCGATTATCAACAGCGATGACAGTACCGAGGGCTCGGGCATCGAATTCAAGCACGGGCGCGACGGTCACGACGCCTACATCGCGTCGGAATCCCGGACCAAATCTAAGGGCGAGGTCTCCACCATCGTAATCAACGGAGGCAGAGTGAACGACACCGATCCGGGGTCGTTCATGCGTTTGGGCGAATACAAGGCTGCGGACAACGCCACCAAAATCGGCGAAGCCTTCCTAGCCGCTTACCGTGATTATTCCAAAGGCAGCCAGGCCGGTTACGCGCAACTGTTCTTGAGGGCCGACCCGACGCTCAAATACCATACATTCGCCGAACTCTCGGCGGCAGATTCGAACGGCCGCGTTGGCGTGGAGGCGGACATCAACTCCGGGTATCTGTTCCTCGGCGGGTTCCTCGGCCTGCTCAGCGAGGGGCGTGGAACGTTCGTGACTTCCCATCCTCGTGGCGGAGTGGTCAACGGTGGAGGGGTGGTAACGCAGACGTACACGTATGGTTCCCCGGCCAAATTCGGCTTATACCATGCGCATGTCTCCGCCGACGCCTCGGAGCCGGTCATGGTCGGCTCGAAGGGTGATTCGGCGAGCGGCTGCGGCCTGTGGGTGCGTGGCGCCGGCAACGGCGGCAACATCCCATACGGCTATCAGATACTCGCCATCCTGACCGAAAAGTAGGAGGTGCGATGGAAGCGAACATCTACGGTGACGTGCTGGCCGTGACCTGTGACGACGGGACGGGTCATCTCATCCCGTTGGACGCGATCGCCTCGTGGGGCGAGCTCCTCGGCTGCGACACGGACACGGAAGCGGTCGCGGCGATCATACGGGTCCGGTCGAACAGGTCAGACCCGGGCGTCATCGACCCGGCCACCGGACGCAACGCTTGGACCAGCGCCTACGAGCAGGTGGAGCGCGACGAGTTGGCGGACCGTCAGCAGACGCGCATGGCCGCGTTGCATCCCGTGCTCACGGCGTCCGGCGCGTTGTCGCCGGACGGTCGCGAGGAGACCCGTCGCCTGCTCGGATTGGACGCGATGCCCGTCATGGAGGATGCGGACGGTCGTCTCGCCGACACGCTGGCCGGCGTGGCCGACCGCATCGCCGTGACGCGCGACCGGTTCCGCCGACGGTCGATCGATTATCTGACCGACCGTCGGCGTTGACGCGGGCCGTGGACGGCCACGCGCATCGACTCCGCCGGGATGACATGGATTCCACGCCACCCCGGCGAAAAAAGGGAAACAACACAACAGCAAAGGAGTAATCATGACAGCATCTGACGTCCCGCAACCAGGCGCACGACCGGCGACGGATGGCGTGCTCGACCTGCGTCCGCCGAAGGAAAGCCTGCGAGCCGAACTGTGCCGATTGGGATTGGAGTTTTCCAGCACTGACGGCACCGCCGAATCGTGGCGCGACTACCAGCGTGGCGTGCTCGCCACGTTCGACGATTCCGGCACATCCGTCAAAGTGACGGATGTTAAGACGAATCTCGGACGCACCCTCACCTTGGACGAGCTTAAGGCCGTGACTCGCATCGACACGATGACCGCCGCAGACTAACCACTGCGTTTCACCCAGTTTTTTCAACCCCTGCAATCCAATCGGATTGCGGGGGTTTCGCATTAAAAAGGAGACTTATTTTGACTCAGATTCCAGCCGACGCGAACACCGTCATCGACCAGCTTTCGCAACAGATCGGCACGCTCAACAAGCAAGTCGCAATCCTGTCCAGCCAACTCGCGGCGGCCATGAAACTGATCCCGAAGGATGTGCTCGACAGTCTCGGCAAGGAGGACGCGAATGCAGAGGATTAACCTTTTCACCAGCCCCGATTTCTCGAACGGCCTGTGGGGTTCCGGCGACAAGACAGTCGCGAACGGCGAGCTGACGGTCGGACCAGGCGGTGGGGAGTATTGCGCCATCAACCTCTATGTGCCGCCGGACGTCGGGCAGCTCGTGTTCAGCATCGAAGTCAAGGGCGGCGGGAACATACAGGTCTACGACACCGATTGGAAGTACCTGGTGAGCACGGGCGAATTCCACGATGTCGCCGATTGGACCGTGAAGAACCTGCGCTTCACCCCGACCGCCGGCAAGGGCTTCATGATCTGCTTCTACCATGCGAACAATTCCGCCGTAAAGGCGCGCAGACCGCAGTTGGAGCTTGCGAGCACGTATGACGCCGGTGTCGGGGGGGGGGCTTGGTCTTCCGGGCTTCTTCACGGGGGACACGATGCCACTCGGCTGACGCCGCGCACCGGGATGGTGATGCCCGATGACGGTCACGAACCTATGCACGAGACCATCCTCGACCATCACCTTGCGAGCAGGCGAGTGGACGCAGACCACGACCGTTCCGAGCGTGGTCGGGACGAAATATTGGATCAGCGGCTACGTGAACGTCACAGGCGGCACCATCTCGATTACCGGAGCACAAGGCGAATTCAGCGCAAGCCAACGTGTCAGCTACGCGATGACCGCCGTCAATGCCGGTCCGATGTCAATGAATTATTCCGTCAAGTCAGGCAGTCCGATCGTCACAGTGACGAATATGCTCCTCTGCACGTGGGACGAATATCAGGCGAACAAGACCCTGCTCGACAGCATCGGATATTTCACCGGGGACACGATGCCGCTCGCCTGACCCTCACGGGGGTGATGGCATGAGCCTCATTCAAAATCTCATTCCCGACCCGCGATTCAAAACCGGACATTGGACCACGAACAATTCGACAGTAACGCCGATACCAGCACAGGATGCCGTGAACGTGTCGAACACGAGCGACAGCCGGGACTCGTTTATGCAGGTTATTTTGCCGGACGTGTCCCAGTATCGCGGCGTAAACATGACGTTCGCCTGCTCGCTCACCGCTATCGATGGCAGTGCGGTGGAGTGCTTCCACGGCCTGATATGGATTTGGGTTAACGGCAAGACCGCGAAGGCGTCGGACGGGGGAACGGCGAAGGTCGGGCGGAAAAACGTGCAATTCACACTGCCAAGCGACGCCACCGAACTCACATTGCGATGGTATGCGCCGGGTGGGCGCGGCACCTTCCAGTGGCGGCACCCCATGTTGACGCGCACCGTGGACTACCAGTGGATGCTCAACGGTATCGGGGGGTCGATGGACTATTTCGACGGCGACCTCATGCCACTCGCCTGAGACGGTCCATGCGAGGTGATGCGCGATGATGGTAACCAATCTGGTCAAAAATCCGACAGCCAACCTCACCACATCACCCAACATGCAAACGGACATTATATGCGACAAATTGATGGCAGGCGTCACATATTATTTCAGCATGTACGTCACCGTCCGCGGCGGCACCGTCTCATTGGGGTCGCAAACCATCGACAACCCAATGAGGATCAACTGGCCACAGAAGATGTCCGTAAGTCAAACGAATTTTAGGCTCAATTTCGTCGTGCGATCCGGCAAGCCGACCGTCAGCGTGACCGGAATGCTCATCTGCAAATATGAGGAATTCACGGCGAACGCACAGTTGATCAACGAAATCAAATACTTCTCCGGCGACACGATGCCGATCGGATGATGGTTTTCCAAGAAAGGAGATGTAATGTGCTGCAGAATTTTCTAGCCGGTTTTGGGGGTGTGGGCGGCGCGTGCGCGCTCATCACGCTCGGACTTAAAGTCTGGCCGGGCGCTTTGGACGCGTTGGCGACCGGATTGTACGCGCACGTGCGGCCGGAACGCCTGCCATACGATTCGCCGCTCTCGCAGCATTTCGCCAAGACCCGGCGTCTCGGCGAGCGTGCCGAGAAATTCGATGGCCGGTTGGACGAGCTCTGCCGCGACACGATCAAGAACACGATCATCAGCCTGATCTACGGTGACCAGTCGCACGACCACAGCGAGGCCGTCCGATACGAGCTCGCCAAGCTCGAAAAACTCGACGCGCAATGCTGGATAGTCAACGCCGCCGAAAAATATTTGGAGGACCGGCAGTGACGTGTCTCGCGATCGCAGGCATTGATTTTCACACCGGTTTTCAAAGCCATCCCATTTCGGGATGGCTTTTCTATTGCCCCTTGACTCGGGGCGGGAAGGACAAAGAGCATGACAGGCGCTAGTTTCGCGCGATGGCGCGGCAGCCCGAACCACTACAACGGGCGCAACGGCTACGCCATAAGCCACATCACCTTATTTCCCCTATAAACCATTTTCCCGAAACCCCGTATGCCTTCCGGCTGCGGGGTTTCTCATATCCATCGAAAGGCAGGTAATCAATGTGAGCACATTCGACACATGGCTGGCCAGTAACAACGGCGCTTGGCGTGACCTCGACGGCGCTTACGGCGCGCAGTGCTGGGACTTGTTCGCGGCCTACTGCGTCGAGGTGCTGGGCGCGCCCCTGAGCCAGACGCATACCGCTGCAAGCGGCCTCTACAAGGGTTTCGCGGGCTCTCTCTACGTGAGCTTCCCGACCTCCGCGTGGCAGGGTCAGGCGTTCGAGCGCATCCCCGCAGGCAGCGCCGCGAAGAAGGGCGACGTGGCCATCTGGGGCAAGGAGCCGGCGCACCCCGACACTCACGTGGCAATCGTCACCCAAGACGCTCCCGCAGGAGCCCGCATCACCGTCATCGCCCAAAACGTGGGCCCCACGCAGGACGCGCGAATCATGTCGGAGACCCCCGCATCGCTCGGCTACCTGCGTCCGAAAAACCAGCAGCCGATAACCGGCGAAACCAACACAACCAATGAGGAGGACCAAATGAAATGCATCCTGCAGCTTAACGACGAGGGCGGTCTGAACTACTTTGACGGCCAGAAGCTCCACCCCTTGAGCGATCCCGATCAGGTCACCGTCCTGAACATCATCGCCAAGCAGACGCTCGGCCACGACCTCCCGTGCTTCAAACTCGGCAGCAATGCCGCACCGTGGGGCACGCGCCTGCGTGAGGCAATCCGCTAAGCCATCCAAATCATCAAAAGGAACATCATCATGACCGAGGAAAACAAGACCCCGCAGGCCGCGACCGAGGAGCAGCTGCTCTCCGCCCCCGCCGCGGACGGGCAGACCATCACACTCACCCCCATCAGCCTCGAGGAGGCGCTCAAGGTATTCGACGGCAAGGAGGACAACAATGAGTGACGACAAGACCATCACCAGTGACAGCGCCGCCACCGGCACCATCACCGGCGAAACGACGGACACCGACACCTACACGCCCGTGTTCGACGCGACCGTGCGCACCATCATCTACGTCGTGACACTCATCGCCGGTATCGTAGGACTCGGCGTCAGCGCGTTCGGCGACCCGCAGGTCGGAGCGTTCATCAGCAGCGCCGCAGGCATCATCGCCGCCGCATTCGGAGTCACCTACTCCCCCATGCGACTCGGCACCAAATAAGACGGCAGATTTTTACCGTCCCGAAGTCCCAGCGGAACGATCAGCACCCTGATTCAAAATTCGGCCCCGCCCGGCATCGCAGACAGCTCAAATCGAGCTGGACTGCTGCCGGACGGGGCCGAATTCGCGTTGTGGCAGAGGGCTTCGCGGGCTCGATTTCTGCCCACATTTTGCCCACATTTTCCGTAAAAACAGGTTAAAAACCGTTAAAACTGGTTAAACGAAAAAAGCCGCTCAGCCCTACTCCCGCAAGGCAAAGCGGCCATTTTCCAACCCACTCTCAGCTCAGCGCGTCCTTCAACTTGCTAAAGAATCCCTTCTTCTGACCGGTTTGCGGACGGGAAGCCTGGGAGACGTGCGTGGCATCGGAATCATGCGAGGCGGCGAACTGTTCAATCAGTCCCCGCTCGGACTCGCTGAGCTTGGTGGGAATCAGTACGTTCACATGGGCAACCAGATTGCCGCGCTCATCCTTATTGCGAATATTGGTAACGCCCAGACCCTTCAACGTCACCGTATCCTCAGGCTGGCAGCCCGCCGGAATGGATACGGTCTGCTCGCCGTCAAACGTATCAATGGACAGATCGTGTCCGAGCACGGCCCAGCTCATCGGAACCTGAATCCAGCAATGCAGGTCATCGCCGTCGCGGGTGAACTGCTTATCTGCCTTGATGCGAATATCAATGTACAAATCGCCGGCAGCGCCGCCGCCCTCACCGACTTCGCCCTGGTTGGCCAAGCGCAGTCGAGCATTGTCGTTGATACCGGCCGGCACAGTGACACCCACATTACGCGTGGTGCGAACGCGGCCGTGACCCATGCAGCTCGGGCATGGATTCTGGATGATGGTGCCGTGGCCCTCGCAGCGCTCGCAGGGAGCGGAGGTCATCATCTGGCCGAGCATAGTGCGCACGACCTTTTGCATGAAGCCCTGTCCATGGCAGTCCGGGCAAGTGACCGGCTGGGCGCCGCCTTGTGCGCCGGAGCCACCGCACTCCTGACACAGGGAGAACGTATTGATCTTGACGTGCGCCGTGCCGCCGAATACGGCGGTTTTCAAGTCGATGGAAGCGGAAGCCAGCGCATCGCGTCCAGGCTGTGTGCGCGGCACCGGGCCCTGTGAGCCGCCACCGAATGCGGAACCAAAGAACGTGGAGAATACGTCTCCCATATCGCCGAATCCCGCGCCGGAGAAGCCGCCAGCACCGGCGTTCGGATCGTTGGGGTCAACGCCGGAATCATACATACGGCGCTTATCCGGATTGGACAGCACATCGTAGGCGTTGTTCACTTCCTTGAACTTGTCCTCGAACTCCGGTCCCGCGATATCAGGGTGATACTTACGGCTGAGCTTGCGGTACGCCTTCTTGATCTCGTCGTCGCTCGCGTTGCGGTCGATGCCCAGCGTCTCGTAATAATCTGTCACTTGTTTGTTCCTTTGTATTCGTTGGTCTGCGGGTCATTGTGCCATAGCCTGCGGTCAGTCGCCGGAGCCGCTTTCCGAGACAAAAAAAGTGAGATACCTTGCCACTGCCCTGACCGCGGCCATGGTAGCCGCATAATCCATATGGGTTGGGCCGATGGATCCCACAAAAGCAATGGGTTCGTTGGTGCCGTCCTGATCGGGCGATGTCTCGTTGCGTTCCGAATCGTTCGCTACGGGCGAAGTACTGCGTCCGTAACCGCTACTGACCACTGAGGCATGCAAGAGTTCAGGTGTGTGGCTTTCGGAGCCAATGGATACGCCTACGCCAGTGGCGCTTGGCTCTTCGCTGAGGTTGCTCATCAGTTTCATGAGCACCACCTGCTCTTCCAGCGCGTCGAAGAGCGGTGCCAGATCGGTCAGAGAACGGGAATGCGCCAGATGCGATGTGCCGGACATATACAATTCGTTGGCGCGCTCGTCCAATGCCATCGATGCGAAGGCGTCGGCCAGGGCGTCGGCCGCCTCCCGCACTGTCTCGAATCCGGTGCCGCCACCAAGGGCGCGCACGGTTTCGGATGCGGATGATAAGGACTGACCGTTGCATTGTTCATTGACTGCACTGGACAGGCGGTTGATGTCGTCGGCCGTGGGCATGGCCGAGACGATCAGTCCGTGCTGTGCCACGCGACCGGTATCGGTGATTACCACGGCAAGTAGCGTGCTCATGGCCACTGGTACCAGCTCCACGTGGCGTAACGTCGCCTTGGATAATGAAGGCGATGCGACTATGACAACTTGACCGGTGATTTCCGAGAGCAGTCGTGCGGAACGTTGCAGTGCGTCCTTGAGGCTGACCGAGCCGGATAGGAAACTATTGATACCGCGGCGTTGAGCTTCGCTGAGCGGCACAACCGTAGCCAGTCGATCTACAAAATAACGATATCCCTTTTCGGTGGGTACGCGACCGGCGGACGTATGCGGCTGAATCAGGTAGCCTTCATCTTCCAATGCGGCCATATCATTGCGAATGGTGGCAGAGCTGACGCCTAAATCGCGTTCCTTGGACAATGCCGCGGAGCCTACGGGCTCTTGCGAACGAATGTAATCTTCCACCACAGCGCGCAGTACCAGCATGCGACGTGATTGCGTCATGCGCGCCTCCTTATATGTACATCTGCAGTATGCAATCTGCTCTCATTGTATTAGCACTCATTGGTTTCGAGTGCTAATGCGTTCGTTTGCGGCGAAGTGATGTGAATTGTGAACGCTAACAGAACACAAACTACCAAAACACGCCAAAATTGCACCATAACGTCGCAAACCATCGCTAGCATGGTAAGCGCAATGTGAGGGCGTCAAGCGCCCGGCACAAGCCGGATACGCGGCCCGACCAATTGGAAGGAAAGTAATCCATGACCGAATTCAAGGAGACCGAGCTCGACGAGCGCGCCATCAAGATGGCGAAGGCCCTTTCGGCTGACGCGGTGGAGAACGCCGGTTCCGGCCACCCCGGTTCCCCCGTTTCCCTGGCGCCCATCGCCTACACGCTGTACCAGCATTTCATCAAGCACGATCCGAACGATCCCAACTGGGAGGGCCGTGATCGCTTCATCCTTTCCGGTGGCCACGCCTCCCTCACCCAGTACGTCCAGCTGTACTTCTCCGGTTATGGCCTGACCCTGGACGACCTCAAGCACTTCCGTGGTGGCGCTGACACCCGTACCCCGGGTCACCCCGAGTACGGCCTGACCCCCGGTATCGAAATGACCACCGGCCCGCTGGGCCAGGGCTTCGCTTCCGCCATCGGCTTTGCCTACGGCGAGCGTTTCCAGCGCGGTCTGCTCGATCCGGAAACCCCGAAGGAAGACTCCCCGTTCTACCACAAGATCTGGGCTATCTGCGGTGAAGGCGATATCGAAGAGGGCATCTCCGGCGAAGCCGCTGCCCTTGCCGCCAACCAGAAGCTCGGCAACATCACCGTGATCTTCGACGCCAACCGCATCCAGATCGAAGGCGACACCAACCTGGTGCTGGCCGAGGATGTGCTCAAGCGTTTCCAGGCCTACGGCTGGTACACCGACGAGTTCAGCTTCATCCAGCCCGACGGCTCCTACAAGGAGGACGTCGAGGGTCTGGCCGACGTTATCGCCAAGGCCGAGGCCGCTGCTCCGGATCAGCCGAAGCTCATCAAGGTCGACACCCTGATTGCTTGGCCGACCCCGGGCAAGACCAACGATCCGTCCTCTCACGGCTCCAAGCTGGGCGCCGAGGCCGTTGCCGGCCTCAAGGAAGTCCTCGGCTACGATCCGGCAGAGAACTTCCACGTTGACGAAGAGGCTCTGGCTCACGCCCGCAAGGTTGCTGAGCGCGGTCTCGAGGCCCACAAGGAATGGGACGAGAAGTTCGACGCATGGCGCAAGGCCAACCCGGACAAGGCTGCCCTGTACGACCGCATCAAGGCCGGCGAGCTGCCGGAAGGCTTCGACAAGGCCATCGATGACCTTGAGGCCACCTTCGAGGTCGGAAAGGGTGTCGCCACCCGTGGCGCCTCCGGCTCTGTGCTCAATGCCATCGCTGCTGTCATGCCGGAACTCTGGGGCGGCTCCGCCGACCTCGGTGGCTCCAACAAGACCGACCTCAAGGGCGCTGCCACCTTCGCTCCGGCTGAGTGCGCCACCAAGCAGTGGCCGGTCTGCAACGAGTTCGGTCGTCAGCTGCACTTCGGCGTGCGCGAGTTCACCATGGGCTGCATTACCAACGGCATCCTGCTGGGCTCCCACACCCGTCCGTTCGGCGGCACCTTCTTCATGTTCTCCGACTACGAGCGTTCCGCCGTTCGTCTGGCCGCCCTCATGGAGATTCCGAACCTGTACGTGTGGACGCACGACTCCGTCGCCGTCGGCGAGGATGGCCCGACCCACCAGCCGGTTGAGCACCTTGCTTCCTTCCGCGCTATCCCGCAGCTTGAGGTCGTTCGCCCGGCCGATGCCTTCGAGACCGCCGAAGCCTACCGCTACTTCTTCGAGAAGAAGAACACGCTGCCGGCTGCCATGGTGCTGTCCCGTCAGGGCGTCCCGGTTCTCGCCGAGACCGCTGCCAAGGCCAAGGACGGTGTCCGCAAGGGCGCTTATGTCCTGGTCGACACCGAAGGCACTCCGGATGTCATCCTGATGGCTACCGGTTCCGAAGTCCAGCTGGCCGTCAAGGCCGCCAAGACCCTCGCTGAGGAAGGCGTCAAGGCCCGCGTGGTCTCCGTGCCGTCCCTCGAATGGTTCGAGGAGCAGGACGCCGAGTACAAGGAGGCCGTGCTTCCTGCCGGTGTCAAGGCTCGCGTCTCCGTCGAGGCCGGCGTTGCCATGCCGTGGTACAAGTACCTCGGTTCCTACGGCAAGCCTGTCTCCATCGAGCAGTTCGGTCTGCAGGGCGACGGTGCTCAGAACCTCATCGACCTCGGCATCACCGCCGAGCACGTGGTGGAAGCCGCCAAGGCCTCCATCGCCGAAGTCGAAGCCGCCAAGTGATTTCACTGCCCTCCCTCACTAGAGGGAGGGCTTAACAAGATTTGTTCCATAACGGAATATAAGGAGAAAAATAAATGACTGAAGCAACTCAGCGTACGTCCGACAACGGCGTTTCCATCTGGCTGGACGACCTGTCCCGCTCCCGCATCGAGTCCGGCTCCCTGCAGGACCTCATCGCCAACAAGAACGTGGTCGGCGTTACCACCAACCCGTCCATCTTCCAGAAGGCCCTGAGCCAGGTCGGCCCGTACGACGCTCAGCTCAAGGAGCTCGGCAAGGTTGACGTTGAGACCGCTGTCCGCGAGCTCACCACCACCGACGTGCGCAACGCCACCGACATCTTCCGCGAGATCGCTGAGGCTACCGACTTCGTCGACGGCCGTGTCTCCATCGAGGTCGACCCGCGTCTGGCCCATGACACCGAGAACACCGCCAAGCAGGCTGTGGAACTCTGGGAGAAGGTCAACCGCCCGAACGCCATGATCAAGATCCCGGCAACCCTCGAAGGCCTGCCGGCCATCACCGCCACCCTGGCCAAGGGCATCTCCGTCAACGTCACCCTGATCTTCTCGCTCGAGCGTTACGAGCAGGTCATCGACGCCTTCATCGAGGGCATCGCCCAGGCTGACGCCAACGGCCACGACCTGAAGCACATCGGCTCCGTCGCTTCCTTCTTCGTGTCCCGCGTGGACACCGCTGTCGACAAGCTGCTGGAAGCCAACGGCTCCGACGAAGCCAAGGCTCTGGAGGGCAAGGCTGCTGTGGCCAACGCTCGCCTGGCTTACGAGCTCTTCGAGAAGAAGTTCGCTGAGGATCCGCGTTGGGCCGACCTGGCTGCCAAGGGCGCCAAGGTTCAGCGCCCGCTGTGGGCTTCCACCGGCACCAAGAACGCTGCCTACTCCGACTGCAAGTACGTTGACGAGCTCGTTGCTAAGCACATCGTCAACACCATGCCGGAGAAGACCCTGAACGCTCTGGCCGACCACGGCAACGGCGCTCCGTCCATCGAGGGCACCTACGAGGAGTCCCACGCCGTCATCAACAAGCTGGCTGAGCTGGGCATCAACCTCAAGGACGTCACCGACAAGCTGGAGGCCGACGGTGTCGCCGCCTTCATCAAGTCCTGGGATTCCGTGCTGGCTGACGTCCAGTCCGGCATCGACCGCGTGAACGCCTGAGATTATTAGTCGATGCGCCTAGCGCATTAACTGATTAGCTCACAGAAGCCCCGACCCCAACCGGTCGGGGCTTTTTGCGTATTGGATAGGGCTTCGTCCTTCTTTTGTTACGACATATTCGGATCTTACTCACCCTGAGCGTACGGTTTTCCAGACTATTTCAGGCCTTCTCTGGAAAAATGTACGCTTACTGTCGGTCAGTGTACGTTTTTCCAGATGATGGAGAAAATAATCTGGAAAAACGTATGCTAGGGAGTGGATGACGGCATATGGATGGTGCGAAGGGACCACACTAGAGGCGAACTTGCTAGAGTGGGTAGCTGGCACACAGAGAAAGAGGAGAGCCTTGAACAAACTTGTCGCACGCCAACGGTTGGTCATGACCTTCACGTTCTTTTCGATGTTCTTCGGCGCGGGCAATCTAATCTTCCCACCATTCGTCGGCGCGCAAGCTGGTTCCGCAACCATGCCGGCGGCCATTGGCTTCATCGTCTCCGCGGTCGGCCTGCCGATTCTCGGCGTACTGGCGGTCACTTTCGCCGGAGGCTTCGACAAGCTCGCCGGCCGGGTCTCCCCCAAATTTGCCCTGTTCCTCGGCGTGGCGATCATGCTCACCATCGGCCCCTGTTTTGCGATTCCGCGTACGGCCACCACCTCATTCGAAATGATGGTGGCACCTTTCGTGCCGACTTCCTATGACTGGCTAGCCCAGCTTATCTACTCACTCGTGTTCTTCTCGCTTGCCTTCTTGTTCGCCCAACATCCTGAGAAACTCTCCAAAGTGCTCGGCCGATTCATGGGACCCTTACTGCTGGTGCTTATCGCGGTTCTGTTCATCGCATGCCTGGTCCACGGCATCGGCACCCCGGCCAAACCGATGGGCGATTACTCCACAAACCAAATCGCACGCGGCTTCCTCGACGGCTACCAGACCATGGATCTGCTTGCCGCGCTTTATTTCGGCATCGTGATTTCCGCGAATATCCGCGCCCAACAAGTCGATGATGAATCGCAAGTGCAGAAGGAAACCGCGTATGCCGGGCTCGGCACCGGCGTGCTGCTTATCGTGATTTATGGCGCCCTGAGTTATGTGGGCGTGGTGTCTGGCGCCATCGCTTCTATTGACCCTGCCAAGGACACAGGTGCCACCGTACTCACCAACCTCACCTCTTCCCTGTTCGGCACGTTCGGCACCGCGTTCCTTGGCGTCGTGTTCGTCATCGCATGCCTCAACGTATGCACCGGATTGATCTGCACCTGCGCCACCTACTTCCATACTCGATTCCAGACCGTCGCCGGACGAACGCTGAGCTACCGCACTTGGCAGATCATCTTCACCGTGTTCAGCTTCATCGTGTCCAACGCCGGGCTGAGCGCGATCATCAAAGTCTCCGTGCCGGTGTTGTCCGCGTTGTATCCGATTGCCATTGTGCTGGTGTTGCTGGCGCTTACCCATAAGAAGCTTGGCGCGCGATTCCCGCGTGTCTACTTCTGGACTGTACTGCTGGTGGGCATCGCCTCCTTCGCCACTTGCATCTCCAGCCTGGCCGCCGTCTTCGGCGGTTCCATCAGTTGGCTGGACGCGGCACTGGCCATGCTCCCCCTGCAGCAATACCAACTCGGCTGGGTTATGCCGGCCATCATTGGTCTCGCCATCGGCATCGCCGATGCTCCCCGGCGGTAGTTGCCCGGTTTGCACGGAGTCTGACGGTCGGCCAGTGATAGCGGTTGTCATGTTAGCTGTCACAGCATCACGCCTATAAAGCGGCATACAGAATTCCTGTATACTGCTGGCCTTCGCTCATCTACTATAGTCATACTGACATCATCGATAACGGCATAAGGCGGGGTGCGTCATGAACACCAGTGATAGGCAGATAACGGAAACCGACCGGAATCGCGAGCTTGGATTGATTCCGGCCATGGTGATGGCGATCATTGCGGCGCTCAGCGGTGCTGGCGTATCGTTCGCGCCACTATATGAGCGAATCTGGGGCGGCATGATGCTGCATCCGAACTGTCCGACGATTGGCAGAATGACTTATTATCTGTCTGGCCAGGCAACTGGTGATTACGGAGCCTGCGTCACTTCGCCACTGTGGTTTCTGGCGGTGACTGCGCTGAGCGTCGTTGCAATCATTTGTCTGACTGTTGCAGGAGTACAGGGCTTTGCTCGTCATCGTCTTCGCACGGGCATCTGTGTTTTTCTTGCGGCAGTGGCCGTTGCGTTCATATTGGTGCTGAGCGCGAATACCAAAATTGTAATGTTGTGGGCGATACATGCGGCAACGTGGTTGGTTTACGCCATACTTGCCGCCTATTCGCGCAACAGCACTAGTATCCAGCAGCAGCATATAGCCGATCTGACTAATCTGATGGGTTCGGATAAGTCTGCCTCCGAGCGCGGTGGTTGGTCTCTGGTGACGCGGCTGCTGCTCGTGTGGCAAATTGGCGTGATGCCGGTGCTCGTCACCGAATACTCGGTGTCCGATGAGGTCAATTCCACCGGCGGTGTGACCATCGCTTGTGGACTTGGACTTGCGGCATATGCGCTGGCGCATCTCATCTCTATCGATATTCCACGAGATAACGTTGGTTCAGCACTGCCGACGATTCGCGATATACGACCTGTATCTGTGCATAAGCTGTTTCGGGTTATCAGTATCAATGCGTCTGCCGTAAGTCATGTATCGGTTCCTCTTGGCCTGTTTTGGGCAGTAATCACTTTTCTGACCTACAGTTACGGCACTGGCGGCCATACCGATTTTTGCCCCGCGCTGGCAGCAACGAACAAAGCAGGACTTATTGCTTTTTGCACCGGTTCAGGACCTCTCATCGTACTAGCCGTTTTGCTGTACGTGCTGCCAATATTTTCCCTCGTCTCGGCCATCGCAACCGTTATGGCTACCACAGGCAGCATGAGCAACAGTCATAATTCGGCTAATTCAGCTGGTTTTCAGAATAAGGCCGCGATATTCTACCTGCTGTTAACAGCTGTACTGTCCGCCACTGCGTTCATCATCGCCTTCACCTTGGCATAACCCGATTCAGTTGCAGGTATTTCGGTACTTGTTAGCGGCGTTGCAGGTATAAAGGTGCAAGTTACGGCGCACCATCGGCTCTAACTTGCACCTTTATACCTGCAATCTATGGAGTTGAGCCCGAATAGCGCTGTTCAGGTACTCCAGATCGACCCTTTATACCTGCAAACCATACGAATCAAGGCCGGCCTCATTGTCATTGCAGGTATTTTGGTGCGATAAAGACCTCATGTGGAGACGGTCCCACTCGGGCTCATATTTTTATTAGTTTCGGCGTTACGCCCCCACGCTCAGTCGATGGCATCGACAATGGGATGTAGATTTGCAGAAAGACGGGGTGCGTCGATGGTTACGGTGCCGTACAGTTCGTCGACATCGATATTCATATAAAGATATGCCGATGAGTGCGCATTAGTGGACTCGTCGGCATTGAGAAAATCAGCTCTGCCAGTAGTAGCTGAGGAAGTCGGAGAGCTTGTTGGTGGCATCCTTGAGCACTTCGATGCGTGGCAGGTAGACGATACGGAAGTGATCCGGCTCGTGCCAGTTGAAGCCGCCGCCGCGCGTGATGAGAATGCGCTTGTCATGCAGCAGATCGAGGGCGAACTGCTCGTCGTCATGTACGTTGAACTTCTTGATATCAATCTTCGGGAAGATATAGAACGCGGCCTTCGGCTTGACCGCGGTGATGCCCGGAATGGAGTTCAACGCGTCATAGATGTAATCACGTTGGTCATGGATACGGCCACCGGGCACGATATAGTCGTGCACGCTCTGATGGCCGCCCAGCGCGGTCTGCACAATGGACTGCGCGGGCACGTTCGAACAGATGCGCATGTTGGTGAGCATATTGATGCCCTCGATGTAATCCTTGGCGATGGCCTTGTTGCCCGACAAAATCATCCAGCCCACGCGGTAGCCGGCGATCATATGCGACTTGGACAGGCCGGAGAAGGTCACGCAGAACAGATCCGGAGCCATGGAAGCGATGGAAATATGCTCGAGCCCGTCCATAACCAGACGATCGTAGATTTCGTCGGAGAAAATCATGAGCTGGTGCTCACGCGCCAAGTCGACAATCTGCTGCAGCACTTCCTTTGGATACAGCGCACCGGTCGGATTGTTCGGATTGATGAGCACTATGGCCACGGTACGATCGGTGATCTTCTTACGCATATCGTCGATATCCGGGTACCAGTCGGACTTCTCGTCGCACAGGTAATGCACGGCGGTGCCGCCGGCGAGATTCACACAGGCGGTCCACAGCGGGTAATCCGGAGATGGCACAAGCACCTCATCGCCACTGTCGAGCAGCGCGGACATAGACAGGTTGATGAGCTCGCTGACACCATTGCCGGTGTAGATGTCTTCGATGGTGACGTTCGGAATGTTCTTGAGCTGTGCATACTGCATGATGGCCTTACGCGCGGAGAACAGGCCCTTGGAAGCCGAATAGCCTTCGGTTTCAGGCAATTGTTGCGCCATGTCGTAGACGACCTCGTCCGGTGTACGGAAGCCGAACGGTGCAGGGTTGCCGATGTTGAGCTTCAGTACGTGGGTGCCGGCCTGTTCCATGCGGGCCGCCTCATCAACCACTGGGCCGCGAACATCGTAGAGCACGTCATCAAGCTTGTGTGATTTGCCAAAGGTACGGCGGCGAGCAGCAGGAATTTCCGTTTCCGCCGATGTGGGAGCTCCGCTCGGTGTGTCAATATGGGAAGCGGGTTGTGCGTCGGAGTTCAATTTTGTTTCCGAGGATTGGCCACGAAGCCAGTTCGCATCGACATCAAGTTCGTCAGCCAGAAACAGCAGCACATCCTCTCGCGGCATGGTCTTGCCCGCAACATATTGGCTGATGTGGCTTTTGCCCATCTTGACACCGCGGCGTTCGGCGGCGTGCACCAGATCAACCTGCTTCAATTCCCTACTGTTCATCGCATTGCGCAGTCGTTCCGCAAACACCGATACGCTCATAGTCCCATGCCTCCAACCGGAAGTTCAATTGTCTTGTTGAACAACGGTTCAAAGCATACGCCTAGTTCAATATGTGTTCAATTTTTGGCGTGTTTACAGTGTTCGAACGGCACAGCAATTATCGAAGCTGTGACTCGATCCACTGAGCGACGCCATCCTCGTTGTTAGGAGGGCAAATCTCGTCGGCGATGGACAGCACTTTTGGATTCGCGTTGGCCACGGCCACTCCTCTGCCAGATTCGCTCATCATATTGATGTCGATGAGATCGTCGCCGAAGGCCGCAGTCTGCTCAAGCGGGACATCGAGACGATCGCACAGCAAGCGCAGCGCATGCTCCTTGTTGGCCTGAGGATTCATGAGCATCCACATCACGCCTTCGCTGATGGAGATGTCGAAGTCCGGCGGAATCAGCGCACGCAGTTCATTCCATTGTTCCGGTTCAGGGAAGATGGTGATTTTGTCTGCGATTCCATCAGGAACGTCATGGAAGTTCGTGTATTGGAAAGCCTGAGTCTTCCAATACACGCGCACATCGAAGTTGGTGTAGCGCACGTCGTTCATCACGATGCCGATTTTGAGGTTTGGCATACGGTCGAGCAGAAACAGGCAGACTTCGCAAGCGCGCTGTGAGGAGAAACCGATTTTAATGAGATGATTCTCGCTCTGCTGTGATGAGTCGGATGTCAGCATATCGAAATCGGAATTGGCCGGGTCGAAATCGATGAGGGCACCGTTGAGATAGATCACAGCATCAACGGGCAGTTTCTCGGCAAACTGCAGTCCGGTACTCACCGGTCGCGCGGTGGCGATGGCGAATTTCATGCCGGCGTCGTGAGCCCGAGCGATGGTGTCGATGCTGCGCTGGGTGATGAAACGATCCTCAAAGACCTCGGCGTCATGCAATAGAGTACCGTCGAGGTCGGCGACCAGCAGTTCGGGGCGAGTTGTCGTCTTGATGGTTGTGGTCACAGCAGTCCCTTGCAATGGTCTCGGACGAGTTCGGCGGAGTGATGCATTTTGGCCATTTCCTCGTTGCTTAGTTCCAGTTCCACGATTTCATTGGCACCATTGGCACGCAGTTCGGTGGGCACGCCAAGGAACACGTCATGTTCGCCGTATTCGCCGTCTAGCAGCGTAGAGACGGGGACGATGCGACGCTCATCCCACAGAATGGTCTGCACTATGCCGGCCACGGTGGAAGCAATGCCGAAGTTGGTGCCGCCCTTGGCCGCCACGATTTCGTCGCCGCGGGTACGGGTCTTTTCCTCGACTTCGGCGGTGGATACGGAGGCGAAGCGGTCTTGGTTGTCAGCCAGGAAGCGAGCGAACGGCTTGCCGCCGAGCGAGACGGTGGACCATGCGGTGAATTGGGAGTCGCCATGCTCGCCCATCACGAAGCCGCCCACATTGCGCGGATCAAGGCCGGTTTCCTCGCCGATGATGGTCTTGAGGCGTGAGGTATCGAGCGCGGTACCGGTGCCAAGCACCTGGGTGCGCGGCAGGCCGGAACGTTTCCATGCGTACCAGGCCATTACGTCGACCGGGTTGGAAACCATGACGATTACGCCGTCAAAGCCCGAGGCCATGACATTGTCGACCACTTCGCCCACGAGTCCGACGGTGAAGCCGAGCTCGGCCATACGGTTGGAATTGGCCGGCGGCTTACGTCCCACGGTGATGACGACGATATCCGCGTCCTTGCAATCGGCATAGTCGCCGGCACGCACCTTGACGTGACGATCCTGGAACTCGCTGCCGTCATCGAGATCGCGGGCCTCCCCCAAAGCTTTGGCGGCAAAATGATCGATGAGCACGAGCTCATTGCACAGACCATGTGTAACGATGCTGAAGGCCGCGGTCGCACCGACCTGTCCGGTGCCCACAATGACGACTTTGTTACGGTTCATAGTGACCATAGTGCACTCCTTTGCAAGCCATGAACGATGGAAAAACTACGACCCATGACCGGTATATCGGTCATGGGTCGTGAAAAGTTTACAAAATCAATCAGCCGAGGTTGAACTTGGTCATCATGTCGAGGCCGATAATCAGAGCCACCCATACGAGGGCGATGATAACGGTCCAGCGGTTCAGGTTCTTTTCGGCGACGCCAGAGGTGCCGGCATTCTGGGTCAGACCGCCACCGAACATGTCGGACAGACCGCCGCCCTTGCCCTTGTGCATAAGGATGAGCAGGGTCAGCACGAAGCTGAGCAGCACGACGATGACTTGCAGCGTGATCTTAAGAGCGGTCACAGGGTACCTCCGAGTTGAATTTACTGTTGATAAGCATAGCGCACATATCGGAAAACCGGTGTATTACGACCGTGAAGATGTTGTTTTCAGCGCAAGACGGGCGATTTTGGACAATTCCTCGACATCCAAGGCAGCGCCGCCGATGAGGAACCCGTCCACATCAGGCTGGGAGATGAGTTCTGCCGCGTTCTTTGAGGTGACGGAGCCGCCGTACAGAATGCGTACGCTGTCCGACACCTTTTGACCGAACGTGGTCTTCAAATCATCGCGAATCGCGTTGGCTGCGTCCTGAGCGGATTGCGGGGTGGCGACCATGCCGGTGCCGATGGCCCAGACCGGTTCGTAGGCCACGATGAGTTTGGCAGCTTCCTCATCGGAAAGATCACGGGTGACATCGCGCACCTGGCCGACTGCGAAGTCGAGCTCAATGCCCTTACGGCGTTCCTCGTAGCTTTCGCCTACGCACAGTATTGGCTGCATGCCGGCGGCAAGTACGGCACGCACCTGATCGACGATATTGGCATCGTCTTCAGGATGGTATTTACGGCGCTCGGAATGTCCGACAATGACATACGAGCAGCCAAGGTGGGCCAGCATATCGGCGGATACGTCACCGGTAAAGGCGCCTTGCGTGGTCACGGATACCGACTGGGCACCATAGGTGAGGCGGAGCTTGTCGGCTTCGACAAGCACCTGCACGCTGCGCAGCGAGGTGAAGGACGGGAAAAGGGCGACCTCGCAACGCTTGAAGTCGAAATGAGCGTCGCGCAGTAGCCATACCAGCTTCTGTACAAAGTACGTGGCTTCCAGATGATCGAAGTTCATCTTCCAGTTGCCGGCTACCAAAGGAATGCGCTTGGACGCCATGATTTCCCCTCTCATTATCGTTCCTTGGCTCCCCTCAGCGAGGGGAGCCGTCAGCAAAGCTGACTGAGGGGAGCCCGACATCGCCGTAACTCCCCTCAGTCTCGCTACGCGAGCCAGCTCCCCTCGAGGAGGGGAGCCAGAATAAAACTTACTCGAGCACCTTCAGACCCGGGAGCTCCTTGCCCTCGAGGAACTCGAGGGAAGCGCCACCACCGGTGGAGATGTGGGAGAAGCCATCCTCCGGGAAGCCGAGGTTGCGCACGGCGGAAGCGGAGTCACCGCCACCGACGATGGTGAACGCACCGGCTGCGGTGGCGTCGACCAGACCCTGGGCCACGGCCTTGGTGCCGGCAGCGAACTCAGGAACCTCGAACACGCCCATCGGGCCGTTCCACACGACGGTCTTGGAGTCGACGATCTTGTCGTGGAAGAGCTTCTGGGAATCCGGGCCGATGTCCAGACCCATCTTGTCGGACGGAATGGCGTCGGCGGCAACGACCTCCGGGGCAACCGGGGTGTCACCGGCCGGGAAGCCGGCGTTCACGACGACGTCGGTCGGCAGCACGAGCTCAACGCCGTTCTTCTCGGCGGTCTCGATGTAGCCCTTGACCTTCTCAAGCTGGTCCTCTTCAAGCAGGGAGGTGCCGACCTCGTAGCCCTTGGCCTTGAGGAAGGTGAACACCATGCCGCCGCCGATGACCAGACGGTTGGCCTTGTCGAGCAGGTTCTCGATGACGCCGAGCTTGTCGGAGACCTTGGAACCGCCGAGCACCACGGTGAACGGACGCTCCGGGTTCTCGGTGGCCTTGGACAGGGCCTTGACCTCCTTCTCGACCAGCAGGCCTGCGGCGGCCGGCAGATCGGCGGCAACGTCGTAGTTGGAGCCCTGAGCACGGTGGACCACGCCGAAGCCATCGGAAACGAAGGCCTCGCCGAGGGCGGCGATCTTCTTGGCGTAGGCGGCGCGTTCGTCGGCGTCCTTGGAGGTTTCCTCCGGGTTGAAGCGAACGTTCTCGAGCAGCACGACGTCGCCATCGTTCATGGCGGCGACCTTGGCCTGGGCGTCCTCACCGTAGGTGTCCTTGGCCAGCGGCACGTTGGTGCCCAGCAGCTCGCCGAGGCGGGCGGCAACCGGGGCCAGGCTCAGCTCAGGGACGACCTTGCCCTTCGGGCGGCCGAGGTGGGCCATGAGGATGACCTTGGCGCCTTCTTCGCGCAGGGTCTTGATGGTCGGCAGAGCGGCCTTGATTCGACCGTCATCGGTGATGGTGGTGCCGTCCAGCGGAACATTGAAATCAGCGCGAACCAGAACGCGCTTGCCCTTGAGATCTCCAAGGTCCTTGAGTGTCTTCATGAATATCCTTTCCTTGACGAATTTCACGTCAAAGTGGCCAATTTTTGCCACTTTGCATATTACAGGCATTCCAGAACAAAACACCGCATTCGTCTGATGACTGAATGCGGTGTTTCGTAAGTCGTTGCATATGCTGGACGATCTTGGCGGTTTGCCTCTTACCGTCCTTCGGCAGCCCGGGCCTTTTCGGTTTTCTCGGCGAGCTGGAGCAGTCGACGGATACGGCCTGCGATTGCATCCTTGGTGATCTGCGGTTCGGCAATCTTGCCGAGCTCCTCGAGGCTCTTGTCCACGTGGTCGATGCGCAGCTGGCCGGCTTGACGAAGATTGTCCGGAATGTTGTCGCCCAGCACCTCGAAGGCATGCTGCACCTTCTCGCTGGCCTCGGCGGCGGCTTTGGCGGACCTGCGCATATTGGCATCATCGAAGTTGGCCAGACGATTGGCCTTGCCGCGGGCTTCGCCGTCGGAACGCTTGCCGGTCCATTCGCGGGCGGAACGGGTGGCACCCATGAGCTTGAGCATGCGCTCGATGGCGTCGGGATCTTTGAGCGTCACGCGTTCGGAACTGCGCAGGGTGCGATGCTTGGCCTGAATGCCGAGACGACGGGCCACGCCGCACAGGGCCATGGCGGCCTCTTCGGTGGGGCAGGCGATTTCCAGGAAGCTTGCTTTACCGGGGTCGGACAGGAAGCCACGGGCCATGAAAGCGCCACGCCATGCGGCCTTAATCTGGGCGATGGAGCCGTTGACCACTTCGGCGGGAAGTCCGCGCACCTGCTGCTTGCGGCGGTCGACCAGACCGGTCTGCAGCGCAAGGGCCACCACGTTGCGGGTGACAAGCACCACATAGGTTTCCACCGGACCATTCGGAGTCTGGCGGGTCAGGTGATTGACCTCTGCCTCATGACCGAATACGTTCTTCAGGGTGTTTTGAAGCCACTCGGCTGCATCCAATGAGGTAAATACGGCTTGAATCACATACGCGTTTTGCACAGGACGCAAACCACCGCCAAAACGAATCATGGCCGCTGCTTGGGCCTTGATCGCGGCAGGCGAGTCACCTTCAAAGGCAGCCAACTCGCTTTTAACATCGTCCAGAAGAGCCAAAGATCCAACCTCCTACAGTCCCGTTCTTCTCAATGCCTTAGGCGCCTCGGCCATCAAGCAGTCGGAAGCCATCGGCTTTCTGTGATACCTAATCTGGTGGACAACCGAACCCGTTTGATATATATTTTGGGCTTTGTTTTCTCGCAGTGTGGTCACTCAGGATGAGCGTCGATGGTGTTGTTCCCGCGCCGAAACGGTGACGTTCAGGCCGTGTGCGCGTAGTCGGCGAGCCAGTTCTTCGCTCATCGCGACCGATCGATGCTGGCCTCCGGTGCAACCTATGGCAATGGTCACAAAGTGCTTGTCTTCCTGGGCATATCCTTCGATGGCCGTTTCAATGGCGCGTTCATAGGAATCAAGGAATTCCTTAGCGCCTTTGCTGGACAGCACATAGTCGGCGACGGGTTTGTCGGCTCCGGTAAGCTCGCGCAGGCTGGGCACCCAGAATGGATTGGGCAGGAACCGGACATCGGCCACGAAATCGGCATCTATAGGCATGCCGTATTTGAATCCGAAGCTGAAGATGTGCACGGCCACGGTGGTGGGCCCGGATCCCAACATTGTCTCGTAGAGCTTGGTGGACAGCTGATGGATGCTCAAGGAACTGGTGTCGATGACCCAATCGGCCCGCTCTTTGAGGTTTTCCAGTAGATGGCGTTCCTCGAGAATGCCATCGATAAGACGGTTGCCGTGCTGCAATGGGTGCGGGCGGCGGACGGATTCGTATCGTTTGATAAGTATGTCGTTGCTGGCATCAAGGAAAAGGATGCGGGTTTTGACACCGAGATCATCCAAGTGGCCGAGCACGGCTGCCAGATCGTCAAAGTAGCTGCGGGAACGTACGTCAATGACTGCGGCGAGCTTGTGAACGCCGCTGTCTGACCCGGAGGTCGTCATCATATCGACAAGAGGAACCAGCAATTTAGGCGGCAGGTTGTCGACTACGTACCAGCCCATATCCTCCACCGAATCGGCGGCACGGGAACGGCCTGCGCCGGACATGCCGGTGATGAGCAATACCTCGAATGCGTCGGCCGGATTGGGCTGATTATCCGCAGCGGCGGAATCGGAATGGGTGTCGACCTGATTTTCCGAATCGTGGATGGAAGATGGCTGACTCATCACAATGCCTCCTCGAGCGCGTTGCGCATCGCGATTTCCAGATGATCGTCCTCGGTGGTGGTGCCTTGCAACCGCTTGTCGGCGTCACTGGGCGGATCGTCGTCCCATATGCCGGTCATCAGCAGCACTTGGATAAGTGCCTGATACAGCAGCATTTCCTCGCCGCCAATGGCGCGGCCACCGTGGGCCCGCCATGCTTGCATGAGTTTGGTGGGACGTGGATTGTATACCACGTCCAGCAACAGGCCAGAATACGGTTCCGCGTGCGATGCGCTGTCTGTGTTGATGACATTCGCGATGCCGTTTGCCGCCAAACCGGGAATGGTATTGATGACATAGGTGGCGGTGCGTGCGGCGTTGAGCAGGGCCGACGTGTCGCTCAGTTCGATTTCGTCGTACGGGTTATGCGTGTTGATGAATTTTTCGGCCACGGGCTTCAATCCGGCGTTCTTACCGGGATGCCGTGCGGCGACGGTGATATGGCCGATCTCCGGCATCATGCAGCACGCAGCCAATGCCGAGGTGGCGGTGTTGCCGTTGCCGATGATGAGGGCTGTGCCGGCGCGATCGCCCGCATGATGGTTGCCGAGCTCCCGGTTGATATGGTCGAAGGCGAGTTGGATGCCGATGACATCGGTGTTGTACAGTTTGATGGCCGGCTTTCCGTGAGGCCAGGCCGGATCATCGGTGATGTCATTCCAGTCGAACACCGCGGTGTTGGCCACCCTGAGTTCCTTGGCCCACAGGTTCTCCGGGGTACCGTACGGCTGGATGGTGCGTTTCAGTGGCATGGTCAGGCTCAGGCCGGCCCAAGTGGAGTCAAGACCTTTGAGGAAAGCATCAAGGTCATCCTCCCCCGCCTCGTGCTTGTCATACAGCCAATCATTGAGATTCAGCGACCGGTAGGCCGCGTTATGCAGTACCGGAGACAGAGAATGCGCAATCGGTTTGCCAAGTACTGCGCAGCGATGGTTGGCCATATCCCCTCCTTGAATATCTTCTTCCATGCTAGCCGACATCTTGTCGTGGTGTTGTCACGCTACGCAATCCGTAATCGAAAATTCATGCCGAGTGGCGGCACCGGCTCCGGGAAGGAGATTATCGCGACTGTGTATGGGAAACTGTCATGGGCTGTTGCCGCACTGGCTCCCCACAGAAGGGGAGCTGTCACGAAGTGACTGAGGGGAGGTCCCGGAGAGAATCAGCTGAGTCTGCCTACTCGTCATGCAACGCGGCATACAACGCCTCGGCCTTGGCGTGGCCAACACCTTTGACCTGCTCGAAGTCCTCGACGCTGGCCACACGCATGGCTTTGACCGAACCGAAATGATTGAGCAGCCGTTTCTGATAGCTCTCTCCAATACCCGGAATCTCATCGAGCGCACTGCGCAGCGCGCCTTTGCGGCGCTGCTGGCGATGGTAGGTGATCGCGAATCGATGCGATTCGTCACGTACGCGCTGCAGCAGGTACATGCCTTCGGACTGGCGTTTGAGGATGATCGGATAGTCATCATCCGGCACCCATACCTCTTCGAGGCGTTTGGCCAAGCCACAGACGGCCACATCATCCACGCCGCAATCCTCGAGAGCCTTGGCCGCGGCCATGACCTGCGGTTTGCCGCCATCGACCACCACGAGATTCGGCTTGTATGCAAAGTGATGACGATTCGTGTTCTGCTGGACCACTTCAGACGAATCGGCAAATGATGAGGCATCGGTAATTGCTGCCGGCGCCGTACTGCTGGTGCCATTTGCATCGGATACGGATTGTTCCTGCTGTTGCTCAGCCTTGGCCGCGCGCTGCTCCGCGTCGATGCTCTCGCCGGAATCCCCGGCGATATTGCCATGCTTGAAACGTCGCGTCAGCGTCTCGTAGAGCGCGGAGAGATCGTCCACTGCTCCTTGCCCGTCCTTGCCGCGAATGGAAAAACGACGGTATTCGGATTTCTTGGCGATGGCGTCCTCGAACACCACCATGGAAGCCACCTGGAAGGCGCCACCCACGGTGTTCGAAATGTCGTAGCATTCGATGCGCAACGGCGCCTGGTTCAGGCCCAGGGCCTTGGCCACGTCGTTCATGGCCTGGGTGCGTGCGCCCATATCGGAGATGCGGCTCATCTTGCTGCGCTGCAACGCCTGGCTGGCGTTCTCGTTGGCGCGATCCATGAGCTGCTTCTTGTCGCCTCGGGAGGCCACGCGAATGGTCACCGTTCCCCCGCGCTGGTCGGTCAGCCAGCTTTCGAGTTCCGCGCGACGGGACGGTTCGATCGGCACGATGATTTCGCGCGGCACAGGCGCAATGGGAGCCAGCAGATCCGCGCGCCCAGTGGTTTCCTGACGAGTATTGCGCTCGCGAGTGGCTTGGGCTCGGGCGATTGCGTCCGTGGCCGTAAGGGTTTGCGTGGAGCCGATGGCTTCGCGACTGGTGGAAATGGTTGCAGCGCCACCCCCAGTCACGCTTCGCGTGCCAGCCCCCGCCAGCGGGAGCACGGCTGCATTTTCGCCCCCGCTAGCAGGGGCTGTCGGCGCAGCCGACTGGGGGTGGTCATTCCCTGCCTCATCCGAATACACCTGCACCAGAAGATCCGCCATCAAGTCAGTATCAGCGATGTCCTCGACCCGTTCGACGCTCCAGTTGCGTTCGCCACGAATCGAACCCGCGCGTACATAGAAAGCGTGCACGGAAGCTTCCAATTCGTCGCTGGCAAAGCCGAACACGTCGGCATCCACGTCCTGATCGAAGACGACGGCGTTCTGCTGCACCACGGTCTCCAACATCTGAATCTGATCGCGCAGACGTGCCGCCTTCTCGAATTCAAGCTCGGCGCTGGCCTCTTTCATGTCGCGGGTCAACTGCGCGATATACGGCCGTCCAAGGCGTCCGGTCATGACGCCAACAAGTTGTTCGCACAGCCGTCGATGTTCGTCCGCTTCAATCTGATTCACGCAGGGAGCCGAGCATTTGCCGATAGAGGCCAGCAGGCAGGGCCGGCCGGTCAGCTGAGCTTTATGAAATACATTCGTGGTGCAGGTACGTACCGGAAAGGTGCGCAGCAGCCGATCGAGGCTGTGCCTCAGCTCCCACACCTTGGCGTATGGGCCGAAGTAACGAGTATCGCGGCGTTTGCGCGACCGCGTGACCCACACGCGGGGAACCCGCTCCCCCGTGCTGACCGCCAGATACGGATAGGTCTTGTCGTCGCGGAACTGCACGTTGAACCGCGGATCGAACTCCTTGATCCACGTGTACTCAAGCGTCAACGATTCCAACTCAGTGGCAACAACCGTCCACTCCAGACTGCGTGCCGTAAGCACCATGGTCTGTGTGCGCGGATGCAGCAGATACAGTGGCTGGAAATAATTGGTAAGCCTATTGCGCAGGTTCTTGGCCTTGCCTACATAAATGACGCGCCCTTCCCCATCGCGCCACTTATACACACCAGGCTTGGCCGGAATGTCCGAAGTCTTAGGCCGAAACAGATCACGAGAATCCCCCAGCAAAGGCGCCCCATTCGCATTCACCTTCGCCGCAGCTGCGCTTTCTTCGGCTCCTGCACTAGAGCTTTCCGGCATCAACGCCGCCGCAGTCTTGCGCCACTCGTC